>BFBZ01001317.1_pt1 | contig 16923 bp, 15 predicted proteins | sample 1888401 | NCBI WGS metagenome assembly BFBZ01 (sample SAMD00112614, study PRJDB3348) | symbiont metagenome | host: Chara braunii | reverse complement strand
CTATCATGGGCGCGGTACACAAGGCGGCAATTGCCGCGCGTGACGAACTCATCGGCCTTGCCCTCAGCGATGCCAATTCGCCGTTCCGCGATAGCGGGGCGAACACGCTGAACTTCGCGGATGGCCGCATTGCCGCGCCTCGCGGTGAGACGCCCTCGCTGACGCTGGCGGCGCTGATGTCGGCACTCAAGCGTGAGGAGATCGAAGTCAGGCGCAATACATTGCCGGAAGGCGCGAGCGCTCAGGAACAGGTCCAGGCATGGACCACCATGGCTAAGGTGCAGGGGCCGACGATGGGCGATTATTCCATGCATAGTTGGTGCGCCCATTTTGCCGAGGTGCGGGTCGACGAGGATTTCGGCACGGTGCGGGTCTCCCGCATGGTCTCTGCCTTCGATTGCGGTCGCCTCTACAATCCCAGGCTGGTTGAGAGCCAGTGGCGGGGCGGCATCATCATGGGGATCGGCCAGGCGCTTCTGGAGGAAGGGCTGGTTGACGTGCGCAACGGGCGGACCGTCAACAATAATGTCGGCGATTACCTCGTACCGACGAATTCGGACATACCGGATTTGCAGGTGATCTCTGTCGGGGTGCCGGACCATAACGCCTCGGCATTGGGCGGCAAGGGCGTCGGCGAGGTGGGCATTGTCGGCGTTGCACCGGCGATTGCCAACGCCGTATTCCATGCGACAGGCAAGCGCATTCGCGACTTGCCGATCACGCTGGAAAAGCTGCTTTAGAGGTGAATTGAATTGGGCCGCATGATGCAAATATGCGGCCCAAGCGACCAATACGGAAATCATATCGCACCGATAGCGTTGCCGTTTCGGCAACGACCGAGCCGAAAATCGGTGCTTCTTCAGAACGCTATTGTTTGTCATAGTTTGTTGAAAGCGCCCTTGAGAGCGCTGTGAGGCGAACTCCATGGCTTACGTCATTACCGAGCCCTGCATCGATATCAAGGATGGCGATTGCACGGTCGCCTGCCCTGTAGACTGCATCTACGAGGGCGGCCGGATGTTCTACATTCACCCTGAAGAATGCATCAATTGCGGGCTCTGTCTTTCCGTCTGTCCGGTCGACGCTATCTTGTGGGATCAGGAAATGCCTGCCGAGCGGCTGATCCTTCGCGATGTTAACCGTGATTTCTTTACCGATGCGGTGACCGGATGGGGCGCGCCCGGCGGTTGGGACAAGAGCCGAACAACCAGCCAGGATCACCCCTTTGTCGCCGCCTATCGCGTACCTTCTGAAAACCGCTTGTGAGACAATGTGAGGAGCCTTCTCGTGACGAAAACCCGGATTGCCGGCGTGATTGCCGCCGTGCCGACGCCCTTTGATCATCGTGGTGACATTGATGCGGATGCCTTTATCGAGCATGCCCGCTGGTGCCTGGAAAACGGCTGCGACTTCCTGAACGTGCTGGGAACGACAGGCGAGGCCAACTCCCTTTCAGCTACGCAGCGCAGCGCCCTCATGGCGACTGCGGCACGTGGACTGGACAGCGAGAGGCTGATGGTCGGCACGGGCACGCCGGATCTGGAAACAACCATTGCGCTAACGCGCCGGGCCTTCGACCTCGGTTTCGCAGCTGCGCTCGTCCTGCCGCCCTATTACTATAAGCCGGTCGAGCAGGATGGATTATTCGTCTGGTTTGCAGAGCTTATCCGCATGACGGCTGAGACGCCGATTGCGATCTATCTCTATAACTTCCCACAACTGACCGGCATCGAGTTTTCGCCAGCGCTGTCTGCCCGGCTTGCGGAGACCTTTCCCGAGAGGATCCACGGGATGAAGGACAGTTCCGGCAATCTCGCCTATGCGCGCGAACTTGCCAAGATTACCGGCTTCGCGGTCTTCCCAAGCACCGAGGCCGCGCTCGCCGATGCCAGCCGCGATGGTTATGCCGGATGCATCTCCGCTACCGTCAACATCGATCCCCGCTCGTCGCAGCAGCTATGGCGTGATCAGGAGAATGTTGCGCTGCTGGAGCAGGTTCGCGGCCTGCGGCAGGCCATTGCGGCTCACCCCCTTATTCCTGCGGTCAAATATCTTGTCGGCAAGCGCACCGGAAATGCCGGATGGAGTAGAGTGCTGCCGCCGCAATTGGAGATTACCGACGAGGCGAGGCTGGAGAGCCTCGATGACTTGCGGATCGGCGTGCTGACTGAAGCGTGATGTGGCCTTGGCCCGGTATCAGTAGATGCCGGGCAACGTGGCATAATAGGTGCGCGTCGCTTCCGACAAAACGCGGGCAAGAGGCCATTGCTTCTCCAGTCGCGGCAGGTCGGCTTTTGCCTGTACCCGCAATTCGCGCAAGGCAACGTCGAAATCGATACGGATCAGTTTGCCGTCGCGCATCACCTCACGATCCGAAACGATCAGCCCCTTGAAATATCTGGCGCTCATGCGCGTCAACAGCACTTCCGCCTCCTACTGTTGATGACATGAGTGCCGACGCGGATGACGGCGTCTTAGAGGCATCTCCATTGGCATCCAAGGTGTCGAGGTGCTTGATGGTCTCTGGGAGCGCACAATTTCATTTACACTTGTGAGATAGCTTAACGCTCTGATCTGTTTGATCGATGTTGACCATTGCAGATCTGCCCGCAACTATCCAACCTCGCCAGATGCAAAAGGCATATATCCAGTAGCTGCCTATCGACAAACGGTATGAAATCCAAGCTGATGATGTTCTTTAGCAAGAAGCCTACCATTCGCTCCAGCTTAATCAGCTTGGTAATGGCGTGCATCATTCCCGCGGGATTGGCTGAAGCAGGGCTTGCTTATCATTCTTTCAGAGTGGAGCAACAACAACTGCTTGACGATACTCTGGCTACGGCGCGTGCGCTGACTGGAGCCCTCGATCGCCAAATGCTCGCTGCCCAGGGAGCTCTTGTAGCACTCGCAACTTCGCCGGCTCTGACCTCCGGCGATCATCGCACCTTTTACGATCAAGCCAAAGAGGTGCAGGATCAGCAACAGGCTGACAATGTGGTTTTGAGCGAACCGTCTGGGCAACAGATTATTAATACGCTTGTTCCCTATGGAACAGCACTGCCTATGAGCCGCTCGCCGCGATTCGATAAATTGCTTGAGGCCGACCGCCCCATAATCACGGATCTATTTATCGGAGCGGTCAGCAAGGACCCTCACTTCTCCATACAGATGCCCGTTCGCCGTAGCGGTCGGGTTGTCTATACGCTGACAATCGGGATATTCCCAAAGCGTATCGCCGAAATCCTGCCGAGGCAGAACACGTACCCCGGTCAAGTTTCCGGTATCCTCGACAGCAGCGGCGTCATCGTCGCACGCTCGAAAGGCCAGGATCAATACGTTGGAAAAACAGTTCCTTCGGAGATTCTCGATCAGGTTTCGCATCGAGACGAGGGGTATTTCCCAACGATAATGGCCGACGGAACGCCGGCGATCTTGTTGTTCAGCCGATCMCCCGCCACACATTGGATTACATATCTAACTATTCCTCAGCCGTTCTTTACACAAAAGCTTTGGGACTCATTAAAATGGGTGATCCTCATCCCGTTGCTTTTTGCTGTAATAGCGCTGATCTACGTCTGGATTGTCGGTGGCGCGATCGCGAAGTCGATTACCGATTTGATAACCCCGGCCTTGGCCCTTGGCTACGGTCAAAAGATCGAGCTTCGGCCCCTCTACCTGCGGGAGGCAGACGAAGTTGGCAAGGCGCTTGTGGAGGCGTCCTCAATTTTGCGCGCGGCACGGCATGAGGCGCAGCACGATAGACTGACCGGCTTGGCGAACCGAACGCTGCTCGACGAAAGGCTGCAGCAGCAATTGGTCTGGTGCAAGCAAAAGCAACTCAGCATGGCGGTTCTCTACATCGACCCGGATGGATTTAAGGCCGTCAATGACAGTCATGGCCATGAGGTCGGGGACAGGTTGTTATGTTCCGTAGCGTCGCGCCTTGGTACTATTGTTGCATCCTCAGATCTTGCCGCCAGAATGGGAGGCGACGAATTCGTGATACTGCTGACCGAAAGTAACGCCGCCGAGGCGCGGGAGGTGGCCGACAAGATCATTCATCTTGTCTCTGCTCCGTATCATTTTGAAGATCTGACTATCTCCATTTCGGCCAGTGTAGGGATCGCTAAATTCCCTGACGATGGGCCGACAGCCCAAGCTCTTCTTGGAGCTGCCGACGAGGCTATGTATGCGGACAAGCGGAACGGCAGGCTTGCCGCTGCATAGTCGCACCGTTGATGACACTGTTGTCCTGCTTTAGGATCGACTTTGCTGCGGCAACGGCTTTCCCACCGAGACGGTTACTCATGCGGTCCGGCAATTAATCGATTTCGAATAGGCCTTCGTGCGGTGAGAGATATGCCGGCCGGATGTGGCAAATCCGCTTCCCCTACCTTGAGACCACCGCGTTGATCTTCTCGCCGAATTTCGCCAGTTCCTCGCCCATCGACTGCGCGACGACCTCGGTCGCGTGGGTGAGCTGGCGGCGGCGCGAGACGACGATGCCGACTTCGAGATTCTGGAGCTTCGATCCGGCGATCGGGAGCGCCACGGCATCGCCCGCTTCCAGCTCGCGCAGCAGGCCGAGCGGCGTGAAGAAGGCCACACCTTCGCCTGAAAGAATCATTGGTTTCAGCATCATCTGATTGTTCGTCGCGACAAGGGTGCGGCCGACGCGGTTGAGCGCACCGAGCTCGACTGCGATCATCGAGCTCATGACTTCGTTGTCGAGCTGCAGCAGCATGTTGAACTGCGCGCATTCCTGCAGCGTCACGGATTTCTGCCGTGCGAGCGGATGGGTCTTTGCAACGATCGCCATCAGCGGCATGCGTACGCCATGGATCAGTTTCATGTCGTGCGGCCGGGCAAGGTCGAAGGTCACGCCGATGTCGACGTCGCCCTCCGCGAGGAAGCGGAAGATATTGTTGTAATTGTCGGTGCGGATGCGAAAGTCCACGGCCGGGTGCTTCTTGTGGAAACCTGACACGAATTCCGGCAAGAACTGAATGGCGAGGCTGTCCAGCGCGGCGATGTGCACACGGCCCGTGCTCTTGCCATGAAGATCGCCGAGATTGGATTTCATGATCTCGTATTCGTGCAGGGTGTCCTTGGCGTGCCGCAGCACGATCTCGCCGGCTGATGTCAATCGCAAGCCATCGGAGAAGCGCTCGAATAGCGGCGTGCCGAGTTCGTCCTCCAGTTTCTTGATCTGACGGCTGACGGCGGAGGTCGCCACATGCAGCTCCTCGGATGCCTTGCGGATTGATCCGGAACGCGCGACCTCGGCGAAATACTTTAGAATGCTGGCATGCATGGATGGCCCTCGGCAATCTCGAAGCTATACCATGCCTATCTGCCGCGCCAAACGGGAGCACGCTTCTCCTGGAAGGCTGCGACCCCCTCCATGGCATCCTCGCTTTTCAGCGCCTTGATCAGGGCCGGCGTCCGCAGCGCCTGCGCTTCGGCGGGCCCCAGATGTGCTGTGCGGTTCACCGTCTGCTTGATGGCGCGGAGCGACAGCGGCGCACAGGCGACGATATCCGAGACCCAGCGGTCGACGGCGGCGTCCAGCTCCGCAGCCGGCATCACCTCGTTGACAATGCCGTAGTCCGCCATTTCGCGTGCGCTGAACTGCCGCCCCGTCAGCATCACGGCCATGGCGCGGTTGAACGGGATCTTGCGCTGCAGCAGCACCATGCCACCATCAAGCGGCATGCGGCCGACGCGCGCCTCGGGTAGCCCAAAGCGGGCCGTTTCCACAGCCACGACGATATCGCAACCGAGCACCATCTCGAAGCCGCCGCCGAGCGCATAGCCGTTGACGCGGGCAATGACCGGCACGTCTAGCGAGCGACGGAAGGCGAGACCGCCAAAGCCGTTCTCGCGACCGACAGCCCAATAGTCGACCCCGGAACTGCCGCTGCCGCCCTTGAGGTCGGCGCCAGCGCAGAAGGCTTTTTCACCCGCGCCGGTCAGGACGACACAGCTGATGTCGTCACGCTGTTCGATCTCCGACCAGATCGCCTCAAGTTCTCTCTCGGTTCCGGCATCGACAGCGTTCATCCGGTCCGGCCGGTCGAGTGTGACGCGGGCAACGCGATCCTCTACGGAGAAGGAAACGCTCATGCCGCATCCCCCTGGAGCCCGGACAGCGAAGCCAGAATTTCGTCATTGTGCTGGCCAAGCTGTGGCGGCGAAATGCGCACGGTGACTTGGGCGGCGGACATGTCGATCGGCGAGCCGATCAGCCGGATCGGGCCAGCTGCTGTCTCGCCCGCCTCGAGGATCATCTTGTTGATGATGGTCTGTTCGTCCGTTAGCGCCTCCGGCAGCGAGCGCACGGGTGCGCAGAGAATATCGACGCCTTCCAGTCGCTCGATCCAGTGCGCCGTGCTGTTTTTGGCGAAATTGTCGCGGAAGATCGCCTGCAATTCCGGCCGCCGCGCCATCTGGGCGTCGAAATCCTTATAGTGCGGATATTGCGAGAGATCCTCAATCTCCAGTGCCTCGCAGATGTCGCGCAGCGGATTTGGCTTAAAGGCGCCGACCATGACGATGGCGCCATCCGTGGTTTCGAAAACGCCGGTCAGCGGGAATGCGCCCCAGTTCAGATCCCTCTGCCGCATCAGATGCGTCGTGCCTTCCTGCATCTGCATGGCGATCATGGAATTGTAGAGGCTGACGGCCACCTGCTGGCCTTCGCCTGTCTTGTCGCGCTGCAAGAGGGCAAGCAGGATGCCCTGAACGAGATGCATGCCGGCGGAATAATCGGCAAGCGGCGTGGCGTAGATTGACGTCGGATGGCTGTTGTCGGACTTGCGGCGCATGACGCCGGAGACGGCTTGTGCCAGCACGTCCTGCCCGCCCTTGTGCTGGTAGGGGCCGGTCAGTCCGAAGCCGGTGCCGACGGCGTAGATCAGGCGCGGGTTGATCTTCTTCAGGTCCTCGAAGCCGAAGCCCATGCGCTCCATGACGCCGGGCCGGAAATTGTTGACGACGACATCGGCCATTTCCAACAGCGTCAGGACGGTCCTCTTTGCCGCCGGATCTTTCAGGTCCAGCGCTAGGCTCTTCTTGTTGCGGTTCAGAGAGCAGAAGACGGGATTGTTAAGGCCGTCTGGATCGGAGCCAAGCGACCAGCGCGAGAGATCGCCGATCTTGACCTTCTCGATCTTGATGACCTCGGCGCCGTAATCCGCCAAAACCTGCGTGCAGGATGGGCCTAGCATCACTTGCGTGAAATCGATCACGCGGATTCCGTCGAGTGGTAAGGTCGTCATTCTGCAGCCTCCAAATATGTTGCGTTCTCCGAGGGGATATCGCCGGGATCGGCTCCCTGGGCTCGCATCTGCTTCTGTATTGCGCTGATATCGGCCTTGCGAACGGTCGTCCCGGCATTGAGGGCAACGGTTGCCGCCACGCCCGCAGCCTCGCCCATCGCCATGCAGGGCGGGATTTCGCGGCTGGATTTCTGTGCTTGCGGGGTTGCCGAATAGTGCCGGCCGGCGACGATCAGCTGATCGATCTCCTTCGGCAGCATTGACCGATAGGGCGTGTAATAGTCGCGGCCGCGGCAGACCGTATCGGCGAAGTGACGGCGCGACATCACATCGTCCTTGGTCACGACATAGGTGCCTTCCAGCTGCCGGGTCTGGCGCACGCCGGTCTGCGGCGCGAAATCGACGACATAGGCATTCTCGAAGCCGGGCATCTTCTGACGGGTAAATTCGAGCAATTTCGCAATGCGTGAGCGACCCTCGATTTCGGCCTTGGTCAGGTCGGCAACTTTCAGGCCGCTCAGCGTCGGCATATGCGGGCAATTCAGCCAGACAACGCCCGGCAGCGGCGTCTTCAGCCACCAGAAGGACCAGCAACCGCCGATCAGCCGCTTGGCCTCGTGATCGAGCAGCTTGAAGGCCTCGGGCTCTTCCCGTTCGAAGCGCTCGGCCGCCTCCGTATCGACGCCGCCCCAGCGCGAAACCGTGGTCAGGATGAAATTGGATTCGATGTGCGCGGCTCCGGCGCTGGCCGCTACGTCCAGATCGCCTGTCGTGTCGATGACAACATCGCCGAGAATGGCTTGCAGGCCTTCCTTGGTCTGGCAGATCACGCCCTTGATCGTCCCATCCTCGACGATTGCCGAGGAGAACCAGCTATGGGTCCTGAGCTTGATCTTGGCCTCGCCAATCATGTCGTAGGCGGCGCGCTTGAAGGCGTCGGGATCGAAGGCGGCTGAAAAGCAGATCGGGTGCGGCATCGCCTGGGTGTGGAAGTCGAAAAGACCCCAGCGTGCCCAGCGCTGCCAGGCCTCCGGCGTTTCTCTGAATTCGATCAGGCGGTCACGGTCGGTCGGCGTCACGCAAAGGCCCCAGACCTTCATCCGCTCGATCATTTCCATGCAGATGCCGCGCACGGTGATTTCGAGTTCGTTGATCATGTCGTCGAGCACCAGCACCATGCCACCGGCCGCGAGACCGCCGACATAGGGATAGCGTTCGAGAAGCGTAACGGTTGCGCCGTTCCTTGCGGCTGATACGGCGGCCGCGATCCCGGCCGGGCCGCCGCCAACCACCACCACATCGGAGCGATCGACAACAGAGATATCCCGTGCAGGCTGATGAATAACCTGTGTCATTGGTGTTTCCTTGATGTTGTTCTTGAGCGTTTAGTGCTGGCCGGCCGGCTTCCAGCGGACCATCTTCGCCTCGGCAATCGACACGATGAAGAAGAGGATTACGGCGAGCAGAGCGGCAATCACCACTGTCGCGTAGAGGAGCGGCGAGCGGAAATTGTAGGTCGCCTCGATGATCAGCGCGCCGAGCCCGAAGCTGGACCCGATCCATTCGGCGACGATCGCCCCCATGACGCTGCTGGTCGCCGCGATCTTCAAGGCGGCAAAGAGGAATGGCAGGGAGCTTGGCAGGCGGACCTTCCAGAGGATTTCGGAATTGCTGGCCGAAAGCACCCGCATGAGATCGAGCATTGCGGGGCTAGCCGCGCGGAGTCCCTGAACCATGTTGACCAGCGTCGGAAAGAAACAGATGAGGCCGGCAATGATGATTTTCGGGGCGACGCCGTTGCCGAAGATCAGGACGAGGATCGGTGCAAGCGCGATGATCGGGATTGCCTTGACGAAGACGGCGATGGGATAGAAGGCCCTTTCCGCAGTGGCGCTGTGAACGAACCAGATCGCCAGCAGGATCGCAACAAGATTGCCGAAGATGAAGCCGAGGACCGCCTCAAGCAGCGTTGGCAGCAGGTTTCGTGTGAGTGTCGCGGCATTGTCGCGAAAAGCATAGAGGACGTCGACCGGGGCCGGCGCCATGAAGGTCGGGATCTTGAAGATCCAGATGACCGCCTGCCACAGCACGATACAGCCGAGAGCTGCCAGGATCGCCGGCATGTTCGAGGAGAGAACGCCAACGGTCGCATCAAGGATCGCCACCTTGCGCGGTGCCTTGGCGATCCCTTGGATTTCGGAGTGCACGGCGTTGCTCATATGCATTCCTCCAGCAGCTTGCGCAGATGGGCTGTCACCTTGATGAAATCGACCGTGTCGCGCATGGAAAGCGCGCGGGGATAGGGAAGGTCGACCTTCATGAATTCCTTCACCCGGCCGGGATGGGCCTGCAGCATCAGCACGTGCTGACCGAGGAACACCGCTTCGGGAATGGAATGGGTCACGAAGACGATGGTCGTGCCCGTTTCCCGCCAGATGCGCAGCAGTTCCTCGTTAAGCTTGTCGCGGGTGATTTCGTCCAGCGCGCCGAAGGGTTCGTCCATCAGCAGGATGCGTGGCTTGGTCACCAGCGCGCGAGCAATCGCCACACGCTGGCGCATGCCGCCGGATAGCTCATGCGGCAGGGCGTCTTCACGCCCCTTCAGGCCGACGAGAGCGAGCAGTTCCATGGGATCGGCATAGGAGCTCTTGTCATGCCGGCCGACTTCGAGCGGCAGACGGACATTGTCGATGACGCTGCGCCAGGGCAGCAGCGTCGCCTCCTGGAACACGAAGGCGAAATCGCGGCCTTCGCGCGCCTGGCGCGGCGGCCGTCCGAACACGGAAACCGAGCCGTCGCTGATATCGACGAGGTCGGCAATACAGCGCAGCAGGGTCGATTTTCCACAGCCCGACGGCCCGAGCATGGTGACGAACGAACCTTCGGCAATATCGACTGAGACATTCGACAGCGCGGTGAACTCGTTGCCCTTGTCGCCGAAGCGGATGTCGAGGTTACGAATGGAGACGGCAAGCCTTGCTGTTTCGGCAACCGGCAGCGGCTGTTTGATGGTGGCGGCGCTCATCATGGCGTTCACCCGATCTGTTTGCGGATATCGGTGGTCGCGTCGAGGATCGCCATGGTGGCGACGTCATCGACAGTCGGAACCGTTCCGGCAAATTGCTTCAGATCGGCATAGGCCTTGATCTGGGCTGCCCAATTGTCCTTGTTCATGGCGCCCCAGCCGGTCTGCTTGGTACTGTCGCCAAAGGAAAAGTCGATGACGGGGCGGACTGCTTCGAGCTCGCTCGCCTTGTCGAGGTTGGGATAGGCGTCGACCAGCATATCCACGGCCTCTTCCGGATGGTCGCGGACATAGCCCCAGCCCTTGGCGGCGGCAGTGGTGAAGCGCACCAACACGTCGGAATGCTTGTCGAGCTGTTCGTCTGTTGTGTAGTAGACGTTGGCGTAGAGCTGCAAGCCGGCATCCCAGAGCATCATATCGACGCGCTCGTCGCCCAGCACTTTCAGCGCATTGGTATTGGTCACCCAGCCGGTCACGGCATCGGCCTGTCCTGTAAGCAGCTGGTTCATGTCGGAACCCATATTGACCATCTTCACCTTGTCCTCGGGGATGCCGTTCTGGGCGAGGAGGGCGCGCAGCAGGATGAAGGCTGTGGGCTGGGTGGCGATCGTCTTGCCGATCATGTCCTTCGGCTCGCGGATCGGCGCTTTCTTCAGCGAAAAATATGTAAATGGATGCTTACGGTATCCGGACAGGAACGCCTTGACGGGCATGCCGGCGGAGCGGGCGAGCATCACGGACGGGCTGGAGGAAATCTGGCCGATGGTGGATTGTCCGGCGGCGACACCCGCAACACCATCGACATTCGGGCCTCCCGGCACGATGGTGAGGTTGATGCCCTGTTCGGTAAAGAAGCCCTTCTTCTGCGCGGCAACCTCGCCAATCAGGCCATTCGAAGCGAGCCAGCCGAGCTGCATGCGAACCTCGGCGACATCGGCGGCGTTGCCGGCGCGGACGCCGACGAAAGTCTGCGTCGCGGCGAGCCCTACGACCAAAGCGGCATTGGACAGGAAACGGCGGCGATTCATCATGAATTGAGACATTCTGATAGTTCCCCTGTTGATCGGGCGATCGGACTTTTCGTCTCGTTATCCACCGATGCGGGGATGATGGGGGAATTCAGCGTTCTAATAAAGAACAATTATGCGCACTATCGATTGCCAAAAAGGCAACGGTTATCGAGATCCGAAAGAGAGACAGGTGATCGCTGCGATGGAAGCCCGGTGCCTGCGCTGCACGATTGTCAGAGCCCATGCAGGCCACACTGGAAAAAACTTCTCTGATTTAGCGGATAAAAAATATGGGATGGCTTCTTATCGAATTGGACTCTGCCATTCTCCCTGCGTCGCGAGATCGCGATAACGATCAAAACTGGGGCCAGTGTTCCCAAGCACAGACCTCGTCCAAACGAACCGGCGCCCGCACGGTGTGACCAACAGGAAGACAATTCATGACTTACCACCCCGATCCGGAACGCTATGACTCCGCCCATTTCCGCCGGGTTGGCCGGAGCGGCCTGAAGCTGCCGGCAATTTCCTTTGGCCTCTGGCACAATTTCGGCGATACGACACCGCTGGACGCGCAAAGGTCGATCCTCTTCAAGGCCATCGATCTCGGCATCACGCATTTCGATCTCGCCAACAATTATGGTCCGCCCGCCGGAAGCGCCGAGATCAACTTCGGCCATATCCTGAAACAGGACCTCGCCTCCTATCGCGATGAGCTGATCATCTCGACCAAGGCAGGTTGGGATATGTGGCCGGGTCCTTATGGTCGCGGCGGCGGCTCGAAGAAGGCGCTGCTCTCCAGTCTCGACCAGAGCCTCAGCCGCCTTGGCCTCGACTATGTCGATATTTTCTATTCCCATCGCTTCGATGCCGAGACGCCGCTGGAAGAAACTGCAGACGCCTTGGCGCAGGCTGTCCGGCAGGGCAAGGCGCTCTATGTCGGCGTCTCCTCCTATTCCGGCAACAAGACGCGCGAAATTGCGGCCCTTCTCAAGGAGCGGCAGGTGCCGCTGCTGATCAACCAGCCGGCCTATAATCTGTTCAATCGCTGGATCGAGAAGGATCTGATTGCGGCTTCCGACGAAGTTGGCGCAGGGATCATTGCCTTTACGCCGCTTGCCCAGGGATTGCTGACGAACAAGTATCTGAACGGCATTCCAGAGGATGCCCGCGTCAACCGTCCCGGCGGCGATTTCCTGCGGCCGGAACATTTGAAGGAAGAAAATATCGACCGCGCCCGGGCGCTCAACGAGATCGCCAAGCGCCGCGGCCAATCGCTTGCCCAGCTTGCCATTGCCTGGGTCCTGAGAGATCCGCGCGTCACCTCGGCGCTCATCGGCGCAAGCTCGGCGCGTCAGGTGGAGGAAAACGTGGCGGCACTCAACGACCTGACATTCAGTCCGGAAGAGCTGGCGGAGATCGATCGCTACGCCGTAGAAGGTGGTATCAATCTCTGGGAAAAGCCATCGCACGACGAGGTCGTCTGATCAGCAAAAGGCTGCCCGGGGCAGACGTCTCGGGCAGGCGCCGCAATGGATCATCAATCGTCGTCAGTTGCCCGCGCCGTGTTGTGGGCAAATCGGTGGACTTGGAATGGGCGATCATACCGGTATCAAGCCTTGCTGCGGCTGATGCCATAGGTAAGCGCCAGTGCACCAACGAGAACGGCACCCTTTATGAAGTCCTGCGTGTAGTAGGGTGCGTTCAGCATCGTCAGCCCGTTGAGGAGCACGCCGACGAAGACGGCGCCGATCGTCGTCCCGAGAACGTTTGGCCGACGCAGGCCAAGCACCGCAAAGCCGATGAGAGAGGCTGCCACGGAATCCATCAGCAGCGAGCCACCGGACGACACATCGCCACGGCCGACGCGGGCGGCGATCACAATGCCGCCGAGCGAGGCAAGAACGCCTGACAGCACATATGCGAAGGTCTTCAGGCGAGCGATGTTGGCTCCTGCCAGCCGTGTCGCGGCTTCATTGCCGCCGGTTGCGTAGAGCAGACGCCCAAGGCGGGKGCGCTCGGKCAGAACATGAAGCACGAGCGCGACGAGAAGCATCAGGATGACAGGCAGGGGAATTGTGCCGAACAGGCTTGAGCGGCCGATGGTCAGGAAGGCCGGGTCGACCTTGCCGGTCGCCACCGTGCCATTGGGCAGGATCAGCCCCACTGAAATCGAGCGTCCGGCCGTCGGGATGAGCTGGAGGCCGGTCAAAAGGAACATGGTTGCAAGTGTGGCAAGCAGATCCGGTACTTTCAGCTTGACGATCAGCAGGGCGTTCGTAAGCCCGACCAATGCGCCGAAGGCAAGCACCAGCGGCACGGTCTGATAGGCGTTGAGATCAAGCACGATCATGGCGTAGCTGGCGGCCATGACGCTGGAGGCTGCCACCGCTCCGACGGATAGATCGAAACCGCCGATAGCGAGTGTCACGGTGACGCCCGCGCCGATAATGGCGACGACGGAAACCGCCTGCAGGACGCTCATCAGATTGTTGATGTTGATGAAGGCCGGTTGGGCAAAGCTGAAGATCAGGAAAAGGGCAAGGAGCAGGAAAAATACCGCGCCTTTGCGCACAAGCTCTCTCAGTGAGATCGGGACGCTTGCGGGTTTGCCTTTTTCCTCGATTTGGGCGGTACCTTCACTCATCAGACGTATTCCTCATTCTGCCGGCCGCGGGCGGTCGCGGAAGCGACGTCCTTCAGGCTATGATGTTCCATCACCAGCACGCGGTCGGCGACCTCAAGTGCTTCTTCCGGATCGGAAGTAGCGATCAATGTGGCGCGGTCGCTATGGGCGCGTATGGCCGTGATAATGTCCTGACGTGCGCCGACATCGACGCCCTGGAAGGGCTCGTCAAGGAGCAGCAGCCGGCTCGGCTCTGCCTCCCAGCGCGCCAGTACGACCTTCTGCTGGTTGCCGCCCGAAAGCGACCAGACTGATGCATCTGGGCCTGCCGCCTTTATGCCAAGTCGCCTGATTGCCTTTTCTGCTTCGCGGGTCTCTCGTCCGGAAAAGAGGAAGCCGGATCGGTACCATTGGCTGAGATGCGGCAGGCTGATCGTGGCGGCGATGCTTTCTCCCGGCCAGTCGGCGGGCATCAGCGAGGAGCGATGACGATCTTCCGCCGCCATGACGACGCCACGGGCAATCGCCTCTGCGGGCGATGCCGGCCCATACGGCGCGCCATCAAGAAGTGCGGCGCCGGCTGCGAAGCGCTCTATGCCGAAAAGCGTCGAGAGAAGCCGGCTCTTGCCCGTACCCAGAACGCCGGTAATGGCGACGACTTCGCCCGCATGCAGCTTGAGATCGAAGGGAGTGCTGTCGGCAAGAAGCCGTACGCCTCGAAGCTCCAGCGCTATGCGGTCGAACTGTTCGCGGCGATGCGGGCGGGCCGCTTTCATGGATCGACCGATCATGGTCTCGATGGCGATGTCGAAATCGATTGGCCTTGCGAAGGCGCCGACATTTCGGCCGCCACGCAGCACCACAACCCGATCGGCAAGGGCATCGAGGTCGGCGGTGCGGTGGGAGATATAGAGAATGCCCAATCCGCGGGCTTTCAATTGGCGGATGATATCATAGAGCCGCGCCGTTTCTCGCGCGGAGAGGCTTGCTGTCGGCTCGTCCAAAATAAGCAGTTGCGCCTTGTTCGACAAAGCGCGGCCAATCGCTACCATCTGCCGGTCGGCAGTGCCAAGATCGCCGAAATCCCGGTCAAGCGGCAGGTCGAAACCGGCCTCTTCCAGAATGGCCGCTGCCTTTCGCCGCACGGAGCGCTTCGACAGAAAGAAAGGTTGGCGTCCGTCAACGAACTGATTGAGCAGAAGGGCATCGGCAACCGATAGGCCTGCGACACCCACAACATCGGTCGATTGATGCACGGTGACGATGCCTTGAGCCGCCGCCTCGGCGGGATTATCGGCACGATAGGGTTCGCCGTTCCATAGAATGGTACCCGAATCTGCCTGATGAAGGCCGGAGAGGATCTTCACCAGCGTCGACTTGCCGGCGCCATTGGCTCCCATCAGGGCAACGACTTCGCCACGGTCAAGGGTCAGGGATGCGTCCGCAAGGGCTTGGGTCGAGCCGAAGGCAAGGGACAGGTTTTGGATAGTCAGCAAGGTCATGAAGGCGGTGTCGTTGATGATCCGCGACAGCAGTAGGCTTCTGCTCCTCGATCACAAGAAGCGACCTTGCTTTCATCACTCATTCTATAGAAAAAATTTCTTTTTGCGCGGACCTAGCCTGCCGGCGCAGGGAGAGAGGCATGAAGGGAAGCCCGGCGCGGTATGCGCGCCGGGCTTCCTCGTTGCGTTACTTGATGGTGTTGAGATCGATGCCCTTGGTCTCGCGAATGAAGATGAGGCCGATGACCAGCGTCATCGCCGCGACTGCAATCGGATACCATAGCCCGTAATAGATATCGCCCTTGGCCGCGCTCATCGCAAACACGGTTGCCGGAAGCAGGCCGCCGAACCAGCCATTGCCGATATGATAGGGCAAGGACATGCCGGTATAGCGGATGCGGGTCGGGAACATCTCCACCAGGATTGCCGCGATCGGGCCATAGACCATGGTCACGTAGATGACGAGGATGGTGAGGATGGCGATCGTCAGCGGCCAATTGATCGCCGAGGGATCGGCGACCATCTTGAAGGCGCCGCCATTGGCGATCGTATAGACCGGCATGTCGGTTGCGCCGCCGGCCTGGTCCGCTGTCAAGAGCTTCGCCTTGACGAGGTCGGCGACCGGCGTGACGGTCTTGTCCCCGGCTCGAACCGTTGCCGCGTTGAGCCCGAGTTCCGGGTTTGCGGCAATGAAGCCATCAAGCTTGGCATCCGGCACCTTGGCGGGATCGCGCGCCAGCGGGAAGCCGGCCTTCTGCAGGGCGAGGTTCATGTCATGCGTGAAGGCTGCGCTCTTGGCCGCAGCGGCGGCTCCTGCGGCGACGGCGTCGTAGGAAGCTATGGTTGCGTCGCCCACCTTGACGGTTGCTGGCTGCCCAGCCGGGCCGTCAACCACCGTGTATGGAACCGAACTCTTGGAGAGGAATGATGTCGCAATATCGCAGGAATTGTTGAATTTCGCCGTTCCCACGGGATTGAACTGGAAGGTGCAATCGCCCGGTGCCGCCGTTACGGTGGCGCGGACGGTTTGTTCTGCCTGGGCAAGGGCCGGATTTGCCGCCCCGGTCAATGCCTTGAACAGCGGGAAATAGGTAAGGATCGCCAGGGCAAGGCCTGCCATGATGATCGGCTTGCGGCCGATCTTGTCGGACAGCCAGCCGAAGAACACGAAGAAGCCGCTGCCGATCAGGAGCGCGATCGCGATCATGATGTTGACCGACTGGCCATCGACCTTCAGGACGTTCTGCAGGAAGAACAATGAATAGAACTGGCCCGCATACCAGACGACGGCCTGGCCGGCGGTGAGGCCGAGAAGGGCGAGCAGTGCGATCCGAGCGTTCTTCCATTGTCCGAAGGCTTCAGACAGCGGCGCCTTGGAGCCCTTGCCCTCTTCCTTCATCTTCTTGAAAGCCGGTGATTCACTCAGAGACAGCCGGATCCAGACGGAAATGCCGAGAAGAACGAAGGACAGAATGAATGGGAT
>BFBZ01001316.1_pt1 | contig 16931 bp, 17 predicted proteins | sample 1888401 | NCBI WGS metagenome assembly BFBZ01 (sample SAMD00112614, study PRJDB3348) | symbiont metagenome | host: Chara braunii | reverse complement strand
CCCGCCGGCGTTCCCCACTATACGGAGCGCCTCGCATTCGCGGCCCCGGCCGCAAAGGGCGCGTAGCTCAGCGGGAGAGCACTACGTTGACATCGTAGGGGTCACTGGTTCGATCCCAGTCGTGCCCACCATTTAAGACCCCGGCGAAACCTTTGGTTTCGCCGGGGTTTTTCATTTCAGCTATTTGTAATGCCTCGGCCCCGTCGGCAGGGCGAAAGCGGCTAGCAACTTCCTAGCAACTCCGAACTCGTGGTCAGAATCGGGCTGGAAGAGGTGTTTCTGGCAGGGCCCGGGAGCCTTGAGCAACGGCATGTCCAATGCCGGTCCCTGATTTTCGTCGCCAAAAGGAAGCCCTCGGCCTTCGCCGTAGCAAGGCCAGCCGCGAGGTGCCTGTCGAACTTTGGGTATTTCTCCACGAGCTGGTCGGCCTGGGCTGAGCTTGCTCACCGCAGGAAGGTCGACTTGCAGGGATGCCCTCGAGGCCCGTTCCACTGCCGCCTAACTCGAATTGTTGAACCGTCCCGGGTTCGCCGGAGACCGTTTCGTTTGAGTCTTGCCGCCATGGCACCGAGGGATGATCTCGGCCTTGTAGAGACCGTTGATCGTGTCGGCGAGAGCGTTGTCATAGCGATCGCCCACACGGCCGACGGAGGGCTCGATGCCCGCCTCGCCGAGGCGCTCGGCCTAGCGGATGCTGACATGTCGAAGCCTTCGCGCAACATCTGCCGCCAGACCTTGCGCGCGCCATAGACCTCGAAGTTCCCTCCAAACACGCGGGCAATCTCAAGCAACAAGGCCGCATCCCGCTGCGCCCGAGCCGACAGCTTTGCGGCATCGGTTCGCTTGGCCACATGCTCATAGTCGGTGGAAGAGGCGATCGGCAGAACCCCGCAGATCGGCTCGCCCCCCTAGGCTCCACTGTGTTCGTCGATGAAGACGATCATGACCGGTGTCGGCCGTCGAGCTCCACCTGGGCAAAATAAGCTGACGCCTTACGCAAGATCCCGTTCGCCGGCCTCAGTTCCCGGTTCTCGCGCTCCGGAGCTTTGAGCTTTGCTGCCATGTCTGTCGTCAGGCCGGGCTTGCGGCCGCTGTCGACTTCGGCCTTCTTCACCCACTCGTTCAGCGTCTGCGCCGTGCAGCCAATGTTGCCCGCGATCGACATGATCGTTGCCCAGCGCGACGGATGCTCGGCCTCATGATCCAGCGCCATCCGCACCGCGCGGGCGCGCACCTCAGGCGAGAACTCGTTCGTCGTCTTGCTCGTCATAGCCCCATCCTCTCAGGAGCTGGGGCCTCCGACAAACGCGGGGCGGTTCAGTTTGCGGAGAATGGCAGCATCACTCAGAGAGGCAAGCATCAGCCGCCACGGTGAAGTCCACCGCCATTGGTACGACCACTGGCGCCAACCCGCAGGACGAGACCAAGGGTCCGGCCGCGCCAATGGGCAATATGTGGGGCCGGTCGACAACCCCGCGATCAACAAACGCGTCGAGACGTTTATTGTGATCAAGGCACTTCGCCGCACCGAAGAGAACAAAGCGTTCGTACGCCGCTTCTCCGCTGCATTTCAATCTGACCTTCGGCCCCACGGATCGCACTGATGGCCCCCACCAGCCTTGTTCTCAGAACGACACTCGTGTCGGGCTCAAACTGGCTCGCCGGCCAAGACAGCGGAAATACCGCCCACGAACATCTTTACCTTCATCTCAATGATCGGCCGCAACTCGCCAACCGGCATCTGGTAGATGAATTTTCGCACGCCGAGATAAAATATACTTGCGTGCAAACTCCAGATCGCTTCGATCTCCAGGTCGGTCATTGGCAACGTATCCGTAGAGGGACGACGGTACTCTTTTCTGAGCTGGCCGATAATCTCACCGAAAATCTTGTTCTTGAGGAGATCGAGATATCTCGTATTGAAATCCAACCCTTTGAGGCCGGAAAACATAAATAACCGGATCCATTCGTAGGTGAGTATCACGCCGGCATAGTCGACGTAGAATTCGACGAGCCGATCCTTCAGCGGCCGGCTCTCGTTTTGGATCAGTTCCTCCCAGAACGGATTCCAGCGTCGGAGAAAGACCTCCTGGTAGACCCGCTCGACCAAGGAATCCTTGGTTGGAAAATAGCGATAGAGCAGCGGCTGAGTGATGTTGAGCCGCTTGGCCAGTTCCCTGGTCTGCCCCTCGAAACCGAATTCGGCGAAGAACTGGACGGCCTCGCGGACGATGACCTCTTCGCGCTTGGCGGGCGGCAATCTCTTCGGTGCGGCCCCCGCGGCGGGCGTCGGCAAAGAGCCTCCCTTTCGGGAGCGAATTCCGCCGTTCGGGAAGGTCATGTTCTCATCATTGGCCATTCCGTCAATTTATCAGCGGATCTCTTTTTGGCAACGAGAATTCCCCCACGAAGCGATTTTCAGGCGGAAAACGGCGCTTGACTCGCGAAATCTCCTATGAAATAAAATGATCAATCGATAAATAACAAAGCCGCGAGGGAGAGAGTCATGCTGACAAGAAGGGCCGCCATAGCCACCGGCGCCGCGTTCGCCTCATTGGCTGCCATCAATCAAAGCCGGGCGCAGACGGCCCCCATTCGCATCGGAATGCTGAGCGTGAAGTCGGGCGCCCTCGCTTCTGGCGGCCGGCAGATGGAAGACGGCTTTCGCCTGTTTCTCAGGGAGCGGAACAACCAGATTGCTGGCCGGCCCGTCGAATTCATCGTGGCGGACACAGGCGGGCAGCCAGCACTCGCCAAGACGCGTGCCCAGGAACTGGTCCAGCGGTCCAATGTCCACCTGGTCGTCGGACCGGTCGCGGCGTTTGAAGCACTGGCGATCAACGACTACTTCGCTGAGGCGGAGATCCCATTTCTCTGCGCTTCCGCTGCCGCTGAAGATATGACGCAGCGCAAGATCAATCCTTGGTTTGTCAGGACGTCCTCGACGTCCGCACAGCCTTGCCACCCCTTAGGCGAGTACGCAGCGGGAGAGCTCGGTTATCGCAAGATCATTACGATCGCCGATGACTTTGCGTTCGGACAGGAGCAGACCGCCGGCTTCCAGCGCGCTTTCGAGGCGGCCGGAGGCAAGGTCGTCACCAAGCTCTGGTCGCCGCTGAACGTGGCAGACTATGGCTCCTATATCTCCCAGCTCAGCGGGGCGGATGCCGTCTTCGCGGCTTTCGCCGGCGCCAACGGCCTGCGCTTCCTTCGGCAGTACGCGGAGTACGGCCTGAAGCAGACCACGCCGATCGTCGCCGCCATGACGACGGTCGATGAAGGCGTTCTCCACAGCATGGGCGACGAGGCTGCCGGCATCATTTCGGCCGGCTGGTACTCGGCGGCTCTCGAAAACGAGCAGAACCAGCGCTTCGTCGCGAATCTGCGCCGAGAAACCGGCAACGATCCGGGGTTCTATTCGGTCGGCTCGTACTCGGCGGGCTTGGCTCTGGAGCGGGCCCTCGTCGCGATAGGCGGCAAGATCGAAGACAAGGTGGCATTCATGGCCGCGCTGCGACAGGTGCGTGTCGAGGACGACCCTCGCGGCCCCTGGCACCTCGATGAGTACGCCAATCCCGTGCAGAACATCTACATCCGGCGGACCGAGAAGAAGAACGGGCGCTTGATGAACACCGTCATCAAAAGCTACCCGCAGGTGTCCCAGTTCTGGAATTACGACCCGAGAGCGTTTCTCAGCGCTCCCGTCTATTCCCGAAACGATCCCACGAAGATCTGAACTCACGCCTTTTGTTGATCGAAGGAAAAACGTCGAATGATTGTCGACGCACATAATCACGTCATTCCCAGACCCATCGTCGATCTGCTGACAGCCCATCCGGAGCCCTTCGGCGTAACAACTGACAAGGCGTCCGCCACAGTCCGCATGGTTCATCGAGAGGGCTTCGCCTACCCCTTGTTCGACGAGTTCCTCGAGCCGGCCGAAAAGCTGCGCCAACTCGACCGACGCGGCTTCGACAAAGCGGTCATCTCGCCCTCCCCGACCCTCTTCTTCTACCGCATCGAGGGAGCTCGCAACGCCGAGTTCGTGAGGCGCATCAATGAAGAGGTGGCCGCGTTTGCAGCGGTCGACCCCAAGCGGATGCAGGCCATGGGTACATTGCCAATGCAATCCCCCGAGGCGTCGATCGCGGAGCTCGACCACCTCGTCAATGAACTCGGCATTCGCTCGGTCATGATTGGGTGCCACGTCGATGGCGTCCAGCTCGCGGCGCCTCAGTTCCGCGATGTGTTGCGTCGAGCCGAAGAGTTGGGCGTTTTCATCCTCACCCATCCCTACTATTTCGCCTCCAAGCCGGGCCTCGAGGACTACTATCTCACCAACCTGATCGGGAACCCGCTCGATACCGCTGTCATGGCCGCCCATCTCATCTTTGGCGGCGTCATGGACGAGTTGCCAAACTTGAAGGTTTGCCTCTCGCACGCCGGCGGCTTCCTGCCCTACCAGATCGGCCGCCTGGTGCACGGATGGAACGTCCGCCGCGAAGCGAAGACGACCGACATGTCGCCCAAGGATCTCCTGCGGCGCTTCTACTTCGACACCATCACGCACGACTCGGCCGCCCTTGAATATTTGATCGGCTTCGCCGGCGAGCGGCACGTCCTGCTCGGCACCGATCTGCCGTTCGACATGGCCGACGTCGCGCCTGTTTCCACGCTGCGCGGCGTGAACGGCCTCTCCGACGAGGCGTTCGCCCTGATCAGCGGCGGCAATGCACTGCGCCTGATCGGCGCCTGACAAGCAGCGGGAGGCGAGAATGGAACTGCCACTGCAGAGAGCCTCGGCGGCGCCGACAGCTCCGGTTCGAGGTCTCTTTATCGATGGCGCGGCACACGATCCGGGCCCGCGCGAGCTCATGGACATTCACTCGCCCGGCACGGGCGAGGTGATCTGCCGGGTCATCGAGAGCACCAGCGCCGACGTGGACCTGGCGGTCCGCAGCGCGGCCAAAGCATTCCAAAACCCCGACTGGGCGAAGATGTCGGCTCGCACGCGAGGACGGCTGGTCAACAAGCTGGCCGACGTCATGGACGCTCACCTCGAGGAACTCTTCGAGCTGGAGACGCTGAACAATGGCCGGCCCATCCGCGAAACGAGAGCCCAGCTCGCCCGCGTTCCGGAGCTGTTTCGCTACAACGCCGCCCTGGCCATCGCTCGGCGCGACGACGTCATCCCGGTCGAAGGCGATTACCTGACCTATACCCGGCGGCTGCCTGTCGGAGTGGTGGCCAACGTTACCCCCTTCAATCACCCCCTGCTGATCGCATCCCGCAATCTCGCCCCGACCTTCGCGTCGGGATGCACGACGGTCGTCAAGCCTTCCGAGTACACGCCTCTGACGACGTTGCGATTGGCCGAAATTTTTTCCGAGGCCGGCCTGCCGCCCGGCGTGTTCAATGTCGCCTGCGGTACTGGCGCGGGCGCTGGCAAGGCGCTCACTGAACATCCCTCGATCCGAAAGCTGGTCCTGACCGGCGGCACGAACGCGGGCCGGCTTGCTGGCGCTGCTGCTGCCACGAACTTCGCGCGGCAGACCCTGGAGCTCGGCGGCAAGACGCCGGTTATCGTCTTCGACGACTTCGACCTTGACCAGGCGGTGAACTATGCCGCGTTCGGCGCCTTCGTCGGGGCCGGACAGACGTGCGTCTGCGCCGCACGACACATCGTCCAGCGCTCGATCTACGACGAGTTCGTCGAGCGGCTTGGTCTCAAGGCGCGGTCGATCAAGGTCGGCGACCCATTCGACGCGGCAACCCAAATGGGTCCTGTCATCTCGCCCCGCCAGCGAGATCGCGTGCTCGACTTCGCCCGCATCGGAACGCAGGAGGGCGCCCGACTGGTGGCCGGCGGCGGCATACCGCCTGGCCTCGCTGGCCAGGCCGGATATTTCGTCGCGCCGACGGTCTTTGCCGACGTGCAGCCGCACATGCGCATCTTTCAGGACGAGGTTTTCGGACCCTTCACCGTGGTGGTCCCATTCGACACCGAAGAGGAGGCCATCCGTCTCGCCAACGACAGTCCCTACGGTCTCGCCGCGGCGGTCAGAACCCGCGATGTGGCCCGCGCCCACCGCGTGGCCGACCGTATCGAGGCCGGCATCGTCTGGGTCAACGACCATCACCGGGTCGATGCGGCCTCACCCTGGGGCGGCTTCAAACTTTCCGGCATGGGACGCGAGTTCGGCAAGGAGGCGTTCGACGCCTACTTCGACGTCAAGGCCGTCATGGTCAATGTCGGGGACGCCCCCTTCGACTGGTTCGATCTCAAGGCGACCGACGCTCGTCTGAACTGATCTTCGATCGGTGGCGAACGCATCATCGCAGCAAAGGCGCGCACCAATGTTCTGGGCAAATGGGCTCCTCAACAGCCTGGCTTTCGGCTCGGTTTTGTTTCTTCTTTCCGCGGGCTTCTCGCTCATTTTTGGGCTGATGCGGGTCGCCAATCTCGCTCATGGCGCCTTCTTCATGCTGGGCGGCTATGTCGCGACTTCGGTCGCCGGCGCGGGTTTCGCGGCCTCCATTATTGCCGCCGGCCTCGCCGGAGCCGTCCTTGGCGGCCTGGTCGAGCGCCTTTTGATCCGTCGGTTGGCGGGCCGCGAACTGGCCCAGGTCCTGGGCACGCTCGGCTTGGCATTCATCATAGCCGACCAATGCCTGTTGGTCTGGGGCGGCGATCCCATCGCGCATCCGGCACCTGCCGGGCTGCAAGGCGCAGTCCGGATCGGCACGTTCGCTTTCCCCGCCTATCGCCTCTTTCTCATCGTCCTGGCGGCACTTGTCGCTGCGTTGCTCTGGCTGCTCGTCGAGCGAACAACACTGGGAGCCAGGATCCGCGCCGCGGTGGACGATCGGGACATGGCCCGGGCCACCGGCATTCCCGTGTCGCGTCTGTTCACGATCATTTTCTGCCTCGGCTGCGCCTTGGCCGGGATCGGCGGCGCACTGGCAGCCCCCGTGATGTCGGTCTATCCCGGCCTGGACTCGGAGATGCTTCCGCTGGCGCTGCTCGTCGTCATCCTGGGTGGCATTGGCAGCCTGGGCGGCGCCTTCGTCGGAAGCCTCCTGATCGGCATCATCTACACCTTCGGCCAGATGCTCCTGCCGGACCTCGCCTACGTCATCCTGTTTCTGCCGATGGTCCTGGTCCTCGCCGTGCGCCCTCAAGGTCTTTTCGGAAGGCAAGCGGCATGAAGACGATCATCGCGGCTCTCGTGGCGGCGGCCATCCTGACGCTGCCTTTGATTTTGCCGAGTGCCTTCTACCTCGGCATCGCAACGCAGATCCTGATCTATGGACTGTTCGCGATCAGCGTGAATGTGATCGCCGGCTATGGCGGCATGGTCTCGCTGGGACACGCTGCATTCCTTGGCGTCGCCGCCTATGGTTTTGCTCTGCTGACCACCGTCGGCGGCCTGTCGACGGCGTGGGCGATCGTCGGCTCGCTCGCGCTGACCACGGCCACCGCCGGGCTGTTCGGCGTGATTGCCCTGAGGACGACCGGCCTCGGCTTCCTGATGATCACGCTCGCGCTCGGCCAGATCGTCTGGGGAGTCGCATTCCGCTTCGTCGACCTGACCAACGGCGACAACGGCATATCCTTGCCGCGGGCATCTGCCGGCGCCGCGGCCGTCAGTCCGACCGGGCTCTTCTACATCTGCCTGGCCACGCTGGCCGCGACCATGGGCCTGCTCGCCCTCCTGATGCGATCCCCGTTCGGGGCGTCGATCGAGGGCGTGCGGGACCAGCCTCGCCGGATGAGCACCTTGGGCTACGATGTCTGGGCCATCCGCTACGTGACTTATGTGATTTCCGGGTTCGTCGCGGGGGTTGCGGGCATCCTGTACATCCACCTGTTCCGCTTCATAAGCCCGCACGCGCTCTCGCTGACTGTCTCCTCGGAAGCAGTCCTGATGGTGATTGCCGGCGGGATCGGGACAGCCTTTGGCCCCCTGTTCGGCGCCGCGCTCGTCGTCCTCCTGAAGAACGTCGCAAGTGCCTATACAGACCGGTGGCCGACGCTGCTCGGCCTCATCTTCCTGTTCATCATCGTTGCCGCGCCGGAAGGGTTGGTTCCTGGCCTTAAGCGCCTCGGCGCGAAGGCCGCGGCCTTCCTGCGCCCGAAAGCGACGCTGTCGAGCCGTTTCGTGCGGCCGGACCCAAAGGGAACACGCTGATGGCAACGCTTGAGATTGCCAACCTGAAGAAAAGCTTCGGCGGCCTCGACGTCATTCAGGACATCTCCTTTCGCGTCGAGGCGGGCGAGCGGCGACTGATCATCGGTCCCAACGGGGCCGGCAAGACCACCCTGTTCAATCTCATCGCGGGAGATATTCGCCCCAGTCACGGCTCGATCGCTCTTGCCGGCGACGACATCTCGAGACTTCCGACATTCCGGCGCGCCGCGTGCGGCATCGGTCGAACCTTCCAGATCCTGACGCTGTTTTCCCGTCAAACCGTCATCCGCAACGTCATCCTGGCCATGCTCGGAAGCGATGCGCGGCGCTGGAATCCGCTCATCCCGATCGATCGCGACGCCGGTTTGCGCCAGCGGGCCAGCGCGATCTTGTCCACCGTCTTGCTCGATCACATCGCCGACAGGCCGGTATCCGAGACCTCCTATGGAGAGAAGCGGCGCCTGGAGATCGCCATGGCGCTCGCGCAGCAGCCCAAGCTGCTGCTGCTCGACGAGCCGCTCGCGGGTCTGTCCGGCGAGGAACGAAAGGCGGTGTCGAAGCTCTTCGACAAACTGCCGCGCTCGCTCACCGTGATCATGATCGAGCACGACATGGATATCGCACTCGCTTTTGCCGAGAAGATCGCCCTGCTCCAGCACGGCAAGCTCCTCGTCGACGGCACACGCGATGACGTGATCGCAGACCCGAGGACGCGGGAGGCCTATCTTGCCCAGTGAGCACGCGCTGACACTGACCGGGGTCAATTCCTATTACGGCGACAGCCACATCCTTCAGAACGTCTCCCTCGAGCTCCCCGTAGGCCGTATTCTGGCGCTCCTGGGACGCAACGGCGCCGGGAAGACCACGTGCATGAATACGATCGCGGGTCTGCTTCCAGCCAGGACCGGGCGGATCGTCGCGGATGGCATCGACATCGCCTCCTCTTCGCCGGAGGTAATCTGCCGGTCAGGGGTCGCGCTGGTCCCTCAAGGGCGAAGGATTTTCCGCAGCCTCTCCGTCACGGAGAATCTCCTCGTCGCTCGACGCAAGCCCTCGTCCGCGAACAGCCCCTGCTGGGATGTCGACGCGATATTCCGGCTGTTCCCTCGATTAAAGGAGCGCCGCTCGAACCATGCCGGCAATCTGTCCGGGGGCGAACAACAGATGCTCGCCATCGGCCGCGCGCTCATGACCAACCCGAAGGTCCTGCTGATGGACGAGCCGACGGAAGGTCTTGCGCCACAAATCGTGGCCGAGGTTGGCCGGATCGTCGAGGGCTTGAGAACCGCCGGCCTGTCGATCGTGCTCGTCGAACAGCACACGACGTTTGCGCTCCGGCTCGCCGATGAGGTCGCGATCATGAGCACCGGAGAGATCGTCGCGCGCGGTTCCGCGGCGACGATGATCGATGACGCCGCGCTGCTGGAAGCTCATCTCGGCGTGCACTGAAAAAAGCGGCGGCCCCGTGTCGACAGGGTCTTGCGAGCCACCTTGATCTGGTCTATATTTATCATACGATAAATAACATATCCAAGAGCAGATTGCGGAGCCGCTTAGGGAGGATCGACGATGGGTCATGTCGGCAGAAACGCGCGCAATGGCCGCCCTCACGCCCTGGTCGTGGGTGGATCCATGGGAGGGCTCTTCGCCGCCCTTCTTCTGGTTCGCCGCGGCTGGACGGTAGACATCTACGAGAGGATATCCTCCGAGCTTGGAGGCCGCGGGGCGGGCATCGTCACCCACACCGAACTGTTCGACATCCTCGACCAATGCGGCATCGACAGCGAGACCGCGAAGATTGGCGTCTCCGTCGCTGGCCGCCGCGTCTTCTCCAGCGAGGGCGACCTCATCGGAGAACGGTCCCTGCCCCAGGTCCTGACCTCATGGGGCCGCCTGTATGCGTTGCTCAAGGAGCAGCTTCCGGCGCGAACCTATCATCACGGACGCAACCTCGAGGGCGTGACGACCACCGACATCGGAGTGACAGCTCATTTCTCCGACGGAACGACAGCCGACGGCGATGTGCTGATTGGGGCGGACGGGATTTTCTCGACAGTCCGGGCCAAATTTCTGCCCGACGTCGCGCCAACCTATGTCGGCTATGTGGCTTGGCGCGGCTTGGTCGATGAAAATGAACTGACGCCGGAAACCCGCGCAGCGTTGTGCGATCACTTTGCCTTCTCGCTGCCCCCAGGCGAGCAGATGCTCGGCTATCCCGTTGCCGGAGCGGATGAATCCATCGAACCCGGACGCCGGCGCTTCAATTTCGTGTGGTATCGCCCCGCCGGGCAGGATGGCGCCCTGCGCGAACTGCTCACGGATATCGAGGGCGTCGAGCACGCCTTGTCGATCCCGCCTCACCGCATCAGACCCTCGGTGATCGACGAATTGCGCCGCGCGGCGGTCGAACTTCTCGCCCCGCAGTTTGCCGAGGTCGTGCTGCGCACGCGGCAACCCTTCATTCAAGCCATCCAGGATCTGGAAACGCCGGCCATGGCCATAGGCGCTCGGATCGCGCTGATCGGAGACGCTGCATTCGTCGCTCGCCCGCATGTCGGCATGGGCGTGACAAAGGCAGCCGGAGATGCGCGCGCCTTGGCGGATGCGCTCGCCGGTTCACCGAACGACATCCCAAAGGCACTGGCGAGCTTCGAAGCGTCGCGGCTGCCCTTTGGCCGCGCCGTGATCCGGCGAGCCCGCCATCTCGGCGCATACATGCAGGCGCAGATCGCAACCGAGGAAGAACGCGCAATGGCCGAAAAGCACCGCCAACCCGAGGCCGTGATGTCGGAGACCGCCGTGGCCACCGGAATCGCTGCCTGAGGACGACGGATCGAAGCCTTGTTCAACACAGACCGCCTGGCCACGCCCAGCAACGGAGGAAAGTCATGGGAGTTCGGATCGTAGCGCAATGGCCCGCGGCGCCGGCAAATCTCTCCGGCCCGCTTCAAAAGGAGTTCGAGAAAAACGTCGGAAATGGGCGCGTCGGAAGCCGGCTGGTCTCGCAATCGGACCGCGTGCGCGTCTGGACGCTGGCCTTGAAGCCAGGCGAACGGATCGGCTTTCATACCCACGTCCTCGACTATTTCTGGACAGCGGTCACGCCGGGGCGCGCACGCTCGCACTACTGGGACGGGCGCGTGGCCGAGGTCGCGTATGAGGCGGGCGACACGCAGCACCATCATTACGAGGCCGGAGAATTCATGATCCACGACCTCGAAAACATCGGCGACACCGAGCTCGTGTTCACCACCGTCGAGTTTCTCGACAGTATCAACGCCCCGCTGACGGTGAACTGAGCGCCGGCACGCCTCGCCCGCCGGGGCGTCCGCTGCGATCGCGCTGGGTCATCGGAAATGCCGCGTGGAGGCTTTGCGGCGCTCGCAAACTCTCCACAGCGATGGCAGTAAATTATCAATCGATTAATAGAACAAACTGAGCCTGCGCGTGCCGCAGGCCAGCCTGACGTCCTGCTCGTCGACGTTTCGAGCCCATCAATCACTACGCGGCCGCCAATGGCAACCACACGACAAACAGGGAGACTGCCATGGACTACGATCGCATAGGGAGAAATCCACTCTTCAAGCAACTGTCCTTCGAACGAAACTACCTTGGCGGATGCTTGGCCGTCGCAATGATCGCGGTCTACTTCAGCTTCATCCTGATGGTCGCCTTTTCGCCGGCTTCGCTCGGAACTCCAACGCATGCCGGAGCAGCGACGACCTGGGGTGTTGTCCTCGGCGCGTCGATCCTGAGCTTCGGGTTCATCCTGACCGCGATCTATGTCGTCTATGCCAACTGGCGCTTCGATGCACTGAGCCGCCGCATCCAGGAGGATTTGAAATGAACCGGTTGCGCTCCGCATCGCTCGTCGTGGCCCTCATCGGGGCGTCCTCCCCCGCTTTCGCCGACGTCATGACTGCAACGGCCGGCCGGCAGGCACTGAACCCGTTGGCAATTTCCATGTTCCTTGCGTTCGTCTTGGCAAGCCTCGCGATAACGCTGTGGGCGGCCAGACGCGGGACGAAAACCGCCAAAGACTATTACGCCGCCGGCGGCGGCTTGAGCGGCGTCCAGAACGGCCTGGCCATCGCCGGAGACTATACGTCGGCAGCGACGTTCCTCGGGGTGACGGCGCTGATCTACGGATCCGGCTATGACGGAATGATCTACGCGATCGGCTTTCTCGTCGGCTTTCCGATGATCCTGTTCCTGGTCGCGGAGCCGCTGCGAAACCTCGGCCGGTACACCTTCGCCGACGTCGCCGCGTACCGCCTGGGAGAACGGCCGATCCGCACGGTGGCCGGCATCAACACGCTCGTCATCGTCCTCTTCTACCTGATCGCGCAGATGGTCGGCGCCGGCAAGCTGATCGAGTTGCTTTTCGGCCTCCCCTACTGGGTCGCTGTCGGGATCGTCGGCGTGCTGATGATGCTCTACGTCACTCTGGGAGGCATGCTCGCCACGACGTGGGTCCAAATCATCAAGGCCGTGTTGCTGTTGACCGGAACGGTGGTGATGTCGGTCCTGATCCTTGGTCATTTCGGCTTCAGTGTTGAGCGCCTTTTCGAAGCGGCTGTCAGCGTCCATCCGAAGGGCGCAGCCATCATGGCCCCTGGGGGATTGGTGAAGGACCCGATCTCCGCGATCTCGCTCGGAATGGCGCTGATCTTCGGAACCGCCGGCCTGCCGCACATTCTCATGCGCTTCTTCACGGTGGCTGATGCGCGCCAGGCCCGCATCTCGGTCCTGGTGGCCACTGCCTTCATCACCGTGTTCTACACGTTGCTGTTCGTGCTCGGGTTCGGGGCAATCGCACTGGTCTCGGGCGACGCGACCTATCTCGATCCGAAGGGTGTCCTGGTCGGCGGCGCCAACATGGTCGCGCTGCACCTGGCGGACAAGCTGGGCGGATCCTTGCTGCTGGGCTTCATCTCCGCGGTCGCCTTCGCAACGATACTCGCTGTCGTCTCGGGCTTGACGATCGCGGGAGCCTCCGCCGCGAGCCACGATCTCTATGCCCGCGTCCTGCGCCGCGGACGCGCCAGCGAGCAGGAGGAGGTCAAGGTCTCGAAGGTGGCGGCTGTCGTGATCAGCCTGACCGCCATGGGACTCGGCATCCTTTTCGAGAACCAGAACATCGCCTTCATGGTTGGCCTGGTCTTCGCGATCGCGGCCAGCGCGAACTTCCCGGTCATCCTGCTGTCCGTCGCCTGGCGCGGTTTGACGACCGCCGGCGCGGTGTCCGGGTCGGTCGTCGGACTGGTGACCGCCCTTGTCCTCGTCATGCTGAGCCCAAGCGTCTGGACCGCGACGCTGAAGTTCGGACCCGCGATTTTTCCATATGACAACCCAGCCCTCGTCTCGGTGCCGCTGGCCTTCCTGACATCGTGGCTGGTGTCGGTCTTGGATCAGAGCAGTGCGGCGCAGGCGGTCCGGTCAGCTTTCACCGCTCAGTACATCACGGCTCACACCGGCTTCGAACGAAAGCCCGCTGTGAGCCACCACTGAGCCCGCTCGCGCACGACATCCGATGGCGCGGCAACAATTACGGCTGCCGCGCCGAACGCCTGGAGATAGAGATGCCCACACTGTTTGACTCACTGAAGCTCGGGTCGATCTCCGCCCCGAACCGAATCTTCATGGCCCCTTTGACGCGGGCGCGCGGCACGCGCGAGCATCTGCCGACACCGATGATGGCCGAGTACTATCGGCAGCGGGCGGGCGCCGGCCTCATCATCTCGGAAGCGACCGGCATCAGCCGCCAGGGCCTGGGCTGGCCCTATGCAACCGGCATCTGGACGGACGCGCAAGTCGACGGTTGGCGAAATGTCACGAAGGCCGTCCACGCGGCGGGCGGTCGCATCGTCTGTCAGCTCTGGCATATGGGACGGGTCGTTCACCCAAGTCTCCTGGGGGGCAGCCAGGCGGTCTCAGCCTCGGCAACGACCGCACCGGGATACGCGCACACCTACGACGGAAAACAACCTCACGAGCAGGCCCGCGCGCTGAGCTTGGACGAGATCGCGGGCGTGATCGCCGACTATCGTGCCGCTGCGTCCAACGCCATGGCCGCGGGCTTTGACGGCGTCCAGATTCACGCCGCCAACGGCTACCTCATCGATCAGTTCCTGCGCGCGAGCGCCAACCATAGAGCCGACGCCTATGGCGGATCGATGGAGAACCGGATCCGGCTTCTCCGCGAGGTTGCCCAAGCCGTCGCCGAGACGGTCGGCCCAGATCGAACGGGCATCCGCCTGTCGCCAAATGGCGCCTCACAGGGGGTCAATGATCCGAATCCCGAGCCGCTCTTTGCGCTCGTCGCCAAGACGCTCACGGATATCGGCATAGCGTTTCTGGAACTGCGCGAACCGGGCCCGAACGGCACTCGTGGCAAGCCGGATCGACCAGCTCTGGCCCCATTGATCCGCGGCGCCTTCAAAGGGCCTCTGATCCTCAATTCCGATTACGATGGCCGCAAGGCCCAGGCAGCCTTGGACGAAGGAGTGGCCGACGCGATCACCTTCGGCCGGCTTTTCCTCGCCAATCCCGACCTGCCCGCTCGGATCGCCGCCGCCTTGCCGCTCAACGAGGACGAGATGGAGACCTGGTACAGTCAGGGCCCAGAGGGATATCTTGATTATCCGACGGCTGAGGCAAGCCGCTAGCTAAAGTACATTGCGGCGCCAGTTGCCCGGAGTCGCGCCGGTCAACCGGCCGAAAACGCGGGTGAAGTGGCTCTGGTCCCCGAAGCCGCAGATTAGCGCAATATCGACGAGGGGCAGATGCGGCTGGAGTAACAGCTTCTTCGCTTCCTCCAACCGGAGCTGCATCAGGTAGCCATGCGGCGCTAGCCCCGTGCTGCGCCGAAATGCCCGCGCAAAGTGGCTTGGTGTCAGACGGCACTCCTGAGCGACCTGAGCGATCGTCAAGTCCGATGAGAGGCGTGCCTGCATGATTTCCTTGGCCCGCCGTTCCTGCCAGGCTGCGAGCTTGCCGTTCGCCGGCCGACCGGGGGCGCGCAGCCCGCCATAGGCTTCAGCAAAATGCGTCAGCAGGCTGAGCGAAAGCTGTTCGATCAGCAGATTGTTGGCGCCGGGCATGTCCGTGGCCTGAATCAACGCGTGAGACAGTCCCGTCATGATCGGATCCGGCACGTCGCGCCGCCACTGCAGCGTTGTAATGGACGGCGCGCCATGGTGGTCGGCGAGATGCTGCAGCGCTCGCCTGGGAACATAGAACTGCAGTGCGTCGAAGCGGCCGCTGAACTCGCATTGGGGGCCGTCGCGGAGATCGATGACGCTGACAGTTCCAGTCGCAAAGCCATCGGAATAGCGTTTGCGCCCGCCCAACCAGCACGAATGCCGTTCGAGGTCGTCAAGCTGGTGGAGGATGGAGAACGCCGCCTCTTCAGGAACGGGGGCCGTCCGCGCGCGCAGCGGCCGCGCGCAGGAGAGCCGGGTCACGGCAAGATCTAATTCGCCCCGCGGTCGGAAATCGACGATCTGCTCACCAGGCATTTCGAGATGCACTGCGATACGCGAACCGAAGAAACCACTCGCACCGGCATCAGCCTGCCGCGAAGACGCCATCGCCCTGAGCCCTCTCTTCACCGCCGCCTTCATCAAGCTTATCGAAGGAACGTGCGGACAGGAACGGCGCGCGCGCGACGGATGATACGGAAGGAAATTCCGCATGGACCTCTTCTCAGGTGTTCCCGTGTTTTTGCGGGTGGCCGATTCCGGCAGCTATGGCGCGGCTGCACGCGTCCTCGGGCTCACGTCCTCGGCGGTCGGCAAGGCCATCATACGGTTGGAAGAACGGCTGGGCGTGCGGCTGCTCCATCGCGACAACCGCAGCATCAGCCTGACGGCGGAAGGCCTACGCTTCCTTGAACGCTGCCGCGCCGCGATGAGCGAGATGGTCGAGGCGGAGGCGGAACTCTCCCTTTCGGCGCGTGGACCGCATGGCAAGCTGCGTGTCAGTCTGCCGCTGGTCAGCGATCAGGTGAACCGCGTCGTTCTCGATTTCATGCGGAGCTGTCCGGGAGTCTCGCTCGAGCTGAGCTACACGAACCGACTCGTCGACCTTGTCGAGGAAGGCTTCGATGTTGGCCTGAGGATCGGGACGCTTCAGGATTCGCGGCTGCGTGCCAGACGGCTCGGCACCTTCCGTCTCGTGCTGGTGGCTTCGCCTGACTACCTGCGTCGCCATGGCCGGCCCGACACGCTCGACGGCCTCGAAGGCCATGCTTGCCTGCGCAGCAGGAACGCCTCGACCTGCCGGCTCTATGATTGGCCCCTCGGCCCCGATTTCGCCGAGCGGAGCGCACGGCTGACGAACCGCTTCGTGGTCGACCACAACGCGATGCTGGTCGCCGCGGCCCTGGATGGCCAGGGCGTCGCATGCGTGCCCGGTTTCTGGGTGCAGGAGCATCTGAACGGCGGCGCCCTCGAGCAGATTCTTGACGACCAGACGTCTAATGAGCGCGCCGTCTCGGCCGTCTGGCCATCGGGGCAAAGACCGTCGCAGAAGCTGACGGCATTCGTGGATTTTCTGGCCGAGCGCTTGCCGCCAGCCTTGCAGGCGACAGGTCTGCTTGATGGGACCGGATTGCGATAGCGGTTCAAAGGCAAGGTCCGTGCACTCGAACGAGCCGGGAGAAACGCCCGCTAGAGAGAGCCGCCCTCGTCCACCCCCGTGCCCGGCACGTCGGGCAGCGGCGGGAGGATTCGCTCC
>BFBZ01000022.1_pt26 | contig 16955 bp, 17 predicted proteins | sample 1888401 | NCBI WGS metagenome assembly BFBZ01 (sample SAMD00112614, study PRJDB3348) | symbiont metagenome | host: Chara braunii | reverse complement strand
AATGGCAGCTTGTCGAAGAATGAGATCGAGGGACATGATGCCCGTCTTCGGCGCCTGACTGAATGCACAACACTTGCGTCAGCACGCCGCGGAAAGCAAGTTCGAGGCCAAGGTGCCAGAGCTTCCGTTCCGACAGATAGGGAACGAATCCTTCCTGCTGGAAAACGCTCTATTCCTATTCCTCCGGCTCCGTCGTGAACAGCAGCGGATACCCCTTGGCGCGGCCGGCATCGGTGGCGCGCGTCGCCTTGGTCTCGGCAACATCGCGGGTAAACACCGCGACAACACACGATCCGAGCTTGTGGGCGGTGATCATGACCTTGTGGGCTTCATCTTCGGTCATGCGGAACTCCGCCTTCAGTACCATCACCACGAATTCGCGCGGCGTGAAATCATCGTTGACCAGAATGACCTTGTAGAGCCGCGGGCGTTCCACCTGGGTGCGGACCTTGGTCCGCGGCTTTATGACGGTATTACTCATCGGATGGACGGCTCGCGATGATGGCTAGGCGACACCCATGTATTTTCTTCACCCCGCGACCGCAATATCCACGCAAGACATCGCTCCCGATCAGAGCTGCCGGCCCGGGATTGGCACAGGCGTTGCATACCATTTGACCTTCGTAACGAAGAGGAAAATGGAACATGTTCAAGGGCTTCAAGATCGCGCGGCGCAAGAGCACCATCGCGGCGATGGTGGCATTTGCGGCAGTCGCAGCGATCGGCCAGCCCGCACGTGCCGAGACCGTGCTGCGGATCGCCATGACCGCGACGGATATTCCGCGCACGCTCGGCCAGCCCGACCAGGGTGGCGAGGGCAATCGCTTCACCGGATACACGATGTACGACCCGCTGACGATGTGGGACCTGTCGTCCGCGACCAAGCCGAGCGTGCTCATCCCCGGGCTCGCCACCGAATGGAACGTGGACACAGCGGACAAGACAAAATGGATCTTCAAGCTGCGGCCCGGCGTCAAGTTTCACGATGGCTCGTCGTTCGATGCCGATGCGGTGGTCTGGAATGTGGATAAGATCCTGAAGACCGACGCGCCACAATACGACACCAGCCAGGTCGGCGTTACCGTTCCGCGCATGCCGACACTCGTCTCCGCTCGCAAGATCGATGACATGACGGTGGAGTTGACCACTAAGGAGCCGGACAGTTTTCTGCCGTTCAATCTCACGTACCTGTACATGGCAAGCCCGAAAAAATGGCAGGTGCTGTTCGATGCCGCACCGGGCGACGACATCAAGACCAAATCGCAGGTGGCGTGGGCCGCATTCTCTCGCGATGCCTCGGGTACGGGACCTTGGAAGATGACGCGTTTCGCGCCGCGTGAGCGACTCGAAGTGGTCAGGAACGACGCCTATTGGGACAAGGCCCGCGTACCGCACATTGATCGCATGATACTGCTGCCAATTCCGGAAGCGAACGCGCGAACAGCGGCATTATTGTCGGGCCAGGTCGACTGGATCGAAGCGCCGGCCCCCGATGCGGTTGCGGAAATCAAGCAGCGCGGCTTCGTGATCCGGGCCAATGAGCAGCCGCACGTCTGGCCCTGGCAATTCTCGCGCGTCGAGGGATCGCCTTGGAACGACATCCGCGTCCGCAAGGCCGCCAATCTCTGCATCGATCGCGAGGGCTTGAGGGACGGTCTGCTCGCCGGCCTTATGGTGCCAGCGACCGGCACCGTCGAGCCCGGCCATCCATGGCGCGGCAACCCAACGTTCCAGATCAAATATGACCTGCCCGCCGCGCAAGCGCTCATGAAGGAAGTGGGATACGGCCCCGCCAAGAAGCTGAAGGTGAAGGTCCAGACCTCAGCTTCGGGATCGGGCCAGATGCTGCCGCTGCCGATGAACGAATATCTTCAGCAGGCGTTGGCAGAATGCTATTTCGACGTCCAGTTTGACGTCGTTGAATGGAGCATATTGTTCACTAACTGGCGACGCGGCGCCAAGGACCCCTCCGCCAACGGCTCCAACGCCATCAACGCCACCTATTCGACGGCGGACCCGTTCTTTGCAATGGTCCGCTTCCTGCAGTCGGACATGGCACCACCGGCGTCTTACAACTGGGGCTTCATCAGCAATCCGAGGTTCGATGAACTCGCAAAAAAGGCCCGACAGACATTCGATCCCGGGGCGCGTGACAAGGCGCTCGCGGAGTTGCAGGCCGCATCGGTCGACGATGCTGATTTCCTCTTTGTTGGCCACGATGTCGGAACGCGCGCGATGAGCCCGAAGATCAGGAATTTCGTGCAACCGAAGAGCTGGTTCGTCGATTTCTCGCCGGTCACCATCGATCCATAAGTGGGGCTGGATCAGGCCTCGGCCGAACGGCTGACCTGGAACTTGGTGTCATGATGACGTGGCGCCAGCCCGCTTCCAAGCGCCGGACCGTGCAAGGCGCCGGTCGACAACAACGACTTCAGCGCAAAACGGCGTTGTCCGCGCCGCACTGCAACCGGCAGGTGGCCCACGTCGGCCTGCGACACAAGCGCGCCGAGTGACTGAACCCTTGGCGACTGCAAGAATAAGCGGCAATCTTGGCGCTCTGGGCCAGTCATTGGCACAAGCGTTGCATAACATTTCGCCATCTACGTGTAGAGGAATCGAAAGCTATGTTCAGAGACTTCAAAACGTCCGGGCGGGCCGTGGCGGTGATGCTGGCGCTATCAGCCGCGACACTCGCCGCCCAGCAGGCCAGCGCGGAGACGGTACTGCGAATTGCGATGACCGCCGCGGATATTCCGCGCACGCTCGGCCAACCCGATCAGGGCTTCGAAGGCAACCGGTTCACCGGGCTTACGATGTATGACGCACTCACCATGTGGGACCTCTCCTCTGCAACCAAGCCGAGTGTGGTCATTCCCGGTCTCGCCACCGAATGGAGCGTCGACGCCACCGACACCAAGAAGTGGACGTTCAAACTGCGGCCCGGCGTCAAATTCCATGATGGTTCGCCATTCAACGCCGATGCCGTGGTCTGGAACGTCGAGAAGGTCCTGAAGACCGACGCGCCGCAATATGACGCCAGCCAGGTCGGCGTCACCGCCTCTCGCATGCCGACGCTGGCCTCCGCCCGCAAGATCGACGACATGACGGTGGAGCTGACCACCAAGGAGCCGGACAGCTTCCTGCCTATCAACCTCACCAATCTGTTCATGGCGAGCCCGGCCAAGTGGCAGGCATTGTACGACGCCGCCCAGGGCGCCGACGCCAAGGCCAAGGCCACTGCGGCATGGGACGCGTTCTCGCGCGACGCCTCCGGCACCGGCCCCTGGAAGATGACCCGCTTCGTGCCGCGCGAACGGCTCGAGCTCGCGAAGAACGACGCCTATTGGGACAAGGCGCGTGTGCCCCATGTCGACAAGATGGTGTTGCTGCCGATTCCGGAAGCCAACGCGCGCACCGCGGCGCTGCTCTCCGGCCAGGTCGACTGGATCGAGGCACCGGCGCCCGATCTCGTCGAATCGCTAAAAGGTGCTGGCTACAAGATCGTCACCAATGCCTATCCGCACAACTGGACCTGGCATCTCTCGCGCGTCGAGGGCTCGCCCTGGAACGACATCCGCGTGCGCAAGGCCGCCAATCTCTGCATCGACCGCGACGGCATGAAGGACGGCCTGCTCGGCGGCCTGATGGCACCGGCGACAGGGACGGTCGAGCCTGGCCATCCCTGGCGTGGCAATCCGACCTTCCAGATCAAGTATGACCTGAAGGCGGCGCAGGCGCTGATGAAGGAAGCCGGCTATGGCCCCACCAAGAAGCTCACGGTCAAGACCCAGACCTCGGCCTCCGGCTCGGGCCAGATGCTGCCGCTGCCGATGAACGAGTATATCCAGCAAGCGCTGGCGGAGTGCTACTTCGATGTCCAGCTCGACGTCATCGAGTGGAACACGCTGTTCACCAACTGGCGGCGCGGCGCCAAGGATCCGACCGCCAACGGTTCCAATGCCATCAACGTCACTTATGCGGCGATGGATCCATTCTTCGCCCTGGTGCGCTTCCTGCAATCGGGCATGGCGCCGCCGGTGTCCAACAACTGGGGCTTCATCAACAATCCGAAGTTCGACGACCTGGTGAAGAAGGCACGACAGACCTTCGAGCCGGAAGCGCGCGACAAGGCGCTGGCCGAACTGCACGCCGCCTCGGTGGACGACGCCGACTTTCTCTATGTCGCCCACGACGTCGGCCCGCGCGCAATGAGCCCGAAGATCAAGAACTTCGTGCAACCGAAAAGCTGGTTCGTCGACTTCTCGCCGGTGACGATGGAGCCGTGAGACGGCTGAATGGTGCTTTGTCGCGGCACCTTATCTTTGTCGTTGCCGGGCTCGTCCCGGCAACCTCGCTTAGGGACGCACTGCCCTCCTAAGCGAGATCACCGGGACAAAGCCCGGTGATGACGGTGGTGGGTGAGTTGCGCACCTAGCTTCCTCGCTGATCAGATTAACCTTCGCAGGTGACCGAGTGCTGGCCTATATCGCCCGACGCATCGTCTATGTGATTCCGATCGTCATCAGTGTCGCGCTGGTGTGTTTCCTGCTCGTGCATCTCGCGCCAGGCGATCCGCTGGTGGCGATCCTGCCGGCAGATGCCTCCCAGGAGCTCGCGGCTCAGCTGCGCACCGCCTATGGTTTCGACCGTCCGCTTCCCGTCCAGTTCGGACTGTGGATCTGGAAGGCGCTGCACGGCGACCTCGGCATCTCCATCGCCACGGGCCGCCCTGTCTTGTCCGAAGTCATGCGCGCGGTCGGCAATACCATCATGCTGGCCTGCGCCGCCGCCATCATCGGCTTCTCGATGGGATTGCTGCTCGGGCTGATCGCCGGCTACTTCCGCAACACCTGGGTTGACAAGGTAGCGACATCGATCGCGGTAGCCGGCGTCTCGGTGCCGCATTACTGGCTCGGCATCGTGCTGGTCATCATTTTTTCGGTGCAGCTGAACTGGCTGCCCGCGGTCGGCGCCGGGCCCGGCGGCTCCAGTTCCTGGAGCTGGGACTGGGAGCACCTGCGCTATCTGGTGCTCCCTGCGATCACCACCGCCGCGATCCCGATGGGAATCGTAACCCGCACCGTGCGTGCGCTGACCGGCGATATCCTGTCGCAGGATTTCGTCGAAGCGCTGCGCGCCAAGGGGCTCCGGGAGACTGGTGTGTTCCGCCACGTGATCCGCAATGCGGCCCCCACCGCCATGGCGGTGATGGGGCTGCAGCTCGGTTACATGCTCGGCGGCTCGATCCTGATCGAGACGGTGTTCTCCTGGCCCGGCACCGGGCTGCTGCTGAATTCGGCGATCTTCCAGCGCGACCTGCCGCTGCTGCAGGGCACGATCCTGGTGCTGGCGCTGTTCTTCGTGTTTCTCAATCTCCTGGTCGACGTGGCGCAGGCCTCGATCGATCCGCGCATCAAGCGAAACTGAGGAGCCGCTTCGATGAGCATCATCAGCGACACCACCGTACAGCTGCCTCCGATGGAAAAAGCCAGGGGTTACTGGTCGACGGTCGGCCGGCGAATTACGCGCGATCCCGTCAGCATGATCTGCGCCGCCATCCTGCTTGCCATCCTGCTGTCGGCAATTTTCGCACCGTGGCTTGGCCTCGCCGATCCCTACCAAGGATCGATGATCCGCCGCCTGCGCGCAGTCGGCACGCCGAACTATCTGCTCGGCACCGATGAGCTCGGGCGCGACATGCTGGCGCGCCTCGTTTATGGCGGCCGGCTGTCACTGCTCACGGGCATCCTGCCGGTGTGTCTCGCCTTCATTGTCGGCACCTCGCTCGGCCTGATCGCCGGCTACGTCGGCGGCAAGATCAACACGGCCATCATGCGAACCATCGACGTGTTCTATGCGTTTCCTTCGGTGCTGCTGGCGATCGCGATCTCCGGCGCGCTCGGCGCCGGCATCACCAATTCGATCGTCTCGCTGACCGTCGTGTTCATTCCGCAGATCACCCGCGTGGCTGAGAGCGTCACCGCCGGCGTGCGCAACCTCGATTTCGTCGATGCAGCTCGCGCCTCCGGCGCGGGCCCCCTGACCATCATGCGGGTTCACATGCTCGGCAACGTTCTGGGACCGATCTTCGTCTATGCCACCGGGCTGATCTCGGTGTCGATGATTCTGGCGTCGGGCCTCTCGTTTCTCGGTCTCGGCACCAAGCCGCCGGAACCGGAGTGGGGACTAATGCTCAACACGCTGCGCACCGCGATCTACGCCAACCCGGTGGTCGCGGCACTGCCCGGCGCCATGATCTTCGCGGTGTCGATCTGTTTCAACCTCTTGAGTGACGGCCTGCGCAGCGCCATGGACATCAGGAACTAGCTCGATGAGCACCGACAACGATCTGCTCCCTCCCATCGAAGACCGCGGCGGCGTGGCGCAACCACTGCTCACGGTGCAGGGCCTGACCAAACATTTTCCGGTACGCGGCGACCTGTTCGGCGAGCGCAAGACGGTGCGCGCGGTGGACGACGTGTCGTTCACTGTCGGCAAGGGCGAGACCGTCGGCATTGTCGGAGAATCCGGCTGCGGCAAGTCGACCACTGCACGACTGTTGATGCATCTGATGAAGCGCGATGGCGGCGACATCCTCTATGACGGGATGAGCGTCGGCATCCAGCTCTCGCTGCAGGAGTTGCGCCGCGGCATGCAGATGGTGTTCCAGGACAGCTACGCCTCACTCAATCCACGGCTGACGCTGGAGGATTCGATCGCGTTCGGGCCGAAGGTTCACGGCATGAAGGCGCCGCAGGCCCGCCTCCTGGCGCGCGACCTGCTGGGCAAAGTCGGCCTGCGCCCCGAAACCTTCGCCAATCGCTATCCGCACGAGATTTCCGGTGGCCAGCGGCAACGGGTCAACATCGCCCGCGCGCTGGCGTTGTCGCCGCGGCTGGTGATCCTCGACGAAGCCGTGTCCGCGCTCGACAAGTCGGTCGAGGCCCAGGTGCTAAACCTGCTGGTCGATCTCAAGCGCGAGTTCGGCCTGACCTACATTTTCATCAGCCACGATCTCAATGTGGTGCGCTACATCTCCGACCGCGTGCTGGTGATGTATCTCGGCGAAGTGGTCGAACTCGGCCCGGTCGACAGCCTGTGGGACGCGCCCGCGCATCCCTATACTCGTGCGTTGCTGGCGGCGATGCCGAGCTCCGATCCGGACAACCGCACCCAGAGCGCGCCCATCACCGGCGATCCGCCGAACCCGATCGATCCGCCGAAAGCCTGCCGCTTCCACACCCGCTGTCAGTTCGCGGAAACGGTATGTTCGGCGGTGACGCCGAAACTCTCACCGCTCGACGACGGCGGCCATCAGGTCGCCTGCCACATGGCCGTGCCGGGCTCGGGCCACAGCCGCGCCAGCGCGGCTGCCGTCATCCACGGCTGACATCCCGACCATGACAAGACAGAGACCAGCACTCGCATGACAAACCTAGTCGACGTCAAGAACCTCACCGTACGCTTCTCCGGCGAACGCACGGTGCATGCGGTCAACAATGTCGATCTGACGCTCGAGCAGGGTGAGGTCCTGGGACTGCTCGGTGAGTCCGGGTCCGGCAAGAGCGTCACCTTGCGAGCGCTGATGCGGCTGCTGCCGAAGAAGCGCGCCGAGATCGGCGGCAGCATCACTGTCGCCGGCCAGGACGTGCTGGCGCTCGACGAGGAGCAATTGTCGGCATTTCGCGGCCAGACTGTGTCGATGATCTTCCAGGAGCCGGGGCTTGCACTCGATCCCGTCTACACCATTGGCGACCAGATCGCCGAATCGGTGATGCGCCATGAAGGCAAGAGCCGCAGCGAGGCTTTGGCACGCGCACTGCAAATGCTGGACGTAGTGCGGATTCCGTCGGCGAAGCGGCGGCTGAATTCCTATCCGCACGAAATGTCCGGCGGCATGCGGCAGCGGGCGATGATCGCGCTGGCGCTGGCGTGCAAGCCGAAGGTGCTGCTGGCCGACGAACCGACGACCGCGCTTGACGCCACCGTGCAGATCCAGATCCTGCTGCTGCTGCGCGAGCTGCAACGCGAATTCGGCATGTCGGTGATTTTCGTCACCCACGACATCGGCGTCGCCATCGAGATCTGCGACCGCATCGCGGTGATATATGCGGGACAAGTGGTCGAGACCGGAACCTACCGCGAGATCGTGCGCGAAGCCGTGCACCCCTACCCGCGCGGCCTGTTGACGGCGACCGTTCATGGCGCGAGGCGCGGCGCGCGGCTGGAGACCATTCCCGGTACGCCACCATCGCTCGATCTCGCACCCAGCAATTGCTCGTTCGCGCCGCGTTGCCGCTCCGCGCAGCCGCGCTGCCTGGAGCAACTGCCGCCGGCGGTCGAGGTGGCGCCGGGCCATCTCGCGCGCTGCGTACTCGCGGAAGCGTAATCCGGTCTCACGCCATCAGCTGGTGGCCCTGCCGGGTCATAGCACCATGTGACCACATCCATCCCGGACTGCGCTTGCCGCGGGGTTACTCCGCGGTGCCCCACTTGACAGTCGCATTATCTCGCCAGCCAATACTGCGGTGGGCTATCCGACCTCACGATATCCTGAACACATAATAGGAATGCAGGGAGAAATACCGATGGAGCGCTTTGCTCTCGTCATCGATGGCAAGTCCGTTCAAACCGCCGATCATTTCGAAGTGTTGAATCCTTCGACCGGCGCCGTTGCGTATTTCGGAGCACCCGGGAATCGGCAAGATTGCATTCACCGGATCCTCAGCCACCGGTCGGAAAGTGATGTCGTCGGCTGCACGAACGCTGAAGCGCCTTACCCTCGAACTCGGCGGCAATGACGCCGGCATCGTGCTGCCCGATGTGGAGCCTGCTCAGATCGCGGAAGGCCTGTTCTGGGGCGCCTTCATCAACAATGGCCAGACCTGCGCCGCCCTCAAACGGCTGTATGTGGACGATGATGTCTATGCCGAGGTCTGCGACGCATTGACAGCATATGCTCGCAACATTCCGGTCGGTGACGGGCTCGACGAAAAGAACGTACTCGGTCCAATCCAGAACCGGATGCGGCGCGACAAGGTTGCACGCCTGCTGGAAGCTGCGACATCGGCTGGAGGGCGCATGCTGCTCGGCGGTGCCGAGAAAGACCGCGGCCTGTTCTTCCCACTCACGCTGGTCGCCGACATCGACAACGGCAATCCCCTGGTCGACGAGGAACAGTTCGGACCGGTTCTGCCCATTATCCGCTACAGCGATATCGACGAGGTTATCGCCAGAGCCAATAACAATCCGAACGGTCTCGGTGGTTCGGTTTGGTCGAAGAGCACCGCGAGAGCCAAGGAGGTCGCACTGCAGCTCGAGTGCGGTTCAGCTTGGATCAACAAGCACGGTACCATCCAGCCGAATGCGCCGTTCGGCGGCGTCAAAGGCTCCGGATTCGGCGTCGAGTTCGGTGAGGAAGGCCTGTTCGAAAACACCAACGTCCAGGTGGTCTACTGCTGACATCGCTAGCGCGAGAGTGGCGTGTGGCTCTCTCGCGCCCGGTCCCGGATCAGACTCAGCGCAGCTCGAGCTGGTCCTGCACGCCCTTGGCCATCGCCAGCATCTTGGCATCGCTGCTGCCCCGCGCCAGCAGCATCAAGCCAACCGGAAGGGTGTCGGTGCGCACCGGCAGCGAAACGCCGGTGAGCTGGAACAGGTTGCCGAGCATCGGGTTGCGCAGGGTCTGCAGGTTGATGCGACCGAACAGGTCGTCATCGGCCTCGAGCGGCGCGATGGCCGGTGCGACGGTTGGCACCGTTGGCAACACCAACGCATCGAGCTGCGCCAGCCGAGCATCCATCGCCGCGATCAGATCGTCACGCGTGCGCAGGATCCGGATGAAGGCCGCGGCCGTCACCGAGCGGCCCGCCACAATCCGGCTCAGCACCCGCTTGTCATAGTCCGCCGCCCGGCTATCAAGCCAGTCGGCGTGAATCGATGCAGCCTCGATTGCCGCGATTGGCCCCGGCGACGTGGCCTGGCGCATGGCCATGATCAAATCGTCGATCGCGACGTCGACCACACGGGCTCCCTTCTGTTCCAGCGCCTTGACCTGTGCCTCGAAGGCCGGCCCGACCACCGCGTCGACGTTCTCGAACATCAGGCCGCGCGGAATTCCGATCCGCAGGTTCGCCAACGGAAACGGCATCACCGGTCTCGGCTCAGTGCCCGCCATGATGGCGTCGGCGTCGGCGCACTGCTGCACGGTGCGTGCCAGCGGGCCGATCGAGTCCAGCGTATAGGACAGCGGAAATGCGCCCGCGGTCGGCACCCGGCCGACTGTCGGCTTGAAACCGGTCACGCCGTTGAAAGCCGCCGGGATGCGCACCGATCCACCAGTATCGGTACCGATGGAGATTTCGCTGGTGCCTTCGGCGACGGAGACGCCCGAGCCGGAGGACGAACCGCCCGGCGCATGGGCACAGTTCGCCGCGTTGCCCGGTGTGCCGAAATGCGGATTGAGGCCGAGGCCGGAGAACGCGAACTCCGACATATTGACTTTGCCGATGATCAGCGCGCCGGCGCGGCGCAGCCTTGCGATCACCGGCGCATCCTGGGTGGCCGGCGCCGCGGTGCGCAGCAGCGACGAGCCGGCGGTGGTGGTTTCGCCGGCAACATCGAACAGATCCTTGATCGAGACGATGGCGCCGTCGAGCGGGCCGAGACGTGTATTGTTGCGCACGCGCGCGTCGGCGGCATCCGCCTCCGCGCGCACCCGGTCGGCGTACACCTTGGTGAAGACGTTGGAGGTCTTTGCGCCCTCGATCTGGGCGAGCGCGCGTTCGACTTTATCCCGGAAGGTCGACATGAGGATTGGCTTTCTTCGATCAGGCGATGACAGGCAGTTGCACGACGTCATAGCCGTGCTTGATGGATCGTCCAAGCACCGGATCGGAGATCTCCATCTCGAACCGGCTCGCCGGTCGAACGCCACCGATGGCGCCAAGCGTTCCGCCGAACATGACGCTGCCCGGGGCGAGCTGCGACTTGCCCTGCGTGTAGCGTGGAATCAGATCCGACGGCGGGCGCAACGTCGCGAGCTTGCCCTCCTGATAGAGATGGCGCGTGCCGTCGATGGTGGCGTAGGCGCGCAGCTCCAGGTCATCCCAGTGCGCCACCACGTCGTCGAGCCGCCACAGCTCGGTGCCGACCGGCTTGGCGCACAGTTGCTTCGACAGCGCCACGCCCTGCGCCTCGGCCTTGCGGTCGGTGTGATCGGAACCGATGGTCAGCCACAGCCCGTCGTCCATGCCGATGATGACCGGCTCGACCTCGCCACTGCTGTCCGGGCCCAGAAACTCGACGGATGTGCTCTGGGTCAGCAGGCTCGCGGCCCCGCGATAGAACAGCGGCACGCTCGACGGCGGCGGCACGCCGATCGCGGCGAGTTCGTCGATGTGATGCTTCACGGCGGCTTCATCGCGCGCGGCCCATCCGGCGATCACCAGATGGATAGGCGAGAAAGTCAGGGCTTGCGAGCCGGCCTTGGTGTGACGCGTGAACTGCAGCATGGAATCCTCTTCGACAGGTTGTTGTTTGGTTATGACTGAAGTCGCTCAGGCGCGCAGTCCGCAAAACCGAATACCGGCCTTGCGAAGCTGCGCAGGATGATGGTGCCGGCCGGATCAGCGCTTGACCACCTGCCAGCGGCAGAACGTGAACACCAGGATCGCCGCGATCAGCTCGATCACCGCGACCACATAGAGCCCGGAGGTTGCGGTGCCGGTGACCGTCGCCGAGATGCCAATCAGGTACGGAGCGACAAACCCGGCGAGGTTACCGATCGAATTGATCAGTGCGATGGCGCYGGCCGCCGCGGTTCCCGCCAGCAGCGCCTGGGGCAGAGTCCAGAACACCGGAAATGCCGCCAGGATGCCGATCGCGGCAACCGTCAGGGCCACCAGCGCGGCGACGCCGCCGCTGCCGATCAGCGCGCCCGTGGCCGCCAAGCCGATGGCGGCCACCAGCGAGGCGATCGCGCAATGCAAACGCCGCTCACCGCTGCGGTCGGAATGGCCGCCGTTCCACACCATGGCGACGGTGCCGGCGACAAACGGAATCGCGGCCAGGAATCCGATTCTCAACGTATCGGTGACACCGGTTTCCTTGATGATCGACGGCGTCCAGAACGCAATCGTGGCATTGCCGGCGACGATGCCGAAATAGATCACGGCGCACAGCCACACCCGCCAGTCGCCGAGTGCCGCCTTGAAGCTGGTCTCGCAAACGACCGCCTTGCGGTCTGCGGCGAGATCGACCTCGATCGCCTGGGCTTCGTCCTTGGACAGCCAGGAGGCTTCACTGGGGCGATCCGGCAGGAAGCGTATCACGGCGAAACCGGCAAACACCGAGGGAATGCCTTCCAGGATGAACAGCCACTGCCAGCTCGAATAGCCGTGGACACCGCCCATGGTGCTCATGATCAAGCCCGCGATCGGGCCACCGACGATGCCGGCAATCGCGAACGATGTCATGAACAGCCCGTTGATCTTGGCGCGCCGCGCCGCGGGAAACCAGTAAGTCAAGTACAGCACGACGCCGGGGAAGAAGCCCGCCTCGAACATGCCCATGGTGAAACGCAGGATGTAGAACCATGTCTCGCTCTTGACGAAGGCCATCGCGATGCAATTGAGACCCCACAGAATGGTGATGCGGGCCAGCGTCTTGCGAGCGCCGATCTTCTCCAGCAGCAGATTGCTCGGCACCTCGAACAGGAAATAGCTGAGGAAGAAGATGCCGGCGCCGAACCCGTAGGCCGCCTCGCTGAGCTTGAGATCGCTGAGCATGGTGAGCTTGGCGAAGCCGACGTTGACTCGATCGATCCAGGCCAGAATGAACAGGAACACCAGCGCCGGGATCAGCCGTGCGGCCGCCTTGGCATAGGCCGGCGCGGCCTTCGCCGCCGTGCCGCCTGGAAAAATTTCGGCATTATCAAATACTTGAGCCATCCCAGTCTCCCATTTTGGCGATACCTGGCCAATCGGCGATCATGACCACGAAATCATCAGTAAAATATCACTATAATATCTGAGATACTTTTGAAGCAAAAATAAAAGCCATGTAAGAGGGTGCATTGCACAAAAGGCGAGCGACTGAGTCGATGGCAAAACCTGCAAGGATGGCCACCACGACCCCGGCCAAGGCGAAAGCGGCCAAGACCGTGACAAAGGCAAAACCGCGCACGCCGTTTGCCGCGCGGGTGTCGCCGCAGCGGCCCGCCAAACCGCCGAACCAGGCTGAAATCGCCTACGAACGCCTCAAATGTGCGATCGTGACTTTGGCGATCGCCCCCAACACCCCGCTGAACGAGGGCATGATCTGCGAGGAACTGGGGCTCGGACGAACCCCGGTTCATCAGGCCTGTCATCGCCTCGCGCTCGAAGGACTTGTCCAGATCGTGCCGCGCAAGGGCCTGCTGGTTCCGCCGCTCTCGATGGATGACTTCTTCGATCTGGTCGGCGCACGCCGCGTCAATGAACCCGCGTGCGCGGCGCTCGCCGCCGAGCGCATGAGTGAGGTCGAACTCGCCGAACTCGTGTCCATCGTTGCGGATAGCCGGCGCCTGTCGCGCAGCGATCTCGCCGGGCTGATCTCGCTTGATCAGCGCTTTCATGAAATCATCGCCACGGCATCGCGCAACCGGGTGCTCGCCGCCTTCATGAAAAACCTCAACGACCGCTCCGCCCGATTCTGGGCGCTGTCGCTGAGCAACGACGCGCATCGCGCCGAGACCATCGAAGAACACGAACGGATCGTCGGCGCCCTGAAACAGCGCGACCCAGACCTCGCGGCACAGGCGATGCGCGATCATATCGAGTCCTTCGCCCGGACGTTCAGCCAACTCGCGTGAGTTAGGCCAGGGTATGCACGATCACGGGTCCGGCAACGGCGGTGGCCGGACCGACCAGCAGGGGTCCGAGATTCTGCTCGATCCATGCAAGCCCGCGCCTGTTGGATTCCTCCGCTCCCGCATGATTGTTGAAAATGCTGATGGCGGTCACGGTGTCGTCCGGCGCATAAACGACATAATAGGCCATGAAGCCTTCGACGTCGCTGATGATCGGAATTGCACCTTCCTTGATCCGGCGCGCGAGTTCCTCGGCCTGACCGGTCCTGGCCTTGCCCTGACGAATGGCCGCGTACATGGGCTCCTCCTCTTCGGCGGCTACCCGCAGTCGCTAAAGCCACGACCAGGCGACGCACCAACACACGGGGCGAGCAGCCGGATGTCCCGCAGGATGAAGCCTACGCCGTCCTCAACGGCGAGACCATCACGCCCACGGCCTCCGCTGCCGACAATACCGTGCGGTCGCACGCTTGGGATTGTGCGACCAGTTCACACCGGAACCGTTGATGGTGCAGAGCGAAATGCGGCCGGACTACCGAACTGTGCCTTAACGACGTCGAATCCGTCCCAAATAGCTGGTGCAGAGATTCGGCAACCGAACGATGTCCCTGCGCAGCATCAGAAATATTGTGACAGCCGTCGCGCCGGTATAACGTTTAGAAAAGTTATAAACACACCGGAGGATATGCTCATGTGCAGTCTGTTTGCTCATCAACCGCAGCGTGACTACGAATCCCAGACCCGATCGCTCCGGATCGGCGGCCACTCCACGTCGATCCGGCTGGAGCTGTCGTTCTGGGATACGCTGGAAGAGATCGCGGCCAGGGAGGGCACGCCCCTCGCAAAATTCCTGACCACGCTCTACGACGAGGTGCTGGACCACCACGGCGAGGTCAACAATTTCGCGTCGCTGCTGCGCTGCTCCTGCCTGGTCTACCGCGCGAACAACGTCGCCGTTGCGCCGCCGGATTTCCGCGCCGGCGCCAATGCGGCACTGCTGGCGGCGGAGTAGCGCCGCACTGATTCCCTCTGTCGTTGCCGGGCTTGTCCTCGGCGACTTCGGCATAGCCGAAGTCGCTGACACAATTCCGCTTAGGAGCGCAATGCCTCCCTAAACGAAATCATCGGGACAAGCCCGGTGATGACGATAGTAGGATGCTTCGTCTCCTAGAACGAAGAAGAGGCAAGTTCGCGGGTGGCGCCGAACGAGATCCGTACGCACACTCCCTCGCTCAAATCTCCTTCTTCTGCATGGCGCCGGCGATGTGATCCGCCTGCCGGATCGCCAACGCCACGATGGTCAGCGTCGGATTGCATGCCGCACCGCTGGTGAACTGGCTGCCGTCGGACACGAACAGGTTCTTGACGTCGTGGGTCTGGCCGAACTTGTTGACGACGCCGTCCCGCGCCTTCGCGCTCATGCGATTGGTGCCCATGTTGTGCGTCGACGGATACGGCGTGGTCGGATAGGTCACCGTCGCGCCGACAGCCTCATACACAGCCGCCCCCTGCTTGTAAGCGTGATCACGCATCGCGATATCATTGGGATGGTCGTCGTAATGCACGCTCGCCACCGGCAACCCGAACTTGTCCTTGGCCTTGGGATCCAGCGTGATGCGGTTGGTCTCTTGCGGCATGTCCTCCCCAACCAGCCACATGCCGGCCATCCGCGGATAGGTCTCCATCGCACTGGTGAAGCTGCGGCCCCAAGCGCCCGGATTGAGGAACGCCGCCATGAACGGCAACCCGAGTGACAGCGTTTCCATTTCATAGCCGCCCATGAAGCCACGAGACGGATCATGTTTGGCTTCGTCGCGAATGATTCCGGCCATGGTGGTGCCGCGATACATGTGCACCGACTTTTCGAACGACGCGTAGACACTGCCGGTCATGTGGCGCATGTAGTTGCGCCCGACCTGGCCGGAGCTGTTGGCAAGACCGTCGGGAAACATGTTGGACGCGCTGTTGAGCAGCAATCGCGGGCTTTCGATCGAGTTGCCGGCCACCGCCACGACGCGCGCCTTCTGCCGCTGCGTTTTGCCGTCGGCATCCGCATAGACCACGGCAGTGACCTTCCCTGCCGCATCATGCTCGATCTTCAGTGCCATGCTGTTGGGGCGCACCTCGAGATTTCCGGTCGCCTCGCCTTTCGGAATTTCCGTATAAAGCGTCGACCACTTCGCGCCTGATTTGCAGCCCTGGAAGCAGAAGCCGATCTGCAGGCATGACCCGCGCCCGTCGCGCGGTTCGCTGTTGATCGCCATCCGGCCGGTGTGAACCTCCTTGTAGCCGAGCTTCCTGGCGCCCGCCTCCATCACCTTGAAATTGTTGTTGCCCGGCAAACCCGGGATGTTGTTGGTCCGGGTCACGCCCATCTTGTCTTCGGCCTTGGCGTACCACGGCTCCATGTCGGCGAGGGTGATCGGCCAGTCGAGCAGATTGGCGCCAGGTACGTTACCGTAGGCGCTGCGGATCCTGAACTCGTGCTCGTCGAACCGCAGCGACGCGCCCGCCCAGTGCACGGTGGAGCCGCCGACCGACTTCACGATCCAGGCTGGCAGGTTGGCGAAATCCTTCGCCACGCGCCAGCTGCCGGACGTCGTGCGCATGTCGGTCCAAGCGAGCTGGGTGAAGCTCTCCCATTCATTGTTGATGAAGTCCTGGTTCTCTGTGCGCGGACCGGCTTCAAGGATCACGACCTTGACGCCCTTCTGCGCCAGTTCGTTGCCGAGCGTACCGCCGCCTGCGCCGGAGCCGACAATGACGACCACGCCATCATCATTCAGATCGAATTTCGCCATGGTATCCTCCCAACCGATTCTTACTCGAAGCTGTCCGCGCGCTGGCGTCAGACCTTCGGCAGCCAGTCGATGTCGTTGAAGCCGCGCTTGATGTAGCCGCCGTGCTCGGCGGAGGAGCCCTCGTAGCCGAATTTCGGCCACAGCTCTTCCTGGTTGTAGAGCGAGACGACCAGATCGGAGCGCATCGCTTTGAAGAAGTCGGTTTGTTCGATGCCTTGCAGCAGCACCACCCGGTCAGCCTCCCACGGCACCTGGGCGTAGGCGAGCTTGTGCTTGTCCTTGGCGTCCTGATCGAGCCGGCGAAC
>BFBZ01001313.1_pt1 | contig 16962 bp, 13 predicted proteins | sample 1888401 | NCBI WGS metagenome assembly BFBZ01 (sample SAMD00112614, study PRJDB3348) | symbiont metagenome | host: Chara braunii | reverse complement strand
CCCGCCTCAATCCGATGCAAGGTTTTTGCGCGGAGACGGGCGGCGCGCTGACATTGTTTGCGGCCACATGGCTCGGCATCCCGGTTTCGACCACGCATACGATCACCGGCGCCATCATCGGTGTCGGCGCGGCGCGGCGTGTATCGGCAGTGCGCTGGGGTCTCGCCGGCAATATTGTCATTGCCTGGGTCATCACCCTGCCCGCCGCCGCCATCATCTCGGCGCTCTCCTACTGGGGCATGCAGCTTTTCAGGTAATCAGTGAGCATGGCTTTCTAAACATCTGTAATAAAATAAGAAAGATCGCGGCCAACATGGCCGCGATCTCCCGACTTTAAGCCTGCCGATTGTTCAGCGAGCGCATTGCCCGAGCGAGATCAAAACTCTTCCCATGAGGATGCGGCGGCAGCCGATGCGCCGGAGCCTCCAAAGGCACCGGCAATCCTCGCCCGCAACGAACGAGCGGGCGAAGCGGCAGGGCTTGATTGCTCCGTGGCAGCCGCCGGTCGCGCCTGGTTGCTGCGACCAGCCTGCAGGGTGAATTGCCCGAGGAGGTCGTTCAAAGCCGACACTTCCTTGGCCAGGCTATAACTTGCAGCCGTGGACTCCTCGACCATCGCTGCGTTCTGCTGGGTTCCCTGGTCGATGGTGTTGACGGCGGTGTTGATCTCCTGCAGTCCGGTCGCCTGTTCGCGGGCAGCTTCGACGATCGCACGGACGTTGCCGTCGATCTCCTCGACCTCCTTGACGATCTGCTGGAGCGACTGCCCGGTTCTGGTGACGAGATCGACACCGCTGTTGACCTGCTGGCCAGATGTCGAAATAAGCGCCTTGATCTCCTTGGCCGCCTTGGCGGAGCGCTGCGCCAGTTCCCGCACTTCCTGGGCGACCACGGCAAAACCTTTGCCGGCCTCTCCCGCACGCGCCGCCTCTACCCCTGCATTAAGCGCAAGCAGGTTCGTCTGGAAGGCAATATCGTCGATGACACCGATGATATTGCTGATCTCGCTCGACGATTTTGAAATGGCCTCCATGGCGGCAACCGCCTCGCGCATGACCTCGCCGGATTTCTCGGCGCCGACGCGAGCGCGGCCGACCAGCGAACTCGCTTCTTCCGCGCGCCGGGTCGAATCCTTGACCGTGGTGGTGATTTCCTCAAGTGCTGCGGCAGTCTCTTCAACGGAGGCTGCCTGTTGCTCGGTGCGCTTGGAGAGATCGTCGGCAGCAGAGCGGATCTGATTGGAGCCGGCGGCGATCGCCTGACCGCCCTGACCGACGGCCCGCAGCGTTTCCTCCAGCTTTTCCATCGATGCGTTGAAGTTTGCCCTCAGCTGGTCGAGATGAGCAACAAAAGGCTTTTCGATGCGATAAATCATGTTGCCGTTCGAAAGCTCGGCCAGGCCACCAGCCAAACCATCCACCGCAAATTGCGTATCCGCCGCATCCTTGGCCTTTTGGGCCTCGCGCTCCAAGCGTTCCTTTTCCGAAAGGCTCCGCCCGGCGGCAGCATCCTGCTCCAACCGGATACGCTCGATTGCGTTATCTCTGAAAATCGCGACGGCCGTGGCCATCTGGCCCACCTCGTCCCGACGACCGATCCCCGCAATCTCCTCCTCGGTATTACCGTCAGCGAGAGACGCCATACGGGCACGCAGCCGCTCGATCGGCGAGGCAATACCGCGAGCGGAAACCAGAATGGCAATGAGGATCGCTGCACCCAACAGGATACCAAGCGCAACGAGTGTATTGGTGATTGTCGACCCAGCCTGTTCGTCCAGCATATCGCTCTTGGCGTCGATATCCTTGTTGAAGGTATCGAGCCAAGCGCGGACCGCAAGAACCTCATCATCAATCAGCGGATCCGCCTGCTTCAGCAGCTTCAGCGATCCTTCATTGTCGTCCACTAGGCCGGCCTTCACCGCTTGATCCGTCAACGCGATGACTGCCTTGGCCTTCACGGTCAGTTTATCCACGGCATCCGTCTCGGCCGGCATCAACTCTTTGACAGCGGCAAGGCGTTCGAGGAGCACTTTCTTGTTCTCCTCATAATCTCTGGAGAACTTGACCATTTCCTGGTCTTTCGAATTGTAGGCCAGGATTTGATAGGCATTGTAGCTCAGCGCGGTCACCCGTTGGCTGGCCCTCGACATCTCCACGGCCGCAGCTTCGTCCTTCGCTATGAAGTTCGAATAGGTGCTGACACTGTCTTTGTACTGACTTGATACGAAGAGGACACCCGAGATCCCGATCAGACAGATCGGAATCATGATGGAGAGTACTTTCGTCCTGATTTTAGCATTCTGGAGAAATGACATGATGGGGCTTGCTCTTCGTGAAGAGCTGACAAGCACTTGCACGCCGCAATGTGCGTACGCTTCGATGATTGCCTGCTTCGGGGTCGGGAGCACTGCAGAGAAGGAGCGTCCTGCTCACCGCCAATGGCGCTGCAAGGCTACAAAAACACAGCAATCTGACAAAATCATTAATACAATTAAATATTACATAAATTTAATTATAATGAAAATGTAATATTCAAGAGAGATACACAGCTGGTAATCGACAATTGTATTTTCAAAATATCCATTCAATCTTTACGTTGGCTTTTCTGGGCGATTAATACAAAATCTATACCCAAAGATGTCTTATTTACTTAAAACAACTCCAGCCTAAGTAAAAGCCTCCCATCTCTTGCCCGGCTGGATTTATTTCGCCCTCGCGCAGAGATCGGCGCATCGCTCAATCTTTTGCCTGATCCGACAGCCGCAAGCCACACCTCCCCGCCAGCTCAATATTAGCACCAACTTCCAATAATGGCGCCTTGACATAAATTTAGCCGAGGCTATGTTTTAAATAACGAGCTGGAGAAAGCCCCATGACAGACTCGATTGTCCGGCAGACATTGTCGGAACGTACAGATATGCAGATTCGCGAAGTTCTGGCCGGCCGACGCCGGGGCTTTGGATCCATCCTGCTCTTTGCCGGCCCGGCGGTCGTCGCCTCCATTGCCTACATGGATCCCGGAAATTTCGCGACGAACATCCAGGCCGGCTCCGGCTATGGCTATTCCCTGCTGTGGGTGGTGTTGGTGGCAAACCTCATCGCCATGCTCTTCCAGGCACTTTCGGCAAAGCTCGGCATTGTCACCGGCCGCAATCTAGCCGAGCTCTGCCGCGATCAGTTTTCGGCGCCCATTCGGCTTGCGATGTGGGTCGTCAGCGAAATTGCTGCGATGGCCACCGATCTCGCCGAATTCCTCGGCGGCGCAATCGGTCTCTCCCTGCTCTTCGGCATGCCGCTTATCGCCGGAATGGGCGTCACCGCGGTGGTAACATACGCTGTCCTCTTGATGGAAGGACGCGGCTTCCGGCCGATGGAACTGATCATCGGTGGGCTCGTTGCAATCATAAGTCTTTGCTATGTTTTGGAGATGTTCATCGCGCCGGTTGCCTGGGGCCAGGCGGGGCTCGGGACGATCCTGCCGTCGATCCCTGACTCCACAGCGCTGACAATCTCGGTCGGCATCATCGGCGCGACTGTCATGCCCCATGCTGTCTACCTGCATTCCGGCCTGACGCAGCACAGAGCCCCTGGACGCAACGACAATGAGCGGCGGAAACTGGTGTTCTTTTCCAATTGGGAATGCGTCATCGCCCTCGCCGTCGCCGGCGCCGTCAACATGGCGATGGTGATCATGGCCGCGGCCGCCTTCCATGCCGGCCACTCCGACGTTGCCGAGATCGAAACCGCCTATCATACCCTTACCCCTCTCCTCGGCGGCGCGGCAGCCAGCATTTTCCTGATCTCGCTGATGGCCTCCGGTATCTCTTCTTCGGCGGTCGGCACCATGGCCGGGCAAATGATCATGCAGGGCTTCGTCGGTTTCCGCATTCCAGTCTGGTTGCGCCGGCTGGTGACTATGCTGCCTGCTTTCGTCGTGGTGCTGTTGGGCGTCAACACCACCGAGGCGCTCGTCTACAGCCAGGTTATCCTTTCCTTCGCACTGCCGATTCCGATGATCGCGCTGGTTCTGTTCACCCGCAATCGCGCCATCATGGGCAACTTTGCCAACGGCCGGTTGACCGACATTGCTGCAATTGTCGGGACGATCATCATCCTGTGCCTGAATGCCATCCTGCTCCTGCAGACCTTCGGCATCCCGATCCCCGGGCTCAGCAACGGCTGACCTGGATCAGCCGCCGGGCTTTCATAACGGAGTTGAATTATTTATAGTCGAGGCTAAACATCATCACGCAACTCGTGATCTTATGAAGGTAAGCCGCCTTGACGAAACCACCCGCCGCCCCGGAAAGCCGTCTGGCTTCGACAGAAGTCGAGACGCATGTCGAGGCCTTTCAGAAAAGCCGCGATGATCGACGCGCGGAGCTGATGGAAGACTACGTGGAGTTGATCGCCGATCTGATAGAACATGCCGGAGAGGCCCGCCAGACCGATATCGCACAGCGGCTGGGAGTAACCCAACCCACTGTCGCCAAGATGCTCAAGCGCCTGGCCGAAGAAAACCTGATCACCCAGCGGCCCTATCGCGGCGTCTTCCTGACGGAAGAAGGTCATCGCTTGGCCGTTGCGACACGCCGGCGTCATGAAGTCGTGGAGGCAGTTCTTTGCCGTCTTGGCGTCGATCCCGACACCGCGCGAAACGACGCGGAGGGCATCGAACACCATGTTAGCGAAAAGACGCTCGAAGCCTTCGAGCGCTTTCTGAAGACGTAATGGCCGAATAACAGAAACAAAGAGCCATTTTTGGCACAGTTTTGGCGAGAATGATTTGAAAACTAGCCGGCAATAACTGTCTGTCTTGACCAATCAACCGGTATCAACGCAAGGTTTACAAATCTTCGCTAAGCAGCATTTAGCGAACCGCTGGTCTTTGTCGCGAACAGACTGATTTTTATTACCGGCGCAGGGAATCATGATGAACGCCCAGGATCTGAGCACCACCGTATTTGACATCGCCCCAGTCGCCATGTGGCTGGAAGACTTCAGCGACGTTAGAGAACAGTTCGAGCTGTGGCGGAGCGAAGGTGTGACGGATCTGCGCTCCTTCCTGCTTGAGGATGAGCAACGCGTTGCGGCCTGCTCGCAAAAGATTCGGCTCCTCTCGGTCAACGCCAAGACCCTCGAGTTGTTCGAGGCACAGTCCTTCGAAGCCCTGGTGGGCGGGCTTTCCAATGTTTTCCGTGGCGAGATGCTGCAAAGCCATGTGAATGAGCTGGTCGCGCTATGGGAGGGCAAGACCGAATTTTCCGGCACGGCGATCAACTATACGCTTGGCGGCCGCAGGCTGGACATACAGCTGCGCGGTATCGTGTTGCCGGGGCATGAGACGTCGTGGAGCCAGTTACTGCTGACGACAGAAGACGTGACCGCACGCGAGGAAGCAAGGCGGCAGGAGGAGCGCCAGCGCCGCTATGCCGAAGGCATGTTCGAACATTCTCCGGTATCGCTGTGGGTCGAGGATTTCAGCCGCATCAAGATCCTGCTCGATGAAATCCGCAGCCGTGGCATCGTCGATTTTCAGGTATTCCTCGACGTCCATCCGGAATTCGTCCAGCAATGCATGAGCGAGATCAGCGTGCTTGACGTCAACCAGGCGACACTTGACCTGTTCTGTGCGCCCGATCGGCAAACCCTGCACCAGCGAATCGGCGAAGTCTTTCGCGACGACATGGAGAAGCATTTTCGCGGGCAACTGGTGGAATTGTGGAACGAGCGACTTTTCCATCAGCGCGAGGTGCTGAACTACGCCCTCGACGGCTCCGAACGCCATGTTCTCCTGCAGTTTTCCGTTTTCCCCGGCTACCAGCACGATTGGTCGCTGGTTCAGGTGGCGCTGACAGACATTACTGCCCGCAAGAAGGCTGAGGCCTATCTCGAATATCTCGGCAAGCACGACGTGCTGACCCGGCTCTACAATCGCGCTTTCTATATGGATGAGCTCAACAGGCTGGAGCGCAAATCGTTGCGGCCGGTCTCGGCCATCATTATCGATCTCAATGGCCTTAAAGCGGCCAATGACGAGAGCGGGCACGACGCTGGCGATTCTCTTCTGCGCCGCATGGGGGAAGTGCTGAACAGCGTGGTCTCTCAGCCAAATCATGCAGCCCGGATCGGTGGCGATGAATTTGCCGTCCTCATGCCCGGCGCCGATGAGATTGCGGCTACGGCGATGGTTGAAACGATCAACGAACTGTTGAAGATCAACAATCAGTTCTATTCCAGCTCCCCGCTCAGCACCGCAGTCGGCGTCGCGACGAGCCAGCAGGGAGAGACCATGGAGGCCATGGTCAAGCGTGCCGATTTAGGCATGTACGAACACAAGAAAGCCCATTATGCCGCGGCTACCGGTATCGGCCCGCATCAGGCAAAGCACGGCGCCTGATAACGGCGCGCCGCATTTCCTTCCCTTCGGCTGACCAAACAGCCCATCCCGGAATACCCCGTGACCAGGAACAAAAGCCGGGACTCAACATTTGGCTTTCTGGAAAAAGATGGAGTTTTAAATGGAAGATCAAACGACCAACGTCGTCGTCGCCACTCGAAGCGCTCTCGACCAGGCATCCGCACTCGCAGTCCAATATGGCTTCTCTATCCTCGGTGCAGTCATTCTGTTGGTGGTCGGCTGGATTTTGGCCGGCGTCATCAGCCGCGCGGCCTATCGCGTCATCTCGCGCATCCGCGGCATTGACGAGACACTGGCCAGCTTCTTCCAGAACGTCCTACATTACGGCCTGCTCGTCCTGGTGTTTATCACCGTCCTCGGACAATTCGGTGTCCAGACAGCCTCCATCATCGCTACCCTCGGCGCCGCCGGCCTCGCAGTCGGCCTGGCGCTACAGGGCACGCTTCAGAATATTGCCGCAGGCATCATGCTCTTGGTGCTCAGACCATTTCGGGTCGGCGAATATATAGAGACGACGAACGTCAAAGGCTTCATCAGAGATATCGGGCTGTTTGCAACGGAGATGAAGACGGAAGACGGTCTTTACCTCATGGCACCGAATTCCACACTCTGGAACACGCCCATCGTCAATCACAGCCGCGAGCCCGATCGCCGGCAGGAATTATCCATCGCCGTCGGCAATGATGTCGACATCGATATCGCTCGCAAAACCATTCTCGACGTCGTCAGGTCGGACCAGCGCGTGAAGAGCAAGCCTGCGCCGCTGGCCTATCTGGACGATCTTACGGCCGACCAGACCGTCGTGAAAATCCAATACTGGACGATTACCTCGGCCTGGACGGAAGCCCGGCACGAGATCATCTCAAAGCTGAAATCAAAGCTTGCCGAAGCCAATATTCCGATCAAGTAACAGTCTGGGCCGCGACTCTGGACATTGGAACCTGCCGTCAGCCGGGAGCAGGCTGACGGCAGGTTTTTACGAGGTTTGAATGCCTCGTGCGCGACCCAACGATCCCGCTATCTTCCAAACTGAGGCGCGAGATATTTGTTCCGCACTTCGCGCGAAATCAGTAAGCGCGATCAGAACTATGCCGCGAGTTCCTGCACTACCATTTGACCCGGTAGTCAAGGCGCAGATTGCCGGCCGGCGTCAATGTCTGCGGGTCGAGGAACGAAGCAGAAAAATTCAGGTTCGGCGCAAGAGGCTGCTGAAACGAGACCGTGCTGGAGAAGGCATTGCCGACATCTTTCAGATTGCCGCTTGCCGATATGGATGTTCCTGTCCAGGGAACGGCAAGCGTCACGTCCTGTGTCGCGATAATAGTATTCGCACCGCTCCGCCCCCCTGCATAATTGACATTCAACGATCTGGACGTGCGCATATCGAGACCATCTGACACGATCCAGCTACGTGAGCGGCCAAAACAAAGGGTGCCGGCGCCGTTTAGCGTATCGACACGCAGCGCCACTTCGCGCCGCCAGCTGGTCGAGAAGCGGCTCTGGCTGTCGACAGCCGTTCCCCATAATGTCGCAAGACTGCTGCTGCGCAGGATCGTTCCATTCACGGAACCTCCCAGGCCGAGATCCACACCCGCACTCGTTTCCCAAGCCATCGGCAATCGAAAACCCAGCGTCGTCTTATAGGTTCGCGGCGCAACCTTGACCGGCGACCAGATCATCAGATCACTGGCATCGGCGGCCTGCGGCAACAACATCACGCTTGCAAGAACGCCGAGAGCGGCGCGCTGTGCAACAAAAGCCATCTATAAACCCACTTATCTCTGCCCGAAACTTTGGGCGCAGCAAGACAACGGCCGAACACGTGGCAAATGCCGCATTCAGGCCTCGGATTGATTTGTTCGGTTGAGCGCCCGAAATCGGAAGCGCTTCGGAGCCAAAAACAGGCATCCGCTCGAAGGATATATCGCCACCACGGAAACGGGTGACACCTTCGCCTAAAGACTCCCATCCACCGCCGGGCTTGTAAACCCCTTGAGACCAAGTTTTTTGCTGCGGTGCACATTTGCCGCATATGGTGGTGATAACGCCGGCCTTGCCGCCAGCCATCAAGACCGGCTGCGCAACATCACTCCACGCGAAGCCCGGCCTTCTTCAGAAGCGGGAGCACCCGATCGCAAAAATAGGGAAGTTCCTGGGTGTAATTGACGAATGACAAGGCGATGCCCGTATAGCCTTGCTCCGAAATGGCGATCATCTCGTCAGCGATGCGTTCCGGCGTCCCAATCAGCGGATAGCTGCCCGCTCCACCCGCGAAGCGCTGCCGATAGCGATCATAGGCTTCGCGATCATGTGATTGCGAAAACTCCTTCTTGCCGGCCATATGCTGGTCGACGGCAACGTGGTCGGCCATGGTGACGGCGTAGCGCGTGTAATAATCTTCCGCCTCTGCCTGCGTCTCGCGGCAGACGATGTGGCAGACCGTGTAGACGCCGACCTGCCGGCCATTCTTTTCCGCACGTTGGCTGATGTCGATCACATGCTTTCCAGCGTCAGCAATCTCGGTGAAAGTGGTGAAGAGATAATCGCAATGGCCGGCCGCGAAATCTCGGCCGGGACCGCCGAATGCTGCATTCATGGTCACCGGGCGCGGCGTCTGCAGGCTTGCCGGACGGCTGACGGCCTCTTTCAGGCTGTAATAGCTTCCGGCGTAATCCAGCGGCTCGTCAGAGGCGTAGAGCTTTTCGACGATCTCGAGCCATTCCGTCGCCTGGTCGTAGCCCTTCTCGACAAGTGGCACGCCGAACATGCCGAATTCCTTCGGGTTCCAGCCGCAGACGATGTTGAGCCCTGCCCGCCCCTGGCTGATATGATCGACTGTCGCGAGCGACTTTGCCGCATAGAGCGGATGGACGAGCGGGACATGCACCGTCATGAACAGACCGATACGATCCGTCGCAGCAGAAAGAGCCGCGGCCCAGGTGAAGGTCTCGAACGACCATTCCCGCACCCGGTTCTTGCCGCCGAAGCCACGCCAGCGGGCGATCGGCAGGAAGAATTCAAGACCGGCGCGATCGGCGATCTGTGCGGCAGTCAAATTGTCCTGCCAGCCGGCCGTCCAACGCTCCGGCACATCGGTAATGGCAAGCCCGCCATCCGCATTGGTCGAGAACACGCCAAGCTTCAGCCGGTTCGGCCCCTTCAGCGGATGCATCTTCATGGCGCCTTCTCCTCCGACTCCACCCTGCAGCGTCCCGGCAGCCGGCAACGATGCGACACGCAAATGTGTGACGCTCACGGAAAAGAATTTCAAGCCTAAAATTTATTGGGCTGCTGCCGCTTGGGACGGCGGCGTTACCTGGCTCACAAGCCAATCCTGAAAGAGCATGGCGATCTCGTTGGTCTGCTTCTTTTCCGGCATGACGACATAGTAGCTGTTCTCGGTCGACATCGGCAGCTCGAACAGAGGCAGCAGCGCGCCTGTCTGCAATTCCTCTTCGATGAGATAGGTGGGCAGCAGCGCGACGCCGAGCCCAGAGATGGCGGCAGCGATGATCATGGAGAACTGATCGAAGCGGGCGCCGGGATAGGCATGTTCTGTCGGCAATTTATGCAGATCGAGCCATTGCGCCCAGAGCTTCGGACGCGTTGTCAGATGCAGCAGCGGAGCCAGTGACAGATCCTCCGGACCGCCGAGCTTCAATCGGCCGGCCAGTTGCCGGCCGGCAACCGGAAGAACCGTCTCATTGCAGAGAAACGTGGCAACGGCGCCAGCCCAGGCCGGCAGGCCGTAGTGAATGGCAAGGTCGAAATTGTCCTCATCGAAACTGAAGGGCTTGGAGCGCGACTCCACGGTAACCGCGACGTCCCGATGCTCCTCAAGGAAATGGCCGAGCCGCGGCACGAGCCATCGCGTGCCGAAGGTCGGCAGGGTCGCTACTTTCAACGATAGCTTCATTTGCCCCGAGGCGACGGCGCCGATCATCAGCCGCTCCGAGCGTAGCAGCAGATCCTTGACCTCCGGCAAAAGCCGAAGCCCCGCTTCCGACAGGACGACGCGCTGCCGCACGCGTTCGAAAAGCTTCAGCCCGGTCTGCTGCTCCAGTTCGCTGATCTGACGGCTGACGGCGCTCTGGGTCAGGTTCAGTTCTTCGGCCGCCCGCGAAAAATTCTGATGCCTGGCCGCGCATTCGAACGCCTGCAGATTGACGATATCGGGGATAAGGCGTCTGCGCATGGTCATTCCATTTCCGCATCAAGTTAGAATTTTCTCTCACAAGACCAGCGACCGGACAACAGATATCCTGCAATATAGGAATGATATAGCCTTTTCAGGAACCGACCGCTCATGAAGTCTGATCACGTCTCCACAAGCGATATTCGAAGCGCCTTTTCGGCCGCCATGTCCGCCATGTATCGCGAAGAAGTCCCCGCTTACGGCACGCTCATGGAGCTGGTGGGCCGCGTCAACGACGCAACGCTCGCCGCCCAGCCGAAATTGAAGGAACGCCTTCAGGCGACCGACTATCTCGATCGTATTTCCGAGGAACGTCACGGCGCGATCCGGCTCGGGACGCCAGCGGAGCTGGCGATGATGGCACGCGTGTTCGCCGTCATGGGCATGTATCCCGTCGGCTATTACGATCTTTCCACGGCGGGTGTGCCCGTGCATTCAACGGCATTCCGGCCCGTCGGCGACGCCGAGCTGAAGCGCAATCCCTTCCGTGTCTTCACCTCGCTGCTGCGGCTCGACCTGATTGCAGATCAAGACCTGCGCGCGGCATCGGCTGAAATTCTTTCGAAGCGCCGGATCTTCACCGAAGACGCCGTTTCGCTTACGGAAAAAGCCGAACGCGACGGCGGCTTGACTATGGCCGACGCCAGCCGTTTCGTCGACGAAGTGCTTGAGACTTTCCGCTGGCACGACGAAGCCAACGTCGATGCCGCCATGTACCATAGTCTCCATGATGCTCATCGCCTGATTGCAGATGTCGTTTCGTTCAAGGGCCCGCACATCAACCATCTGACGCCGCGCACGCTGGATATCGACCAGGTGCAGGCGCTGATGCCCGATTATGACATTGCGCCGAAGGCCATCGTCGAAGGCCCGCCGACACGCGCCTGCCCGATCCTGTTGCGCCAGACCTCCTTCAAGGCGCTGGAAGAGCCCGTATCCTTCCGCAATGCACACGGCGTCTGGGAAACCGGGTCGCATACCGCCCGCTTCGGCGAGATCGAGCAGCGAGGCATCGCACTCACGCCCAAGGGTCGCGCCCTGTACGACCACTTGCTCGATCAGTCCCGCAAGATTGTGCGGCCCGCCGCAGACGGATCGAATGCGCGCGAATATGAAGCCGCGCTGGCGCAGAGCTTTGGCGAATTTCCTGATGATTGGGCAGCGATCCGCGCTGAAGAACTCGGCTATTTCGCCTATTCGCTGACGGCCAAGGGCAAGGCAACGGCCGCAGGAGCCGGTCGCTCCCTCGAAACCCTGATCGAAGACGGGTTCATCCAGTTCGATCCGATCGTCTATGAAGACTTCCTGCCCGTCAGTGCCGCTGGCATCTTCCAATCCAACCTCGGCGATAGCGCCCAGCAGGAATTTGTCGCTAGCCCGAACCAGAAACGGTTCGAGGCCGACCTTGGCATGAAGGTCGTGAACGAATTCGACCATTATGCCGGCATCGAGCAGGCATCGATCGACGCATGCCTGCGGGCACTATCCCAACAAGACGCGGCCGAGTGAGATCGCGCGACCATAGAGATCGCGCCGCAGGCCCGGATCAGAGACAAGTGGAGTTATGAGATGAATATCGCAGCAAAGAATCTTTCCGTCGCGGCCGAAACCGCCGCCATCCTCGAAAAGCTCGGTGTCGACAAGGCGCTCTATATGCAGGGCGACATGCCCTCCTATTCGCCTGTAACCGGCGAGAAGATCGGCGATTTGAAGACCGTTTCGGCCGATGAAGCAGCCAGGCGGATCGAGAAGGCTCACGCCGCATTCCGCGCCTGGCGTCTGGTGCCGGCGCCCAAGCGTGGCGAACTGGTTCGCCTGCTCGGCGAAGAGCTGCGTGCCGCCAAGGACGACCTGGGTCGCCTGGTCTCGATCGAAGCCGGCAAGATCCGCTCCGAAGGCCTCGGCGAAGTGCAGGAAATGATCGACATCTGCGACTTCGCGGTCGGCCTCTCCCGCCAGCTCTACGGCCTGACGATCGCCACCGAGCGCCCGGGCCATCGTATGATGGAAACCTGGCATCCGCTTGGCGTCGTCGGTATCATCTCGGCCTTCAACTTCCCGGTCGCGGTGTGGTCGTGGAACGCGGCGCTCGCGCTGATCTGCGGCAATCCGGTCATCTGGAAACCCTCGGAAAAGACGCCGCTGACGGCGCTCGCTTCGCAGGCCATCCTCGACCGTGCGCTTGCCCGCTTCGGCGATGCTCCGGAAGGCCTGTCGCAGATCCTCATCGGTGACCGCGCCATCGGCGAAGTTCTCGTCGATCATCCCAAGGTGCCGCTCGTCTCGGCGACGGGCTCGACCCGCATGGGCCGCGATGTCGGGCCACGGCTCGCCAAGCGCTTCGCCCGCGCGATTCTCGAACTCGGCGGCAACAATGCCGGCATCGTCTGCCCGTCTGCCGATCTCGACATGGCGCTGCGCGCCATCGCCTTCGGCGCCATGGGCACCGCCGGTCAGCGCTGCACGACGCTGCGCCGCCTCTTCGTACATACGAGCGTTTACGACCAGCTCATGCCGCGTCTGAAGAAGGCCTATCAGAGCGTCTCCGTCGGCGATCCCTTGCATTCCTCGACTCTCGTCGGCCCACTGATCGACAAGGCCGCCTTCGATGGCATGCAGAAGGCGATTTCCGCCGCGAAATCGCACGGCGGCACCGTCACCGGCGGCGAGCGCATCGATGTCGGCCATGCCGATGGCTATTATGCCAAGCCGGCGCTTGTGGAAATGCCGAAGCAGGCCGGCCCCGTTTTCGAAGAAACCTTTGCGCCAATCCTCTATGTCATGCCCTATGACGACTTCGATGCCGTGATCGAGGAACACAATGCCGTCTCGGCCGGCCTTTCCTCGTCGATCTTCACGCGCGACATGCAGGAATCCGAGCGCTTCCTCGCGGCTGACGGCTCGGATTGCGGCATCGCCAACGTCAATATCGGCACATCCGGCGCCGAAATCGGCGGCGCATTCGGCGGCGAGAAGGAAACCGGTGGCGGTCGTGAATCCGGATCGGATGCCTGGAGAGCCTATATGCGCCGGGCGACCAACACCGTGAACTATTCCAAGGCCCTGCCGCTGGCTCAGGGCGTATCCTTCGACATCGAGTAGGCCTCATGACGATCGCCACCACCATCGAGGAAGCGGGTTTTCGGCCCGCTTCGCGCATCGCCTCCATCGGCGTGTCGACAATCCTGCAGATCGGCGCACGCGCCAATGCCATGAAGCGCGACGGCCTGCCCGTCATCATCCTCGGCGCCGGAGAGCCGGATTTCGATACGCCCGATAACGTCAAGGAGGCGGCAAAGGCCGCCATCGATCGTGGCGAAACGAAATACACCGCGCTCGATGGCACGCCGGAACTCAAGAAGGCGATTGCCGGCAAGTTCCTGCGCGAGAATGGCGTCGACTATGCTCTTGACGAAATCGCCGTGGCGACGGGCGCAAAGCAGATTCTGTTCAATGCCTTCATGGCGTCGATCGATCCGGGCGACGAGGTGATCATCCCGACGCCCTACTGGACGTCCTATTCCGATATCGTCGAGATCTGCGGCGGTGTGCCGGTGCTGATCCCCTGCGATGTCGAGGCCGGTTTCCGCCTCAACGCGGATCAACTCGAAAAGGCGATCACGCCGAAGACGCGCTGGCTGCTCCTCAATTCGCCGTCCAATCCATCGGGTGCGGCCTATTCGGAAGCGGATTACCTTCCGCTCATCGAGGTTCTGCAGCGCCATTCGCATGTCTGGCTGATGGTCGACGACATGTATGAGCACATCGTCTATGACGACTTCCGTTTCACGACGCCTGTCGCAATCGAGCCTAGCCTCAAGAGCCGGACGCTGACGGTGAATGGTGTTTCCAAGGCCTATGCGATGACCGGCTGGCGCATCGGCTATGCCGGTGGCCCGAAGGCACTGATCAAGGCCATGGCCGTCATCCAGAGCCAGGCGACCTCCTGCCCGTCCTCCGTCAGCCAGGCAGCCGCCGTTGCCGCACTGAATGGCCCACAGGATTTTCTCAAGGATCGCACCGCCAGCTTCCAGCGCCGGCGTGATCTCGTCGTCGGCATGCTCAATGCCATAAAGGGCCTGCATTGCCGCGTGCCTGAAGGTGCTTTCTATACATTCTCGAGCTGCGCCGGTGTGCTCGGCAAGACGACACCCTCGGGCAAGACCATCCTAACGGATACGGATTTCTGTGCCTATCTGCTCGACGAAGCCCATGTCGCCGTCGTGCCAGGTTCGGCATTCGGGCTGTCGCCCTATTTCCGCATTTCCTATGCGACATCCGAGGCAGATCTTGTCGAAGCGCTTGATCGCATCGAACGGGCCTGCGCAGCGCTATAGTCATGACCCAAGGAGAGTGTGGCACCCTCACGGGCAGCCACTAACTCAACCATGGAACAGCTTTCGCGCGAGATAGCTATGGGGTGACCATTTCCTGTGCCGGATGCCTAAGGCTGGAGCACGATTTTTCCGTGCGCATGTCCGCTCAGGCTAAGATCCATCGCCTCCTTCCAGCTTGCCAGCGGTAGTGCCAGAGCAAGCGGGATTGAGAATTTGCCGACAGCCGCGAGCTTGGCAAATTCCCCGATCACGTCATATCGTTGCGGTGTGTTTTCTGAAAACGAGTGCCGGATGCCCATTTCATTCGCCGCCGAGAAATCGCTAATGGTCAGAATACGCCTGGGATCACCACCAGCAATTTCCAGCAGGTCAGGAAGCCCGCCGTTGGCGGGGGCTGTATCAAGTATCAAATCGGGCGAGCCCTGTGCAATATCGTGAACTCGCTGGATCATCCCCTCCCCATAGCGCGTCACCTTTGCACCGAAGCCGCGGAGACGCTCGCCGAATGTCTCTCCCGCAGTTGTGATGACCTTCGCGCCACGGATCAGGGCTATCTGTACCGCTGCAAAGCCGACCATCGTCCCGCCGCCATGCACCAGCACGGTGTGCCCCTTTTCGACCCGAAGGCTTTCAAGGCTTCGGAATGCGGTCTCAACGACGAGCGTTAGTGACGCGGCATGGATCATGTCGAGCCCCTCCGGAACCGGGGCCCAGTGATTGAGCACGGCGAAATCCGATGCGCCGGCGCTCGCATAACCTGCGAAATCGGCAGAGCCAAGAACAGCATCGCCTATCCTGACATTGGTAACGCCCTCGCCAACTGAATCCACAAACCCGGCGACATCCAGACCAATGCCGCGAGGCATTTTTCCCGGAAACAGGCCGCGGCACAGCGCCCAGTCTGCCGGGTTGAGGCCGCAGGCGTGTACCCTTACCAAGATGCGGTTCTGGCCCGGCTCGGGAATAGTCACCCTCTCCAGAACCAAAACATCCTCAGGTTCCCCATAGTCATGAAACCGGATGCTGCACATGTCTGAGGGCTTGGTATCGGTCATGTCTGTTCTCGCTTTCATTCTTCTCAAGCAAAGATGATCGCAGTTCCGTGGTTGCAAACTTGCACGGCGCTGCGTAGTATTGTCAGTGACTGACGATAAGCGTAAAGTCAGCCACTGACAATAGGGAAAGTTGATGCCACGAAATCGTGAAGATGTGCGTCGCCGTCTCATGGAAGCGGCTCTGGAACTATACCAGGAGCGTGGGTACGAGCAGACGACGGCCGCCGAAATTGCACAAAAGGCTGGCGTGACGGAGCGAACTTTTTTCCGGCACTTTCCGGACAAGCGGGAGATGTTCTTTCACGGGGAGACGGCGCTGGGCGAAATGCTAACCGCGGCAGTACGTACCGCTCCGCGTGAACTCGGCCCCTGGGAAACCCTATTCAACGCCTTTCGTTCGGCAGAAAAGCTTTTCATTGAAAACCGCCACATCTCCGAGCCGGGACGCCGGATTGTCGCTGCCAGCCCCGCTCTTCAGGAACGACAGGCGGCGAAGGTCAATTCTCTGACGGAAGCGTTGGCTGCAGAACTACGCGAGCGCGGCGTGGCTGGCCGGCGCGCTTCACTGATTGCTAAAATCGGTATGGCAGTTCTTGCTCACGCCGTAGCCTCGTGGCTCGATGGCGGCTCTCAAGAATTGGACGATCACCTGGTCCAGGCCTTTGAGGATGTGAGTGATCTCTCTGCCTTCAACGTGACGAGGTTCGCTGAAACTGCCGAGCCGCAACTACGGGCTGATAGCTGACGGCGCATTGGACCGCCGGAGTGATGTGTCAAAATGTGAAATTGCGGCTTTGAGCAATTCCACATTCGGATCAGTGGCGGGCCTGTCAGCCCACCATATTTTTAGTAAGTAAAAGCTTTTACTTAGACGGCTTCTCTCATGCGAAGCTTCTCCAGGCTGTAGACCTGCCCGAAGCGATTGTTTAGGAAGTCACCGAGGTCGATTTCTTCC
>BFBZ01000022.1_pt230 | contig 16968 bp, 17 predicted proteins | sample 1888401 | NCBI WGS metagenome assembly BFBZ01 (sample SAMD00112614, study PRJDB3348) | symbiont metagenome | host: Chara braunii | reverse complement strand
CGGAGGTCTCGCCGATATCGCCTGGCCACGGATCGCCGAAGATCTCGACGCGCACGGCTTCGCCGTGTTCGACAAGCTGCTGACCCCGGAGCAGTGCCAATCGATCGCGGGCCTCTATGACGGCGACGGCTTCCGCAGCCACATCGTGATGGGGCGGCACGGCTTCGGCCGCGGCGAATACAAGTATTTCTCCTATCCCCTGCCCGATCTGATCGGCGCGCTGCGCACCGCGCTCTATCCGCGGCTTGCGCCGATCGCCAATCGCTGGAATGCGGCCATGGGCATCGATGTGCGTTATCCGGACGACCACGCTGCATTCATCAAGCGCTGCCACCAGGCCGGGCAGACCCGCCCGACGCCGCTGTTGCTGCAATACGGCGCCGATGACTACAACTGCTTGCATCAGGATCTCTATGGCGAGCACGTGTTTCCGCTGCAGGTCGCGATCCTGCTGTCGGAGCCGGGCCGCGACTTTGCCGGTGGCGAATTCGTGCTCACCGAGCAGCGGCCGCGGATGCAGTCGCGGGCCGAAGTGGTGCCGCTGCGGCAAGGCGATGCGGTGGTGTTCGCCGTGCACAACCGGCCGGTTCAGGGCACGCGCGGGGTCTACCGCGTCAACCTGCGCCACGGAGTCAGCCGCGTCCGCTCCGGCCACCGTCATACTGTCGGCATCATTTTCCACGATGCCAAATAGATGACGCAAACCACGATGGACGATCTGTTCGCGAGCGAACCGCGCGACCTGCAGCTCACTGAAGGTGCGATGGTGCTCAGCGGCTTCGCGCTGGCCCACGAGGCGGCGCTGCTGGCGGCGGTGCAGGACATCACGGCAAAGGCGCCGTTCCGCCATCTGATCACGCCCGGCGGCTACCGCATGTCGGTGGCCATGACCAATTGCGGCAGGCTTGGCTGGGTCAGCGACCGCACCGGATATCGCTACGATCCGATCGATCCGGAAACCGGCCTGCATTGGCCGCCGATGCCCGAGGCGTTCGCGACGTTGGCAGCCACGGCAGCCGCCACCGCAGGCTTTGCCGGCTTCGCGCCGGAGGCCTGCCTGATCAACCGTTATGAGCCGGGCGCCAAGCTGTCACTGCACCAGGACAAGGACGAGCGCAATTACGACGCGCCGATCGTCTCGGTATCACTGGGCCTGCCGGCGACATTCCTGTTCGGTGGATTGGCGCGCAGCGACAAGCAGCAGCGGGTGCGGCTGAGCCACGGCGACGTGGTGGTCTGGGGCGGCCCGGCCCGCCTCGCCTATCACGGCGTGCTGCCGCTCGCCGACGGCCATCATCCCTTGCTCGGCAGCCAGCGCATCAACCTGACGTTTCGCAAGGCGGGGTGAGGACCACGTTTCTCGCCTGATCCGGCACACAAGAAAACATATTCCTAGGCCTGGATCTTGTCGCCTGAGCCGAGCGCCTGGCGGATCGCTTCGGCGCCCTGCACACTGAGCGTGCCACGCTTTTGACCCAACGGAATCGTGCGCTCCGCCAGCATGCGATAGAGCTTGCCCGCATCGTGATCGAACCGGTCCATGGCGGCGATGTGCTTGCGCACCGTGCCGACATCGCCCCGTGCGACGCATCCGCCCATGCCCTGGGCCAGACCGCCATGGTCGACCGCGGACAGCGTGCCCGACAGCAACGGCAGCAGCGCGCTCAGTGCGTCCCTCTCGCCGACGCCGAACTTCTGCCAGACCGCCACACCTTCGGCCAGCAACGCAATCAGGAAGGGACCCATATAGTACGCCGACGCGTGGTACAGCGCGCGATCGCCGGCCGGCACCTGCACCGGCGTGCAGCCGATGTCCAAGGCCAACCGGTTCAAGCTCTCATACAGGGCGGACTCCGCCTCGATACCCACGGTGCAGCCGGGCAGCCCCTTGAGGGCGACCGAGGGATTGGTGAACATCTGCAGCGGATGGAAGCCGCCAATCGCGGCGCCGGCCTTCTTCGCGGCCGCCAGCGCCTGCACGTCGGTCGCGCCGCTGCAATGGACCACCTTGTGTCGCGCAGACCAGGCGATGCCGTCCGAAACCGGAGCAATCGCGTCATCGGAAACCGTGATCCAGACAACATCGCAGGCGTCCGCCACGGCCTGGGCGCTGGGCAATGCCCGCAGACCGGGGACCTCGCTGACCATCGTCTCTGCGTCCGCTGCACGCCGGCTCCATGCCGCGGTGACCGTCCGGCCCGCGTTCGCGAAGGCCTGAGCGAGGGTGCGGCCGACGCGGCCGCATCCGACGAAGCCGAATGTCTCGTGGTCGCTCACGTTCAGCTCCGGTAGGAGGAATCCATCCTGTCGAGCTTGCGCAGCAGCGCCGCCCATTCAAGCTCGCCATAGCCGCCCTTCTCGACCCGCGCCTCCTCGTTCAGCACCGGGTTGGTCCGGGCTTCGTTGGCCAGCGTGATCTCCGTGCCCGCAAAGCAGGTCACGGTGTTGCCGATCGCCTGCTCTGTCGGATGGTAGAGCGGGCGATTGCAGCCGAGCAGGTCGACCTGGATGCGGCAGGCGTTCTCCAGCCAGTACATCGCGTTGAAGGCCTGCGGGATGGTGCGGCCGCACGCAAGAAGGCCGTGGTTGCGCAGGAACAGAACGTCGTGGGGACCGAGGTCGTTGACGACGCGATCACACTCCTCGCCGCTGATGGCTGGTCCCTCGAAGTCGTGATAGGCGACCCGGCCGTGGAAACGCATCGCCGTCTGCGACAATGGCAGCAGGCCTTCCTTCAACCCGCTTACCGCGGTGCCGGCCCGCGTATGGATGTGGATGATGCACTGGACATCCGGGCGGGCCTTGTGGATCGGGGCGTGCAGGTAGAAGCCCGCGACATTGACGTTGTAGCCGTGGTCCGGCTGCAGCAGCGTATGCCCCTCCACGTCGATCTTCACCAGGCTCGAGGCCGTGATCTCGTCGTACAGCATTCCGTAGGGATTGATCAGATAGGCCTCGCCCTGCCCCGGGATGCGCGCGCTGATATGGTTGTAGATCAGGTCGGACATGCCGTACGCCGAGATCAGACGATAGCATGCGGCCAGATCGACGCGCGTTTGCCACTCCTCGACCGACACGGCGGCCTTGACGCTCTCGAGCGGAAGAAGTCTCTCCTGGCTGTCCAACTCGAGCTCCTCAGATCGCAGTGACTGACGCGCGGGCGACGATGTCGCGGAGGTCGCCGCCGGCCGCCAGCGTGCCGATGACTCCGGCATGCCGGCCGCCCAGGCGTGAGTCGATGAAGCGATGCGCGACGGAGGCGGGACTGTGCTTGAGCATCTCGCTCGCCTGCAAGGCAAGCGCCATGCGCGTCACGACGGCGCGAGCGCTTCCTTCCTCGACCGCGCCGGCACCGAGATCGTCGCGCAGGTCGGAGAGGAACCTGGCGTGCGCGGCGTTCGCCGTTCCCTGCCGGGAGACCTCGTCCATGAAGACCTCGCGCGTGCCCTTTTCGCGGCTCAGCGCCCGCAGCACGTCCAGACACATCATGTTGGTCGTGCCCTCCCAGATGGAGTTGAGGGGGGACTCACGGTAGAGCCGCGCGATCGGATTCTCCATGATGAACCCGTTTCCGCCGTGCACCTGCAGCGCTTCGTACACGAAATAGACGGCACGCTGACAATTCCAGTATTTGACGATCGGCGTTGCAACGCGCGCAAGCAAGCGCTCGCTCTCGTCCAACTCCATGCGATCGGTGGCCTGCGCGATCCTCAGCGCAGACAACATCGCCGCTTCGCTTTCCAGCGCCAGATCGGCCAGCACGTTCGTCTGCATCGGCAGATCGGCCATCCTCTGCCCGAAGCCGTTGCGCGTCGATGCGTGGCCGATCGCCAGGGTCAACGCCTGGCGCATCAACCCGGCCGAGCCGACGGCGAAGTCGAGCCGCGTGAGATGCGCATGCGACAGGATTTCCCGGATGCCGCGCCCCTCCTCGCCGACCAGCATCGCCCAGGTCCTGTTGAATTCCACTTCGCTCGATGCGTTGGAACGATTTCCGCACTTGTCCTTCAGACGCTGCACCAAAACGCGGTTGAGACTGCCATCCGGCAAAAAACGCGGAACGAAAAGGCAGCTGATGCCGGATACCGTCCGGGCCAGCGTGTAGAAGCCGTCGGACGTGGGCACCGAGAAGAACCATTTGTGGCCGGTGACGCCATAGATCTGCGCGCCGTTCTCGCTGCCGAGAAAGGTGGCGGTGGTCTGCATCTGGCGCAGATCGGAGCCGCCTTGCTTCTCGGTCATCGCATAGCCGATCACGGCGCCGGTTTTCTCGGTCAGCGGCAGTCGGCGCGGGTCGTACGCACCCGACAGAGTTTTCTCCCGCCACAACGCGAACTCCGGACGGCCGGCGAAACCGGCGCACGCCGCGTAGGCCATCCCGGTTGGACAGCCCGTGCCGTTTTCAATCTGGTTCCAGAGATAGCTCAGCACGGCCCGGGCGAAGTGGCCGGACGACTCCCTTGTCGTCCAGGCGAGACCGGGAACGCCGTGACGGAATGCCAGGCCCATGAGCTGATGCCAGGCCGGGTGAAATTCGACCCAGTCGAGACGATTGCCGAAGCGATCATGCGTGCGAAGCTGCGGACTATGCTCGTTCGCCAGCCTCGCGAGATCCTGAACCTGCTCGTCGCCGGCGAGCGCACCAAGACCTGTCTCTTATACACATCTAGATGTGTATAAGAGACAGGGCTTCCTTTGCGCGGACCATGCGGACGCAAACCGTCGCCACCTGCTCCGCCAGCGTTTCGATCTCCGGCATCGGGTGGGTGACCGCGCGCGCGAGCGGCCGGATCAGCGGCTCCATCATTGCTCCGATGACGCAAGTGGACAGCACGTCGGGCGGCATGTCGATAAACTCGCCGCGGCGAATTCCCTCCGCAATCAGGCGCGCGAACTGCCCCGCAAGCGCGCCGCGGTACTTCAGCCTGGCCTCGTCGAGCTCCGCTTCGCAAGGCTCGGCGATCAATGCATAGGCCAACCGTGGCTTGCGCGCCGCGCGCCTCACAAACATCGCGACGGCATCATGCAATCTCGACGTGGCGTCGCCGTCGGTCGCCACGATTTCGGCGACAACTTGCGCCTCGCGCTCCGAGACCGACGAAAGCACCTGCACGCACAGGTCAACCTTGGAATCGAAATAGCGGTAGATCGACCCCGTCGCCAAGTCGGCGCGGCCGGCAATGACGGAAATCTGCGCAGCAGCCCATCCACCCTCCGCAATCAGGTCTCGCGTCACCTGGAGCACGCGCTTGTGCGTGTCCTCGATCAACTGCCTGCGGATCTGGGCTATTGCCATTGAGCCACTATCATCATGAATCTATTTTCATGAATTCTGAATCTAAGTTCACATTCGCATTTGTCAAGCCCCCAAAAGGCCGACCAGCGCAGGGACGGCGGTGGGCTCATCCCCTTCGAATTCGGGACGCCAGCTAGGCGACAGCCACGGCCTCGAGCCCCACCACCTCGATCCCATCGGCACGGCCGCGGATCGCCAGTTGGCCGAGATCGCGCATGGCGAAAGGCGGCGTCGATTTGAAGCGCTGCATCGCGGCACGTGACGCCAGGAAGCCGCCATCCACGGTGCGGCTGAGTTCCTCGAGCCGCGCCGCGGTGTTCATGACATCGCCGTTGAACACGATGGCGCGCTTGATGTCGCCGATTTCGCCGACGATCACCGGCCCAAAATGCAGGCTGCCGCGAATGCGGGGCGCGGCACCGAACTCGCGCTCGAACTGCTGCGACGCGCGCGCGAGCGCGGCTCGCATCGCCAGGAAACAACGCAGCGGCCGGCAATCGACCGCACCACTGTTTTCGGGCCAGGTGACGATGACTTCGTCGCCGATGTAATTGAGGACCTCGCCGCGATAGTCGACGACCGACAGCGTCAGCAGGCGAAATGTGCGATCGAGAAAACGATGAATGCCGACACCGCCGAGCCGTTCAGCGAGCCCTGTCGATCCAGCGATGTCGACAAACAGCACGAAGCGGTTTTCCTCCACCGGGGCGTGGTAGCGCCCGGTGATGAAATTCAGGAAGGCCCGCGGCCCGATGATGTTGCCGATGCCGAGAAAGAGATTCATCACCGCGAGAAAAGCGGCGGAGTAGAGCGTTGCGGACCAGAACGTCTCCGCGGGATGAACCGGCGTCTGCCCGACCAACAGGGTTCCCAGCTGGAAGAACTGGATGGGGATGATGATCGCGGCGTAGATGACGCTGCGAATGACCAGATTGGTGGTGAACGACAGGCCGCCGAGCCACAGACCCACGCGCCCGGTTTCGAGCGCGATCCCGACGCCGCCGATCGCAAGGCTGATCAGCAGGCCGTAGGCAATTCCGTCCGCAAGACTGATAACGGACACCGGTCCCTTGGCCAGAACGTAGGCAATGCCGCCGATAACGCCGCCGGTCGCGATCACCGCCAGGATGCGCAATTTTCGTTCGAGTCTCGCGTCCATGCCGGTCTTCAGGCCCCGTTGCCGGCGACCATGGCGCCGTTCCCCGGGGATAGGATCAGGACACGCGCCTGTCAGCAAGAGCGGCCGGCATGACAATGGCCGGGACAAGCCCGGCCATGACGCATTATTTTGGATAAACGCTTTGTTTCGCCAAGCGCACTCGCTTTACTTCCCCCAGACGTCCCGGGCCACGTCCAGCGCGAGGCTCAGCTTGGCCCACTGCTCGTCCTCGGAGAGGATGTTGCCTTCCTCGGTCGAGGCGAAGCCGCACTGCGGCGATACCGCGAGCTGGTTGATGTCGGCGAACTTTGCGGCCTCTTCCAGGCGGCGCTTGATGTCGTCCTTCTTCTCGAGTTCGCCGAACTTCGAGGTGATGACGCCGACCACGACGATCTTGTTGCCCTTGGGCAGGAAACGCAGCGGCTCGAAGCCGCCGGCGCGGTCGGAATCGTATTCGAGGAAATAGCCGTCATAGTTGGTGCCGGCGAGCATGGTTTCCGCCACCGGCTCATAACCGCCGGATGAAATCCAGGTGGAGCGGAAATTGCCGCGGCAGACGTGGGTGGTGATCGCCATGTCGGCGGGCTTCTCGGCGATCGCGTAATTGATGACGCGGGCATAGATCTCCTGCAGGTGATCGATCGAATCACCGCGCTCGCGCGCTTTCCTCAGTTCGTCCTGCGAGCAAAGATAGGCCCACACCGTGTCGTCGAACTGCAGGTAGCGGCAGCCGGCGTCGTAGAACGCCTTCACCGCCTTGCGATAGGTCTTGCCGAGGTCCTCGAAGAACGGTTCGAGATCCGGATAGACCTCCTTCGAGATCGCCTTGCGCCCACCGCGGAAGTGCAGCACCGCCGGCGACGGGATCGTCATCTTGGCGGTGATGCCGGCGGCCGCGCACTGCTTGTGCAGGAATTTGTAATGCGCGAGCATCGGGTGATCGTCGGGGAAATCGACCTTGCCGATGACGCGAACGCTGTCGGGGCGCGTGGTGATGCCGGTGAACTGGATGCCTTCGGGATGATACATCTCGCATCCCGTCAGCTTGGCGAGGAAATCGAAGTGCCACCAGGAGCGGCGGAACTCGCCGTCGGTCGCGAGCTGCAACCCCAGCGACTTCTGCTTGTGCACGACCTTCTCGATTTCGAGATCCTCGATGCGGGCGAGCTCACTCGCCGCAATCTCACCCTTCTCGAGCTTGGCACGCGCGTCCTTGATGCGCTGCGGACGCAACAGGCTGCCGACCTGGTCGGCGCGGAATGGGGGGGCTGTCCTTTGCATGTGTGTCTCCGATGCTTTTGGTCTTGCTTGGTTGGTCGATGAAATCAGTGGGATCCGCCGGAGACCCCGAGGAACTTCTCCAGCGTCGCGGGATCGCTCTTCAGGGTCTCGCTGGAGGCGTCATGCACGATGGCGCCGCGCTCCAGGATCACCACCCGGTCGGCCAGGGCAAGGATCTTGCGGGCGTTCTGTTCCACGATGATGGAACAGATGCCTCCGGCGCGGGTGATCTTGCCGAGCGCCAGCAGCAGCTCGTCGACGATGATCGGCGCCAGCCCCTCGGTCGGCTCGTCGAGCAGCAGCACCTTGGGATTGAGCGTTAGCGCCCGACCGATCGCCAGCATCTGCTGCTCACCGCCCGACAATTGGTTGCCGAAATTGCGTCGCCGCTCGTGCAGCCGCGGAAACATCTCATAGACGCGCGCGACGGTCCACGGCCCGGGCTGCGCCACCGCGGTCATGTTCTCCTCGACGGTGAGCGAGCGGAAAATATTGCGCTCCTGCGGCACCCAGCCGATGCCCGCGCGGGCCCGTTGGTCCGGCCGCAGCCGCGTGACGTCCTGCCCCGCCAGCGCAATCGTGCCGCCGAAGCGGCGGGTGACGCCGACGATGGAGTTGATCAGCGTGGTCTTGCCGGTGCCGTTGCGGCCGAGCAGCGCCAGCACCTGCCCCTCGGCGAGTTGCAGCGACATCTTCGGCAGCACCACGGCCTCGCCGTAGCCGGCGCGCAGATCCGAGATCGTGAGCAGATCAGACATCGGCGCCCTCGCCCAGATAGACCGCCTTGACCTGCGGATCGCGCGCCACGTCGTCGGGCGAGCCCTCCACCAGCATGGCGCCCGCGACCAGCACGGAGATGCGGTCCGCGAAACTGAACACCAGGTCCATGTCGTGCTCGATCAGCAGCACGGTGACATCGCGCGGCAGGCTCGCCACCGCTGCCAGAATGTCGTGGCGCTCGCTTTCCGGCACGCCGGCCGCCGGCTCATCCAGCAGCAGCACCCGCGGTTTGGTGGCGATCGCAACGGCGATCTCCAGCAACCGCTGCTTGCCATATGGAAGGGTGGCGGTGCGCTCGTTCATCACATCGAGCAGATGGAAGCGCGCAAGATGCTCGGCGATCTCGCCATTGACGTCCGCGCGCGTCCCCAGCACCCGCCACCAGTCAGACCCGTGGCCGAGCCGTTCGGACACCGCAAGACCGATGGTCTCAAGCGGCGTCAGGTCCGGATAAAGCTGGTTGATCTGGAAGGTGCGCGACAACCCGCGCAGCACCCGCTTGTGCACGGGAAGCGCCGTGATGTCGGAGCCTTCCAGCAGAATGCGGCCGGCGTTCGGCCGCAGCACGCCGGTCAAGAGGTTGATCACCGTGGTCTTGCCGGCGCCGTTCGGCCCGATCAAGGCATGGCGCGCGCCGGTCTTGACCTGGAGCGAGAGGTCGCGCGTCACCGCGAGCCCGCCGAAATGTTTCTGCAGCCCGATGGTTTCCAGCGCAAAGGTCATGGCGCTTCTCCGCCGGCCGACGCCGCGGGCGTGGCCTCGGTCTTGGCTTTGCCGCCGAACAGCCGCGCGAGCTGACGCGGCACGAACAGCACCCAGCGGTGCATCCGCTCGCGACCGATCAGCACGATGATGACCAGCACGAGGCCGATCCAGAACTGCCAGAATTGCGGCGTCAGGCTGGAGAAGAACTCCTGCAGGAACTTGAAGATGACAGCGCCGATCAGCCCGCCATAGAGATAGCCCGTGCCGCCGATCACCAGCACCAGCAGCAGATCGGCGGAGCGATCGAACGCGAAGACATCGAGCGAGGCCAGCGCGGTCGACTGCGTGAACAGCGCCCCGGCGATGCCCGCATAGAACGCGGCCACGGTGTAGATCGCGATCAGCCGCCGGTTCACCGGAATGCCAATGGCGGCCGCCCGCAGCGGATTGTTGCGGATCGCGCGCAGCGACAGGCCGAACGGCGAATGCACGATGCGACGCGCCAGCAGGAACAGCACGAACCCCACCGCCAGGCAATAGATGAAGCCGACCTTGCCGAAGATGTCGAACTCGAACAGGCCGAGGATCGGCGCGATGGTGATGCCCTGAAGGCCGTCGAAACCGCCGGTGATGTTGGAATAGCGGTTGGCGAGCTCACGCAGCAACAGCGCGATGCCGAGCGTCACCATCAGCCGGGTCAGGTCCGAGCCACGCATGACCAGAAAGCTGGTGAAGAAGCCCGCAACCATCGCGGCCAGCCCAGCCACCAGCAGAGCCAGCACCGGCTCATTGATGATGCCGTGCTTGGCCAGCAGCCCTGCCGAATAGGCCCCGATGCCGAAGAAGGCGGCATGGCCCAGCGAAACGATGCCGGCGTAGCCGAGAATGAGATCGAGCGAGAGCGCGAACAGCCCGAGCCAGGCAATCTCGGTGAGGATCAGATAGCGGTTGGGAAACAGGAAAACCGCGGCGAGCGCGATCAACCAGAACGCGATCTCCGGCCAGCGCCAGCGCGCGGCCGCGACCAGATGATCTCCCAGGGCGCCGTGCTGCTGGTTCATGCCGGCCTCACCGCGCCGCCGAGCGGCCGAACAGGCCGTTGGGACGCCACAGCAGGAGGACGATCATCATGGCGTAGATCACAAAGGCGCCGAGCTTCGGCACATAATACTTGCCGGCGACGTCGCCGACGCCGAGCAGCAGCGACGCGAGGAAGGGCCCGGTGATGGTCGAGGTGCCACCCACCGACACCACGATCAGGAAGTAGATCATGAATTTCAGCGGGAAATACGGATCGAGACCGAGGATTTCCGCCCCGAGCGCGCCGCCGAGGCCGGCAAGTCCCGAGCCGAAGGCAAAGGTGAGCGCGAACACCTGGTTGACGTTGATGCCGAGCCCGGTCGCCGCGCGCGGATCATCGACCGCGGCGCGCAGCCGGCTGCCGAACCGCGTGCGCCCCAGGATCAGCTGCAGGGCCACGGTCAGCAGCCCGCAGATCACGATGATCATCAGCCGGTAGCGGCCGACCCCGATGCCGAACACATCGATCTGGCTGCGCAGGTACTCCGGAATCTGGATGAAGACCTGCTGCGAGCCCATCCAGTAGTCCATCGTCGTCACCGTCATGAAGACGAGACCGATGGTGAACAGCACCTGGTCGAGGTGGGTGCGGCCATAGAGGTGACGATAAAGCAGCCGCTCCAGCACGAAACCGATCAGGGCCGCGGCGAGGAACGCCAGCGGCAGCGAGACAAAGAATGGCAACCCCCACCAGTTGACCAGGATGACGCAGGCATAGCCGCCCGCCATGGCGAACGCGCCATGGGCGAGGTTGACGAAGTTCATCAGCCCCATGGTCACGGACAAACCGCAGGCCAGCACGAACAGCAGCATGCCGTAGGCAACGCCGTCGAACAGGATGGTCAGTACGGTCATGTCAGGTCTAGTTCCACGAAAACATTCCCCGTTTCGCAGGCTTGGCCGTGCATCCAGCATTTCGCCTGTTTGTCATCACCGGGCTTGTCCCGGTGATCCCGCTTAGGAGGGCAGTGCGTCCCTGAGCGGGGTTGCCGGGACAAGCCCGGCAACGACAAAGAGAGGGCTGATCGTTGCGCAATCTCAAGAGCAAGCTTCTTTACTTCTTGGCCTTGCCCGGATCCTTGATCGGCCCGAAGGTGGCAAACTCCACATTGTAGAGCTGGCCGTCTTTCTTCTCGACCTTGCGGATGTAGACATTCTGCACGATGTCGCGGGTTTCCGGATCGATCGAGATCGGGCCGCGCGGGCTCTCCCACGCCATGCCCTTCATCGCCGCGATCAGGGAATCGCCATCGGCCTTGCCGCCGGTCTTCTTCAGCGCTTCGTAGATCAGGTGGATGCCGTCATAGCCGCCGACCGCCATGAAGCCCGGGCGGGTGCCGAACGCCTTCTCGTAGGCCGCGACGAAGTCCTTGTTCTTCTGCGAGGGGTGCGCCGCCGAATAGATGTGAGCGGTGACAGTGCCGAGCACCGCATCACCCATGTTCGGCAGCAGGTCGTCGTCGGTCACGTCACCGGGGCCGATCACCCTGATACCGCTCTTGTCGAGACCGCGCTCGACGAATTGCTTCATGAAGTTGCCGCCCTGGCCGGCCGGCACGAACACGAACATGGCGTCGGGCTTGGAGTCCTTCATGCGCTGCAGGAACGGCGCGAAATCCGGGTTGGCCAGCGGCACCTTGATCTCCTCGACGATCTTGCCGCCGCCGCCCTCGAAATGTTCCTTGAAGGAGGCCAGCGCGTCGGCGCCCGGCGCATAGTCGGACACCAGCACGGCGACCTTCTCGATGCCGTTCTTCACCGCCCAATCGCCGATCACGGTGGAGGACTGCGGCAATGTGAAGCTGGTCCGGACGATGTAGGGCGACTTCTCGGTGATGATCGAGGTGCCCGCGGCCATCACCACTTCCGGGATCTTGGCTTGCGTCGCGAGCGGCGCCGCGGCCAGCGCCGCCGGCGTCACGCCGAAGCCGGCGATGATGTTGACCTTGTCGTTGACGATCAGCTCCTGGGCCAGCCGCTTGGTGTTGTCGGGCAGCGCCGCGTCATCCTTGAGGATGACTTCGATCTTCTTGCCGGCCACCGTTGCGCCGTTCTGCTGCATATAGAGCTTGATCGCGTTGTCGATCTGCCTGCCGGTGGACGCCTGGCCGCCGGTCATGGGCACGATCAGGCCGATCTTCACCGTTTCCTGCGCCGACACCGGTGCGCTGAACATGGCGGCAGCGCCGACAAGACCGAGCAGCGCAGTGCGGCGTGTCAGACGATTGCAAGCAAACATAACGTTCCCTCCAGTTTTCTCATCGCGTGACCGCCTTCATGGCAGCCTTGTTCTGACCCTAACTCAAAACATTGCCTCAGTATCAGCGGGATGTCAGGGCGTGACGACACGTCCCGGCCGCCGCGCAGCACCAACTTTAGAATGAGATCCGACGTGGCTCCGGCGCCTCGCGAGGCGATCGCTGAGCGCGATCACCCCCCTGCTCCGCAGCCAGCGTGTGCTGGACACGCGTGCGGTCTTGTCGAGCGGCCACATCAACCATTGGCCGTCTCGGGCCGCATTCCCCCTTCAAACCGCACGGTGAAACGCCCGAGAGCGCCCCCAGTGCACCTTAAACGTGGCGGGCATCCTGTATACAAACCGCGGTAGTAATCAACAGCTTCTCGACAAAAGTCAGGTTTTGATACGTGAACTGTATACAGAGCCGCCCATCAAGCCTTTGAAGTCTGCGAAGTGTGCGCTTCCAATTATTTTATTTGTACGATTGTACAAAAAATATGGTCCTGTCAACAATCGCCCGCCGCGCATCGCGACAGCCCGGTGCGCCATCATCGCGCACGGCAGCGCGACAAGCGTACCGCGAATCGCAATGGATTGACCTAGACTGCGGCCCGACTCGAGGGAGCTGGGGGGCTCGCAAATGTCCGAAGCGTTCACACGCGACACGCGGTCCGGCACCGCCGATCGCGTTGCCGATGTCGGCCGGATCGATTGCGATCTCGATCCCGCCCTCGGCGCCAACAGCGAGGCGCTCGCCCGACTTGGCATCACGCGCGCTGTTTTCGGCCGGCTGCCGCGCACCACCGTAACGCTGTCACCGGAGCCGGCGCCGCATGGCCTCGCCACCCGTTTCGTGATCCCCGCCCCGGGCCACCCGGATCCGGCCATGGTGCGCGACCTGCACGCCCAGGGCGTGCGCGGCGTGCGCTTCATGCTCGCCGACGACGCGGATCGTGCGCGCGCGCAACTGGACAAGATCCTGCGCTATGCCGATCGCATCGCCGACAGCGATTGGCACATCGAACTGCGGCTGGGCAGCGCCGACGCCTCGCTCAGCGCCTGCGAGTGGACACTGATGCGCTTTCCGGTCGCGGTGTGCATCAGCGGGCTTGCCGGATTTGTCAGACGCCGCGCGGCGGATGACGCCGAGCTGCAACTCCTGCTGGCGCTGCTGCGGACAGGCCGCACCTGGATCAAGCTGATCGGTGCGGTGTCCGATCCGCGCGACGGCGTTGCGCACGCCTCGCTCGGCGCGTTCGCCCGCACCGCCGTCGCTGTTCGCCGCGACCGGATCGTGTGGGGCAGCGGCGCCTTGCCGGATCGCAGCCACACCACGGCGGATGCGAGCGACGACACGGTCCACATCGCCGATGCGCTTGCGACACTCAAGGCGTGGATAACGGACGACAATGACCGCAAGATGATTCTCACGGCCAACCCGTCACAGCTTTATGGTTTCGACAGCGCCAATCCTTAAAAGGCATCTTCTCCGGCCGTGGTTAGCCTCACCGCGCCGCGGCAAGTGGGCGAACCAAGTGGACGAACAATGACAATTCTCGTGACCGGAAGCGCGGGCCATCTCGGTGAAGCTCTGATGCGAACCCTGCGCGGGGCCGGCCGGGCGGTGCTTGGCATCGATCTCAAGCCGTCACCGTGGACCGATCGCGTCGGCACGATCCTCGACCGCGATTTCATCCGCTCCTGCATGAGCGGTGTGCACACCATCATTCACACCGCGACGCTGCACAAACCGCATGTCGCGACCCATCCTCCGCAGGACTTCATCGACAGCAACGTCACCGGCACGCTCGTGCTGCTGGAGGCGGCCGTCGCCACCGGTGTCGAGGCCTTCGTCTTCACCAGCACCACCAGCGCGTTCGGTGCGGCGCTGACGCCCGGCGCGGACGAGCCGGCGGCCTGGGTGACCGAGGACGTGGCTCCGATCCCGCGCAACATCTACGGTGTGACCAAGGTGGCGGCCGAAGATCTGTGCCAGCTGTTCCACCGCCAGCACGGTTTGCCGGTGATCGTGCTGCGCACCTCGCGGTTCTTTCCTGAAGCCGATGACAACGCCGCCGTGCGGGACAGTTACGACACCGCCAACGCGCAGGCCAACGAACTGCTGTATCGCCGGGTCGACATCGCGGATGTCGTGGACGCACATCTGCTGGCGACGCGAAAGGCTGGGAGTATCGGCTTCAGCCGCTACATCATATCGGCCACAACACCGTTTACGCGCGACGACCTGGCCGCCCTGCACAGCGATGCCGCAACGGTGGTGCGCCGGCTTTATCCGGAGTGCGCCACGCTCTATGCCGCGCACGGCTGGAGCCTGTTCCCCAAGATCGACCGCGTCTATGTCAATCGCCGCGCGGTGACGGAGCCGGGCTGGAAGCCGGCATACGATTTCCCGCACGTGCTGGCTTGTCTTCGTGCCAGCCGCGATGTCCGCAGCCCGCTGGCGCGCAAGATCGGCAGCAAGGGCTATCACGCCGAGACGTTCGCCGAAGGCCCCTATCCGGTGGCGTAGCCCGAAGCATTTCAACATTTTCTGCGTCATGCCGGCCTTGTGCCGGGTATCCGCGTCTTCCTTCACAGCATTTCAGTAGGAAAGACGTGGATGGCCGGGACAAGACCGGCCATGACGAGGATGTCGACACGCACCGGACCCAATGCGCGCGATCGAACTGCGTTCACGCGCGCGCCGCTGGCCTAATCCGTGAACACCACCGTCTTGCGGCCGTTCAGGATCACCCGGTCCTCGAGATGGAAGCGCAGCGCGCGGGCCAGCACGCGGCGCTCGATATCGCGGCCCTTGCGGATCAAATCATCCGGAGCGTCGCGATGACTGATGCGCTCGACGTCCTGGTCGATGATCGGACCTTCATCGAGATCGGCCGTCACATAGTGCGCGGTGGCGCCGATCAACTTGACGCCGCGGGCATGCGCCTGGTGGTAGGGCTTGGCGCCCTTGAAGCCCGGCAGAAACGAATGATGGATGTTGATGCAGCGCCCGGATAATTTCGCCGAGAGGTCGTCCGACAGCACCTGCATGTAACGCGCCAGCACCACCAGATCGGTCTGGGTGTCCTCGACCAGCTTGAGGATGTGCGCTTCCTGCGCCGGCTTGGTGTCGCGGGTCACCGGCAGATGGTGGAACGGAATATCGCCGAAATCGAAGCCGTTGTAGGTGTCGCGCGGATGGTTGGCGATGATGGCGGTGGGAATCATGTCGAGTTCATGGGTGCGCCAGCGATAGAGGATATCCGCCAGGCAATGGTCGAACTTCGAGACCAGCAGCATCACGCGCCGCCGGTCGGCCCGGTCGCGCATCTGCCAGTCGATGGTGAAACGCCCGGCGATATCGGCAAAATCCTGCTGCAGCCGTTCCAGCGCAACCGTGGAGGTTGCCGGCTCGAACAGCACCCGCATGAAGAAATGCCCGGTTTCGGTGCCGCTGAACTGCTGCGCATCCAGGATATTCTGGCCGTTGGCGAACAGAAAGGCCGAGACCGCAGCCACGATGCCGGGACGATCCGGACACGACAGCGTCAACACGAACTGGGACTGGGGCATGAGATATCTTCGGGAACAGTCATGATCAGGGGATAAGGCGACAGTGCTCTAGCACCGCCGCCCCCTTGCGCCAATCCCCACACAGGCCACAATAAGAATAATGACGGCGCAACAGCGCTGGCTGACAAACAGGTATCATTGCTGACGGACCGAGATTATGGCGGACAAACTCAACGGTTATCGCATCCTCATCCTCGAAACCCGGGAAGAAGCCCAGTTCTCCCGGCTGCTCGCCGAGCAAGGCGCCGACGTGCTGCAATGTCCGATGTTCGTCATCCACGACGCCCCCGATCCGGCACCGGTCGAAGCCTGGATCCGGCGCTGCATCGACAAGCCGTTCGACGATCTGGTGCTGACGACCGGCGAAGGCCTGCGCCGGTTGATGAAGGTCGCAACGCGTATCGGCCTCGATCAGCCTTTCATCAAGGCGCTCGGTTCGGCGCGCAGTTTCACTCGCGGCCCCAAGCCCGGACGCGCGCTGCGCGAGATCGGCCTCGAGGCGCATGTCACGACCGAGACCCCGACGTCGGAGGGAATCGCCGAGATGCTGAAGCGGGTCGATCTCAAGCAACACCGCCTCGGGCTGCAGCTCTATCCCGAGCGCGATCACAGCACGCTGATCAACACCATCACCGCGCAGGGCGCCGAGGTCGATCCGGTACTGCCCTACATCTACGATCCGCAGGCGGCGGAGACCAACATCGTCAAGGCGATCGAGGAAATGGCCAACGGCCGCGTCGACGCCATCGCGCTGACGAGTTCCGGCCAGGTGCGCCGACTGCTCGACGCCGCGCAGAGCCATGGTTACGAGGACCTGCTGCGCGACGGCCTCGCACGAACGCAGATCGCGTC
>BFBZ01001310.1_pt1 | contig 16983 bp, 12 predicted proteins | sample 1888401 | NCBI WGS metagenome assembly BFBZ01 (sample SAMD00112614, study PRJDB3348) | symbiont metagenome | host: Chara braunii | reverse complement strand
CCGCAACCGCCAGCACGACCGCGACGATCAGGAACTGCCCCACGGACGTGAGCCGCAACCAGTACCGGCGCTCGTCCGAGTTGATCTCGTCGCGCGTGTACACCTTCACGTCCGGTGGGAGTGCCGCTCTCAGGCGCGCCTGAACTACGGCCGGGTCCGTGCCCGGTTTCAGTTTCACCAGCCCGAAGTTGACCGCATCGGCCGGGCGCATCATGAACCGTTGGAACGTCTCCTCGCTCGTCATCAGGAGGCCGTTCCAACTGAAACCGGTGCCGAGTTCAAACCCGCCGACCACACTCGCCCGCTGACCGTTGAGACGCACCGCGGCGCTGCCGGCTCCGTCCGGAGGGAGCGCTTGGAACTGCTCCACGGCGCCGTACTCCGGCTTGGAGCGGCGGTCGAGAAGAACCGTATCGAGCTGGGAGAGCCGGCGGCCGGAGTCGCGGGCCTCGTCAGCGGACGGGAACACGCCGTTCGGGCCGACGACGAACACTTTCGCCAGCAGTTCGGGCGGCGCGGCGACGACGCTGAGGCTCAACTGTCCGCCGCCCGTGGCCTGGGGATCGAAGAGTGACTTCGAGGGCGGGGCGCGCCATTCCGCGGGGCCGAACATGAGCGGCAGAACGTCGCCCACGCCGTCCACGCGGGCCTGCGCCAGCCGCGTGCGCGGGAACTCGCCCGGCCGGCTCAGGTCGAGGTACTCGGACGAGGTGATGAGTAGGTCGAATTGCAGCTTGTCGTACAACATCGTGGCGGTGCGCCCGACCCCGCCGAGCATCCCCAACTCCATGAACACGAGGACGACCGCGAACGCGACCCCGGCCGCGGCGGTGAGCGTCCGCGTGCGCTTGTGAACCAGATTCGCCCACGCGAGTTGGAGCGGAGTCATACGCGATCCGACCAGAGCGTTGCCCGGGGTAAGGTTGTTCGGGTGGGTCGCTGTCTCCGACAGCGATGGGCGTCATGTCGCCTCGGCCGGAACCCCGCGCAACACCTGGGGTGCGGCCACCGACTCTCCGAGAGTCGGCCACCCGAACTCACTTCCCCGGCCCGAACGCGACCGTCACCTGTAACCCGACGAACCGCCCGGCGGTCGCGGCCGCGTCGGCATCGAGGTGGACGACCACCTCCACCACGCGGCGGTCGGCGTCCTCACGCGGCCCCATCGCGAACACCTGGTTGCGGGCGATCATCCGCGTGATGTCGGCTTCGGATCGCACCACACCCTTGAGCGGCTTCGGGAGCGCCGGGTTCGTGATTTCGGCCGTTACAGGCCCGGACCGCACCCACCCGGCGAGGCGCTCCACGTCGCTCTCGTACACTTCCGCCACTGCCGTCATCTTGCTGAGATCGGCGATCTGAAGAATCGGCTCCACTCCCGTCGGTTGCCCCGCGTGACCGGTCACTTTCAGCACGGTGCCGGCGACCGGCGCTTTGATAATGGTCAACTCACTCGTCTGCTTCGCCAGTTCGACCTTCTCTTCTGACGACTGGATCGGCGCACGGGCCAGCGCCTCCTCCAACTCGGCCTTTGCCGCATCGATCTTCGCCTGCGCCGACTTTTCCGTTTCCTCATAGGTGGTGTGCGTCTTCTCCCGGGCGGCCTTCGTCGCGGTTAGTTCGGCGGCGGCCTGGGCGCTGAGCAGTTCGGCCTTCTCGATGTCCTCATCGGCCACGGTGACGCCCTTGTCCTTCAGTCCCTTCAAACGCTCGACCTGCTTTGCCGCGGACGTCGCCTGCAACTTGAGGTACTCGAGTTTGGCGTCGATCGCGGCGAGGTCGCTCACCTTGTTCGCTTTCGCCTGGTTCAGTTCGGCCTCGGCCGCACGGATCTTTTGCTTGCCGGCCCGCTCGGCGGCGTCCCGGGCGGCCTTCGCTTCGGCCAGTTGCGTTTTGGCCACCTGCACTTCGAGCAACCGGTCCGTGCGGCTGGCGAGTTCGGCAATCGGGTCGTTGGCCGTGAGCGTGGCGCCGGGGGCGAGCGGGTACAGCTTCGCGATGCGGTCGCCGGGCGGGCCGTACACCGGTACGACACCGCCCTCGGGCTGGAGCCGGCCCAGCGCGGTCACCTTGTCCCCCGGCGCGGGGCCGGCCACTTCCGGGGCGGGACCGGACCCGGGGTTGGTGGCGCGCCCGGCGAGATAGAACCCGCCGGTGGCACCAGCAGCAACGGCCGCTGTTGCGACGACGAGTGTCGTGAGCGTCCGACCGGGGCGTCGGGTTCGGTCCGGCATGATTCGTCCCGCATGGTTGCGATAGCGTGCGTCGCCCTTTGGTGCAGTCCTGCGATCTAGAGTTGCGGAGTGATGGGCTTTACGAACTCCGCGGCGACCAGCCCCCACCACGCAATCTTGCACGTGATGTGGATCGCCTGATCGACGAGCAACGAGTACATCCTCTCGCACTTGCCCAGATCGACGAACCAGTGGATCACCGTCTCGGCGGTCGCGAGCGCGGCGACCACGTCCCAACTGAAGCCCATCCACCGGAACACGACACCGACCGCGGTGCCGTGGAGCAGCGCGTGTGAGGTGAGCCAGTAGTACCAGGGGACGCTCGCCGCGAGCGGCGACTTGGACGACCGGCACTTGCACACGGCCATGGAGTCGTTTTGCAACGAGTAGTCCATGAGCGCGTGCGAGGCGATCAGAAAGAAGAGCAACGCGAAAAGCATACCAGCCGTCCGTAAGGTTCCCAAATCTAACATGTTGCCCAGTATCACATTTGTCGGCGCCACTCAAGCGGGCTTTCGGATCATCCGGCTCGCCACCACCGCCGCCGCCAGCAGTCCGGCCGACAGGTAGAACGCCCCGTCCCACCGCCCGGTGGCGAGTTTAATGTAGCCCGCCAATTGCGGCACGAAGAACGCCGCGCCCCAGCCGACGAACACCAAGCCGTAATTCAGGCCGAGGTTCTTCGGGCCGTAGTAATCGGCCGTCACCGCGGGCATCACCGCCAGCGTGCCGCCGTACTGCCACGCCATGACCCCGATAAGAGCGAACAACAGGAGGACGTTCTTCTCTTCTATTACCCACGGCGCCGCGAGCAGGCACACGGCCGAAACTGCGCCGTTGAGGGCATACGCATTGAGCCGTCCGATGCGGTCGGAATACCGTCCGGTGCCCACCCGCCCGGCGGCGTTCACCACGCCGATGAACGTGACCAGCAGCCACGCGTTCTCCGCGAAGAAGCCGGACGYCCCCGCCGCGCCCGTGAGCAGCGATTTCGCATTGGCGATGACCAGGAGGCCCGATTGTGCCGAACAGACGAACAGGAACACGAGAGCGTAGAACTGCCATGTGCGGAGCACCTGCGCGGCGCCGAAGTCGGTGGCTATCGTCTTCGGTCCGTCCACGACCAGCACGACCGGCGCGGGTGCGACGTACCCGGGCGGCGGCGGGCTGAGGAGTTGCCCCGCGATCACCACGACCACCGCGAACAGGAGCCCCAGGCCGACGAAACTGCCGGTCAGCCCGTGGTTGCGGATCAGGAAGTCGGCGAGTGGAGAAATGTAGACGGCCGCGGCTCCGTACCCGGCCACGACCAGCCCGACGATCAGCCCGCGGCGGCTGGAGTGGAACCACTTCACCGCGGCCGGCGTTGCGGCGGCGTAGCCGAGGCCCATCCCGATCCCACCGAGCAGTCCGAAGCCGACGACGAGCCCCAGGTAGCTCTTCATCAGTCCCGCGACGACGCACCCGGCGGCGAGGAACAGCCCGCCGAGCGTGGCGCCGAGCTTCGCACCGTACCGATCTTGAAGCCGCCCGCCGGGGATCATGAACAGCGCGAAGGTGAAGCCGCAAATGGCATAGGCCCAGGTGCCCTCGGCGTCATCAAGGTACGTCCACCCCGCGTTGATGCCGGGCATCGGCTGGCCGTACAGGCTCTTGTCCTGGGGCACGAGCGCGGCCTTCCACACGCTCCAGCCGTAAAGGATGCCGAGGCACAGATTGACGGCCGTACCCGCGGCGGTCACCGCCCACGCCCGCGCCGGAGCCGCCATTTATGCCTCCGAAAGAAAGCCGCACGATAAACGCAGATGAAAGGCACGATAAAGACGGGAAAAAGATTGGCCGTAAAAAAACGCGAAGGACACGAAAGAAGACCGAAGAAGATTAACCACAAGAGACACAAAGGGCACAGAGAAGACAAGAACGCCGAAAGAGCCGTGGAAAACTAACTCTGTCATTCGCGGTGTTGGTTTTCTCTCTGTGTGCTCTCTGTGCCTCTGTGGTTAGTCTTTATTCTGATATTTTGTTTAAATTTCTTCTTGTTTGATCGTGTATTTTTCTGCGTTTATCTGCGACTCCCCTTCATTCCCTTCACCCGGCCGGGTGGTCGTACCCGGTGCGGTAGGGGCGTTTCAGGAGCTTGTTCGCTTCCGCGTCGTTCACCACCTGGTGCCGCGCGGCGTCCCACGTCAGGGAGCGGCCGAGCTTCATCGACAGGTTCGCCAGAATGCAGCTCGCGGTGGAGATGTGCCCCTGCTCGATGTCCGCGACCGGCTTCCCGCGCGTGGCGCGGGCTTCGAGGAAGTCGCGCATGTGAACGCGAATCGCCGAGGCGACGTGTTGCTCCAGGTCCTTCTCGTCCTTGTCCTCCGGGAACTTGTCCCACTCCATGAGTGGCTTCCCGCTCAGTGCGGCCTTCGGCTGGTACAGCGGGAAGAACTCGTACTTGTTGACGCTCAACTTGAGGGTGCCCTTGTCGCCGTAGATGATGGCGCCCCACGGGTACTCGCGGTCGGCCGCCTCGCCGTAGGTGCGGTGGGTCCACACCACCGGGAACTCGGGGAACTCGAACGAGGCCGTTTGCGTGTCCGAGATGTTCGCCCGCGCCTTCTTTTGCACGAGGGTGCCCCCCGTCGAGGACACCTTCGTGGGCCAACCGAGGTCGAACATCCACCGCACCATGTCGAGCATGTGGACACACATGTCGCCGACGATGCCGTTGCTGTACTCGGTGAACGCCCGCCACCAGCCGCGGTGCGGGAGCGGGTCGCCCTTGTCGTTGGGGTACCGCGGGGCGTCATACGGGCGCAACGGAGCGGGACCGGTCCACGCCTCGTAGTCGAAGTACGCCGGCGGCTTCGAGACCGGCGGGGTCGCGCCGGCCCGCATGTGGTAGTAGCAGCACACTTCGGCCATACCGATCGTACCGAGCAGGCCGGCCTTCACGACCTTGTCGCGAGCCTCGATCAAGTGCGGCGTGCTGCGCCGCTGCATCCCCACCTGGACGACGCGCTTGTGCTTGCGGGCCGCATCGAGCATCGCTTTGCCCTCGGCGACGTCCACGCTGATCGGCTTCTGCACGTACACGTCGGCCCCGGCCTCCACGGCCGCGATCATGGGCAGCGCGTGCCAGTGGTCCGGGGTGCCGACCAGCACCACGTCCAGATCCTTCTCCTTGAGCATCTCCTTGTAGTCGGTGTAGGTCCGCGGCTTCTTGTCGGTCTTCGCGCGCGTGGCGATGAGGTCCGCTGCGCCGGCGAGCATGTTTTTGTCCACGTCGCACAGCGACACGACTTCAGTTGGTGTGACCTGCATGAGCCGGAGCAGGTCGCACTTGCCGTACCACCCGCTGCCGATCAGGCCGGCGCGGATCGGCTTCTCGGCGGCCGGGGCGGCAAACAGGTGCGGCGCGCCCGCGAGGGCGGCGGCCGAGGTCATGAAGGTGCGCCGGTTCATCATGGAGAGGCTCCGGTTCGTGGGAGATGAAGCACAGCCTAAAGTGCACGCGGCGCAGAAGAAATGAAAAAAGCGCCCGGCTCGCCTTCGGAAGTGCGGGCTATTACGTTAACTAGCGCCCACCGGAGTGACCCATTTATGCGCCGCGCTCTCGCACACGTTGCCCTGTTCCTCGGTCTCTCACCCGCCGTAGCCGCCGACCCGGCGCCGGCGCCCCGCGCGACCGCGAAGCCGGCAACGGCGGTCGTCGAGTCGAACCTCGCGACCGGGAACAGTCAGATCCGCCAGTTCGCATTTGATGGCGACCCGAACACGTACTTCGCTTCCGAGAAGAACGCCAGCAAGACCGACCACTTCACACTCACGTTCGACGCGCCCGCGCCCGTGAAGTCGGTGCGCGTGCTCACGGGGCTGCCCAAAGGCGGCGCCGAACTCAACGCCGGCGTGCTGGAAGTGTCCGCCGACGGAAAGAAATTCGAGGAGCTGGCGAAGTTCGCCGACGGGGCCGCCCAGGGCACGCCGAAGGGCAAGGTGAAAGCGGTCCGGGTTCGTCCGACCGAGGATCTCAACCAGCCCCTCGTGATCCGCGAGATCACCGTGGGCGACGCCCCGGCGGGCGCGGTGTTCCGCCACCCGATCGAGTTCGTGGTGAACGTGGCGGACGCGCCCGACATGAAGGAGTGGGCGGACAACGCGGCCCGCGTGTGCGAGCGCCAGTACCCGATGATCTGCGAGGAGCTGATCAGCGACGGGTTCGTGCCGCTCAAGGTGATCCGGATGACCCTGAAAGGCGATTACAACGGCGTGGCCGAAGCGAGCGGCGGGCGGATCACCGGTTCGGTGAAATACTTCAAGGCGCACCCGGACGACGTCGGCGCGATGGTCCACGAGACCACCCACTGCGTGCAACTGTACCGCGGGCGCGGCAACCCGGGCTGGCTGGTGGAAGGCGTCGCGGACTACATCCGCTTCTTCAAGTACGAGACCACGAAGCCCCGGCCCCTGGCCCCGGAGCGGGCCAAGTACGACGGCAGCTACCGCACCTCCGCGGCGTTCCTTGCCTTCCTTACCGACAAGTACGACGCACAAATCGTCCGCAAACTGAACGCGACGATGCGCGCGGGCAAGTACAAAGAGGACGTGTGGAAGGAACTGACCGGCAAGCCGGTCGAGGAACTCGGCCGCGAGTGGCAGAAGGCGCTCGCGAAGTGMCCCGCCGGTGTGCCCGGAGACCCGTATGCCGTTGAAAGCTCTGCCGCCCGGTCCGCGGGGATCGCTCCTGGGCGGCAGTTTACGCGATTTCAGTACGCAGCGGCTCGATTTCTTCTTGCGCGTGGCGCGCGAGTACGGCGACCTCGCGAGCTTCCGGTTCGGGCCGCGGCGCCTGTTCCTCGCCAGTCACCCCGATCTGATCGAACAGGTGCTGGTCACCGACGCGAAGCACTACATCAAGCACTTCGGCGCCCGGATGTACAAGCCGGTTCTCGGCAACGGGCTGGTCACCAGCGAGGGCGATTTCTGGCTCCGTCAGCGGCGCCTCTCGCAGCCGGCGTTCCTCAAGGCGCGGGTGCTGTCTTACGCCCCGGTGATGAGCGACCTCACCCGCGCCATGCTCGCGCGCTGGCACCCGGGCCAGTACGTAAACGTCCACGAAGAGTTCAGCCGTCTGACGAGCGCGATCGCGCTGAAAACGCTCTTCGGGCTGGACGACGCGGGCGACCGCGAGGAGTTCGTTGCCAGCCTGCGAGAAGCCTTCGATCTGTTGAGCGCGCGGTTCGGCGACCTCGTCCGCCTGCCCCTGTGGGTGCCGACCCCGCGGAACCGCCGCACGACGCGAGCGACCGCTCATCTCTATCGCGTCGTAGACGGATTCATTAGCCAGGGGCGCGCCCGTAAAGAGCCCGGCGACGACCTGCTCTCCCGGCTCGTCGCGGCCCGGGACGACGACGGTTCGCAGATGACCGACACGCAGCTCCGCGAAGAGGCGATGACGCTCTACCTCGCGGGCCACGAGACCACCGCGCTCACGCTCACCTGGAGCTGGTATTTGCTCAGCACGCACCCGGCCGCCGAGGCGAAACTGGCGGAGGAGTGGGCCCGCGTTCTTGGGGGGCGGGCGCCCGCGCCGGACGACCTGCCCAACCTGCCGTACACGGACGCGGTGATCACCGAGGCGATGCGGGTGTACCCGCCGGTGTATTTGATTGGGCGCGAGGCGACGTGCGCCCTCGAACTCGGCGGGTACCGCGTCAAGAAAGGCACGACGATCTTCATGAGTCAGTGGGKGAGCCACCGCGACCCGCGGTACTTCGGGCCGGACCCCGACGCGTTCCGCCCCGAGCGCTGGCTCGACGGCCTCGCCAAGCGCATCCCGAAGTACGCGTACTACCCGTTCGGCGGCGGCCCGCGCGTGTGCATCGGCAACACGTTCGCGCTCATGGAGGCGGCGATCCTGCTCGCGACCGTCGGCCAGCGGTACCGGTTCACGCTCGACCCGAACGCGGTGATCGAGACAAGCCCGCAGATCACGCTGCTGCCCACTCACGGCGTCCCGGCCACGCTCGCGCTGCGGTAACAGACCGGCGCGCCGGCGGGCGCTCCGGCCGCAACTTGCCGAGCGAACGGCCCCATGCTAAACCACTAACATGTGCGAGGCGCGGGCGCCTCTAACGTACCCACAACCGCGACCCGCGGCGGCCCCCGAGCGCGATTCTTTCCAGACGCCCGCTGAGACACCGCCAACCTTTCCGCACCCCCTAGCGCACGGTCCCACCTGGTCCGGTGCGAGTTCAACGGGCCGCCGAACTCGGCACCAGCAGTGCCGAGCGGACCGCACGGAGCCGATCCGGTGGCGAAAGACCCCCTCGAACCCAAACGGTGTGCGAAACTGCTCGCCGCGCTGGCCGCGCCGGAGCGGCTCAAGATCGTTCGCTTTCTGGCTGACGGAAAGCACACGGTCACCGAAATCGTCGCGATGCTCCGCATCCAGGCCGTCAACGTGTCCCACCACCTGATGGTTCTCAAACACGCCGGGCTGATCCGCGGCGCGAAGCGGGGCCGGTTCGTGGATTACTCCCTCAAGCCGGGCATTCTGGAAGAGATCGTGCAAGCCGGCATCCCGCGCGAGGCGCTGAACCTCGGTTGTTGCAAGCTCGAACTCCCCACGGGCGACTGCCCCCCGGGCGAGCCGTGCGATACGGGGGCATGAGTTCGGATCGTAGCTGGCCTCGGTGAGGCCGGTGCGGCACCGTTCCCGTCGCTCCGGTCTCACCGAGGCCGGCTGCAGAAGAAGTGCCCGCACTGGCGGGCCGATGCCAACACGAACCCACACGATCGCGTATGAGTGAACCGGACCCGCACGCAGCGGACCGCGCCCGCCCGGAGTTGTGGAACCGGTTTTGTAAACGTGTGCGGTTGTACCGCCCGCTGACGGAGGGCGCCGTGGGACGTGTCGCAATCGTTGGGCTCGGCATCGCAATTCTCGCATTCGTCTTCATTTCGGGCGGGCGGGCGTCGCTGCACCACCCCGACGACTCCACGGGGACGATTCCGGTCGACGACACGGGGGCGCCGGAAGCGCTGCCGTTCGACCCGACGTTCAAGCTGAGGCGACTCGTCCTCCGGAACGTCAGCAACCCCGATTGGCCGCTCGTGGAACTCGACCCGCAGACAAAGCAGCCGGTCGTGGACCCGAAGACGGGGCACCCGAAACTGTCCGATCGCGGTGTGGTGGACGAGCGAGTTAAAAAGGAGCAACGGAAGAAGGCCGGTGAGCGCACGGTCGAAGAAAGTGTGGCTTTGGCGGTTGACCTGCTCCGGCTCGGCCGCCTCGACGACGCAGAAGGCACCCTGAAAGGGCAGCGGAGCGGGTTCCTTTCCAACATCACGCTTGCTCACATCGCCGCCGCTCAGGGCCAGTGGGCGCGGGCGTACGAGTACCTCGACATCGCTAACGAAGAGCGCCCCCCGCCGGCGCTGCCCGGCACGTCGGCAAAGAAGCTGGCGTGGCAACTCAAGGTGAACCGCGGGCCGCTCGTGAAGTTCGTGAAACTGCGCCTGGCGGAGTACCGCGAAGAGCAGGCGCGCAAGTCGAAACGGCCACCGGAAGACGAACTCCCCGACCGCATCTTTGACGTGAATTTCGTCAACGACGCCGGCGCGTACGAGCCGGGCGTATTGGCCGCGACCGAGAAAGCCAAACTGCCACCCGACGCGCTCGCGACCGTGCAGCAACTCGTGTTGTGGTTTCCGAACGACGTCCGGCTGTACTGGCTACTCGCCGAACTCTACGCGATGAGTGGGGAGTTTCAGGCGGCGCTGGACATCATGAACGAGTGCGTCAGCTCCGGGCGCTACAGCAACCGGAAGGTGCTGATGCAGCACCGCGAAGCCGTGCTGAAAGCGGCGCACGTGGAACTCCCCGTCGAAACGCCGCCCCCACCCGACGTCCCGTTCACCATGAACGCGGTTTGGGTCTATTTCGGCGCGGTCGCGGCCATTGCCCTCTTCGCGCTGTTTCGGACCGTCACGAAAAAGCGGAAGAGCGCGACCGATTGCGGCCCCGTTGGGTGACGCTGATACGCGCCTGCGGTCGCGGGCGGTGGGTTCCCGTCGGCCGCTCCTTATCGAACCGGGCTGCCTGCTTGACCGGCCACGGCGCCGACGAGAGGGCGGCCGACGAAGTAACGAGCGATGGTTTCCGCGAGGCTCTTGCCGATTCCCGGCACCTGTTCGAGGTAATGGGTGCGGCCGGCCGCGACGAGTTCGGCGACCTCGTTGGGCAGGCCGAGCACGGCCATCGCGGCCGAGCGGAACGCCCGCACCCGGTACAGGTTGCTGCCGGAACGTGCTAACTTGGTCGCGTCCGCGCGAAGTTTCTGGGCGATATCCTGATTCGTTAGCGGCATCACGCACCTCCTTGTGTACATTTGTTCCATAGGGGGTGTCTGTACACAAGGCCAGTTGCCGAAATTTTTCGCGCACCGTGGGTGCCGGCCGCGCCGCGGCATCGATACTCTCTCACCAGCCGGCTCGCGCCGGTCCTTCGCCAGGAGGGCACCCGTGGCCGGGTTCCGCACGCACATCACGGTATCGAGCGCGCTGGGCATCGCTTACGGCGGGGCCGCCGTCCAGCCGCTCGGCTTCACCACGGAGGCCGCGATCCTCGCGGCCGGGATCACGGCCGTCGGCGGGATGCTCCCGGACCTCGACAGCGCCTCCGGCCGACCGGTCCGTGAGATGTTCGGGCTGGCGGCGGTGGTGGTGCCGCTCATGCTCGTTCGCCGCATGATGCACGCGGGCATGTCGGAAGAGGGCATCCTCTCCACCCTGCTGTTCGGGTACATCTTCATCCGGTACTTCGCTTCGAGCATCTTCAAGCGGTTCACCGTCCACCGCGGGATGTACCACAGCATTCCGGCGATGCTGGTCGCGGGGCTGTGCGTGTACCTGGCGTACCACAACCCCGACCGCAACATCCGCCTCCTGCTCGGGTGCGGGGTGATGCTCGGGTTCCTGTCGCACCTCGTGTTGGACGAGATCTATTCGGTGGACTGGCAGGGGCTGAAGCCGAAGCTGAAGTCGTCGGCCGGCAGCGCGGTGAAATTCTTTTCCCCGTCGCTCCCCGCGACCGTGTTCTGCTACCTCCTGCTCGGCGGTCTGTTGTACCTCGCGTATCTGGACTTCAAGGACAGCGGCGGGGACTTCGGGKTTTGAGGGKACAAAGGKCGGCCCCCGAGTTCGGTCATCGCGCTCCCGCAGCGCCAATATCCGGGTCCAAGCCGCAGCGGCTCACGGTATTTGGATGGAGACGATCGATCACGGTCGATGCCGTGGTCGTGAAAAGAGGGCGGAGGTGAAAAGCGATCGGTGGTGTGGGCGTTTCGAGCGCGGTGAAGGTCGCGCGTTTCATCACGTCGAGTTGGGAAGGGCGCCAGTCACCGCGGTGTCGAGCCGCTGCTTCAGCCGCCGCGGGCCTTTTTTCGGGCCGTGCGTCGTGGAACCGTGCCGTTCGTCCTTCTCGGCTACCGCGTGATCTTGCATTTCGGGAGCGCCTTCTGGAGCGCCGTGACCCCGTCGTCCGTGACTTCGGTCCTGCTGAGATACAGGCTGTGGAGTTGGGTGAGTTGTGCGAGTTCTTTGATCCCCGTGTCCGTGATCGTGGTCCCGCAGAGGTTGAGAAAGGTCAGCCCCTTGAGTTGAGCGACTTCCTTGAGACTCGCGTCCGACACGTCGGTCCCTTCGAGGTGAAGGTAGATCAAACGCTCGAGTGGTGCGAGCCCCTTGAGGCCCGCACCTTTCACGCGGGTGTCATTGAGATTGAGGACGTGCAGTTCCGAGAACGGGGCCAGTTCTTTGAGGCCCGCGTCCGTCAGCTTGGTCCCGCTGAGGTCGAGCTCCCTCAGTGCCCGAAGTGGGGCCAGTTCTTTGAGGCCCGCATCCGTCAGCTCGGTCCCACTGAGGTAGAGGTGGGCCAACTCCTTGAGTGGGGCGAGTTCTTTGATCCCCGCGTCCGTCACCGCAGTTCTGCTGAGGTTGAGGTGGATCAGCCCCTTGATTGAGGCGAGCTCTTTGAGCCCCACGTTCGTCACCCGTGTTTTGTCAAGATTGAGGGTGGTGAGTGTCTTGAGCCGAGCGAGTTCCTTCAACCCGGCGTCCGTCACCGTGGTGTTACCAAGAATGAGGGTCTTCAGTTCCTTGAACTGGGCGAGGTCCTTCAGCCCGACGTCCGCGACCGCGGTGGCGTCGAGGTTGAGGTAGACGAGTCCCTTGAGCGGTGCGAGTTCTTTGATCCCCGCGTCCGTTACCTTCGACCCCGAGAGCGACAACGCGATCAGGCTCTTGAGTGGTGCGAGCTCCTTGAGCCCTGCGTTCGTCACCGCGGTATTGTTGAGGGTGAGCCAGGTCAGGCTCTGGAACGGGGCGAGCACCCTGAGATCGGTGTCCGTCACACCGCTGCCCGCCAGGAAAACCTGAGCCACCGGCTTGTCGGGCTGCGCTTGTTCCCGCACGGCTTGGCCGCCCAGCTTCTCCACGGCCGCGATGGCTTGTTTCTCGGCATCGTCCGCGCCCGCCCGCCCCGCCCAACACAACGCCACAACCACCACGGTGCCCCAGGCTGAGGTTCTCATTGGTCGGTCCCGCGGTTAAGGACAGCTGAACGGAACCCTCCCGCAAGGGCAGAGGGGCTCAGAGCGGTTTTGGTGTGGCCCGCTCGCCCCGCGAGCGGTGCTTCGCGCCCGTGGACGCAATGGGACTATCGCTTCACGACCGGTGCTGTGGAACGAGCGCTCGCAAAGCGAGCGGACCACATTGAGGAAAGCGCCTACCACGGCGCGAGTCTACCACGAACGAGCGGCCAACGGCACATTATTACTTGCTCCGGACTTGATGTGTGCCCGACCGATCATTCGCCATACTGAACCCACCGGCAGGGAGCAGGGATGAAGGCTTACGCCCTCGATCATCACCGCAACGCGATATTTTCCCTTTGCTCCTCTTGCTTCCGCGCGAACTTGGCGCAACAATAACGACGACAACCACACCAACGATGCACCGGCTCGGGCCGCACGCGTCGGGGTGTCGGGATCGGTCCCACTGGCCGCGATGGTCAGTCCGGACTGGACCCGGCAACCGCGGCGTGGTGCGTTTTCCCAAGCCGGTGCCGGCGTTTACAGGAGGGGGCGCAGGGGGAACCTGCGGGTGGTTCCCCCTCTGTTAGTAGCCGCACCCACAGCCGAGGGCTGCGACCGATGGCGATCAAGAAAGAGAAGGAGAAGGATCCGGGCGAGGCCATCCTCAAACTCGTGGACACCCTCCACGAAGAGCGGAAGATCTCCAAGGAGACCATCTTCAAGGGCATCGCGGCCGCGATCCAGGTGGCCGCCGAGCGCCACTTCCAGGTCGAAGAGGGCGTGTTCGTCCAGATCGATGAGGCCACCGGCCACATCGTCGCCCGGCACGGGGAACACGAACTCGACCCGGTCACGCTCGGCCGCATCGCCGCGCAATCGGCCAAGCAGATGATCATCCAGAAGATCCGCGAGGCCGAATCGGACACGGTGTTCAACGAGTTCGCCGGCAAGAAGGGCGAACTCGTCGTCGGCACCGTCACCCGCGTGGACGCCGGCACCGCCATCGTCTCGCTCGGCAAGACCGAAGCCCTCCTGCCCCGCAGCGAGCAGATCCCCGGCGAGACGCACCACGTCAACGAGCGGGTGAAGGCCGTCATCCTCGAGGTCCGCAAGCAGGGGCACCGCGTTAAGGTCGTGCTGTCGCGGTGCCACCCCGACTTCGTGCGGTCGCTGTTCGAGGAGGAGATCCCCGAGATCGACGAGCGGATCATCGACATCCGGGCCGTCGCCCGCGAGGCCGGGTACCGCTCCAAGGTGGCCGTCACCAGCATCGACATGAAGGTGGACGCGGTCGGCGCGTGCGTCGGCGTCCGCGGGAGCCGCATCAAGAACGTGATCGAGGAGCTGAACGGCGAGCGCATCGACATCGTGCGGTGGAACGACGCGCTCCAGGTGCTCATCCCCAACGCCCTCCAGCCGGCGCAGATTTCGGACGTGTTCACCTATCCGCGGCTCGGCCGGGCGATCGTCCTCGTCACCGACGATCAGCTTTCTCTGGCGATCGGCCGGCGCGGGCAGAACGTCAGGCTCGCGTCGAAGCTCGTGGGCTGGGACATCGAGATCATGACGCACGACGAACTCGCCGAGGCCCTCGAACGGGCCGAGCGGTGGTTCGGTCAGCTCCCGCACGCGTCGCCGGAACTGACCAATGTGCTCATTGAGGAAGGGTTCCTTTCGTACAACGACATCACCTGCATCGACGCTGCGGGGTTGGCCGAGTTCTCTGCGCTGCCGGAGGATCAGTCCGACGAAGTTGTCATGTACGCGGAAGAGTACGCGGACGTGATGGAGCAAAGTGTCGAGGCCGAGCGGCGCCAGGCCGAGGAGGCTGCCGAGGTGGCCCGGCACGAGGCGGACGCTCAGGCCCGCGCCGAAGCAGAAGCCGCCGCGTCCGAGCCCGGTGCCGAAGCGGGCGCCGAAGGCACGGAATCGACCGTAGCCCCCGAACCCTCCGAGGGCGCGGGCGTGTCTAACCCGGGTGAGGCGACCGATACGCCACCGGCCGACGCGCCCTCCGACGCGCCGCCACCGGCTTCAGAACAATCGCAGGGTTCAGAATGAAGAGTGCAAAATGAGAAAGCCACAGGCGAGAGGCGGCTTCTCTTCGATTCTGTACTCGAAATTGTGTAGTTTGCGCTCCGCCGCAAGAGCCCCCTTTTCAGAAAGGGCGGCGAGATTAGAATATAACTCGTTCGGGGCGCATACGGTCGATCCGGCATGCCCGCTGCGCGGGCCGGTACGGGGGTTGTTCGGGGCACCCCCATGAGGAGTTCCGCTTGTCGAATCCGCAGACGAAAGACTCGAAAGAGAAAAAAGTCCGGGTTTTTAACCTGGCAAAGGATCTGAACGTCGAGAGTAAGTTGCTGCTCGATTTCTGCAAGGAATTGGGCTTCTCCGACATTAAGAACCAGCTCAACGGACTCGAGCCCGAACAGGTCGATGCGCTGAAGGAACGCCTCAAGAAAGGCCCGGCGAAGTCCGGTGCCGCGCCCCTGCCGACTCCCGGATCGCCTCCGAAATCGATCATTCCGCCACCCGCCAAACTCGACAAGCCCATTCAGACGCTACCGAAACCGGCACCGAAGCCGATCCCGAAACCGGTGGAGCCGGTCCCCGTCGTTGCCCCGCCCGCGCCGGCTCCGAGCGTGGTGGTTCAGGCCGCGCCGCCGGTCCCGGCTCCCGAGCCCGCGCCGACCCCGAGCGTGGTTGCGACCGTGCCGCCCGAACCGTTTCGCCCCGCTCCGCCCGTCGTTGCGGCAGCGCCGGCCGCTGCTGCGCCCCCGGTCCCTTCGGCTGTGTCGCCGCCACCGGCCCCCCCGGCAAACGTCCCGCCGCGGAACATTATCCCGTCGCTCGGTGGCGGTGGGATGCGGAACCTGAACGCCGGGCGCCCGGCCGCACCTCCTGTGCGCCCGGTAAGTCCGCCGGCTCCGCCGCCCGTGGTGGCGGTTCCGCCGGTTCCGGTCGCCCCGGCTCCCGCTGCTCCTGTGCCTGTGGTACAGGCTCCTGTTGCACCCGCGCCGACGCCGCGGCCGGCTCCGAGCCCGACGGTCACTCCGGCTGCACCGCCTGCGCCTGCAGCCCCGCCGGCCCGGTCGGCTCCGATCGGGCAAGGTGCTGCGCCCCCGGCTTCGCCGCCCGTTCCCCCGCCGGCTCCGCCCGGTCCGCCGAAGAACATCATCCCGCCGATTGCCGGATCGGGACGCCCAGACATTTTGAAGCGCGCGCCGCAGGTTCCGCCGCCGAACATCATCGCGGGCCGGCGCACCGGGACCGGCGCGCCCCCTCCCAGTAACCAGCGACCGCCTTCGGGCGTCAGTGGCGCGCCCGGCCATCGGCCGGGCGGTACCGGTGGCCCGCCGGGCGCCGGTGGCGGTCCCGGCGCCGGGCAACGGCCCGGCGGCCCGCCCGGATCGGGTCCGGCCCGACAGGGCGGTGGCGGCGCGCCGCCCAAGCCCGCCGCCGGGCAATCGGTGAAGCTCACGCCCGAGATGATCGACCGCCTCCGCGCGGCCAGCGCCCGCGGTCAGCGGCTCACGCTCACTGACGTGGCCCGCACGCCGACCGCCGCGCCGGGGCAACCCAACAAGCCGGGCGAGGGGCCGCCCCGTCCCGGAGGCCCGGCCCGGCCCGGTGGCACCCCGGCGCCCCGCACCGGCGACGCGGGTGAAGACGAAGAGGAGAAGAAGAAGAGCGGCGTCATCGGTCGCGATTCGCGGCACAAGGGCCGCGGCGCCGGCGACCGCGGGCGCTCGAGCGGTGGCCCGCGCGTGGATCGCGGGTCCATCGTCATCGGCTCGGGCGGCGTCGAGATGGTCGAACAGCAGTGGGGCTCCCGCCGCGGCCCGCGGCAAGCCTTGCTCCGAAAAGCGCTCCGCGGCAAGGTCGCGCCGATCATCAAAGAGGGCAAAATCGAGATCGGCCTGCCGATCACGGTCCGCAGCCTGTCCGAAGCCATCGGCATGAAGACCGGTGAGCTCTCGAAGCGTCTGTTGAAGGAAACGAACCAGCTCTTCGGTAACAACTCGCCGGTCGAGTTCGACCTCGCCGCGCTCATCGCCGTCGAGAAGAACATCGAGCTGGTCATCAAGCGGCAGAAGACCGCCGAAGAGATCCTGATCGAAGAGTTCGAGCAGATGACGACGAACGTGGACCCGGAGAAA
>BFBZ01001309.1_pt1 | contig 16990 bp, 12 predicted proteins | sample 1888401 | NCBI WGS metagenome assembly BFBZ01 (sample SAMD00112614, study PRJDB3348) | symbiont metagenome | host: Chara braunii | reverse complement strand
GCGTCGATGGCGATGGTGTTGTCGCGCATCGTGCCGTAGCGCAGCGAGCGGCCGCCGCAGGAATTGTTGCCGGCCATGCCGCCGATCGTGGCGCGGGACGCCGTGGAGACGTCGACCGGAAACCAAAGGCCGTGCTTCTTGAGCTGGCGATTGAGGTCGTCGAGCACGATGCCCGGCTCGACCACGCAGGTCCGCCCCTCGACATCGAGCGAGACGATGCGGTTCAGGTGCTTGGAGAAGTCGACGACGATCCCCTCGTTGACCGTCTGGCCGCATTGCGAGGTGCCGCCGCCGCGGGGCGTGACGATGCGGCCGTCGTCGCGGGCGATGGCGAGCGCACGCAGCGCCTCGTCCATCGTGCGCGGCACGACCACGCCCGCCGGAATGACTTGGTAGAACGAGGCGTCTGTGGCGTAGCGGCCGCGGTTGAAGCGGTCGAAGAAGACGTCGCCTGTCATCTCGGCGCGGAGCTTCTGTTCGAGCCTGGACGGACCGGCTTTGGCGTTCGGCATGGTGATCCCTGGTCGGGCCCGGCTGTCGTCCGGCGGGCGCTGTTCCGCCCGGTGTCATTCATTTCCGCAAATGCGTCAATCTGATTGCATGCAAATTTGCGCAATCCCCGGCGTTATTCGACCTTGTCTGGCTTGGCTGCCGCCAGCGGCGGCTGGCTCTCGGCGAAGTACGCGATCGCAGCCGCGCCCTTGTTGCGCAGATGCTGGAACAGGATGTCGGACAACTCGCTTCCGGCACGCCGGCGCAGGGCATCGAGGATCAACTCATGCTCGCGCATGGCCTCGCTCCAGCGTTCGCGCTTGCGGGCGAAATTGGCCGAGAAGCGAACCCGGCGGATGCGGCCCGCCAGGCTCTCATAGGTCGCATGAAGGGTGGTGTTGGCGGCGGCGTCGACGATCGCCCGGTGGATCAACTGGTTCATGCGGAAATAGCCCTGCATGTCCTGCCGCATGTAGAATCCGTACATATCATGATGAAATTGCTCGATTTCCGCGATCGCTTCATCTGAAATCTTCTCGCAGGCGAGGCGTCCGGCGAGGCCTTCCAGGCCTCCCATCAGGTCGAACAGTTCGTGGATGTCGGCGGCGCTGAGCGGGCGCACCCGGGCGCCGCGATTGGGCAGCAGCTCGACCAGCCCCTCGGCTGCGAGCACCTTGAGCGCTTCGCGCAAGGGGGTGCGGGACACCCCCAGCATTTCGCAAAGCTGCCGCTCGGACAGGCGTCCGCCGTCGGCGACATGGCCCTCGACGATGTAGTCGCGCAGCCGCGCCAGGATCTCGTCATGCAGCGAGGTTTCGTCCCGCGCAGGCACGGATCGACCGCTTGGCCCGGTCAAGGGTGGCGTCTCGATATCGGGAATCGTGGAATTCATCTTACGCATTGTAGCGGTAGTTACAGATGTGGTCGACCTCGTGCGTGCATGCGATTGAGCTCTTGCATGCTGAAGAATTGAATGCAATCATGGGTGCCAGAATGCCGTCGTCGCCCGGAGCTCTGTCGTGACCCGTCCCCAAGGCCGTCATTTCTTGCATATTCCGGGCCCGAGTCCGGTGCCCGAGCGGGTGCTGCGGGCGATGGATATGCCGGTGATCGATCACCGCAGCGCCGAGTTCGCCGAACTCGGCAAGGCCGTGCTCGGCGGCTCGCAGGCGATCTTCAAGACCACGAGCCCGGTGATCATCTATCCGTCCTCGGGCACCGGCGCATGGGAGGCTGCCATCGTCAACACGTTGTCGCCGGGCGACAAGGTGCTGATGGTCGAGACCGGCCACTTCGCCACGCTGTGGCGGCAGATGGCGGCGCGGTGGGGAATCGAGGTCGACTTCATTCCCGGCGACTGGCGCCGTGGCGTCGACCCTGCCGTCATCGAGGAGACGTTGGTCGCCGACGCCGGTCATCGGCTCAAGGCGGTGATGGTCGTGCACAACGAAACCTCGACCGGCGCGACCAGCCGGATCGGTGAGGTGCGCGCCGCGATGGACCGCGCCAAGCATCCGGCGCTGCTGATGGTCGACACCATCTCCGGTCTCGCCTCGGCCGACTTCCGCTTCGACGAGTGGAAGGTCGATGTCGCCGTGTCCTGCTCGCAGAAGGGCTTCATGCTGCCGCCGGGGCTCGGCTTCAACGCCGTCTCGGACAAGGCGCGCCTTGTTGCCAAGGCCAACAAGATGCCGCGCTCGTTCTGGGACTGGGAGGACATGCTGAAGCTGAACGCGAACGGCTTCTTCCCCTATACCCCGGCGACGAACCTGCTCTATGGCCTGCGCGAAGCGATTGCGATGCTGCTCGAGGAGGGGCTCGACCAGGTGTTCGCGCGCCACCAGCGGCTTGCGGCCGCGACCCGCGCCGCGGTCGAGCATTGGGGCCTCGAGGTGCTGTGCCAGGAGCCGAAGGATTTTTCCCCGGTGCTGACCGCCGTGCTGATGCCGCCGGGCCATGACGCCGATCAGTTCCGCCAGGTCGTGCTCGACAATTACAACATGTCGCTCGGCTCGGGCCTGTCCAAGGTCGCGGGCAAGGTGTTTCGCATCGGCCATCTCGGCGAGTGCAATGCGCTGACCCTGATGGCGGCGCTGAGTGGAGTCGAGATGGGGCTGCGTGCGGTCGGCGTGCCGCATCGCGCGGGCGGTGTCGATGCCGCGATGGTGCTGCTGGATGAGCCATCGCAGGGCAATGCGCCGCGCCAGCTTGCGGCGGTGAAATGAGGCCAAACCGCGTGCAGCAAGCTGGGGCGTCCCGCTATGCCGCACTGCACAGAAGAAGGGGATTTGTGTGCATCTGAGGGATGTCAGCCCGGAGCGATCGGTGCTTGCGTCTTCTTTATTGACGCCAGCGGTCTGGCGGGAGAAAAGCGCGGCCAGCGCGTGGGATGCCACGTCCGCGCACCAACCAAATGACCGGGGATGGACGCCAATGACTGTGCACACGGGACGGCATTTTCTTCAGATTCCGGGACCGACCAACGTGCCCGACCGCGTGCTGCGCGCGATGGACATGCCGACCTTGGACCATCGCGGTCCGGAGTTCGCGGAGCTCGGCTTCGCCGTGCTGGCGGCCAGCCAGCGCATCTTCCGCACCAAGCAGCCGGTGATCATCTATCCGTCGTCGGGCACCGGCGCGTGGGAAGCCGCGATCGTCAACGCGCTCGCGCCCGGCGACAGGGTGCTGATGGTTGAGACCGGCCAGTTCGCTGTGCTGTGGCGGGGCATCGCCGACAAGTTCAAGCTCGACGTCGACTTCATCCCCGGCGACTGGCGTCATGGCGCCGACATCGCGGCGATCGAGCAGCGTCTGGTCGACGACAAGGCGCACAAGATCAAGGCCGTCTGCGTCGTGCACAACGAGACCTCGACCGGCTGCCTAACGCCGCCGCTCGAGGTGCGCAAGGCGCTCGACCGGTCCGGCCACCCGGCACTCCTGATGGTCGACACCATCTCCGGCCTCGGCTCGATGGAGTATGAGCACGACGCGTGGGGCATCGACGTCTCCGTTGCGGGCTCGCAGAAGGGCCTGATGCTGCCGCCGGGCCTCGGCTTCAACGCCGTCTCGGAGAAGGCGCTCGCCGCCGCCAAGGCCAATCCCGGCATGCGCTCCTACTGGGACTGGCAGGAGATCATCACCTTCAACAAGCTCGGCACCTTCCCGTACACGCCGGCCTGCAATCTGCTGATGGGCCTCAACGAGGCGCTGAAGATGCTGGAGGAGGAGGGGCACGAGAACGTGTTCGCCCGCCACCGCCGCCACAGCCTTGCGACGCGCGCCGCCGTGAAGGCGTGGGGCCTCGACACGCAATGCGCCGATCCGCAGGCGCATTCGCCGGCGCTGACCGGCGTGGTCATGCCCGAAGGCCATGACGCCGATCAGTTCCGCAAGACCGTGCTGGAAAACTTCGACATGTCGCTCGGCACCGGCCTCAACAAGATCAAGGGCAAGGTGTTCCGCATCGGCCACATCGGTCATTTCAACGACCTGATGCTGATGGGGACGCTCGCCGGCGTCGAGATGGGCCTTGCGCTCGCCAATGTGCCGCATCGTGCCGGTGGCGTGCTCGCGGCAATGGACGTCCTGAAGGCGCGCGAGGCGGCGCCAATCCCGAAGGTGGCCTGATGACCGCGCCTGTGACCGGCTCCGACGATCTGATCTATGCCGTCGACGACGGCATCGCCAAGATCACCTTCAACCGGCCGCAGGCGCGCAACGCGATGACCTTCGCGATGTACGACCGGATGGCCTCGATCTGCGAGGCCATCAACGCCGATCGGTCGATCAAGGCGCTGATCCTGACCGGTGCGGGCGACAAGGCGTTTGCCTCCGGCACCGATATCTCGCAATTCCGCGCCTTCAAGACCGCGCAGGATGCGCTCGACTACGAGGCGCGGATCGACCGCGTGCTCGGCACGCTGGAGCTGTGCCGTGTGCCGGTGATTGCGGCGATTGCGGGCGCCTGCACCGGCGGCGGCGCCGGCATTGCCGCCTGCTGCGACATTCGCATCGGCACCGAGACGGCACGTATCGGTTTTCCGATCGCGCGCACGCTCGGCAACTGCCTGTCGATGTCGAACATCTCGCGCGTGGTCTCCTTGATCGGACCGGCGCGCACCAAGGATCTGATCTTCAAGGCACGGTTGGTCGAGGCGCCGGAGGCGCTCGCGCTCGGTCTGCTCAACGAGATCGTGCCTGACGTCGAGACGCTGCAGACACGCGCGCTGGAGACCGCGAGGCTCATCGCCTCGCACGCGCCGATCACCCTCGAGGTGACCAAGGAGGCGGTGCGCCGCATTCGCCGGACCCTGTCGCGGGACGAGGGCGAGGATTTGATCCTGCGCGCCTATATGAGTGAGGATTTCCGCGAGGGCATGGAGGCGTTCCTCAACAAGCGGACGCCGAACTGGAAAGGCAAGTAGTCCAATGCCGTGCTTGCGACCTTATGCCGAGGAACATGAGGCCGCATCATGCTTGTGTTCTTGAACTGACCACAATAAGCCAGCAGTATCCTGGTAGGATGTAAGCTGGCGCTTCGAACGGGGAAGAAAACACGTGCGCAAACTCATCAAGATCGCGGCCGCAACGGCGGCCTTTTTTGCAACTGCGCCCGCCTTTGCCGGCTGGGAGCCGACCAAGCCGGTCGAGATTGTCGTCGCCGCAGGCGCTGGCGGTGCATCAGACCAGATGGCGCGGATGATGCAGGCTGCCATTCAGAAGAACAATCTTCTGAAGCAGCCGGTTGTCGTGTCGCTGAAGGGCGGCGCGTCGGGCGCCGAAGCCCTGATGTACATGAAGTCCAGCGACGGCGATCCGAACAAGATCCTGATCGCCTATTCGCTGATCTACATGCTGCCGCTGTCGGCCAAGCTGCCGTTCGACTGGCACGAGCTGTCGCCGGTCGCGGTGATCGCACTCGATCAGTTCGTGCTGTGGGACAACGTCAACGGCCCCAAGACGGTGAAGGAGTTCATCGAGGCTGCCAAGGCGTCGAGCTCGCCGTTCAAGTTGGGCGGCACCGGCTCCAAGCGCGAAGATCACGTGCTCACGGTCTTCATGGAGAAGAAGACCGGAGCCAAGTTCTCCTATCTGCCCTACAAGTCGGGCGGCGAGGCTGCGACCCAACTGGTCGGCGGGCACACCGAAGCGAACGTCAACAATCCGTCCGAGAATCTCGAAGTCTGGCGCGCCGGCCAGGTGCGTCCGCTCTGCGTGTTCGACAAGGAGCGCATCTCCTACACGACCAAGGTCACGGAGACGCAGTCCTGGAACGACATTCCGACCTGCAAGGAGGAGGGGCTGGACGTGCAATACCTGATGCTGCGCGCGATGTTCCTGCCGGGCAAGGTGACGCAGGAACAGCAGGAGTTCTACGTCGACCTGTTCAGCAAGCTGGTGCAGACACCGGAGTACAAGGACTACATGGAGAAGCAGGCGCTGAAGCCGATCTTCCTCACCGGCAAGGACATGCTGCAGTTCCTCGAAGAGGACGGCTCGCTCAACAAGCAACTGATGACGGAAGCCGGCTTCGTCGCCAAGTGAGCTGGGCGGGCGAGGGGATGAGGAGGATCGATGTCCAACGCTGAGCTCGAGATTGCCGTCGACGATCCGACCGCGCCTGAGGAGAATTCTCCGGCCGTCACCTCCACCCGGACCGTCGACGTCGCGGTGTCGCTGCTGCTGCTCGCGCTCGCGGCCGTACTCGCCTGGGACAATTGGCGGACCGGCGCGTCCTGGGACTCGACCGGTCCGGAGCCCGGCTACTTTCCGTTCTATCTGTCGGTGATCCTCGGCGGCGCCAGCCTTTACGGGATCGGTGCCGCCTTCCTGTCGAGCAAGGAAGCGGTCGAGACTTTCGTGACGCGCGCGCAGCTGCGCCGTGTGATGGCCGTGTTCGTGCCGACCTTGTTGTTCTGCATCGCGATGCAGTTTCTCGGCATCTATGTCGCGAGCTTCCTGCTCATCGCCGGGTTCATGCGTCTCGTCGGCAAGATCGCGATCTGGAAATCGCTGCTCACGGCGTTCCTGTTCAGCGCCGTGATGTTCGTGACGTTCGATGTCGTGTTCGACGTGATCATGCCGAAGGGCCCGCTCGAAGCGGCGTTCGGGTACTGACACCGGTCTCTCCCCCGTCATTGCGAGGAGCAACGCGACGACGCAATCCAGGGCTGCGCACTCGACTCTGGATTGCTTCGCTGCGCTCGCAATGACGAGGAAACAGTTGGAATGAAATCATGGAAGCCTTGGGTCTGCTGCTGCACGGGTTCGCGGTCCTCCTGACCTGGAAGACGCTGCTGCTGATGATGGTTGGGCTCGTGCTCGGCGTCTTCGTCGGCGTGCTGCCCGGGCTGGGGGGGCCCAACGGCGTCGCCATCCTGCTGCCGCTGACCTTCTCGATGGACCCGACCTCGGCCATCGTGATGCTGTCCTGCATCTACTGGGGCGCGCTGTTCGGCGGCGCCATCACCTCGATCCTGTTCAACATTCCCGGCGAGGCGTGGTCGGTGGCGACCACTTTCGACGGCTATCCCATGGCGCAGCAGGGCAAGGCAGCGGAGGCGCTGACGGCCGCCTTCACCTCGTCGTTCATCGGCTCGCTGGTCGCGGTGATGCTGATCACCTTCCTGGCGCCCTGGATCTCGTCGTTTGCGCTGAAGTTCGGTCCGCCTGAATTCTTCGCCGTGTATCTCCTGACCTTCTGCTCGTTCGTGGGCTTGGGACGCGAGGACAAGCACAAGACGGTCATTGCGATGGCGCTCGGCCTGCTGCTTGCCGGCGTCGGCATGGACACCGTGTCCGGTCAGTTGCGGATGACCTTCGGCTCGACCGATCTGTTGCGCGGCATCAACTTCCTGGTCGCGGTCATCGGCCTGTTCGGCATCAGCGAGATCCTGCTGACGATGGAGGAGCGCCTGGCGCTGCGCGGTCACGCCGCAGCGATCTCCTTGCGCACGGTGCTCGCCGTCTGGAAGGACCTGCCGAAATACTGGATGACCCTGCTGCGTTCCTCAGTGATCGGCTGCTGGCTCGGCATCACGCCGGGCGGAGCGATCGCAGCCTCCTTCATGGGCTACAACCTCGCCAAGCGCTTCTCCAAGAATCCGGACAGTTTTGGCAAGGGACGCATCGAGGGCGTGTTCGCGCCTGAGACGGCCGCGCATGCCTCGGGTACCGCGGCGCTGCTGCCGATGCTGGCGCTCGGCATCCCCGGCTCGGGCACCGCGGCGATCCTGCTCGGCGGCCTGATGGTGTGGGGCCTCAATCCCGGCCCGCTGCTGTTCGTGGAGCACAAGGACTTCGTCTGGGGCCTGATCGCCTCGATGTATCTCGGCAATGTCGTCGGCCTCGTGCTCGTGCTTTCCACCGTGCCGATCTTCGCCTCGATCCTGCGCGTGCCGTTCGCGGCCGTGGCGCCGATGATCGTGGTGTCCTGCGCGATCGGCGCCTACGCGATCCAGAACGCGATGTTCGACGTCTGGCTGATGCTCGGCTTCGGCGTCGTCGGCTATGTCTTCAAGAAGATCAAGATCCCGCTGGCGCCGTTCACCTTGGCGCTGGTGCTCGGCAGCCGTGCCGAGGACGCGTTCCGGCAGTCGATGATCATCTCCGGCGGCAACATGAAGGTGTTCTGGGCGAACGGGCTGGTGGGCACCATCACGACGCTGGCGATCGTGCTGCTGTTCTGGCCGCTGATCGATCGTGTGATCGCGAGCTTCAGCAAGTCGGGAGCGCCGGCCGCGAAGGCCGAGGCTTAGTACGGTTGTCGCTGATCACCCGTGCCCTGCCAGCTGGATGCCTGCGCTCGATCGGCTACGCCGTTCCTACCACGAGTAGCGCACGCTGCCCTTGCCGGCATAGGAACGGGTGACGCTCGAGAACTCGCCTTCGAACGTCGCCATGGCGCTCCAGCCGTTCTGCCAGCTCATCTCGACCGAGGTCGTCGTCAGCGCGGAGTCGCGCGCCTGCGCGGCGCCGTTGACGACGAAGCTTGCGCCCGGCAGCGTCTGGAACGTCGCCGCGACCGAACGATCGGGATTGAAGTCATGCGCCCAGGCGAGGCGGCCGCGCAAGGTGAGGGCGCCGTCTGCCAGCGCGTAGGACTTGTCGGTGCGTAGGCCGAACTCGGTGCGTGTGTCGGTGACGGTCTTGCCGGTGTAGCTCAGTGCGAAGGTCGACGTGCCGGAGATGGCCTGCTCCACATAGGCCGGTAGGCGCAGGCTCGTCACCTGCGCAGCCGCGTAAGGCGTCAGGCCGATGCCGCCTATGGGAGCGACGAAGCGCGTGCCGCCCTCGATGCGGCCGATCCAGGCATTGGCTTGATAGGTCGCGCGCAGCCGGTCGACACCGGAGATGGTGACGGTGCGATCCGCGGTGACGTCCTGCCAGCCATAGGCCAGGGCCGCTCTCAGATAGCTCGGGCCGATATGATGATGCAGATAGGCGCCGGCCTGGAACAGGTCGGAGCGGCCGGAGCCGAGGCCGTTGACGCTGAAGCTGGTGCCGCCGCCGCCGAGCGCGAAGCCCGCAATCGTGCGCGGTGCGATCCGGTAGTCGGCGCCGACGGCGGTGCCGGCGATGCGGCTGGTGGTATCGTTGGAGCCGACGACTGCATTGCCGCTGGTCGTTTGCGAGCCGCCGAAGCCCGCCGCCCAGACATTCCAGCGCTGCGCAAAGTCGGCCGGCCTGTCGTCAGTCAGCATCGCGAAAGCATCGGTGCGCTTGCGGGATGTGTCAGCATAGCTGATCGCGCTCCCGCCGCTGGCTTGACGTTGTGCGAAGGGATCGGTCAGCAGGCTGGCGAACTGGCTCATGGCGTTGAACGTGGTCTGTTGCACGCCGGTGGCGCTCTCGCCGGACGCCTGCGTGAGGCCCGCCTGGTTCAACTTGCCGAACACGACGGGAATATCGCCGGTGCGATCGAAGAACGCCGACAGCGTATCGCCGACCGTCTTCTGATTGCCGTTGAGTCCGCCGGGCACGGCGAAGGCGAGGATCAGATCGAGATAGACGTTGTTGGCGTCGTAGCTCAGGCTGGTCTTGAAGCCGGAGGGCAGGTTGGTCTTCACCACCGATCCGAAGCCGCCCGAGATGCCGCCGCTCGTGGTCAGGATGGTGTAGCGCTTGTCGATATAACCGCCGCCGGTGCCGAACACGGCGTTGACGGTGGCGCCGCCGAGGGTGGCCGTTCCGGTGACGCTCGCGAATGAGGCCGTGGTCGGATCGAGCTGCACCAGATAGTACGCACCGGACTGGAAGGCGAGATTGCCGACGATGGTCATCGACGAGCCGGCGGTGCCATTGCCCGGCGCCAGCGTGCCGCCGGCATTGATGCCGACCGTCATCGGCGGATCGACGAGACCCGCACCCGTCAGGGTGCCGCCGGCATTCACGGTCACCCCAGAGGTGTTCGTGATCGCACCTTCGACGTCGAGCACGCCGCCGTCGATGGTCGTCGCCCCGGTGTAGCTGCTGGTGCCTGACAAGGTCAGGATGCCTACGCCGACCTTGGTGAGCCCCCCCGTGCCCGAAATCGTCCCGCTGAGTGTCGCGTTGTTGCCGTTGGTATCGAACGTGCCGCCGCCGGCATTGAGGGTCACGGTCCGGCTGGAGCTGAAGCCGGCGAGATATTGCAGCGTGCCGCCACCGAACGACATGCTGCCGGAAGCATCGCCGAGATTGGCATCTGATGACACCGCGAGCGCGCCCTGGTTGATGCTCCACGGCGTAACCGCGGTCGTCGTGCCGGCCAGCGTCCAGGTCGCGGTGCCCGTCTTCACGAAACTCGAGAAGCCCTGGAATTGTGCGGTCGCGCCGATCGTGGAAACGTCGAAGCTGCCGTTCGCGGCGCCACCGAGCCGGAACGTATCGGTGCCGGTGCCGACGACGTTGCCATTGATGATCGAGCTCGCCCAGATCTCCAGCACGTTGCTGCCGCCGGTGAAGCTGATGGCGGCGGGGGCTGCGAACAATCCGAAGCCGTTACCGCGCGAGATCGTGCCGCTGTTGATGATCGCGAGATTGGCGCCGATGACGCCCGCACCGGCCGTTCCAGCCGTGCCGGAGTGACTGGTATCCGTCGCGCCGGCCACGCCTGCGTCGCCGCCGGTGATGGTGCCGGAGTTGATCAGCGTGCCGCCCGCGGCGAAGGCGACGCCGGCGGCACCACTACCACCGTCGCCACTCGCATTCGGTTGGGTGCTGGATGGCGCGTCACCACCATTTCCGCCGCCACCGCCTTTGATGGTGCCGGCGTTGTTCAGCACGACGCTGCTTCCCGTCAGAAAGATACCGTAACCGCCCTGGCCGCCATTGCCGCCCCAGCCATTCACGACGACATTTAGCGAGGCAGCCGCGCCGCCATTGCCGCCCTTGCCTCCCGTGATGCTGCTGCCATTGCTGTAGGTGAGCCCGTTGCCATCGACGACCACCCCGTATCCGCCGGCGCCGCCGCCGCCACCGCCGAAATCCCCGGTGGTGGCGCCGCCACGTCCACCATTGCCGCCGGACAGCGCTGCGGAGTTGCTCGTGTCCGTGGTTACGACGGCGCCATGTGCGCCACCGCCACCTCCGCCTCCGCTGTGAATCGAGAAGCCGCTTTGACCGCTTAGTCCGTTGGCGCCCGGACCGATCCCGCCGCTGCCACCCGGTGCGGCACCGGTCGAATCGCTGCCGCCGGCCCCGCCGAGTGTGCCGGCGCCGCCACCGCCGCCGCCTCGGGTAGGAATAGGTGCATTGGCGCCGACATTTCCAACGGCCGTGGCCGAGCTGGCGCCGCCATTGGCGAAGGTGTCCTGGCTGCTGCCGCCGGCGCCGCCTCTGGTGGCCTGCGCAACGGCTGGCGCCGCCGCAAGCACCGGGGTGACCAGCGCGGCCGCTGACAACCAGCACAACCGCCTCGAGCGCGAGACCGTATGGGGACCGGATCGGTTTGCGATCAGCACGTCAGCCTTTGCATCTTCGCGATTGAATCCATGTCGTGCAGGCGCCGTCAGGCGCCTCCAATCGTGCCAGACGGCATATCGCAGCCAAGATCGCCTCGGCGGGTACTGTGATTTTTTGGGTGGATTTCGAGACGGCCTAAGTTCGTCGCTGCCTGTGACCGTCGTGCAACATTCGATACGAACCAGCCTCCGCCTCCGGTTGTGCGTGGTCGTTCCGCAACCGAATGGCGCGCATGCGGCGGGCTTGTGCAGCATGGGCTGTGGCATCAGCGATCCTGCCTCGGACGCTGCGGATAGACCGCGACGAGCACCTGAATTGCCCAGATTCTCCCTGCGCGTCAGCCTCGCGGACCGAGCCGGCCAAACGCGGCGGGTGAACAGGCCACACGCTGAGGCTCCAACGACCATCGGCATCAGTTGCGAGTTTCTGATTGGGACCATGCCGTAATTGGTTTGCGGATTGTGGTGGATAGGGCTTGGCTGGGAACACCAAAACAATCGTACCGATGTTCGAAGCCGTCGGGCGCTTCTCCAGAGGTTGTGTCTTTGCGATGACAGCATTTTAGGCAGAGCGGTGATAGGCTCCATTCATGGGCAGATATCGTTCTGCTCACGCGCGGTGCCTGATCTCTGGTCATCGCGCCCTGATGTTTCCTCCCGAGACGATCACCTTGCCCGGCGCGTGCGTCGGGCTTTTTTTTGCGTTCGGCGGATCAGAGTTTGCAGCTCATCCCGCCGCCCTCGAAAAGAAAAAGCCTCCGTCCGGCTTTCGGAACGAAGGCTTCGAGCAAAGATGATGCAGGTCAGCGGGCGCGCGGACCCGAGGCGAGTCAGCCTCAGTGGGCCTTCTCCGCAACCGGCATGTGGTACCAGTCGGACTCGTTGTCGAGCATCGTTTCGTCGAACGGCAGAACGCCGACGTGATTCAGAGCGGCCGCGTTGACGTCGCGCACCATGTCCATCGCCGTCAGAAACTCGTTCAATTCCGTCGCGCTCATGGAAGGCTACTCCTCACACGCGCGGGCCGAAGGGGTCCGCGATCAACTGATGCGAAGAGATTAACGCGGTCTCCCTCTGGCCTCAATCCCGCCCAGGTCGAAGTTCCAACGTGGTGACATCTGGGCCACAGCGGCGGGATGCCGCAGCTTGGTCATATTGCACCTGCTCACACGACGCGGTGCAGCCGGAGATCGGCGATCTCGCCATCGGTGAAGCCGAACTCGGAGAGGATCTCCTCGGTCTGCTCGCCGAACTCCGGCGGCCGTGCCGCCATCCGGCTCGGCGTGCGCGACAAGGTGAAGGGCTGCGCCACCAGCGTGATGTCGCGGCCGTCGTCGCTGGCGACCTGCTGCGCCATGCCGAGATGCTTCACCTGCGGGTCCTCGAACATCTGATCGATCGCGTAGATCGGCCCGCAGGGCACGCCGGCGGCATTGAGCTCGGCGACCCATTGCTCGCTCGTCTTCGCCAGCGTGCGCGCATTGATCTCGGCGTTGAGCGCATCGCGGTTCTTGGAGCGCGCCGGCGCGGTCGCGTAGTCCGGATTGTCGATCCATTCGGGCGCGCCGAGCGTCTGGCACAGCCGCTCCCAGATCCGCCCCCCCGTGGCGGCGATGTTGATGTAGCCGTCGGAAGTCTTGAACACGCCGGTCGGAATGCTGGTCGGATGGTTGTTGCCGGCTTGAGGGGCGACCTCCTTCTCCATCAGCCAGCGTGCGGCCTGGAAGTCGAGCATGAAGATCTGCGCCTGCAACAACGACGTCTGCACCCACTGGCCCTCACCGGAGACCTCGCGCTCGAGCAGTGCGGTGAGGATGCCCATCGCGCAGGACAGGCCTGCGGAGAGATCGGCGATCGGGATGCCCGCGCGCATCGGGCCCTCGCCAGGCGCGCCGGTGATCGACATCAGCCCGCCCATGCCCTGCGCGATCTGATCGAAGCCCGGCCGCTTCGCATAGGGGCCGTCCTGGCCGAAACCGGAGATGCTGCCATAGACGATGCGCGGATTGACGTTGCGCACGGCCTCGTAGTCGATGCCGAGCTTGGTCTTCACATCAGGGCGATAGTTCTCGATGACGACATCGGCCCGCTTGGCCAGCCGCATGAACACCTCGACGCCCTTTGGGTCTTTCAAGTTGAGCGTCATCGCGCGCTTGTTGCGATGCAGGTTCTGGAAGTCGGAACCGCGGCGCGGGCCGCCCAGGGCCTCGCCACCATCCTCCATCATGGCGTCGATCTTGATGACGTTGGCGCCCCAATCGGCGAACTGCCGTGCGCAGGTCGGGCCGGCGCGCACCCGCGTCAAATCGAGGACAGTGAAGCGGGACAGGGCTTTGGACGCGCGCGGAAAGGCCATGCGGACGAACTCCGAGAGAACGTGACATGGCTGTATAGGAGAGCGCGCGGGAGGCGACAATTGCGTGCGGGTGGTGCGGGCCGCCCCGCTCATGCCGCTGGCGCAGGGCTTCCTGCTACGGGAACAACGCGAGGACTTCACCGCTCGTCGGCGATCACCTTGCCGTCGTTGGGCAGCGTGCCTGGTGCGATCAGCTCGATGCTGCCGCCGAGCTTGGTGATGTTGCGCAGGCTGGCGGCGAGCGCGTCCTGCAGGCCATCTGATGGCGAGGCGCATTCCGCCTTCAGCGTCATCGCATCGGTCTCGCCGGCGCGGGTGACGACCAGGCGGAGGCGGCCGAGCTCCGGGTGGCGCTTGCCGATCTCGGCGACCTGCTCGGGGCGCACGAACATGCCCTTGATCTTGGTCGTCTGGTCGGCGCGGCCCATCCAGCCCTTGATGCGCATGTTGGTGCGGCCGCAGGCGCTGGTGCCGGGCAGGGCGGCGGTGAGGTCGCCGAGGGCAAGCCGAATCCAGGGATGGTGGCGATCGAGCGAGGTGACGACGATCTCGCCGACATCGCCTGGCGCCACCGGATCGCCGGTGCCGGGGCGGACGATCTCCAAGATCAGGTCCTCGTTGACGACCATGCCGTCGCGCGCTGCGGTCTCGTAGGCGACGATGCCGAGATCGGCGGTGCCGAACGCCTGATAGGCATCGATGCCGCGCGCCTTGATCTCGGCCTGCAGCGACGGCGGGAACGCCGCGCCCGACACCAGCGCGCGCTTGAGCGAGGACACGTCGCGGCCGGCGCTGGCGGCGCTGTCGAGCAGGATCTTCAGGAAGTCGGGCGTGCCGCTGTAGCCGATCGGGCGATAGGCCTCGATCAGCTCGAACTGCGCCTCGGTGTTGCCCGGGCCAGCCGGGATCACCGCGCAGCCGAGCGCACGCGCCGAGGCGTCGAAGATGAAGCCGCCGGGCGTGAGGTGATAGCTGAAGGTATTGAGTACGATATCGCCGCTGCGGAAGCCCGAGGCGAACAGGGCGCGGGCGCCGCGCCAGGGATCGCTGTGCGCCGCCTCCGGTTCGAAGATCGGCCCGGGCGACGTGAACAGACGCGAGAACGCGCCGGGCGCCTGCGCGACGAAGCCGCCGAATGGCGGGGCCGCCTTGTGCAGGGCAGGCAGCTCGGATTTGCGCAGCACCGGCAGTTGCGCGAGCGCAGCGCGCGTCGTGATGTCCTGGGGATCGATGCCCTGCAGCAGCGCGGCATAGGCCGGCGCCTTCATCGCCGCGTGCAGCACGTCGGGCAGGCGGCCGAACAGATCCTGCTCGCGGGCTGCGGGATCACGGGTTTCGAGGGCGTCGTAGTGGGTCATCGTACCCAGTCCTTGAATCTTGCGGTCGTCATGCCCGGGCTTGTCCCGGGCATCCACGTCGTTCGTCGTTGCGGCTCGTGCGTGGATGACCGGGTCAAGCCCGACCATGACGAGGAGAGAGTTCGGCTACAGCCACCGCTTCCGCCGCTTGAAGCTCTTCAGGTTCTTGAAGCTCTTGCGCTGGTCGCCGGCGCCGCCGAGGTAGAATTCCTTGACGTCCTCGTTGTCGCGCAAGCTGTCGGCGGTGCCGTCGAGCACCACCTTGCCCTGTTCCATGATGTAGCCGTGGCTGGCCACCGACAGCGCCGCGCGCGCGTTCTGCTCGACCAGCAGGATGGTGACGCCGAGATCCCTGTTGATCTCCTTGATGATCGCGAACACTTCCTTCACCAGTAGCGGCGACAGGCCCATCGACGGCTCATCCATCAGGATCATCTTCGGCCGCGCCATCAGCGCCCGTCCGATCGCCAGCATCTGCTGTTCGCCGCCGGAAAGATAACCCGCAAGGCCGGTGCGTTCCTTCAGCCGCGGGAAATAGTTGAACACCATCTCGATGTCACGGTTGACCTCGCGATCGGATCGCGTGAACGCCCCGAGCTTGAGGTTCTCCAGCGACGTCATGTCGGAGACGATGCGGCGGCCCTCCATGACCTGGAAGATGCCGCGGCGGACGATCTTCTCCGGATCGATGCCGTCGATGCGCGTGCCGTCGAACATGATCTCGCCGCGCGTGACCTCGCCGTCCTCGGTCTTCAACAGGCCGGAGATCGCCTTCAGCGTCGTCGACTTGCCGGCGCCGTTGGCGCCGAGCAGCGCAACGATCGCGCCCTTGGGCACGTCGAGGCTGAGGCCGCGCAGCACCAGGATGACGTCGTCATAGACGACCTCGATGTTGCGGACGGAGAGCAGGGGGGCTGCGCTCGCGGTCGCATTTGCATTGGGCTTATCGAGGGTCTCAACCATATCCGTTCACCTCACTGTCGTCCCCCGCGGTAGGCGGGGGGCCCCAGTATTCCAGAGCCGCCGATGCTCGGTGGAGAAGCCGCGGCGTACCGGATCCCCCGCTTTCGCGGGGGATGACGATGGCGTGCGGAGCGGCTGCTGAGTTGATTCAGCGGCCGCCTGGCAACTTACCAACCCGCCCATTCCGCCTTGCGCGGCAGCTCGATGGTCTTGACCTTCTCGAGCTTGATCGTGCCCTTGGCCATGAGATCGTTGAGGTCGCCATCGGTCGGGCCGGTCACCTTGGCGCGATAGAGGTCGACCTTCATCGTGCCGCGGTGATCCTTGTCGGTCCAGGTCGAGGGGCTGCAGACGCCTTCCATCCCTGCGGGCACCCAGTCCTTCTTCTGGTAGAAGCCCTTGGCGACGTTCTCGCCGGTGGCGCCGCCGTTCTTCGCAGCCCACTCGATCGCCTCCTTCATGTAGAGCGACGAGCAGACTGCGGCGACGTAGTGCACCGGGCGGTAGACCTTGCCGGTCGGGTCGGACATCTTCGAGATCTCCTGCACCGTCTTCATGCCCGGCGCATCGCCGCCCCAGGCCACCGAGGTGCGCAGCGGAAAGACGACGCCGTTGGCGGCATCGCCCGCGGTCTTGGCGGCGTTCTCGTCCATGCCCCAGACGTTGGACAGGAACTGCACCTCGACGCCGGCATTCTTGCAGGCCTTCATCACCGAGATGTTGGAGGCCGCGGTGTTGCCCAGATAGGCGTAGTTGGCGCCGGAGCTCTTCAGGCTCAGGCACTGCGCGCTGTAGTCGCCGGGCGCCAGCGCGAACACCAGCGGCGGCAGCACCTCGAAGCCGAGCTCGGTGGCGAGCGCTTCGCCCGCGGCCTTCGG
>BFBZ01001308.1_pt1 | contig 17008 bp, 10 predicted proteins | sample 1888401 | NCBI WGS metagenome assembly BFBZ01 (sample SAMD00112614, study PRJDB3348) | symbiont metagenome | host: Chara braunii | reverse complement strand
GAAGAGTGCGGTGGCGACGAGAACGCAGAGCGCGGCCGGTTTCGGGAGGAGCGCCGCAACCCGACCGAGAAATCGCGTCATTGCCGTTGTCCCTCCGTTCGGATTCCGTGTGCATACCCACTACGCAATCCGACGACGGGAGGTTCAGGCGATCGTTGAGCCTTGCGCTCGAGTTGCCGCGCAGGGTTTATCCAGCCCCCTGTAGCCGATCCCATCAACGGATCGATAGGACCGGCTACGGAAGAGCCATTCGAATCCGATCTCAGATCGCCGTGAGGGTGACGCCGTTCGGACCGTAGGCGACCTGGAAGTTCACTCCGGCAGGGAACAGATCGGTGGCGAACGTGCCGCTCTCGGACGAGTCGGTCAGGAACGGGAACTGTTGACCGCTCTGCGGCACGAACCCGTTAACCAGGGCGACCGAGAGGGTACCGTCCAGGGTGACGGCGCCGTTGACGTCCAGTTGGTCGTACCCGCCACTGCCCGGCGTGGTGCCGCCCAGCTGGATCTCGAGGGTGCCTGTTCCCGACTGCGTGTAGCTCCCGTTAATGGTCAGTTGGCCGGGCGCTCCGGCGCTGCCCGGGTCCACCAGCCCGGCGTTGCTGACGTTGGCGTTCACCGTTCCGGGACCGATCAGGCTCGCCGCGGCCTGGAGGACCACACCCGTACCCCCGGCGGTCAGCGTGCCGCCCTGGAGGTTGGTCGTGCCCGCGGTCTGGGTGTACGTGCCGGACGTGCTCAGCGCGTCACCGCCCAAGTCGATCGTCCCGCTCGTGGAGAACGTCTCGTTCACGGTTACCGCGGTCCCGGTCCCCGACAGGGTCAGCGTCCCCTCGTTCCGGACCGCTCCCGGACCCTGGAAGAAGGCCGCGCCAAAGGAGACGCTGCCCTGGATGGTGAGCGCCCCGCCCGCGGCGTTATCGAACGTACCCGTGTTGCTGACGGCGAACGTGCCGCCATTTCCGATCAGCGTGCCGACCAGGGTGTTCTGGAAGGTCCGTGCGTCCAGGCCCGGGTTGCCTCCGGTGGTGGTGTCGATGGTTAAGCCGCCGGCCGCGATGGTGGTGCCACTGCCGGACATGGTCCCGCCGGTCCAGTCCAGCGGCCCCGCGACGGTGATGGTGCTGGGACCGGTGAGTGTTCCGCCACTCATGGTCAGATTCGCCAAGCTCAGGTTGGAGGTGACGTTCACCGTGCCGCCGATGATATCGGTGTTCGCCGCGGTGAACGTGCCTTCCAGGTTGGTGGTCCCGCCGCTGCCGCCGAAGAACCCTTGCGCCCCGAACTGGACGGTGCCGGCTCCGCCCACGGCCGAGGTCGGCGCGAGCGTCGTGGTCCCCGCCGAGAAGTCGAGAATCGCCCCCGACTCGGCCGTGAAGGTCCCGGTGGACGACCCGCCGCCGTTGAGTGCCACCGTCCCAGCTAGGACGTCCACCGATCCGGTGTTATCGAACAGGGGGTTGAAGTGGGTGACCCCGGTGGTGACCGACTTGGTCACGGCGCCGGCGTTCTGGAACGTGGATTGCTGACCGAAATTGCTGTCGAACGTGGCGTCCGTTTCGATGGCGAACGTGGCCCCGGCCAGGTTGTCGAAGATGGCCCCGTTCCCGGTGGAGACGTTCCCGCCGAGCCAGGTGAGCGTTCCGGCGTTCTCGAAGGTCCGGCCGTCCAGCGTCGGACCGGTCTGGAAGAACCCCGCCATGTTTTCGAGCGTCACGCCGCCCTTGGCAAGTGTGACGCCGGGGCCGGTCAGAGAGCCGCCGTACCAGGTCAGGAGCCCCTTGATGGTCACGTTCCCGGCGTCGTAGAACGTCCCGCCGCTCATCGTCAGAGTGGGCAGCGTGAGGTTTTGGAAGAAGCTGGCGGTGCCGCCAGTGACGGACAGGTCCGAGGTGGCCGAGAAGACGCCCAGAATGTTCGTAGTGCCGCCCTGGAACGTCACCGCTCCGGCCCCGGTCACGCGCGACGTCGAGGAGAGCGTGTTGGTGCCGCCGCTGAAGGTCAGGTCTGCGCCCGAGCTGGCCGCGAACGAGCCGCTGCTGGTCCCGCCGCCCGCGAGTGCCAGGGTGCCCGACTGCACACTGGTGGTTCCCGTGTTGTTGAACTGGACATCCAGGGGCGTGGTGCCGGTCGTGAGCGTCTTCCTGAACGTGCCCTCGTTGCTGAAGGTGCCGGTGTCCGAACCGTCACCGATCGTGGCGTCGCCCTGGACGTTAAACGTGGACCCCTTGGGGTTATCGAACAGGGCCCCGCTCACGATCGTAAACGTCCCCGAGCCGGTCAGGGTAGCGGTGCCGTCGCTCTCGAAGGTGCGGCCGTTCAGAACCGGGGTGGCGCTGGTGGTTTCGATGAGCAGCGCGCCATTGGCGGTCGTGGTGCCGGACCCGCTCATCGTGCCGCCCGTCCAGTTGAGCGGACCGGTCACGGTCAGGTTGCCGGTGCCGGAAACCGTTCCGCCGGTGAACGTCAGTGTCGGCAGCGTCGTGTTGGCGTCGAAGTTGACGGTGCCGCCGCTGATGAGAACCTTGCTCGCGGTGAACGACCCGTTGACGCTGTACACGGAGCCGCCGAAGAACGCGTTATCGAGGAACTGAACCGTGCCGCCCCCGGAGACTAGCGACGCGGCTTCGAGGGTGTAGTGGTCCTGGGTGAAGCCGAGCGTCGCGCCCGAAACCGCCTTGAAGGTGCCGGTGGCGTCGCCGCCGCCGTTGAGGTTCAGCGTCCCCGTCTTGACTGTCACCGCCCCCGTGTTGTCGAACAGGGTGTTGAAGGTCGTGGTGCCGATCGTGAGCGACTTGGTGACGGTGCCCTCGTTCTGGAACGTCGCCTGTTGCCCGAAGTTGCTGTCGAAGGTCGAATCGGTCTGGATGGTGAGCGTGGCGCCCGCCATGTTGTCGAAGACGGCCCCGTTCCCGGTGGAAATGTTCCCGCCGACCCAGGTGGCCGCCTTGGCGTTCTCGAAGGTTCGGCCGTCCAGGGTCAGACCGGGCTGGAAAAACTGCGTCGTGGGGTTGAGCAGGACGGTGCCCTTGGCGAGCGTGGTCCCGGTGCCACTCATGGTGCCCGCGTTCCAGGTGAGCGCGCCGTCGAGCTCCAGGTTCCCGCCGCCCGTCAGCGTCGCGCCGGAGAGCGTGACCGCGCCGCCGTAAACGGAGTTGGACGAAACGCTCAGCGACCCGCTGGAGAGGGCCAGGGCGTTGGTGCCGCTGATGCTCCGGACCGCGTCGGCGGTGTTGGTGGAGTGAGTAATAGTGACGGTCCCCGGGACGTTCAGGACCACATCGTCACTGGCGCCGGGGAGCTGGCCCGTGCTCCAGTTGGACGCGGTGTCCCAGTCGCCCCCGGACGCGTTGATCCACGAAACGATCGCCGGCACGTCGCGCCCCTCCAGCACCTCCAACCGGGGTCGGGAGGGCTGTACCTTCGGTCGGTTGGGCCGGCGGAAGGGGGAAGTGGGGCGGCGGGTGAGGCAGCTCAGGAACCGGGACAGGCGCATCGGTGCGTCCTCGCAAGATGTGGATAAGGATTCCCTGAACAATTCACACAATTTTCTTGCTTGTCATGAACGCAAACGGAATCAGACAAGCGTGGTGGATTGTAACGGCGATTTTGGCCGTATCAATCTCCGTAGTTGTCATGATTGTTGGAAAAATGATGTGATATATTGTTTTATGTGACAATGGTTTGCGTCGCGCGGCGGTCTCGGTCGGCTGGGGCGGGCGCGGGAGACTCCGGGCGTCAGTCCGCGACCGCGGTGACGCGCCCGATCACGGCGGCCCGCGACACCCACCCGTTGATCTTGCCGACGTTGTTACCGATCAGAAGTTGGTCGCCCGTCGCCTCTTTCACGATGTGAAGCAGAAAACCGCCGCGCCACGCGACCAGAACCACATCATCAGCGCCCACCGTGGTCGGATCGACGGGCACGAGCGTCACGAGTTGACCGCTTTCCATTCGCCCGCGCATCGATCCGCCGGTGGGTCGCACCTGGACTTCGCGACCCGCTGCGAGTTCCGCTCGGGCGTCGTTCACCCAACCCATTCGCGGGCCCTCGTGAGTACCCCGGCCAGGAGTCGAACCCGGACCGCCTCGTTAGGACCGAGGAGTGATTCCGTTTCACCACCGGGGCAGACGGCAAGCAGGTAAAGTAAGGTTCGGACAGGCGTGCGAGTCGGCAGTGCTCTGCGTTCTTCGTTCCGAGGTGCTCCACCGGTGAGTTGCTACACACTCTTTAAAGGATGGGCACTTCTAACCCCACCTCCCGGGTTCTCAGCAGTCTCGTCCCTTCACGCTCGGGGTCTTGCGGCCCCGATACTGGTCCTCTCGTAATGAGTATGTAAGCCCCGCAGCATGGGGCACGCCCGCCGAACCTAAACGGTGCCGCTTTGAGCGGACGAGCGGAAGGGACAGGAGTTGAACCTGCAAGGGCTCGCGCCTCGTCCGGATTCCAACCGGGTGCCGTCACCGATCGGCTTGCCCTTCCGTGTGGGGTAGACACCGGAAACGGGCAAAGGTTCACGGCTGGTGCCGGGGTATCATTTCGGAGACGTCTCGTCCGACGCGACGGGGTATCTGCGTCATCGGAACGGCCGGTCCGCCCGTCGCTCCCACTGTCCGGTCCTTCAGACCGGACAGTGGGAGCGACGGGCGGACCGTCGCGCCGAGCGAGAACTCTCTCATTTCGCCTGCGTTTTCAGCTTTTCGAACCGCTGCTTCATTTCTGCCAGTTGCTTCGCTCGGGCGGGATCGCTGAAGAGGTTCTTCTGCTCTTGCGGGTCGGCTTTGAGGTCGAAGAGTTCTTCGTACTGGAAGTCGGGCCAGTAGATGTACTTGGCGTCATGGCGCACGAGTGCTTGTGACGCCGGGATGCGGTCCTTGGTGCCGATGATGGCGTGTTCGTAGAAGAACTCCTCGCGCCACGCGGGATCGGGCCGATTCGCTTCACAATAGAGCGGCGCGAAGTCGCGTCCCTGCATGGTTTGGGGCGCCTGAACGCGCGCTGCCGCCAGAATGGTTGGTGCGATGTCGACGTTCAGCACAAAATCGCCGTTCGTTTTGCCCCGTGCGGTGGCGGGCATACGCGGGTCGTGAACGATGAGCGGCACGCGGATGCTCTCTTCGTAGGGGTACCACTTGTCTGCGAGGCCGCGCTCGCCGTGGAAGTAGCCGTTGTCGCCGGTGAAGATCACGAGCGTGTTATCCAGAACGCCTTGTTTCTTCAGCTCAGCGATTACAGCGCCGCAGGTCGCGTCCACCTCCGTGCAGAGTCGGTAGTAGTTCTTCATCATCGTCTGGTACTTTTCCGGCGTGTCGAACCGCCAGGCCCAACGCTTGCGGCCCTCGTTGGCGGACCGTTGCAGGAACGGCGGTAACCGCTTCAGCGCCTCTTCGGTCGCGGTCGCGGGGACCTGGATGGTATCGTTCGCATAAAGTGTTGCGCTGCCGGGTTGCGGCAGATATTGCTTCGGGTTGTCGTCCTCCGCGTGCGCGGCGAAGAACGCCAGCGTCAGGCAGAACGGTTTGTCCCTGGGGCGAGCGCGGAGGAACTCCAGCGCGTCCGACTCGTTCTGTTGGGTGACGTGAACGAGTTCGGCTTTGTCGGAGCTTTTCGCATCCCCATCGGTTTTCGGACGCTTGATCCAGTGCGTTCCGAAGTAACTCCGGCCGAAGTCGAACCGCTCTTTGGGGAACGTCCCGTTGTGCCACTTTCCGACGTGCCCCACCCAGTAGCCGCTGGTGCGAAGGATTCCGGGGTAGGTCTCGGCCCACGGCGTTTTGAACATCGCGAACGCTTCGTTCCCGTGTCTAGACATCCACTGGCCGGTAAGCAACGACGCCCGGCTCACGCCGCAGATGGACGTGGTCACGCACCCGCGCGTGAACCGGAACCCGGTCTTCGCGAGTTGGTCGAGGTGCGGCGTCTTCAGGACCGGGTTGCCGGCGCAGCCGAGCGTGTCGTGCCGCCAGTCGTCGGCGAGCAGCACGACCACGTTCATCGACTTCGGCTCATCGGCCCGCAGCGCCGCCGGTGCTGCCATCAGGAGATAGAGGGACGCCAGGACGGCATGTGCGGGACGCATCGGGAATCTCGTGCGGGGGGCTGCGCTCAGGGTACAGAAACCCTGACGGACGAGGCTCTCAGAGTGTCTTATTCACGAACCGGTGGTGTTCGTGAGTGTGGTCCGCTCGGTCCCCGAGCGGTTGCGACGCGATGGCGGATGTGATGCGGTTGTCCCGTTGCGACACGCATCGCGAAGCACCGCTCGGGGACCGAGCGGACCACACTACGGGCAGTATTCCGTTCCTTGGAAGGGCGCGGCCCTGGAGGGGGAAGGTGTTACGGGGGTAACACCTTCCCCCTCCAGGTAAGAAGTGAACCCACCATCGGGTTCGTGTATTCGTGGTTCCCATCAGGCGGATGCGATCGCTCCGCCCGGCGGGGCTCGGTGGGCCTTCAAGTGTTCCAGAGACAGGGCCAGATCGTCGTGCGACAGGACCGTTGCGACGGCCTCGGCCGCGTGGGCTGCGGACTCGATCGTCCGCTCGAACATATCGGCCTCATAAGCCGCGACGGCGCCGGGCCAATCGGTTCCTTCCGTGAGACGCCGGCCCAACTCGGCTGCGTCGAACAGGGCGTTGTTGACCCCGTCGCCGCCGAACGGCGACATCACATGGGCGGCGTCGCCGAGCAGGGTCACCCCGATCCGGTTCGGCCACCGGTGATCGATTGGTAGGGCGTAGATGGGCCGGGGGACGATGTTGTCGTTCCCGGCCCGGATGAGATCGACGATTTCCGGCGCCCAGTCGGGGAACTGCCCGATCAGCCCAACTCGGGTTGATGTCGAGCACGAGAAATCGAACGTCCGGGCGGGCCAGGTCTCCGGAACCCGGAAGACCAGATACACCCTGACGTGTGAGTTGGCGTTTCGCTGAGCGATGATGGCTCGCGCGTCGCTCTGGGCTTCCATTTTGCCGCGGCCGACCAACCGGGCCAGCGTCGGGTGGCAGGTGTCTATGTCATCAATGCCGAACTCGATCATCATCACCCCGGTGTATTGTGGCCGGTACGGCGACACCAGCGGCCGGACCCGGGACCAAGTGCCATCGGCCCCCACGACCAGGTCGAACGGGCCGCTTGTACCGTTCTCGAACTCCAGATCGTAGGTCCCGTCGCTCTTCGGCCGCATGGTCCGCAGCACGTGGTTCCACCGAACCCACGTTTCCGGAACGGACCGCAGCAAAACGTCCCGAAGGGCGGTCCGATCGACCTCCGGCCGATCTCCGGCGGCCGGGTCCGATTCCTCGAACACGACCCGGCCGGTCTTGTCGAGCAAACGGCTCCCCTGGTCCTCGTACCGGGCGATGCGCAGGAACTCGGGGGTGAGACCGGCTCGCGCCAGAGCGAGCTGTCCGGTGTCCGCGTGGATGTCGAGGGTTCCACCTTGAGGTCGGGCAAGTGGGTGCGGGTCGCGCTCGAACACGACGGCGGTCGCACCACGCACACAGAGCGTCCGTGCCAGCATCAAGCCGCCCGGTCCGCCCCCGACAATCGCGATTCGCGGCGTTTTCATATCGGTGGTCTCCTTGATACGCCCCATGCCGAGTGCGCTCGGGGTAAGTGCATAGTACACTATTTAAATTAGATAGCGTACTATGTACTTGCCCGTCAAGTGTGTTAATGAGATAATCCGGGCATGACGTGGATTCCCCAGAACTCGGCCGGGCACCTCATCAACCGCGCGGCGCGACTCCTGACCCGCTTGGCGGACGCGCGCCTGAAGTCACTCGGCGTCGCCGGCGGATACATTCCCGTACTGGCAGCCCTTCAGGACGGGTCCGAACTGTCGCAGACGGCCCTGGCCCACGTCGCACGGGTCGAACAACCGACGATGGCCGCGACGTTAACCCGAATGGAGCGGGACGGCTTGATCCGCCGCGCGCCTGACCCGGCCGACGGACGGGGCAGCTTGATCCGCCTGACTCCGGCGGCAATGGCCAAATTGCCCAACGTGAGGAAGGCCCTTTCGAGTTTGGGCGAGGAGGTTCTGGAGGGATTCGATGACGCCGAGAAGGAGCGCCTCGGTGGCCTCGTGCAGAAGATGATCGTGAATCTGGAAAAGATCGCGACCCGTGACGGGGATTGAAAGCGAACGGCCGGGCGGATGGGAAGAGGAAAACGGATCGGTAATGGAAATCGGGTACGATGGGACCTCATCCGATCCGCCGCGTGTGGAGCCCCCGATGTTCGCTCGTCCGCTGTCCGCGGTTCTTGTGGTGCTAGCCTTCACCGGCCCTGCCCGGTCCGCGGACCAGACGCTCCAGGACCGACTGGCGAACGAATCACCGGCCGAACTCGCGAAGGCCGCCCGCACGCGGGGCGACGCCGGCCGCGGCGCGGTGCTGTTCTTCCAGCCGTTCCTCACTTGTGCGAAGTGCCACGACGGTGACGAGGGGGCGCAACTCGGCCCTAACATCGCGAAGGCCGGCAAAGAAGTAACCGCGGAGTACCTCGTCGAGTCCGTGCTGCTCCCGTCGAAGGTGCTGAAGAAGGGGTACGAGACCGTCGTCCTCACCACCAGGGACGAACGGACCGTGACGGGGCTCGTTGCATCCGAGACTCCGGACACGCTCACGCTGGTCGATCCTTCCGCAAACGGCAAGCGGGTCACCGTCCCGAAAGCCGATATCGAGAAGCGCGCGACGACCGGCAAATCCCTCATGCCCGAAGGGCTGGTGAACCTGCTCTCGGACCGGCAGCAGTTCCTCGACCTCACGAAGTACCTGATCGAGATCGCCGAGGGCGGACCTGCGCGGGCGAAGGAGTTACGACCCGCGGTGACCGCCCTCGTCATCCCGGAGTACGAGAAGGACATCGACCACGCCGGTCTGATCCGCGCGTGGGACGACAAGGCGCTTCGTCGAGGTGAAGCGATCTACACGCGCGTGTGTGCGAACTGTCACGGGACGAAGGACCAGCCCGGGTCGCTTCCCACTTCTCCGAAGTTCGCGGCGCACAGCTTCAAGAACGGCAGCGATCCGTACAGCCTGTACCAGACCCTCACCCGCGGGTACGGCCTCATGGCGCCGCAGACGTGGATGGTACCGCGGCAGAAGTACGACCTCATCCACTACCTGCGCGAAACCTATCTCAAGACTCACAACCCCGCGCAGTACACGAAGGCGGACGCGGCGTACCTCGCGGCGCTCCCGAAGGGCACGACGCTCGGCCCGGCCCCGGTGACCGTCGAGCCGTGGGTGACGATGGACTACGGACCGAGCCTGATGAACACCTACGAAGTCGGCGGGCCGGGGCCGAACTTCGCGTACAAGGGGATCGCCGTGCGCCTCGATCCGGGTGCCGGTGGCGTGTCGCGCGGAAAGCGGTGGGCGGTGTTCGACCACGACACGATGCGGTTCGCCGCGGCGTGGACCGGAGCTTCGTTTATCGACTGGAAAGGGATTCACTTCAACGGCCAGCACCAGATCCACCCGAAGATCGAGGGCGCGGTTCCCCTCGCGAACCCGGTCGGCCCCGGCTGGGCCGATCCGGCGACCGGCAGCTTCAAAGACCCGCGGTTCCTGGGCCGCGACAAGCGGCCCTACGGGCCGCTACCGCGAGATTGGGCGAGATACCGCGGCACGTACCACTTCGGCGACCTCACCGTGATCTCGTACAGCGTCGGGGACGCGGCGGTTCTGGAACTGACCGGCGCCGAAGTCGATCCGAAGAAGCCCGCCGAGGTGGTCTTTGCCCGCACGCTCGAAATCGGGAAATCGGAGCGCGACTTGCTCGCCCGCGTCGCGCCGACCGGGGTGGCCACGGTTGTCGTCGGTGACAACCGGGTGTCCCTGGAGGAGCGCGACGGGTTCACGCTGCTCCGCGTTCCGGCGACCGCGACGCCGACCCGCGTGAAGGTGCTCATGGCGAGTGCCGATGCCGCGGCGCTGACCGCGTTCGCAAAGACCTCGCCGGCCCCCCGCGCACTGGAACCGCTGACGCATGGCGGACCGAAACACTGGCCGGAAGTGCTTCACGCGCCGGTGACCATCGGCAAGAACGACGGCCCGTTCGCGGTCGACACCTTTGCGCTCCCAGAACGGAACCCCTGGAACGCCCAGCTCCGGCTCACCGGCTTCGACTTTTATCCGGACGGGAAGCGGATGGCGGTCTGCTCGTGGGATGGCGACGTGTGGCTCGTGAGCGGCCTCGACAAGCGGGGGGAACCTGCGGGGCTCACATGGCAGCGAATCGCATCGGGGCTGTTCCAACCGCTCGGCCTCAAGTTCCGCGACGGCGCGATCTTCGTGTGTTGCCGCGACCAGATCGTGAAGCTGCACGACCTCAACGGTGACGGCGAAACCGACTTCTACGAGTGCTTCAACAACGACCACCAGGTGACGGAGCACTTCCACGAGTTCGCGATGGGCTTGCAGACCGACGCCGAAGGAAACTTCTACTACGCCAAGAGCGGCCGGCACGCTTTGCCCGCGCTGGTCCCGCACCACGGCACTCTGCTGAAGGTGACGAAGGACGGGGGCAAGACCGAGATCCTCGCGACCGGATTCCGCGCCGCCAACGGGGTGTGTCTGAACCCGGACGGTACGTTCTTCGTGACCGATCAGGAAGGCTTCTGGACGCCCAAGAACCGCATCAACCTCGTCACGAAGGGTGGGTTCTACGGCAACATGTGGGGCTACACGGACGTTACCGACACGTCCGACTCCGCGATGAAGCAGCCCTTGTGTTGGATCACGAACGACTTCGACCGCTCGCCCGCGGAACTGATTTGGGTGACATCGGACGAGTGGGGGCCGCTCAAGGGGGCGCTGCTGAACACGTCTTACGGCCACGGGAAGCTGTACGTCGTGCCGCACGAGACGGTGAACGGTCAGGCCCAAGGCGGCATGTGTGCGCTCCCGCTTCCGACGTTTCCCACGGGCGTGATGCGCCCGCGCTTCCACCCGACCGACGGCCACCTCTACCTCTGTGGCATGTTCGCATGGGCGGGGAACCAGACCGTACCGGGCGGCTTCTACCGCGTGCGGTACACGGGCAAGCCGGCCGACTTACCTGTCGGCCTCCGGGCGAAGGCCACGGGCGTCGAGATAACTTTCACGGACGCGCTCGACGCGACGAACGCGGCCGATCCAAAGAACTACGAAATCCGGGCGTGGGGATTGAAGCGCACGCAGAACTACGGCTCGAAGCACATCGACGAGAAGCCGCTCGCGGTGGCGAAGGCGACTGTGTCCGCGGACGGGAAGACGGTGCGCCTGGACGTCCCGAATCTGGCGCCGACGTGGGGCATGGAGATCAAGTACCGCGTGAAGGGCACCGACGGTCGCGCGATCACCGGCACGATCCACAACACCATTCACGCGCTGGGGAAGTAGAACGCGGGACGGGGTCGCGAGACGGACCTCTCATTCATGAATCCGGTGCGGGTATCAGAATTTTTTACGACAGCCGATGTCAGGAGGTGATGGGAATCTCTTCAGCCGTTATTTTCTGGGCAGATCTCCCTCTGAGGGACGGGCCTCGTGATTTTGTAGGGCGGGACAAGGCTTTGCGCCGGCCCGCCCTACAAAATTATCCGCGAGATTCTGTAATGGGCACCTCGCGTTCGTCGGATCGGGAGAAATCCGCAACTGAGATTATAAACATAACGAACGTTCGGCTGAAATGTATTCGAAAATTGTTTTCCTGATGGCCCTTCCAAGAATCGCTTCTATCGCTTCTCGGACATTTCGGTAAACTGTGGAACGCAATCTGTAACCATAGCCCGAGGTCAAAATGCGCCTCTCCTGGTACGCTCGCTTGGTCGCGAAATTCGGGACGTGCCGMCCCATCCGCCGTACCCGACTACGGCCCTTGCAACTCGAAGCCCTCGAAGACCGACTCGACCCGGCCACCTTCTCCGGGGCCGGAGCGACGCTCGACCTCGTTCTGGGGGCCGGCGAACAGGTCACCGTCGTCAGTAACGGAGCGACCTACACCCTCTCCCTGACGGGCGGAACCTGGTCGGGCACGAACAGCGCCTTCGAGGCGGGCAACGGCACGGCCACACTGACTGTCACCGCTGCCGGCATCAGCACATACACCACCGGTATCGACATCACCGACACAGGCGCCGGCGGCGATGCGGTCACGTTCGGCGACAGCGGCGAGAGCACCTACGTCACCAACTTCGCCGTCTCGCTACTCCAGTCGTCCGCGCTGACGTTCTCGGGGCGTTCCACTTTCATCGGCACCGACCTGACCGCCGCTGTGAACGGCAACATCGTCGTGAACACCGGCGGCGGGATCGACATGGGCGGTGGCGCGTTGAGCCTCTCGGCAAACGGAGCGAACACCTCACTGACCCTCGGCAGCAGCGTCGATGACACGACCGGGGATCTCACGTTCCGGGCCACGGGCGCGGTTACGGAGGCCGGCGGTGTAACCGTCAACACGGGCGGCAGCGTGGAACTGAGTGCGGACGTGACGTCGGCGGGCGCCGGCGACGACGGGGTCGGCACGGTGACGGTTAACGGCAACGTGTACGGCGCAAGCATCACGCTGCGGGGTGCGGATGCGGATATTGCCCCCACGGCCAACGTCGGCCGCGCCGTCGCCGTCGCGCAGACCATGTCGGTGACGATCCGGTCGTCGGTGGGGAGCCGCCCGATGGAGATCGGGGGCACCAACAACAGCGCCGCGGCCGGTATCAACCTGACCAGTGCCGAGTTGGCCCGGATCGTCACCTCATCCGGTGGCACTATCACCTTCGGCGACACCAACCAGACCGGCAACATCACGTTCGCGGGGGCCACCACCGCCACCACCGCCGGTGCGTTCACGAACGTTATCCAGTCGACGTCGGGCGCGGGCCAGATCGTCTTCGATAACAGCAGTGGCACGGCGCTCAACGGCAACGGGGGGACCGTGACGCTCACGCCCGGTACGGGCGAGCTGAGCGCCACGCTCACGACGACCAGCCCGCTAATCGCCAGCAACGGCTTCGTCACCGCGGGTCTGACGCTGGACCTGGCTCTGGACCTCGACCCGAGTTCGGCAGCCGCGCTGACCCTGGTCGCGGACACCGGTGCGGCCATTACCGGCGCCTTCACCAATCTGTCCCCGGGCGGCACGACGACTCTGAGTTACATCGGAATCCCGTGCCCCTTCGCCATCAGTTACGCCGGCGGCACCGGACACGATCTAACGATCACCGACACTCTCCCGATCGTGCATCTGCCACCCTTACTTCCGCCAATCGCACTCCTGCCGCCCACATTGCCGCCGGTCACATTGTCGCTGTCCGCATCTCCTCCGCCGGCATCTCCGCCGGCATCTCCGCCGCCCCCGTCGGGACCCGTGGCGGTCCGCGTGACGTCCGTGAGCGTGGCGTTCGGCCCCCAGGGCGAGGTGGTCGAGGCGGTCGATTCCTCGGGCGTTCTGACGCAGTACGACGCCACCGGCGCCCACCCACTCATCGGCGGTGTGGCCTCGGTGAGCGTGGCGTTCGGTCCTCAGGGCGAGGTGTTCGAGGTGGTCAGCACGTCCGGTGTGCTGACCCAGTACGACTCGGCCGGTGCGCGGGTGATCGCGGGCGGGGTTCGGTCGGCGAACGTGGCGTTCGGCCCACAGGGTGAGGTGCTCGAGGTGGTCAACACGTCCGGTGTGCTGACCCAGTACGACTCCACTGGCGCCCACGCGCTCATCGGCGGGGTGGTCTCGGCCAGTGTGACATTCGGTCCGCAGGGTGCGGTGTACGAGGTGATCGATGCGTCGGGCACGCTGACCCAGTACGATGCGACCGGTGCGCACCCGCTGTTCGGCGGGTTGCGGAGCGCCGCGGTGGCGTTCGGCCCACAGGGCAAGGTTCTGGTGGTGACCACCGCGACCGGCGAGGTGATCCGGTACGACTCGACCGGAACGGACGTCCTGGTTGCCGGCTCGGCCGGGTGAACGGCGCGAGGGCCGCAGGCTTGACGGCCGATCGCCTCGCCCGTGTGGGCGAGACGATCACTCGTCCTCGTCTTCGTCCTCGTCACCTGCGGCGTCTTGGTTCACCACGCCCTCGGCGATGGCGGTCAGGTTCTCGTCGGCCGCTTCTTCCTCATCGAGCGTGGCCTGAAGCAGTTCCGCCACTTCGTCTTCTCCGAGGACGGACGCGAACGTGCGGGCCGCGCCGTAGCCGGCGATCTCGTAGTGCTCGATCTTCTGGGCGGCGGCGATGAGCGCCGCGTCCTTGGCCGCCGGTTCGCCCCGGGCGGCAATGATCTCCGCCCCCTCCGCGATCAGCCCCTTCATCGCGTGACAGGTCTTCCCCTTCGGCTTGACGCCGAGCCGCGCGCACACTTGCTCGAGCCGCTTCACCTGTCCCTTGGTCTCCGCCAGGTGTTCGGTGAACGCGCCCTTCAGTTCCGGTGCCGCCGCCGCCTTGGCCATCCTGGGCAGTGCCTTCAGGAGTTGGTTCTCGGTGCTGTACAGGTCACGCACGCTCTCGGTCAGCACGTCGCGCAGCGAGTTGAGGGTCATTAACACGTCCTGTAGTCACGCGGGTTGAGAACCGCTGTTTTATGCGCCGCAGCTCCTCGCCGGAACCCCGGCCGCCCGGCTACTCGTCGGCCGGCGTCACGTGCAGCGGGTACTCGGGCACGCTCAACCCCAGAGTGGGGATCGTTCGGAGCCGCCGGAAGCCGCGCGACACGCGCTGCTCCTCTTCCGCCACGAATTCCGGAGCCAATTCGGATTTCCCGAACGGTCCGTCACAGACCACGGGCTCGAAGGCCGGGTCGACGATATACTGCGCGAGCGCCGGGTTGCACCGCAAGTGCCGTTCCGGCAGCCGGTGTAGGCGTTCCAGGGGCACCTCGCCCAGCACGAACCGCAGATACAGGTCGGACTCGGCAACGGTTTCCACGTCCCGCCCACACACCTCGCATCTGTATCCCTGGTCGCACTTCGCCATCAGTGAACCCGTCCGATTGAAGACTTCTGTAATATGTTAAGCAGGAGCGTCACAGAATCCGTGGGAACGGCCGAAGTTATGGGCGTGTGGGAGCGGTTCCGGCTCGACGGGCGAACGGCAGTGGTGACCGGCGGCAGCCGCGGGCTGGGCCGGGCCATCGCGCAGGGGTTGGCCGAAGCCGGCGCGGACCTCATTCTGATCGGGCGCGACGTCGACGCACTCGAAACTGCCCAACAGGAACTGGCCGCGCTCGGCCGGTGGGTCGCGGTCGTGCCGGGGGACGTGAGCACGCCGCACGGGGCCGAAGCGGCGTGCGCCCAGGCGCTGAACCTGAATCGCCCGGTGGACGTCCTCGTGAACAACGTCGGCGGGCGGCGCGTCGATCAGCCGATCGAGGACGTGCCGCTCGACCAGTGGCAACAACTGATCGACCTGAACCTGACGAGCGCGCTCGTGTGCTGCCAGCGGTTGGGCAAGGGGATGCTCGCCCGCGGGCGCGGGTCGGTGGTCAACGTGACGAGCATCGCGGGACCGTGGGCGACGATCCCCGGCATCGGCGGGCGCCACTACGAGACGGCCAAGGCCGCTCTGACCGCCCTGACGCGGGCGCTGGCTGCAGATTGGGCCGCCCGCGGGGTTCGGGTGAACGCCATCGCCCCGGGTGTGTTCCTGACCGATCCGAACCGGCGGTGGTTCTCCGAGAAGCCGGACTTCCGGACGGCGTTCGAGGGCCACATCCCGATGGGGCGGGKGGGGACACCGGACGAACTGGCCCCGGCCGCAGTGTACCTCGCCAGCGACGCCAGCAGTTACGTTACCGGCGCCACACTCGTCGTGGACGGCGGCTACACGCTTTGGTAAGTTCCAAGTTCCAGAGTTCCAAGTTGAAAACACGGGACACGGAGCGGGACGCGATTGATTCAACTTGAAACTTGGAACTCTGGAACTTGGAACTCTAACAATGTCCCTTCCCATCGTCGCGATCGTCGGCCGGCCGAACGTCGGTAAGTCGTCGCTGTTCAACTGGCTCGCCGGGCGGCGGATCAGCATCGTGGACCCGACCGCGGGCGTCACGCGGGACCGCGTTTCGACCGTTGTCGAACACAACGGCCGCGCCTGGGAACTCATGGACACGGGCGGCATCGGCATCGTCGATGTCGATGACCTCTCCGCCGACGTGGAGCGGCAGATCCAGACCGCCATCGACCAGGCCGCGGTCGTGGTGTTCGTCGTGGACGTGCGCGAGGGCGTCGTTCCGCTGGATGAGGACGTGTCGGCCAGGCTCCGCACGATCAAGAAGCCCGTTGTTCTCGTCGCCAACAAGGCGGATACGGACAAGCTCGCGCAGCAGGCGGGCGAGTTCTGCAAGTTCGGGTACGGCGACCCGCTGCGCGTGAGCGCCGAACAGAAGCTCGGCAAGGACGACCTGTTCGACGCGATCTTCGAGAAGCTGCCGCCGGACACCGGGGAGACGGCCCCCGAAGAGGCGGCCCTCAAAATCGCCATCGTGGGCCGCCGGAACGCGGGTAAGAGCACGTTCATCAACAGCCTCGCCGGCGCCGAACGGGTGATCGTCTCCGAGGTGCCCGGCACCACCCGGGACAGCGTGGACGTGCGGTTCGACCGCGACGGCAAGAGCTATATCGCCATCGACACCGCCGGCGTGCTGAAGAAGGCGATGGTGGGCACGAACATCGAGTTCTACAGCTTGCACCGCGCCCAGCGGTCGATCCGCCGGGCCGATGTGGTGCTGCACTTCCTCGACGCCCGCCACCGCGTCAGCCGCGTGGACAAGCAACTCGCCCAGTACATCGTGGAGGAGAACAAGCCGGCCATCTTCGTCGTGAACAAGTGGGACCTCGTGAAAGAGGCGATGGACACCGAGAAGATGGGCGAGTATGTTCGGTTGATGTTCCCGATGCTGGAACACGTGCCCATCGCGTTCATCACCGCGAAACAGGGCAAAAACGTGCTGCGGCTGCTCCAGCTCGCGGTCCAGTTGCACAAGCAGGCCGGGGTCCGCGTCACCACCGGCGACCTGAACCGGACGA
>BFBZ01001306.1_pt1 | contig 17023 bp, 19 predicted proteins | sample 1888401 | NCBI WGS metagenome assembly BFBZ01 (sample SAMD00112614, study PRJDB3348) | symbiont metagenome | host: Chara braunii | reverse complement strand
GCTGCAGCGGGACGGGCGGATCAGCAACCTGGATCTGGCGCAGCAATGCCACCTGTCACCCTCGGCCTGTTCGGACCGCGTCCGGCGTCTGAAGGACCGCGGCGTGATCCTGGGATACTCGGCGCAACTGGACCCGAAGGCCATAGATCGGGCGCTGCTGATCTTCGTCGAGGTGCAGCTCGAGCGAACAACCGGCGACACGTTCTCGGAGTTCGCCAGGGCCGCACAACGCAGTCCGGAAATCCTCGAATGCCACATGGTGGCCGGGGGCTTCGACTATCTGATCAAGGCCCGGGTGTCGGACATGGAGGCCTATCGCGCCTTCCTGGGCGAGGTGCTGGTGGGGATGCCAGGGGTGCGCGAGACGCGGACCTACGCCGTGCTGGAAGAGGTGAAGTCGATCACCGAACTGCCGGTCTAGTAGCCGGTCTGCCGCGAGATCAGCCCCAGGACCGGCTCGCCGGCCCGGAACCGGCGAATGTTTGCGGCCATGCAGCGCACGGTGCTGGCGGGKTCTGAGATGGCGGCCACGTGGGGCGTGATGGTGATCTTCGGATGGGCCCAGAAGGGATGGTCGGCGGGCAGGGGCTCGGTGGCGAAGACGTCCAGGGTGGCGTGGCTGAGCTGGCCTGAATCCAGGGCGGCGATCAGGTCGGCCTCGATGACGTGGCCGCCGCGGCCGACATTGACGATGGCGGCGCCGGGCCGCATCCGGGCGAAGGTCTCGGCGCCCAGGATGCCTCGGGTCTCGGCGGTGAGCGGCAGGATGTTCACCAGGATCTCGCTCTCGGCCAGGACCTGGCTGAGGTCGCCGGTCGAGCGGCTCCAGACCGAGACCGGAAAACCGATCTGTCTCAACAGCTTGTCGACGGCCTTTCCCATCTCGCCGTAGCCCAGGAGACCAACCTCGCGGTCGGCGGCCAGCACCGAGGGGTGATCCTGCCAGACCCGCTGCGCCTGCTGGCGACGATATGCCGGCAGGTTGCGATGGATGGAGAGGACATTGGCCGCGACGCTCTCGGCCATCTGGGTGGCGAGGTTCGGGTCGATCAGGCGGGCGATGGGGACGTCGGGCAGGGCGGGGTCGGCCAGCAGGCCGTCGATCCCGGCCCAGGCCGACTGAACGAAGGTCAGGTTCGGCAGGGCGGCCAGCAGGCCGGGCGGGGGATTGCCCACAACGGCGATCTCCACGTCAGACGGATCCTCGGGCATCCCCAGGGTGACGGGTTCGCCCAGGTCGGCCTCCAGCAGGTCGCGCCACTGGGCGATTTCGTCGGCGGAGCCGCGGGCGAGGAGGATGACGCTCATGGCCTGCGCATAGCATTGGCGCCGGGCCGGGCGAAGGCCAAGGGGCTCAGGCGGCCAGCCGCTCGACCGTCTGCTCAGAGGCGTGGCGCTGGCTCATCCGCGCGTGCAGCAGCTTGATGCGACGGCTGGCGGTCTGCTCGAACCAGAACGGAAACACCGCGTGGATCAGGCAGGCCGCGCCGGCGGTCAGCAGGATCATGCCGAAGGACGAGGCCTGGCCCAGGTGCTGGGCGTAGGTTTCGCCGACCTCGCGGGGGTGCTGCTGGAACGCCTCGAACATCGCCGTCTCTCCGATCGCCTGTAAGGCAGAAGGATCGCCCGGGTCGGCGAGAAAACCATTGTCGAATTTGACGGTCGCGCGGCAATGTGGAGAACAAAATTCTCCCGAAAGGCTCTGAAGCATGACGAACGTTCTTCTCGACCAGATAGATCGACGAATCCTTCGCGAGCTGCAAACCGACGCCACCATCCCGGTGGCCGAGCTGGCGGAACGGGTCGGCCTGTCGCAGACCCCTTGCTGGAAGCGCGTGAAACGGCTGACGGACGAGGGCGTGATCGAGCGCAAGGTGGCGCTGCTGGCCCGCGAGAAGCTGGATCTCGGCCTGGTGGTGTTCGTCTCGATCCGCACCAGCCACCACGATGACACCTGGCTGGCGGCCTTCGCCAAGGGAGCCGCGGCCCTGCCGGAGGTCACCGAGTTCTACCGGCTGGCGGGCGAGGCGGACTATCTGTTGAAGGTGGTGGTGGCCGACATCGTGGCCTATGACCAATTCTACAAGCGCCTGATCGCGACGGCCCCGCTCAACGACGTGAGTTCCGCCTTCGCCATGGAGCAGATCAAGTTCACCMCCGCCCTGCCGCTCTGAGACCCTTCGCGCCCCCATGAACCTCTACGACCTGCTCAGCGAGCGCTTCCCCGCCGACAGAACCAAGCCCTGCTTCCTGATGCCGGACGGCTCGGCGGTGTCCTACGGCGACTTCGAAGGCGCCATCGCCCGCACGGCCATGCGGCTGATCGAGGAGGGCGTCACGGTCGGCGACCGGGTGGCGGTGCAGACCGAGAAGAGCTGGCAGGCCGTCGCGCTCTATCTGGCGACCCTGAAGATCGGGGCGGTCTTCCTGCCGCTGAACACCGCCTATACCTCCGCTGAGGTCGAGTACTTCATCACCGACGCCGAGCCGGCCCTGTTCGTCGACGACGCCGTGGCCTTCGTGGGCGGGGCGGCCGACCGTCCGCCGCTCAACCACAGCGTCCTGCGGCACGCCGACGACCTGGCCTCGATCATCTACACCAGCGGCACCACGGGGCGCTCCAAGGGGGCGATGCTGAGCCACGGCAACCTGGCCGCAAACGCCCTGGCCCTGCACGAGATATGGGGTTTCCGGTCCGATGACGTGCTGTTGCACGCCTTGCCGATCTTCCACGTCCACGGCCTGTTCGTGGCGCTGCACTGCGCCTTCCTGTCGGGCGCGCCGATGGTCTGGCTGGCCAAGTTCGACGACGCCCGTGTGCTGGCCGGCCTGGCCAAGTCGACGGTGATGATGGGGGTGCCGACCTTCTACACCCGCCTGCTGGCCAATCCTGAGTTCACCAAGGAAAGGGCCGCGCCGCTGCGGCTGTTCATCTCGGGCTCGGCGCCGCTGCTGGAGAGCACCTTCGCCGAGTTCGAGGCGCGGACCGGCAAGCGCATCCTTGAGCGCTACGGCATGAGCGAGGCGGTGATCATCACCTCCAACCCGCTGGAGGGCGAGCGGATCGCCGGCAGCGTCGGCTACCCGTTGCCGGGTGTGGAACTACGGATCGGCGGCGGCGAGGAGACCGGGGTCATCGAGATCCGCGGTCCCAGCGTGTTCGGGGCCTATTGGCGGATGCCGGAGAAGACCGCCGAGGAGTTCACCGCCGACGGATTCTTCAAGACCGGCGATGTGGGGAGCCAGGACGCCGATGGTCGGGTCTGGATCTCCGGCCGCGCCAAGGACCTGATCATCTCGGGCGGGTTCAACGTCTATCCCAAGGAGATCGAGCTGATCCTCGATGAGCTTCCGGGCGTCACCGAGAGCGCGGTGGTGGGCGTGCCCCACCCGGACTTCGGCGAGGCGGTGGTGGCCGTGGTGATCGGCGCCGGTGACGAGGCCGCGCTGATCGGCCAGTGCCGTGAGAAGCTGGCGGCCTTCAAGTCGCCCAAGCGTGTGTTCTTCGTCGACGAGCTGCCCCGCAACGCCATGGGCAAGGTGCAGAAGAACCTGCTGCGCGAGACGTTCGGCGGGACGTTTTCGTAGAGCCAAACCCACCGTCGTCATCCCGGTTTCCGCGCAGCGGAAGACCGGGACCCATGAACACCTGATAGCGCCGACAATGGCGCGGCCCAGCTCCMCCCCGCCGACACGCAGCGTATGGGTCCCGGTCTTCCGCTGCGCGGAAACCGGGATGACGACCGGGAGGGGATGGCGAGCTTCGGGTCAGGGCTGATAGCGGCTGGGGGCGACGCCCAGCAGGCGCTTGAACATGGTGGTGAAGGCCGCGGGGCTTTCATAGCCCAGGTCTAGGGCGATGGTGGTCACCTGGTCGCCGGCGGCCAGGCGGGGCAGGGCGATCAGGACGCAGGCCTGCTGGCGCCACTCGGCGAAGCTCATCCCGGTCTCCCGCCGGAAGGTGCGGGTGAAGGCCCGGCGGCCGAGGCCTAGCGCGTCGCTCCAGTTGTCGATGGTGTCGTGCGGGCTGGGGGTGGCCAGGAAGGCGTGGCACTTGGCGGCCAGGGCCGGGTTCAGCGGAAAGGGCACCGACAGGGGCGCCACCGGGGCGCGGTCGAACTCGGCGATCAACAGGTCGATGACCAGGGCGTCGCGGCTGCCGGGCTGATACTCCCGCTCGACCTCGCAGGCTTCCACGATCAGGCTGCGGAGCAGGGGCGAGACCTCGATCACCCGGCTCTGGTCGCCGAGCGCCCGGCAGACGCCGGCCTCCACCAGCACGTTTCGCGTGCTGACGGCGCCGACCATCTTCACCGAATGCAGTACGCCAGGCGGCGTCCAGACCGCGCGCTCCGGCGGAGCCACCCAGGCGCCGTGGGGCGTCGAGATCGCCAGCACGCCGGTGGCGGCATAGAGCAGCTGGCCGCGGCGATGGCGGTGCCAGCTCAGCTCATGGGCCGGCGGATAGTCGTTGGCGACCGCGATCACCGGGCGGGGAATGTGGTCGAAATCGTCGGGGTCTAGCCGGGTGAACACTGTCCCACTCGCAAAAACGATCGACCCATACAGGAATGCGGGACGCCGGCGAAGGGCCTATGCGGAGCCTCAGTCACCTGGAGCCTGGCCCATGAGTACGCAGACGGTCGCCGTGAAACCGATCATGAAGGACGCTGGCGGCACCGCCTTCGGCGTCATCCTGGCGATCAGCTTCTGCCACCTGCTCAACGACATGATGCAGTCGCTGCTGCCGGCCATCTACCCCAACCTGAAGAGCGGCCTGCACCTGACCTTTGGTCAGATCGGGGTGATCACGCTCGCCTACCAGCTCACCGCCTCGATCCTGCAGCCGATGGTCGGGCTCTATGCCGACAAGCGGCCGACGCCGATGGCCCTGCCGCTGGGGACGCTGTTCTCCCTGGCCGGCCTGACGGTGCTGTCGGTGGCGCACAACTATCCGCTGGTTCTCGTGGGAGCCTCGCTGCTGGGCATGGGCTCGTCGGTGTTCCACCCGGAGTCCTCGCGGGTGGCGCGGATGGCGTCCGGCGGGCGGTTCGGCCTGGCGCAGTCGCTGTTCCAGGTGGGCGGCAATGCGGGCTCGGCGCTGGGTCCGCTGGCGGCGGCCGTGGTGGTGGTGAAGTGGGGGCAGTCGAGTCTGGCCTTCTTCGCGCTGCTGGCCCTGCTGTCCTTCGGGATCCTGTGGAACGTGGCCGGCTGGTATCGCACCCACGGCCTGACCCGGCTGAAGGCCGCGGCGGGCAAGGGAGCGGCCCAGGCCCCGGTGCCGCCCCGCGAGGCGTTGGTGGCCATCGGCATCCTGCTGACGCTGATCTTCTCCAAGTACGTATACCTGGCCAGCCTGACCAACTATCTGACCTTCTTCATGATCCACAAGTTCGGCGCCTCGGTGCAGGTGGCGCAACTTCACCTGTTCGCCTTCCTGGGCGCGGTGGCGGCGGGGACCGTCGCTGGCGGCCCGTTGGGCGACCGGTTCGGGCGGAAGTACGTGATCTGGTTCTCGATCCTGGGCGTCCTGCCCTTCACCCTGATGCTGCCCTACGCCAGCGAGGCCTGGACCCTGCCGCTGACGGTGATCATCGGCTTGATCCTGGCCTCGGCCTTCCCGGCGATCGTGGTGTTCGCCCAGGAACTGGCGCCGGGAAAGGTCGGGATGATCTCGGGCCTGTTCTTCGGGTTCTCGTTCGGCATGGGCGGGATCGGGGCGGCGGTGCTGGGCCTGCTGGCCGACGCCACCAGCATCGAGACGGTCTACAAGGTCTGCGCCTTCCTGCCGGTGATCGGGCTGTTGGCGGCCTTCCTGCCGAAGATCGCCAAGCACGAGCCGCCGGTTCCGCCGCCGGGCCTGGAGCCGGAACCGGTTCCCTAAGCTYCCCCTTGCCCCGGGCCGCGCGACGCGTAGGTTCGGGGCAGGCCCGCCAGAAGGCCAGGAGGAAGCCACCATGCGCGTCGAGCGCCAGCCGTCTGTCGTCACCAGTCTGAAGCCCAGCAACCACCCCTATCTCAACGGGGCGTGGACCCCGCTGCACGAGGAGGTGGACGCCGACGAGCTGGAGGTCATCTTCGGGGCGATCCCGCTGGATATCGACGGGGTCTATCTGCGCAACACCGAGAACCAGGTGCACCAGCCCCTGGGCCGTTTCCATCCCTTCGACGGGGACGGGATGATCCACCAGATCGAGTTCCGCGACGGCCGGGCGTCCTATCGCAACCGCTGGATCCGCACCCGAGGCTTCGAGGCGGAGCAGGAGGCGGGAGAGTCCCTGTGGGGCGGCCTGGCCGATCCCACCCATCTGGCCAAGCGCAAGGGCTGGGGCGCGCACGGGGCGATGAAGGATGCGTCCTCCACCGACGTGGTGGTCCATGCGGGCCGGGCGCTCTCGACCTTCTACCAGTGCGGTGAGGGCTATCGGCTGGATCCGCTGACCCTGGAGCCGGGCGGCCTGGAGGGCTGGGTGCCGATCGACGGCATCTCGGCCCACTGCAAGGTCGACGAGCGGACCGGGGAGCTGCTGTTCTTCAACTACTCCAAGCACGCGCCCTACATGCATTACGGCGTGGTCGGCGCCGACAATAGGCTGAAGGTCTATCAGCCCGTGCCGCTGCCGGGCCCGCGCCTGCCGCACGACATGGCCTTCACCGAGAACTACGCCATCCTCAACGACCTGCCGGTGTTCTGGGACGCCGAGCTGCTGAAGCGCGACATCCATGTGGTGCGGGCGCACGCGGGGCTGCCTTCGCGGTTCGCCGTGGTGCCGCGCAACGGCGGCGAGGTGCGCTGGTTCGAGGCCGCGCCGACCTATGTCCTGCACTGGCTGAACGCCTATGAGGAGGGCGATGAGATCGTGCTGGACGGCTACTTCCAGGACGATCCGACGCCGGGTCCGCGCACCGACGCGCCGCCCGGGTTCGAGCACATGATGGCCTATCTGGACGAGGAGTGCCTGAAGCCGCACCTGCATCGCTGGCGGTTCAACCTCAAGACCGGCGAGACCACCGAGGAGCGGCTGGGKGAGCGGCTGCTGGAGTTCGGGACGATCAATCAGCGCTATGCGGGGCGGAAGTACCGCTACGGATACTCCACCGTGCCGGAGCCGGGCTGGTTCCTGTTCCGAGGGTTCGTGAAGACCGACCTGGAGACCGGAGAAGAGACAGAATTCATGCTGCCGCCCGGCGTCTTCGCCAGCGAGGCGCCGTTCGCGCCCAGGATCGGGGCGGTGGACGAGGACGATGGCTATCTGGTCAGTTTCCTGATCGACGAGAACGCCGGGCGGTCGGAATGTGTGCTGATCGACGCCAAGGATATCGCCGCGGGCCCGATCTGCCGCATCGCCCTGCCGCACAAGCTGTGCAGCGGCACCCACGCGGTCTGGGCGCCCCGTGAGATGCTGGAGGGATAGGATGCACGACGCGCCGGCGGACGGCTGGAAGCACTCAGGGGTGCGGGTGATCCCGGGCGACAGCCTGGACGCCAACACGCCGCAGACGCCCGGCATGAACCGCGCCGCGGCGATCAACTTCGCCCGGGTCGGCGCCCAGAAGATCTGGGCCGGCACCGTCCACATCCACGCCGGCGCGAAGACCGGCGCCCACCACCACGGCCCGCTTGAGAGCGTGATCTATGTGATCAAGGGCCGGGCGCGGATGCGCTGGGGCGAGGCGCTGGAGTTCGTGGCCGAGGCGGGCCCTGGCGACTTCATCTTCGTGCCGCCCTACGTGCCGCCCTACGTGCCGCACCAGGAGATCAACGCCTCGTCGGACGAGACCCTGGAATGCGTGCTGGTCCGCAGCGACAACGAGGCGGTGGTGGTCAATCTGGACATCGCTCCGGCCGAGCCGCCGGAGGATGTCCCGTGGATCGACCCGATCCACAAGGCTTAGCGGCGTCCTTCTCCCCTTGCGGGAGAAGGTGGCCCTGCGGAGCAGGGTCGGATGAGGGGTCTCTCAGATCTGTCCGGAAAGCCTTCAGCCAGAAGCGCGGATGGCGGAGCGCGACCCCTCATCCGTCGCCTCTCCGAGACGACACCTTCTCCCGCAAGGGGAGAAGGATAGGGTCAGGCCTGTTTGGGGGGCATCGGGATGAAGCCTGAGGTCCGCTGGACATAGGCCTCATAGTCCGGGCGCTTGCGGCGCATCCGACCCTCGACGGTGGGCATGCCGCTCCACTTGGTCAGCAGGAAGGTGATCAAGATCGGGCCGGGCAGGGAGGCGACGCCGATCCAGCCGGTGTCGGCGGCGATCAGCCAGAGGCCCCACCAGACGCAGGCGTCGCCGAAGTAGTTGGGGTGGCGGGTGTAGCGCCAGAGGCCGGTGTCCAGCACCTTGCCCTTGTTCTCCGGATTGGCCTTGAAGGCCACGAGCTGGGCGTCGCCGATGGTCTCGAAGGCGATGCCGATCACCGCCAGGACGATGCCGGCATAGGCCAGGGTTCCCAGGTCGACGGTGGGCGTGATCGGTCCAAGCTGGACCGGCAGGCAGACGGCGAACTGCAGCGGGGCCTGCAGGGCGAAGACCAGCAGCAGGGAGGCCTTGGCGTAGCTCCAGCCGCGCTCCAGCTTGGCCTTGCCCATCATGGTCTCGTAGCGGCGGTCCGCGCCGTGCTTGCGCCAGCGCCAAAGCAGGTAGCCGCCTAGCCGCACGCCCCAGATGGTGCAGAGCGCAACCAGCGCCMCCGCAKGGGGGCCGCGACCGCCGGTGTACAAGAAGGTGGTCCAGGCCATGACCACCATGCCCAGCGCCCACCAGCTGTCGACAAAGCTGGGGTCCTTGATCCGGACGCTGATCAGCCAGAGCACAGTGAAGCAGGCGGCGACGGCCAATGCGTTGACCGCGAGAACTTCCAGGATCTCCATGTTCAGACCCCGACGACGAGGCTGACGGTGGTGGTGGTCGAGCCCCCGATGTTCAGGGTCTGGACGGTCTTGGCGCCCTCGACCTGATAGTCGCCGGCCTTGCCGGTCACCTGCTTGAAGGCGTCCAGGGCCATGCGGACGCCGGTGGCGCCCACGGGGTGGCCGCCGCCGATCAGGCCGCCGGAGGGATTTATCGGCAACCTGCCGCCGATCTCGATGGAGCCATCCTCCACCGCCTTCCAGGCTTCGCCCGGCGCGGTGAGCCCCAGGTGCTCGATGGCCATGTACTCGGTGGTGGTGAAGCAGTCGTGGGTCTCGACCGCGTGCAGTTGGGCGATGTCGCTGACGCCGGCGCGGGCGCGGGCGTCCTCGATGGCGCGGCGGACCTGGGGGAAGACGTAGGGCTGGCCCTGGGAGGCGCGGACCTTGCGGTCGTAGCTGATCGGCGCCGAGCGGTGACCCCAGCCCTTGATCTGCGGCAGGCTTTCCAGGGGGATCCCGCGCTCGTCGGCATAGGTCTTGGCCCGTTCGGCCGAGGCCAGGAACACCACGGCCGAGCCGTCGGTGACCTGGCCGCAGTCGTTCTTGCGGATCATGCCCTCGACCACCGGATTGGCCTCGTCGTCGTCGGTGAAGCTCTTGTCGTTGAAGGCCCACGACCGGGTCTGGGCGTTGGGATTGCGCCGGCCGTTCTCGAAGTTGATCTCGGCGATCCGCATGAGGTGTTCGTACTTCAGACCGTAGCGGCGATCATACTCCTCGCCCAGGTCGGAGAAGGCCTTGGGCCAGAGGAAGGTCGCGTCTTGGAACTCGTGACCGGCCCAGGCCGCGGCCCCCAGGTTCTGGGCCGCCTGCTGGCCCGAGACATTGCGCATCATCTCAAGGCCGACGACGCAGGCAAGATCGTAGCGTCCGGCGTCGATCTCCGCGGTGGCGGCCAGGATGGCGACGCTGCCCGAGGCGCAGGCCGCCTCGTGCCGGGCGGTGGGCATGCCGTCGAAGTCCGGATGGACCAGCCCGAAGAAGCCGCCCAGCAGGCCTTGCCCGGCGAACAGGTCGCCGACGAAGTTGCCCACGTGGCCGCAGTCGATGTCCTTGGGCGTCAGATCGGTGGCGGCCAGACCCTCGCCGACCACCTCGGCGAAGGCGTCGGCGAAGTCCATCTGCTGGCGCGCCCAGTTCTTCGAGAAATCCGACTGCCAGCCGCCGAGAATATAGACCATCTGCTTCGCTTCCCTGTCGCCCGCCGTTGGATCGGCGGCCCTTGTGGGTACGAGAGGAAGCTGCTCGCCGGATGCTGTCAATCTTACGGGCTTTGCGGGACCTCCTTCAGGCCCCGAGCGGCGCGGCGCGAAGAGCCGGCACAGACGGCACGAAGAAGTAGGCGCCGGCGCTGGCGGTCACGAAGTGGTTCGGGAGGCTGAGGGCCGAACGGGTGTTGCCAAGGGGATAGTTAGGGATGGGTTCGTCCATCTCCCGACTTCCGCTCAGCAGTTGTCCGATAATCGGATCCTGGCCGGGCTCGTGCAGCGGGTCTAGGCCGCCCCCGCCGCCACCAGCGGGTCTAGACTTTCCAAACGGGAAGCTGGTGGCGTTCGCCCAATCCCTCTGAACGAATTCGAACTGCTCGGCGATGGAGCGCTGATAGCAGACGAACATCAGCCCGCGGCTCTCCTGATCGCTCGTGGTGTCCTCCTCTTCGGACGTCACCTCCGGGCCGAACGGGATGCCAGCGCGACGCAGTCTGCGGGTTTGGACAAAGGCTTCGAAAGACCGGCCCAGATCGTCTCGCGGATAGGTCTTACGGATGTGAGCGGCATAGGGGCAGCGACGTTGCTCCTGGTCCGCGCCAAATTCGAAGTGGTTGTTCTGCATGTCGTCAGCGCCGAGGCTCGGATCATCCTGCAACGGCGCGATCACCAGCGGGGCGCCACTGGGCCAGCGGCCGACCATGCGAGCGGCGAGGAGGCCCGCATCCATTCCGTTGACGGAGGCGAGCTGTGCGACTGTGTCGTGGAACAGGACCACCTTCTGTTCCAGGCGTCTCCAGACCATGTAGGAGCCGTTACGCATCCAGTCGGCGGGCGGCGTCGCATCATCGCCGATGGCTTCTTGATCCCCAGCGTCCTGGGTCGGGTAGCCCAACACGAACTCTCCGGGCCAGAGAAGGTCCTGGCCAGGCAAGCCCTGGTTGGGATCCATCGGGTTCTGTCGCTTGGTCAGGCCACGGATGCCGGGCTGCGACACCCCATCCAGGAAGCCGAAATGCTCGTGGCCGCGCTGGGGGCGGGTGAAGCCTCGCTGCTCATCGACGACTTCGATTGTGTCGCCAAACCGCTCAAGCACGACGCCCACATGATGGGTGACGCTTTCGTCCGTTGGACCGGTGATCAGCAGGACGCCGTGCAAGTCGCCGGCGCCGAATGGGCCTATTCATGTGCTCGTGTCTTCTTCCAGTTCCCCGCCGCGGGTGTGGGCGCCGGCTTCGAAGCTTTCATCTAGATCAAGCCCGTTGACGCCCAACTCCATCAGGCCGGCATGGGTGAAGCCGAGGTTGAGCCCCAAGAACAGAAACCTGGTCTTGTCGCCGCGCAGCTTGGCTTGAGCGATCTGCTCCTCGCGGTCGCGAACATCACGAGATGAGGTGACCAGGGGCGAGACCGCGACACTCAGCGCGCGCTTGAACTTCGTGACGTCGGCGATCTTGAAGAAAACGAAGGCCTCAACGTCCTTTTGTAGACCGATGAGGATATCGCCCTGGATTTTGTCGAACTCGATGAGCAGGTCGACAGGCGCTTGGTGTTCAAACGATAGAACCGTCACAACAACCCCCATTCCTGGGTCGCGCCGCGCCGCAGCACTGGCCGCGGGGGCCGACTGACAGCCAACCCTCGCACGACCAGGAATGGTTAACAATCTAAAAGTGCATTGATGGAAATGCAGCTTAAGGGAGCGATCGGTCAGGGCGGTGGGTGAGCCCACCGCCCTGAGTTCTACGCGTTGACCAGGGTCATGCCGCGTTCGTCGTAGCGGGCGCCTTTGACCTGGTCGGCCAGGGCGTCGAGGCGGGCGGTGTCGGCTTCGGTGAGGACGATCTCCGCGGCCTTCAGGTTGCTCTCCAGGTTGGCGAGCTTCGTGGTGCCGGGGATGGTGACCACGTTGGGCTTGGCCGCCAGGACCCAGGCCAGGGCGATCTGGCCCGGAGTGGCGTCACGTTCGGCGGCGAGGCGGGTGATCTCGTCCACCAGGCCGATGTTGGCGGCGTAGGCCTCGCCCTGGAAGCGGGGCGAGACCACGGCGCGGTAGTCCTCGCCCTCGGGACGCTTGTCCTGGGAGAAGGCGCCGGTGAGCATGCCGCGGCCAAGCGGCGAGTAGGCCACCAGGGTCACGCCGGTGTCGAAGCAGAGCGGCAGGACCTCGGCCTCGGCGTCGCGGGTGAAGATCGAGTMCTCCCACTGGMCCGCGGCGATGGGGTGGACCGCCTGGGCCCGCCGCAGGCTGTCGGCGTTGACCTCGGACAGGCCGATACCCTTGACCTTGCCTTCGGCCACCAGCTTGGCCATGGCGCCGACCGTCTCCTCGATGGGGAGGACGGGGTCTTTGCGGTGCAGGTAGTAGAGGTCGATATGGTCGGTCTTGAGCAGGCGCAGGGACTGCTCGACGGCGCGGCGCATGTTGGCCTCCGAGCCGTCGACGCCGCGAACGCTGCGATCGCCGGGATTGAACACCGGGCCGAACTTGGTGGCGATGAAGGCCTGGTCGCGGCGGTCATGGAAGGCCTCGCCCAGCAGGCTCTCGTTGTGGCCCATGCCGTAGAGTTCGGCGGTGTCGAAATGGTCGACGCCGCGCTCGAGGGCGGCATGCAGCAGCTTGACGGCGTCGGCCGTCTCCATGGGGGCGCCATAGGCGATGGACATGCCCATGCAGCCCAGGCCGATGGCGTTCACTTCACGGCCTCCACGGCCGATTTCACGACGGATCATGGGCGATCTCCGAAGACAGATTGTGGGGGATGTGAGCGTTCACTCACAATCGCTTTCTACGCCCGCGGGAGGGCGTTCGTCAAGTGTGGGCCGGCAGCGTGACGTTTCGGCGGTGATTTTCGACTGGCGTCGTTGGCCGTCCTGTGGACTTAGCGATCCATGCTGATCCGACCCACGACCCCCGCCGATCTGCCCGCCATCGTCGAGCTGGCCAACTCCGCCTATCGGGGCGAGACCTCCCGCCAGGGATGGACCACCGAGGCCGACTACATCCACGGCCAGAGGACGGACCTCGCCGCCCTGACCCAGGACTTGGCCGACCAGCCCCTGGCGGTGATGCTGACCCTGCGCGACGATCCCGACGGGCCGATCATCGGCAGCGTGTGGCTGGAGCCGGCGGAGGAAGGGGTCTGGTATCTGGGCCTGCTGACCGTGCGGCCTGATCTGCAGGGTCGCCAGTTGGGGCGCACCGTGCTGCAGGCGGCCGAGGCGCACGCGGCGGAGCAGGGAGCCAGCCGCATCCGGATGACGGTGGTGGCGATCCGCGACACCCTGATCGCCTGGTACGAGCGGCGCGGCTATGTGGCCACAGGCGAGACCCGCCCGTTCCCCTATGGCGACACCCGGTTCGGCGAGCCGCAGCGGGACGATCTCAGCTTCGTGGTGCTGGAGAAGGCGCTCTAGCGGCGCCAGGAATCCAGAATGGCTTCGGCGGTGGCGTCCAGCTCCGCCTCGGTCCAGCGGCGGCCGTTGAGCTCGCTCTTCAGCATGTAGCCCACCGGTGCGAAGAACAGGTTGCCCAGCAGATCGCCGGGCAGATCCTTGAACACCCCGGCCGCGACGCCGGCGGCGTGCAGGCGACCCACGGCGCCGGAGATGGCCTCGTGCGCCTGGCCTCCCTCATGCTTGGAGAGGGCGGACTCGGCGAAGCGCTGGCCGAACATGAAGGCCTCCTCGTCCGAGCGGTAGACGTCGTAGAGCGCGCGCCAGACCCGCTTGAGGCGGACGTCCGGCGTCTCGTCCCCGTCCTCGCCGTCGCTGATGGCGCGGAACACAGCGGCTTTCACCTGGCGATAGACCTCGATCAGCAGGTCGTCCTTCGAGGGGAAGTGCCGGTAGAGGGTGCCTTCGGCGACCCCGGCCTGGGCGGCGATGGCCGCGGTGGTGGCGGCGCCGAAGCCGTCGCGGGCCACGAGCAGGAGCGCCGCGCGGAGCAGCTTGTCCTTGGTGGTCTGTGGCTTGACGAGCATGGGGCCACACATCGGATCGAGGGGCGCCATGTCAAGTGCGCGCCACTGACACAGGGCTCTCGACTTACCCGGAGGAAGGGGGCGGTAATTCCTCCAAACGCGGCGCCAAGTCCGCGAATTCCTTGGAGGAAACATGCGCGAATCCTACGACCTGGTGGTCGTCGGCGGCGGCATCGGCGGCTCGGCCCTGGCCGCCGTCATGGCCCGCGCCGGACGCTCGGTGCTGCTGCTGGAGCAGTCGCTGGCCTATGAGGACCGGGTGCGCGGGGAGTGGATATCTCCCTGGGGCGTCCGCGAGGTGAAGCAGCTGGGGCTGTACGACCTGCTGATGGGGGCCGGCGGCCATCACATCAGCACCCACATCACCTATGACGAGACGGTGCCGGTGGCCCAGGCGGAGGCCAAGGTGCTGCCGCTGTCGATCTTCGTGCCCGAGGTTCCGGGGCCGCTGTGCATCGGCCATCCCCATCACTGCCAGACCCTGTTCGACGAGGCCGGGCGCGCGGGCGCCGAGACCCTGCGCGGGGTGCAGACCATGGCGGTGAGCGCCGGGGAGGCGCCTTCCGTCACCTTCCGCCTTGATGGGACGGAGCATACGGTCCGCGCCAAGCTGGTGGTCGGGGCCGACGGCCGCGCCAGCCAGGTGCGCGAGAGCATCGGGGTGGCCCTGCATCAGGACAAGCCGCACCACATGTTCGCCGGCATGCTGGTGGAGGACGCCCACGGCTGGAGCGACCAGGTCCAGGCCATCGGCACCGAGGGCGAGTTCGGCTTCCTGGCCTTCCCGCAGGGCGGCGGCAAGGTCCGGCTCTATGGCAGCTTCCCCCTGGAGCAGCGGCGGCAGTTCGCCGGCGAGGCGGGCCCGAAGGCCTTCCTGGAGGCCTTCCGAGTGGAGTGCGCGCCGGTCAACCGGCACCTGGCGGACGCGACGCCGGCGGGGCCGCTGATGGCCTATTTCAACAACGATTCCTGGACGGACGAACCCTTTGCGGAGGGCGCGGTGCTGGTAGGGGACGCCGCCGGCTGGAACGACCCGATCATCGGCTTGGGCCTCTCGATCACCTATCGCGACGTGCGGATCGTCAGCGACATCCTGAAGGCCTCCGACGACTGGTCGGCCAAGGCTTTCGCACCCTACGCCGAGGAGCGGTTCGAGCGGATGCGCCGGCTGCGGTTCGCGGCCTCCATGCAGTCGGCCCTCGACGCCGAGTTCGGCGAGGCCGCGCGCGCGCGACGGCGGCGGTATCACGAGCGGTCGGCGGCCGATCCGTCCATCGGCGCCCACTCCTTCGCGGTGATGGCGGGGCCCGAGAGCCTGCCGCCTGAGATGTTCACGCCCGAGCACTGGGCCCGGGCCTTGGGGGACTGAGCCATGGACATCATCGACTACAATCGTCGCTGGCTGCAGGCCTGGACCGACAAGGACGTGGCGCGGCTGCTGACCTTCTATGCGTCGGACACCCACTATTTCGACCAGCAGGTCCCGCAGGGTCTGCACGGCCACGAGCCGCTGCGGGCCTATCTGACGGGCCTGTTCAGCGCCACGCCGGCCATGGCCTACAACCCCGACGAGGTCTGGGCCGCGGACGGCGGGTTCTGCGGCCGCTGGTACTGCGTGATCGGCGACGACCCGAAGGCGGCGCCGGCCATGCGCGGCTTCGACCTGGTGCAGCTTCGCGGCGACCAGATCGTGCTGAACGAGGTCTATGTCCACATGCTGGCGGGGCCGGTCTCATGAGCGGCCTGGCGATCGCGCCCCGACCCGAGGATGTGGATGCGGCCTGGCTGACGGCGGCGCTGCATCAGGCGGGCGAGCTGCCGCAGGGGCGGGKGGKGGAGTTCGCGTCGCAGAGCGTCGGCGCGGGCATGCTGGGCGACAGCGTGCGGTTCGACCTGACCTACGACCGCGAGCGCCCGGAGGCGCCGGCCAGCGTCGTCGGCAAGTTCCCCTCGGCCGACCCGGTGAGCAAGGCGACGGGCGCGGGGGTCGGCCTCTACATGAAGGAGGTGCGGTTCTATCAGGAGGTGGCCGACACGGTCGCGATCCGCACGCCCAAGCCCTACTTCGCCGATATCGACCCGGTGACCCACGACTTCACCCTGCTGCTGGAGGACATGGGCCCGGCGCGAGGCGGCGACCAGATCATCGGTTGTCCCGTGGAGGACGCGCGGGTGGCCATGGACCAGGCCGCCGCGCTCCACGGCCCGCGATGGGCCGATCCGAAGCTGGCGGACATCCCATGGATGGGCGGAAACCCGGAGATGGCGGGGTTCCTGACGGCGGCGTTCCCGCAGTACCTCGCCCAGTTCCGGGAGCGCTACGAGGACGTGCTGGAGCCGGAATACATGGCGGTCTGCGTCCGGTTCGCCGAGCTGATCGAGCGCTACTACACGCCGCCGCCAAGCCCGGCGACGGTGCATCACCTGGACTTCCGGCTGGACAACATCCTGTTCGAACCGCAGGGCGGCCGCTGGCCCATGGCCATGCTGGACTGGCAGTCGGTGAGCGCGGGCGCCGGAGTGCTGGACGTGGCCTACTTCATCGGCGCGGGCCTGCCGATCGAGGAGCGGCGCAAGCACGAGGCGGACCTGCTGGGCCAGTGGCTGGAAGGTCTCAAGAGCTATGGCGTGACGGACTACAGCCTGGACCAGGCCTGGCGGGACTATCGCCACCACATGCTGCAGGGCGTGTTCACCGCGATCTTCGCCTCGGTCGGCACCAAGCGCACCGAACGTGGGGACGAGATGTTCATGACCATGGCTCGGCGGCACTGCGCGCACGCGCTGGATCTGGACGCGCTGGACCTGCTGGCGCGGACCTAGATCCTCTTCCGAAAGGGAAGCATCTGCGGATCAGGGTCTCGTCACCTCGTCCACCGCCTCGATCCAGTGGCGGACGGGGGCTTGCGAGCCGTCGGCGAGG
>BFBZ01000012.1_pt146 | contig 17025 bp, 16 predicted proteins | sample 1888401 | NCBI WGS metagenome assembly BFBZ01 (sample SAMD00112614, study PRJDB3348) | symbiont metagenome | host: Chara braunii | reverse complement strand
GATATGGCGTTGCCGTGGCTCAACGCGCTTTCCTATTGGGTCTATCTCTGCGCGGGGATTTTTCTCTACGCCGCTTTTGCTTTCGGCTTTGGCCCCAATGACGGCTGGTTCAACTATGTCCCCTATGCCGCACGCGCCTACAATGGCGGCCCCAACATCGACTTCTATTCGCTGGGCATGATCCTCCTCGGTATCTCAACCACTGTCGGATCGATCAATTTCGTCGTTACCTTCCTGCGGCTGCGCGCTCCCGGAATGTCGATCAACCGTGTTCCGATCCTCGTGTGGGGCACGCTGACGGCCTCTGCCGCAAATATCTTTGCCATTCCGGCCGTGAGTCTTGCCTTCTTCCTGCTTTGGCTGGATCGCAATATGGGTACGCATTTCTTCGACGTACCTGCTGGCGGTTCGGCGCTGCTGTGGCAGCATTTGTTCTGGATGTTCGGACATCCGTGGGTCTATGCCATCGTCCTGCCGGCGATGGGCATGGTATCGGATGGTCTGCCCGTGTTCTGTCGCCGTCCGTTGGTGGGTTACACGGTCGTGGCGCTTGCCACCGTCGCGACGATGGTTCTGGGTTTCGGTGTGTGGGTCCACCACATGTTCGCCACCGGTCTTCCGGACGTGTCGCTCGCCTTCTTCAGCGCCGCTTCCATCATCATCGCCGTACCCAGTGCCGTGGGCGTGTTCGCATGGATCGCCACGATCTGGACGGGCAGGCCGGTTTTCAACACGCCGTTCCTCTTCTTCGCCAGCTTCATCATTCTGTTCACGATAGGAGGGGTCTCGGGCTACATGACGGGCTCTGTGCCGGTGGATTGGCAACTCACCGATACCTATTTCATCGTTGCTCACATTCACTATGTGCTGATCGGCATCAACGTATTTCCCGTTGTTGGCGCGGTCTATTTCTGGTTCCCGAAATTCACCGGAAAGATGATGGGCGAACGGCTCGGCCGCTGGAATTTCTGGACCATGTTTATCGGCTTCAATCTCGGCTTCTTCCCGATGCACATTTCCGGCCTGCTCGGCATGCCGCGCCGCGTTTACACCTACGCAGACGGCATGGGTTGGGATTGGCTCAATTTCATTACCACGCTGGGCTCGTTCGCCTTCGCGATTGGTGTGCTGCTGTTCATCGTCAATGTCGCGCTGAGTTACCGCCGTGGCCGGACTGCTGGAAACAATCCGTGGGATGCGCCGACGCTCGAATGGGCAACCACCTCGCCGCCACCGCCGTATAATTTCGTCGTTATCCCCACGGTTGCGAGCCGTCATCCCTTGTGGGAGGGCCGGCTGGGCGAACCGGATTCGCACGAGCACAGCTATGTGAATGCCGGCCTGGTACTGGATCAAGGCCGCGAGACTGTCGGCACCACGCCGCTCGACGCCCAGCCCGACATCATCCTCAAGATGCCCAAGGATTCCTTTGCCCCCGTCATTCTGGCCATTGCGCTGACCGCAATTTTCATCGGTTTGGTGCTGCACATCTGGTGGCTGGCGGTCCTCGGCGGTTTGGCGACGGGGGTAGACATCATCGGCTGGCTATGGCCGGAGCGCAGCCTCGGCGAAACCGCGGAGCCCGCCAATGGCTGAGCCGACGGTCCTTCAGAACAAGTTGCCAGTCGGCGCAATTGACACGCGCGCATCGGGTTGGTGGGCGATGATCTTTGTCATCTTCACAGAAGCCTCGCTGTTTGCCTATCTGCTGTTCAGCTACTTCTATCTGGCGGTACAACCGCATTTGCCGGGCACGTTTCCCGAAGGCGGCAGTCCGTCGCTCGCGCTCGCATTGCCCAACACATTCATCCTGCTTTTGTCGAGCGTTGCGGTGGGCTGGGCGCAATTCAACATCGAACGCGACGATAGCAGACGCCTTGCGCTTGGCATGGGTGTAGGGGCAGTCCTCGGTATGGTCTTCCTCGTCGTTCAGTATTTCGAATGGTCTGCGAAGGCGTTCGGGCTCGCCTCGTCGCCCTACAGTTCGCTCTATTTCACCGTCACGGGCTTTCACATGGCGCATGTGGTGGTGGGTGTTGTCATGTTGTGGGCGCTCTTTGCTTGGTCCTTGATGGGATATTTCAATCGCGTGCGCTACGCCCATATTCATATCGGCGCTCTCTACTGGCATTTCGTGGATGCCGTGTGGCTGGTGGTGTTCTTCACCTTTTACATCACGCCTCTGCTAGGGGTGAAATCATGAGCGGCGCCCATCCCGCCCCCCATCGGGGCCGTGTCAGCTTTACAGCACTCGTCTTCGGCGCGTCGGCAGCACCGCTCTTCTGGCTGGGCCAGATGATGCTTGGATATGGCGTCTCCGCAATCGCCTGCTATGGCAGCGATCACCCCACAACCATTGCCTCCGCCAGTGCGCTTCGCACCGCTCTCGTCCTGTTCGATGCTGTCGCCATCGTCGCGGCTCTCGCGGCGGGAACCGTCTCCTTCCTGGCATGGCGCGAGGTTCGCCATGAAACGGAGGGCGACAAGACGGACGCGCTCGAAATCGGCGATGGCCGCGCGCGCTTTATGGCGCTGTGGGGAATCATGTCGAGCCTCTGTTTCTTCCTCGCCATTATGTTCACCACAATCGCGTCAGTTACGGTGCCGCTATGCGTTCGCTGATGCAAAAGCTCGCATTCGCGGGCGGTCTGATGACCGTCGCGGTTGTGATTTTGCCTCCGCTTGGCAGTGCAGCGCAGCAATTGTTCGCGTTGCATATGGCCCAGCATCTGTTGCTGATTGCGGTTGCCGCTCCACTGTTGATTGTCAGCCGGGCATTTGACGGTCTTTCGCGTCTCACACCTGTTCGCGAGGCCACGAAACCGGCTTCGGCGTGGATTGGCTTCGTTGGGGTTTTTCTCTTCTGGCACTGGCCGGCGGCGTTTCAATGGGCGGCCGGAAGCGCGGCATCGCGGTTGTTGGAGTATGGGACGATACTCGCAGCAGCCATGCTGTTCTGGAGTGTGGCGCTTTCGGACCGGGGCCATGAGCGGTTCAGCTATGGCGCCCGCGCATTGTTCGTGATGACCGCCGCGGTCGCCACCGACCTTCCGGGCGTCATCATGGTGTTTTCGCCGCGCGCGATCTGCACCATGCCGGATGAGAATGCGCTGAGATGGGGCCTGACGCCGCTTCAGGACCAGCAGATCGCCGGCCTGCTGATGTGGGTCCCGGCCAATCTTGTCTTCTTCGGCATCGCGATCTGGCTCTTCGCGCGATGGATTTCCGGTGCGAGCCCACACAAGCCGTTTTCACAGGTGATGACATGAAGCTATCCTTCATCAAGCCACGGGCAGTTATCGCCGCAGCGATCGGTGCGCTGTGGCTGACCCACGCATTGGCCGACGATCTGGACGCCATGTCGCGTGACGACAAGCAATGGGTCATGCCCGCGAAGAACTACGCCAGTACCCGCTTTAGCGGACTCGACCAGATCAATGCCGCCAATGCCGGGCATCTAGGCGTGGCCTGGTCTTTCTCCGTCGGTTCCAATCACGGGCAGGAGGCAGCCCCCATCGTGGTGGGGGATACGATGTATGTCGTCGGCGCGTATCCAAACGAGGCATTCGCGCTGGACGCCGTTACCGGCGAACTAAAATGGAAATATTCCCCACGCGTCGATCCTTCGTCGCAGGGCATTGCTTGCTGCGATGTTGTTAATCGGGGTGAGGTCTATGACAACGGCAAGATTTTCTTCAACACGCTGGATAACCACACCGTCGCGCTCGATGCCAAGACCGGCAAGGAAATTTGGGTCGCGAAGCTGGGCGATATCTCGCGCGGTCAGACATTGACCATGGCGCCGCTGGCCGTGAAGGGAAAAATCCTCGTCGGCAATTCCGGGGGTGAGATGGGTGTGCGTGGGTGGTTGACGGCGCTGGACGAGAACAGCGGCAAGATTATCTGGCGTGCTTATTCGGTTGGCCCGGACAAGGATGTTCTGATCGACCCAAAATTCCATCCTTATTACAAAGATGCACAAGGCAAGGATCTGGGCATGAAGACCTGGCCACCGGGCCGCTGGCAGATCGGCGGCGGGCCGGTATGGGGGTGGATTTCATACGATCCGAAAACCAATCTGATCATCTATGGCACCGGCAACCCAGGCCCCTGGAATTCCAACGAGCGACCTGGCGACAATCTGTGGACCACCACGATCTTTGCGCGCGACGCCGATACGGGCGAAGCCGTGTGGGGCGATGTGCTCAATCCGCATGATCTCTATGATTATGACGAGATCAACGAAAACATCCTGATCGATTTGCCTATAAACGGGCAGATGAAACCAGTCATCGTCCATCCCGGCCGCGATGGTTTCATGTTCGTGATCGACCGGAAAACGGGCCAAATCTACTCCGCCGACAAATACGACAACCAGACCTCGATGAAGAGCTTCGATCTGAAAACCGGCCGTCCGGTGATGAACGATGCGATGAAACCGGTTCTCGGCAAGAACATCACCGGCATTTGTCCCGCCTCTCCGGGCGTGAAGGATTGGCAGCCGACCGCCTATTCGCCGGTGACACATCTTTTGTACATCCCGCATCAGCATCTGTGCATGAATTTCCAGACCAGCGAGGTGGGCTATATCGCGGGCACACCCTATGTCGGCGCGACAGAGGACATTTATGCCGGCCCGGGCGGCTATCGCGGCGAGTTTGCGGCCTGGGATCCAATCAAGCGGCAGAAGGTGTGGGCGATCCACGAGAAGTTTCCGGTGTGGACCGGCACCATGGTCACTGCGGGAAATATCGCGGCCTATGGCACGCTGGATCGCTGGTTCAAGATCGTCGATGCCCGCAATGGCAAGCTGCTGTATCGGTTTCACGCGCCTAGCGGGTTTGTCGGTCAACCGATCACCTATCAGGGAAAGGATGGCAACCAGTACATCGCGATTCTGGATGGCGTCGGCGGTTGGCCCGGCGCCATTGCCAATGCGGAAATCGATCCGCGTGTGCGCAATGCAGCGGGCGGGTTTGCGGGCGCGGTTGGGGATTTGCCCGCTTATACCAATGGCGGCAGCACGCTCTTGGTCTTCGCCCTTCCGCATCAGCAGGACAACGCCCATGCGAATTGAGGCTTTGGTTCCGGTCTTGTTGTTGGCGCTGTTACCGGCGGCCGCAGGCGCGGGCGAATTGCGCGTTTGTTCCGATCCGAACAATCTTCCGTTCTCGAATCGGGCAGGGCAGGGCTTCGAAAACAAGATTGCGGCACTTGTCGCCCGCGATCTTGGCGATACGCTCAAATACACCTTCGCGGCCCAGCACGAGACGTTCCTCAAGCGCACGCTTCATGCGCACAGATGCGACGTCACGATGGGCGTGCCTGTGGGCATGGAGGGGGTGGAGGAGACGCGGCCCTACTACGCCTCCACCTATGTGTTCGTCTCCCGCAAGGATGATGGGTTGCGGCTTACCTCACTCACAGATCCGCGTCTTCGCACGCTGAAGATTGGGGTGCATTTGATCGGTGGCGACGATGCGCCGCCTGAACTCGCGCTCGGCAAACAGGGTATCGTCGACAATGTCCGGGGATTTCTGATCCAGGGCGATTATTCGAGGCCAAATCCGCCGGCGCGGTTGATCGAGGCGGTCGAAAATAAAAGCATCGATATTGCCGCCGTATGGGGGCCGTTGGGCGGCTATTTCGCGAAGCATTCGCCGGTGGCGCTGAGCGTGATGCCGATGACGGATACTGCGGGTTTCAAGCCGCTCGTCTTCCGCTTTGCGATCGCCATGGGCGTGCGCAAAGGCGATAATGCGTTGCGCGAACATCTCGATAGCGTGATCGCCAATGAGCGACCCGCGATCAGAAACATCCTCGATGCTTACGGTGTTCCTCTGGTCAAGATAAGAGAGGCCTCTAATGGATAGCTTCCGCTGGACCCTTGTCGGGATCGCCGTGGCCATTGTCGGGGCCGTCGCAATAGCGCTCGCGCTGATCGTCATGCCGGGCTCAACCCCCGATTCATCAGCGGGCGCAGCGCGATATGGTGGCGTTGTACCTGCGCAAGCTCTGTTGCGCGTGCCGGTGAGTGGAATCTATCCCGGTGGGATGCCAACCGGTCTCAATGCGGATATGAAAAATCCGCTGGCCAACGATCCCGATGCCGTTCAGCGTGGCATGAAAGATTTCGCGTCGTTCAATTGCTCGGGCTGTCACGGGCCAAACGGCGGCGGTGCGATGGGGCCTTCCCTCAGCAACGATCTGTGGATCTATCGGTCATCGCCCGCGAACATTTATCTCGACATCGTGCAGGGCCGCTCGGCGGGTATGCCGGCGTTCGGTGCCATGCTGCCGGATCGCACGGTATGGGAATTGGTTGCCTATATTCAAAGTATCAGCAAGAAGCCGGGCCCCGAATTTGGAAGCACCACCTCCGTCATCCCCCAAATGCCATCTATCGAGCAAGTGCCCGCCGAGAACATGCAGACGGCGACACCGTGGCAGTTCACCGAGCCCATGCCGAAGGATGGAGCGAGACCCGGCGGCTAATTCGCTTCGGAAGAAATGGTCTTGCGCAGGCTCCCTACCGATTTGGGCGAAACCGGTGGGGCCCGGTTACCCCAGGCGTTACGGATATAGGTTGTCACATCCGCGATCTCCTGATTGGTCAGCGCCCCAAACGAAGGCATGGAATAGCCGGTCGTGGAATTCGGCGTGACCGCCGATTGTGCTCCCGCCAGCACAATTCGCAGCACAGTCGTGGGATCGCGCCCCATGACAAGCGTATCTCCGCCAAGTTGCGGATAGTCGCGGGGCGAAGTTGGGTCGGAGCGAAGGTGACAGGCCGAACAACTCTGTACGAACACCGCCTCTCCGGCCTGCATGCGATCGGCATCGGGGGCCGGCGGAGGCTTTTCCGCCGCGGCGGGAAGGCTTTTTAAGAAGGCCGCGATGGCCGCGCGATCGTTATCCGTCATGCGGCTTGTGGAAAGCGAAACGACCTCCTGCATAGAGCCCGCCGCGGCCGCATATCGGTTGTGCCCTGCTTTCAGATAGATTTCGATATCAGCCGTGGTCCATCGCCCGAGGCCGTCGCGCTTGTTGCCGGTCAGATTGGCGGAAAACCAGCCGGCGACCGTCGCGCCCGTGAAGGCTTTGTCCGTCTTGTCGCCGAAGAGCAGGTTTTTCGGCGTGTGGCACGCTGCGCAATGTCCAAGTCCCGTCACAATATAAGCGCCTCGGTTCCATGCAGCCGATTTGTTGACGTCGGCATGGAACGGCGCCTTGTCGAGGAACATCGCGTTCCAGAACCACATCATCGCGCGAATGTTGAATGGAAAAATCAGCTTATTCTTTGTGGGTGTCGCATGCACAGGTTTGAGCGTCTTCAGATATGCGAAGAGAGCGTTGGTGTCCGCGCGATCGATATGCGTGAAATATTCGTAAGGGAAAGCGGGATAGAGATATCCACCATGGGCGCGGATCCCGTCGTGCAGCGCGCGGCTGAATTGTGTATCCGTCCAGCCGCCAATACCTGTCTGTTTGTCGGGCGTAATATTGGAGGAATAAAGTGTTCCAAAAGCGGCGGTAAATTTGCGGCCGCCGGAAAACGCGGGGCCGTTTTGCCGTGTATGGCAACCAGAGCAATCGCCCAGATCGGCAAGGTATTTCCCCCTTTCCGCTGACGCATTCTGCGCGTGGACGGGGCCGAAGCATGAGAGCGCGTAAAGCGTGACCGCAAGAATCGCTCGTTTTGACATGAAGCCGACTATTTGCCCGCCAGACGGAAACGCGTGAAAGAAGCAAGCGTTCCAAATGGGTTGCCGGGTCAGCGTGTCTTCACGGAAATGCTCGAGCGCGTCAGCGCCAGGAACCATCGAATATATTTCGAGTGCGACGGCCTCCTAAAATATGAGTGCCGCTTTCAGGCCCAGGACCACGATATCGTTCCGCGTCACCACACCGCCTGGATCGGCAATGTATTGCAAATTGGGTGTCAGCTCGGCGTCTTTCCCGATCTGCGCCCGATAATCGAGTTCCGTGATGTATTCGGTGTGCTGAACGGGCTCGAACGTGAGCGCCTCCATATCATGAAGCGCCTCGCCGCGTGCAACGCGATCGTTGACATGCGTGGCCCCAAAAGCGAGCGCGATCTCATCATCCGCCCGGCTCGGAATTGCGCCTTTGTACACGGCGCCAATGGCGAATTGCCGGTCGAGCGTCGATGTGCCCGTGTCGGACCGCGTGAAATTGGCGAACAATGTAAGTCCCTTTCCGTTGGTCCCCGGCGGCGCCTCATCCCGCGGCGCATCGCCTGTCACCTGCTGTTTCAGCGACAAGTAGAATCCCGAGGGGCCATAATCCTGTCGTACGAGCAGTCCCGTCACCTGGAGTGGATCGCCGTTGACGTCGTTGAAAACGTCGGGCGCGCGTATCGTGGCAATCCAGCCGCCAATCTCGTATTTCCCCGGAAGACCCGAAAGCAGCTTCGGATTCCATCCAAATTCGAACGGAATCAGCGCGCCTTTGCCGCCGGAGAAATCGAAAGAGAAGCCGTGCGCGAGATTGTCCGGATTGATCTGGTAGGCGCCGGCTTCCAGGTAAACGGTATCGCTCACATTCGCCTTGAGGCGCCCACCCCATTGGCTGACCGGTGAGTTGTACCAATAGTCGCCCACGATATTGCCCGGCACCGAGCCGCAGAAGCCGAGATTTTCGAAATCGCAGGAGAACGCATCGAAATCGGCACCAGCATTGAGCCGACCGAACTCCACATTCAGCTTCTTATCGAAGATATCCTGACTGAAGGAAAGCATCGTTAGGCGCCAGATGTCGCCGCGCCCCCAAATCTCCTGAACCTGCATAAGCGTATCGAGGCCCGCTACATCGACGAGGTTGGCGCCGAAGCGCTTCGTGATCTTGGCTTCCACTGAGCCGCCGTCATCGCCGATGAGTTTGGCAAGGTCGGCAAGAGCAACGAAATCGAGTTCGCCGGCGCCTGCTGCGGAATCGCGGCCGCCTCCCGATGGATCGTAGGCGCCCTCGAAAACGCCCTTCGCCTGGAATTGAAGCCCCTCGTTGGTCAAATTGGTGCGTTCGCCGTTCCAATCCCCGGTCAAGCCGGGTTGCAGGGCCGCCTCATTGGCAAAGGCAGAAGTCGTAGAGAGAAGCGCTGTCAATATTCCGGCGGACATTGCGGCCGCCAATTGCACGAAAGCCGCTCTTGATGTCTTCATGGCAGAGCGAACGCGACCACTTGATCGCTGATCTTCGGCGTGAGCAGCGGGTTGCCGCCCGCGCTGAACACGACATATTGCTTGCCTTTGTAGGTGTAGGTTGCCGGTATGGCCACGGATGGTGCATCCACTTGCGCCTTCCACAACACGTTTCCGGTCTTGAGATCGACGGCGCGCACGCGGGAGTCCATCGATCCCCCAATGAATATGAGGCCGCTTTTGGTGATGATCGGCGCGCCAATGGTGACCGATCCCCATGCTTTCGGCAAATAGAAGCCCCAGAACTGGACCTCGCCAAACGGCTTCTTCCAAATCAGATCGCCTGTTTTCAGATTGTAGGCGGAAATCGTGCCATAGGGCGGTGCCCAACACGCCATGCCCAACCAATTGAAAAAGTTGTGCACGTACACGCCATAAGGCGTACCCGTCTGGGGGTAGTAATCCTTCGTTTCCTCTGCGCTCTTGCCGTTGGTTTTCGCTTCGTAGTCCTTGCGCGTCAGAAGCTGATAGATCTGCGCCGTGTAAGAGCTGTTCACGACATAGATCTGTTGAACAGGATCGACCGCGCCACCGCCCCATTCCACACCGCCTATCGTCGGAGGATATTCCAGGCTGCCTTGCAGGCTCGGCGGCGTAAAGCGGCCGTCATAGCGCAGCTGCTTGAGCTTTCGGCTGCATTCGCCCCCGCTTACAAGGTCTGAGATCCATGATACGCCAGTCCACTTGTCGGGCACGGTCGGCTCCGGGTGCGCCACATAAGGCTGGGTCGGCGCGCTTTGTTCGCCCGGCACATCGGATTTCGGAACCGGCACTTCGGTGATCGGATAGATCGGTGCGCCGGTTTTTCGGTTGAGGACGAACAGGAAGCCTTGTTTTGTCGATTGGACAAGCGCGGGAATTTTCTGGCCATTCTTGTTGATGTCGACCAGAACCGGCGCGGAATTGGTATCGTAATCCCAGATATCGTGATGCACGAGCTGACGACTCCAGATCACCTTGCCGGTATCGGAATTGAGCGCGGTGATCGAGGTGGCGTAGGGGAGCGCCTCCTTGCGGTTGCCGCCCCAATAGTTCGGACTGGGCGAACTGACCGGCAGATAGACAATGCCGGTCTCAGGATCGACCGACATGCTTGCCCACACATTCGCTGTGCCGGAATTTGCCACCGCTTCGGGCGGCAACACGTTGAAGGTCCATTTCAGCGCGCCGGTTTGCGCGTCGACGCCGAACACATTGCCGGCCGGCGCGTGACGGCCTATTGCCCAATCCTTGCCGCCCCAGCCGATGATGAGCGTGTTCTTGTAAACGGTGGGCGGCTGAAGAATGGATAGCGGCCAAGTGCCCTTGGCCGTGTTCCACTGATCAATATCGAGCACCCCATTCTTGCCGAAGCCCGTGCAGGCTTTGCCCGTATCGGCATCGACGGCGTAAAGTTGGGCCGTCATCGTTCCAACATAGACGATCTTCTGGCACGGCCGCGACGATGCCGGCTTGGCCGACTGCCAATAGGCGACACCGCGCGATTTCATGCCGGGCTGCGTCAGCGGCTTGAGCGTGGCGTGCGGGTCGAACAGCCACTTCGTCTTGCCGGTGTCGGGTGCAAGCGCGTAGACGCGATAAAACGGCGTGCTGATATAGACCGTGTTGTTGACGAAGATTGGCGTGGCTTCGAAATAGCTTTCGGGGATTTTGCCCTTGCCCTTGGAAAAATCGCCAGTGTGGACTTGCCAGGCGATTTTAAGGTTTTTCACATTTTGGGGCGTGATCTGCGCGGCGGTGGAATATTTTTGCGCCATCAGATCGCCGTTGAACGTGGACCAAGTCTGGCTCTGAGCCGGGCTTTGCGAAATCCCCAACGCCGCCGTTGCGACGAGGCCAAGAAAAGCTGCTTTGAGCATCAGTTTCTCCTTTCAGCTTCCGGAGGTGCGTGAAGAAACGGATGCAAGATGGAAAATCCATCCGATGAGGGCGATCACCATAAATGCAAGCAGGAGATAGGTTTCGAGAAAATAGGCCGCGACGCCTGTGCCAATGATATCGAGGACAATAAGCACTTCGAGCAGAACGACGAACCAACGTGGAATCTCAGTCAGCGCGATCAGAAGCAAAGCAACGCAGAGCAGCGCCGTCGCAACGACCACGAGAACCGCACCCCAAGAATGGGCGACGGCGCCACGCGGCGTGAGATAGGCGATAAGCGAAAGAATAAGGCCGATGCCAGCGGGAAAGGCGATCAGCCAGGTGCGATAGTTCGGCGACCTCTCCGTTTTCGGGAGCGCATTGGACGACATTTCTTCCTCTCGGTTCGCGCTTCTCGGAGTATCGCAGGCGATCGATTCCGCTTGGGCCGAGAACCGGTGGGATCGCGGCACGTTGCATACCCACATGAGGCCAATGCCGGCGACCAATTAGAGTTCCAACCGATGTCTTATTAATATATCGTAATACGATATATCATATCATGTGTAGATGCGTGTATGGCGGTCCTAAAGGATGGATAGCGACTTGTATGGGCGCCCGCGTTCTCTAATACGGCTTGGTCGCAGGTTTGAAATCTGCCGGAGTATCTGAGCAAGAATATCGCCGCGGACCTCGGCATACGCGCCCGCTCACTGGCACCGGCTTTACCGCACACCACGACGCAGGCGTGGTGACAATCGTGCGAGACCGATCATCTGCGCTTGACCTACCGCCGATGCAGATGGCGCAGGCTGCGTCCCTGCGCGCCGCCTGACAGCCTCTAGCAGCAACAACGGTTGATCGGAACGCGCAATTTTATTGCCCTAGATTCTGTCAGCCAATTGGTGGTTCTCAATGGAGACATCTCCTCGGGTGTCCCTGGATTTGGAACCAATCTCATCTAAGCGCGGTTAAGCCTCGTAGTAGGCCGCGCATCGCGGCCGACCAACTCGAGAGGATTGGACATGGCCGCAACAAAGAAAATGGACGCCGTCGCCCTTTTGAAAGCCGATCACCGTAAGGTCGATGATTTGTTCAAAAAGTTCACGAAAACAAGGGATTCTCGAACCAAACAGAGCCTGGCGAAGGAAATCTGCACGGAGCTAACGGTCCACGCCACTATCGAGGAGGAAATTTTCTATCCGGCCTGTAATGGAAAGGTCGAAGATGACCTGCAGCACGAATCCTATGTCGAACATGACGGTGCGAAAGTGCTCATCGCGGAGTTGGAAGCCAGCAGCCCAGACAACGAATTCTACGACGCGAAAATGACCGCGCTGTGCGAGCAGATCAAGCACCACGTTAAGGAAGAGGAAAAGCCGGGCGAAGGGTTTTTTGCCCAGGCACGCCAAGCCGGTCTGGACATGGAAGGCCTCGGCGAGGAACTCAGGGCGCGCAAGCAGCAGCTTCTGACGCAGATCAAGGAAAAAGGTCTGCCGCCGCCGAAAACCAGAAGCTTCACCGGGCACAAGCTTGAACAGGGCAAGCCTGTTGCCCAAGCCTAAACCAGAAGTGCCCGTGACTCTAAAGCCTGCGCCGGACATTGCGAGAAGGCTATCGGGGTGAATGTGGCGCATCAAGGTTGCCCGTCGTCTGATACGGCACCGGAGGTTCCACAACCTTCAATGGCCAGCGAAATCGGGCGGGGCTTTTCCCAATCTTGTTTTGCATACGTACGTCCGGAACATTTTGGAACCCGACGGCGTTGTTACGAAAACCTTCAGGGAGGGCACCATGCGCTCACTTTTGCTTTGGCTAATAGGTATCCCGATTCCCATCATCATCATTATCTGGCTCCTGGTGGGCCACGCTTGAGGAGGACGCCATGGCTGACACGCTCGTCATTGCAGAGGAAGGTGATGAAAGCACAGGATATAAGTTTTCCTGGGGACTTGCATTTGCAGGCGCTTTTGCCGCCACCGCAGTAACATTCTTTCTTCTGACCATCGGAGCGGGCTTCGGCCTCCTTCTGGTCAATCCGGTCACGCATTCCGGGCCGTCGATTCCTACTTTTTTGACGGGTGGCGCGATCTATTTCTTCGCAGCGCAGGCGTTCGGCTTTGCGGTTGGCGGTCACCTTGCAGGCCGGTTGCTCGGTCCGATCCTGGAAACCCGCACGCAAGAAGATTTCCGCGCCGGGGCGCACGGGCTCACGGTCTGGGCGATCGCCGTTGTGGCAAGCCTTGTCCTGATAGCGCTCGCCGGGATGACGGCGGTGCAGAGCGGAGGAATTGCGACGCTGTACGGGACAGGTGCTTTCAAGTCGCAGTCAGCGACGCCAGCCAATTATCTCGTCGATAAGCTGTATCGCCCCGCAGGTGGTGCCGCTTCTGAGGGCGCTCGGCAGGAAGCAGGCCGGATTTTGAGTGCGAGTTTTGTGCGTGGCGTTGCATTGACCGAAGATGATCGTTCGCGCCTCATCGCGCTGGTTGTCCGCAATGCAGGCGTTTCGAGAGACGAAGCGGTCGGCCGCGTCGACACAATGCAAAGGGATACCCGCGCCACGGTGGAACGCGCCGCAAATGCCGCAAGGAAAGCGGCGAGTTACGCCAGCCTCTGGACCGGATTTTCGCTTCTGTTTGGTTTGATCGTTGCGATCTTTGCCGCGGTTTCGGCGCGTATCGAGGACGATCGCGAGATGGGCCCGACCCGGTTGTAGCCGTGTAAGTGAGGTCGATACCGTACGAACTTCCAGATAGCAGCCTGACCTCTGGTCGAGAAAGCTTCACAAGGAAAGATTATCCATGGCATCGAAACGAGCCACGGCCGCAGCATCCCGCAAGAGATCCGGCCACCCCGCAAGAATGCGCCGGCCGCTAAACACAAACCGAGCCACAAGGAAAATCAAGCTGCGGGCGGCGAGACCCATCAGATCGCGTCGAACAGCATCGAGACGCTAATCACGCAGCAGCGTAATATTTATGCGCCATCAGATCGCCGTTGAACGTGGACCAAGTCTGGCTCTGAGCCGGGGCTTCCGGAATCGCGTTAGCCGACAATTCTTCCTCTTAATTTGGCGCTTCTCGGAGCATCGCAGACGACCGATTCCGCTTTGGCCGGGACTCCAGTTAGGGTGCGAAAATTCTGCCCATTGGCATATCGGTTATTCGGAGCGCGGCGATTGTCTTAAACTCTCTTGGCTTCGGTGAGTATCAAGGTGAAGTTATCTGGGGAGCCACGGCGCAGGCAAATTTCGGACAACTCGTCTGCAGCCCGCTCTATAGCGGTGTCGCAAACAACAGCAACGATGTCATCGGCCGTGCAGATGCCACTTACCCCATCGGTGATAAGTACAAACACGTCACCGGATTCTACCTCGCCGCGGCATTTATCGAACTTCAGAGGATGTTCGATTCCGAGCGCACGGGTGATGACATTACGCTGCGGGTGGCCCAATGCGTCGATCTCGCTGAGAACGCCAGCGTCAATCATCTCCTGTACCAACCGGTGGTCATGCGTGAATTGGGTCAACGAGCCCGAGCGAATCCGGTACACGCGACTGTCACCCGCCCATAGGCAGAAAAAGCGATTGCCCTCAACGCCTAGAACGGCGGCTGTGGCGCCCATATCCGACGGCGGCGTTGCGGCCGCGTTGCGTGCGCAAAGTTCGGCATTGGCGTCGTGAAGGGCCTTTTCGGCTTGTCGTTCGAGCGGTTCCGAGGAGGGCGCATCCGCCAAAATGCGCAGCTTGTCGACGATGAGCGCGCTTGCTGTTTCGCCGCCCCCATGGCCGCCCATTCCGTCCGAAACGGCCCATAGCTTCAGGGCGTCCAGCGCCAACAGAGCGTCCTGATTGGTCGTGCGAACGGCGCCGGTATGGGTCCTGCTCTCGGACCGGAAGAGCAATTGGGCTGACATGGTGCCTCGCGCTTCCCCCAATGGAACCTTCCGAAAGTGCCCAAATCGCAATGAATTGGCAACCACCAAGCGATGGGCCAGCAATTGTATAACCGGATGGCAAGGTTTTCTTGGTACCAAAGCGGGGCAATCCGGCTATGTCGGGCGCAAGGGGTCCTGTTTGCAGGGAAGACCGCTGGCATCGGACGCAAAACCTCTCCGCATCGGGCGCTACGAGATCGAACATCTCGTCGGCGAAGGTGCGACCGCCGTCGTTTATCGCGCGCACGATCCAGCCATCGGCCGTACCGTTGCCGTCAAGGTGTTGAAGACGGAACACGGCGTCGACGAAGATTATCTGGCGCGCTTCCAGCGCGAAGCAAAATCCGCGGGGGCCATTTCCCATCCCAACATCGTTACCATCTACGATGTCGGCCGTGTGGGCGACAGGCCCTACATCACCATGGAATATCTTAACGAGAAGTCGCTGGCCGAGATCATGGCGAGCGAGGAGCGTTTGCCGGCAAAACGTATCGTTTCGATCGGCATGCAATTGGCGATGGCGCTTGATTATGCCCATGCGAATGGCATCGTTCATCGGGACGTCAAGCCGGAAAACATTCTCGTACTGAACGGCGGCGAGACCGTTAAGCTGACGGATTTCGGCATCGCACATCTTGAACGCAGCGATGACGTCCAGCGTACCCATGCCGGCACAGTTCTTGGCACGCCGCGTTATATGTCGCCGGAGCAGGCGACAGGGTGGGATATCGATGGGCGCTCCGATCTGTTCTCGCTGGGGGCCATTCTCTACGAATTGTTGACGGGGCGCCGCGCGTTCGACAGCCACAATCTTGCGCTCCTGATGTTACAGATCGTGCAGCAGGATCCGCCTGCTATCGCGGAGTTGGCGCCTGCCGTTCCGGAAAACCTACAACGCGCGGTCGTCAAGCTTCTTGCCAAGCGGCCGGAACAGCGGTTCCAGACCGGCAGGCAGTTGGCAGACGTGCTGGAGCGCGAACTGGACGCAATGGTCGCACAGGAAGAGGATGCGGCGCGCAATCGTTTTCTGCCGCTGCGTCTCAAGCTCGCAATTGTAACCGGCAGCGTTCTGGCCGCGCTTTTCCTCTTGAGCATGGGCATCATCTACAATGTGGAGGCGCGCGTCCTGCGCGGCCAGACCCTGGCATCCGGTGCGGCACTTGCGCGTTTCGTCGCCGTGCACTCGGCAGTGCCCGCGCTCGGGCAGAACTGGTTGCCGTTGAAGCTGTTTGTGCAGGATGCACACGCACGCGGTAGTTTCGATTATCTCGCCATCGCCGATCATGAGGGGGTCGTGCAGGCGTCCACCGATGCGCGCCTCGTGGGAAAGCCCTACCGCGCGCCTTCCGGGCTCACCGCGTTGCAAAGCGCTTCGGACATGACGGCATCTTCCATGGTGCTTGACGGAAAACGGCCGCTGTTCCTGTTCGATACGCCCATCCTCTTCCAGAAAACCGAGGTTGGCCGCGTCTACCTCGGCCTCAACGAAATAGGCATCGACCGCGTGCTCAATGCCACGGTATGGCTGATGGCGGGACTGGGCCTGCTGGCCGTGTTGGCGGTCGTCGGGCTTTCGCAACTCTTCGGCCTTCTCATGCTGCGACCCGTCCGCCTGCTTCGGCGTTCGCTGGCGGCGTTTGGAGCCGGCGATTTCGACCGGCGGATTTCAGAAACGCGGCGCGATGAAATCGGTGAAATCTATTCCGCGTTTAATCGGATGGCAGAAAACGTGCAATCGCGAATCGTGGCCGAAGCGTCCGCCCCGGAAATGCCCGGCGCAGGCGCGGCCGTCGATTTCACCCAGATACCGCAAGACACAGGTGTTGCGGATGTCACCATGCGCGCGGAAATCCTGCGCGCCTGAGCGGGGGTTACTGCTGCAGCTTCTTCAGATTTTCTTTAAGCTTTAACGCCTGGGCGCGGTTCAATTGCGCGTCCTTGTATCCGGGATCGAGATGTGTATAAGAGACAGTACCAGAGGTGTTCGGTGACGACCGGATCGATC
>BFBZ01000057.1_pt16 | contig 17029 bp, 16 predicted proteins | sample 1888401 | NCBI WGS metagenome assembly BFBZ01 (sample SAMD00112614, study PRJDB3348) | symbiont metagenome | host: Chara braunii | reverse complement strand
TCTCGGCGTGACGCTGAACGCGCCGCTGTTTTCCGAGCTGAATTTTGTCGTCAATGCCGGTGACCGGATTGGCCTCGTGGCCGCCAACGGGCGCGGCAAATCCACACTGCTGCGCTGTATCGCCGGCGCGATGGAGCCGAACGAAGGTGACATCACCCGCGCACGTGGATTGACTGTCGGCCATGTCGAGCAGGATGCACCAGCGAGACTGCTAGATGCGCCCTTCCATGCCGCCGTGCTCGAAGCGCTGCCCGCCGACCAGCGCGCCAGCGAAGGCTGGCGGGTCGACGTCGTCCTGCAATCGCTCGACGTGCCCGACGAGCTGTGGGAGAGGCCGCTGAAGCAGCTGAGCGGCGGCTGGCTGCGGTTTGCGATGCTGGCGCGCACGCTGGTGACCGAGCCGGACCTGCTGCTGCTTGACGAGCCGACCAACCATCTCGATCTCGCCAAGATCAACAGGCTCGAGAGCTGGCTGAACACGCTGCCGCGCGAGATGCCGGTGGTGATCGCAAGCCACGATCGCGCTTTCCTCGACGCCGTCACCAACCGGACGCTGTTCCTGCGCCCGGACCGCTCGCAGTTGTATTCGTTGCCCTACACCGCAGCACGCGCGGCGGTCGACGAATTCGATGCCTCCGACGAGCGGCGCTATCAGCGCGATATGAAGGCGGTCAAGCAGCTCCGGCAGCAGGCCGCCAAGCTCAACAACCTCGGCATTAACTCCGGCAGCGACCTTTTGCTGTCGAAGACCAAGCAACTGAAGCAGCGCGCCGAGAGACTGGAGGAGGCGGCGAAGCCCGCGCATGTGGAGCGCTCGGCGGGAACGATCAGGCTCGCCAATCGCGACACCCATGCCAAGGTTCTGGTCAGGCTCAACAACGCCGCGATCGCCACGCCCGACGGCCGGCTGTTGTTCAGGACCGGCCAGCAGTTCATCTGCAAGGGCGACCGCATCGCGCTGCTCGGGCCGAACGGCGCCGGCAAGACCCGGTTCGTCGCCGCGCTGCGGCTGGCGATCGAGACCCCGGAGGCGGCAGCTCCGGAGATTCGGGCCACCGAATCGTTGGTGCTCGGCTATTGCGACCAGGCGCTGGCCGACCTCGCGGACAGCGACACGCCGATGCAGATGCTGACGCGGCGTTTCGAGGTCGGCGATCAGCGTGCCCGCGGTCTGCTCGCCGGCGCCGGGCTTTCGATCGAGATGCAGAGCCGTCCCATCGGGCGGCTGTCGGGCGGGCAGAAGGCCCGTCTCGGCATGCTGGTGCTGCGGCTGACCCAGCCGAACTTCCATCTGCTCGACGAGCCGACCAACCACCTCGACATCGAGGGCCAGGAGACCTTGGAGGAGGAACTGATGGAGCAGCAGGCCAGCTGCCTCCTGGTGTCGCATGACCGCCAGTTCGTGCGGTCGGTGGGCAATCGGTTCTGGGTGATCGAAGGCAGGAAGCTGATCGAGGTCGATGGACCCGACCACTTCTTCGCTTCCGTTGGAGCCGGGTGACACTGACGCATTTTTGCGTCGACCACGTACTCCGGTCGCATGGAAATGCGATAGGCGTTGCGCATGACGGACTATGACGTCGCGATCATCGGCGGTGGCCTGAACGGCACGAGCATGGCTCGCGACGCCGCTGGTCGCGGCCTGCGCGTGATCTTGCTGGAGCAGGGGGATCTCGGCTCGGGCGCGTCACAGGCCTCGCGGCGGCTGGTCCATGGTGATCTGGCGGGCCTGGAACGGCGGGAGTTCTTCCGCGTCCGCAGGGCGCTCAGGGAACGCGACGTCTGGCTGCGCATTGCGCCGCATCTGGTGCGGCCGGCGCGCTTTGCGATCCCGGCGCATGCCGCGGAGCGGCCGCCGTGGCAATTGCGATCGTTGTTGCTGCTGTACGAGCGGTTGGCTTCGCGTGGCGGCCTGCCGCGTTCGACGACGCTCGATGTCACCCACTATTCGGTTGGCAATGCGCTGAGGCGGCCGTTCGGAACCGCCTTCGAATATTCCGACTGCGTCGTCGACGATTCCCGGTTGGTCGTGCTCAATGCCGTCGACGCCGCCGCGCGCGGCGCCGAGATCCGCACCGGTGCGCGCGTGACCCGGGCCGAGCGCGGTGAGACCTGGCGGCTGGTCGCGATCGACCGCGGCTATCGCCGGGTGATCACGGCACGCTCGCTGGTCAACGCGACCGGCGCATGGATCGCCTCCGTGGCCGACACCGTGTTGCGCGTGCCGGCGCCACCGCTCGCGACTGTGCAGGTCAGCCAGATCGTGGTGCGGCGCCTGTTCGATTGCGACAATGTCTATGTGTTCCAGAACCCAGATGGACAATTGATCTTCGCCAGTCCCTACGAGCGCGACTTCACCCTGATCGGCAGCGTCAGTCATGCCTTCAAGGGGGATCCAGCGATTGTCGCGATTGATGCGCGGGAGGTGGCCTATCTCTGCGACGCCGCCAATCGGTATTTTCGCGAGCAGATCGCGCCGGCCGACGTGCTGCGAGCGATTTCGGGCGCCAATTCCGTCGCTGCCCCGCGCGGGCGCAGCAGTGACGGGACGGTGTCGCTCGATGCCGGGCGCGGCAAGGCGCCGCTGCTCACGATGTTCGGCGGCGACGTCACCACCGCGCGGCGTCGCGCCGAGCGGGCGATCTCCCAGTTCACGCGGTTCTATCCGATGACGCCGCGCTGGACCGCGACAGTGCCGTTGCCCGGCGGCGAGTTCGCCTGGCAGCGCTTCGAGACCGAGGTCGACATCGCCCGCGATCGCTGGCGCTTCCTCGGCGAGGCGCAGGCGCGGCGGCTGGTCGCCGCCTACGGGCTGAACGTCAGGGATATCCTGGGCGATGCGAAGGAGAAGGCCGATCTCGGTCCGGCCTTCGGCCCGGAGCTGACCGGCGCGGAGGTACGCTATCTCATGCGCGAGGAATGGGCGCGCTTTCCCGACGACGTGCTGTGGCGGCGCTCCAAGCTCGGGCTGACCATGCCGCAAGCTGATCATGGCGCGCTTGCGGCATTCATGGCGAAGGCGGGTTGAGGTTCGGCTATTGCCGCGCCGCCTCCTGCGACCAGGCGAGGTCGCGCCGCGACGGACGCCGATGCAGCCGCTCCGAGATCAGGTCCATTGCTTGCCGGCCCTGGCCGGCGCGCAGGCACGCGACGATGAAGGTATCCTCCCACAATTCGCGTTGCGCGTGGCTGCCGCCGATCCGCACGAGCTCGTGCATCAGCGGCGCCAGGATGCTAACGGCGCTGTCATGATCGCCGGCGGCGAAGGCCGCGATGCCGCGGCCGATCCCGATCGCGGCGGGGCCGGGCGCGAGCTTGCCGTCGGCGTCGCGCGCCGCCATCTCGGTCAGACGTGCCTCGAGCGCATCGTTATTCGTCGTGGCCGCGACCAATGCGTGGTGCACGTCGGCGAAATGCGCACCTGCCTTGGGGAAATAGCCATGGCCATAGGCGGCGACATCCTTCCAGTGCTCGTCGAGACCGGTCTTGCCGGCGACCGACAGCCGCCACAGCAGCGAGGCCGTGTCGGTGTAGATATTGAGCGGCGGATAGGGCCGGTTGGCCGGCTTGATGTGCTGCTCGTAGATGTCGAGGGCACTGTCGGCGTCGCCTTCCTCGATCGCGATCAAGGCGAGGTGCCAGGCGAGATGGCCTTGCAGGAAGCTGGTGCGATCATTCGCCGGCAGCCAGGCGGAGAGGAAGCTGCGGCCTTCCGCCGCGTCGCCCTGTTCGAACAGCGCATGCGCCACCGCGTGCGCGGCGCCAGCATTCTCCGGCTTCAGCGCATAGCCGCGCTCGGTGACGGCGCGACCCGAGACGAGCTCGCCAGCCTCGGTCTTCGACCAGCCGAGATAGGTGAGGAACCACCAGTCGTTGCCATAGTCGCCGGTGTAGCGTTCGCAGATCGCGAGCCGGGCCGCGTCGTGGTCGGACCGGCCGGAGAAGGCGTAGAGGCCGAAGGCGCCGAGCAATAGCGAGAGTATCTGCGCATCGCGCGGATATTCGGTGAGATGTTGCTCGGCCGCCGTCATCGCCTTCTTGCCCTGGCCCTCGATCACCGACGCGATGATCTCGATGTGCTGACGCTCGCGTGGGCTCGTGGCCGCGGCGAGCTGCCGTGCATCGGTTGCCTTGGCGCGGGCCTGGGCGCCTTCCATGTTGAGCTGATGCACGCGCGCGCGTCCGAGATGGGCCAGCGCGAAATCCGGGTCCTCGGCGATCGCCGCCTCGAACGCTGCATCGGCGCCGTGCAGCGCCGCCAGCATGCGATCGACGCCGTCGATGTAATGCGCAGCGGCGCGTTCCGAGGTCGTGGTGAGCGGCAGGCCGTAGCGGTCGTGAATCATCGGTTGTCTCCCGAATTTGGCCGCGAAGTCTAGGGCATGCACTCATAAAGGCAACGATGCCCTTCGGGGCTTACGTCTGCTTAGCCCTCAACAGCATCGCAAGACCGAGAGCGCGGAGGTCACAGTCGGGCCAGAACCGGGAGTGATCCAACTTGGACAGAAGGGGCCGGCCGGCCTCGCGCTATACTCGGCAGGCTTTGAAGGGTCAGTGCGACCACCTACCTATCGAAATATACCGAAGTCGCCAACCGGTCCAGCCGGTTCTCTTTTAGGCGGCCCCAGCACTTCGCTCAGGCTTGGGCCGCGCGTCTGCGCTTGCCGCGCCATCACACAGACTTGAGCCAGCGTAGCCTCGGTGTTCTTGTGGCTAGCCTTGAGCTGGTCGGCGATCTGCGGCGGAATTCCGCATTTCGCCGAATTGGTTTCGATGTACTTGATCATCTTGATTTCTGACTGAGCGAAATTCCCGAGCAAATTGCAGGCTTCGTCCGGCGGTGCGTGGCGCTCGCGGGCGGCCTTGATCAGTTTGGCGCGCTCCACTGTCTCTTCGCGCAAGGGGGCGAACTCCTTCGTGCAGGCACCTTGCAAGGCGTTGCGCATGAGGGCGGCGGCCTGTTCGGGCAGCGGCGCTGGAAATGCGTCCTGCGCAAGGGCGTGACCCACGGTCAGGGTCATCGCAGTAAAGGCAAACGGCATAATCAGGCGTCGGGAGATCCTCGCCATCACGATCCGCGCGACGCTCGCATTGATCTTGAAAGCTCTAGCCATTCCGGCACTCTCCTTATTGGGCTTGTAACCCCAGCTGAGCACAGGTTGGGTCCATTCCCCGCGGTTTACCCAAGGCCCGGTCCGCGCCCCCAGAGCTCCCAGTCAGGCCACAGGCGAATTTCGTCGCGAAGGCCACCAGCCAAAATCAGCTAATGAAACGGTTAGTCTTGATATTTGTGTCGGTGATATCGTGCGAGGCTGGATCGAGCAGCATCAGCTCTGAGGTAGCTTCTTAAAGTGTCGAGGCTGACGCCGTTGTTGACGAAAACCTGCTCCAATCTTTCGCCGCGCGACTTCAGGAAGGCTTCGATGTATTCGTCGGGTGGTAGGACGCGTGCCTTCTGTGCCTCCCTGATCCTGTCCTTATCGTCGGCCAACTGGCTTACGACATCCTGCTGGGATACCTGCTTTGATAACAGCCGGTTTAGTTTGGTTCGCTGATCGACCTCATCTTCTGTAATCGTCTCGCCGTAGATCGTTTGCGCGATACTTTGCCCGTTTGCCGCTTGCTCGCCCAACGCAGTGAAAAGATACAGCGAGAGGATGATACACCTTGTAATGTTCACGTTGCCGACGCTCCCAGGGAGTGCGCACAGCTTGGCCTTCCTAAGGCCGCGCACTCAGTCGCATAAGCAAAACATATCAACCTCTCACGCGAGTACATGCTCAAATCTTAGAGAACCGGGCTCTATTTCCGCTTCGGGTCAAGAGCAGTAAGGTTCAGACTGAGCAAGTGCCTACCGGTTTGTACCTCAAAGCCGACGCAACGCGTTGATGATTACACGCCTTGGCAGGGCACGGAGGCCGACAATATTGCGGAAGATGTTCTCGAAGCGGTTGAGCCGGTGCTGATCCGCCGCTAGCTTGCCGCCAGGATTGGACCTTGCGGGGAATCGGGGCTTCTTGACGTGACATCAGGCGAAGCGAGTGCGGAGGCGACACGGCCGTTGCCTGAACCGGCCTTGTCGGACATGCCGCTGCTGCGGATCGAAGGCGTCGCAAAATCGTTCGGGAATTTCCGCGCGGTCGACAAGCTCTCGCTCGACATCCGCGCCGGCGAGTTTTTCGCGCTGCTCGGCCCGAGTGGCTGCGGCAAGACCACGCTGCTGCGGATGCTCGCCGGATTCGAGACCCCGGACGAGGGCCGCATCCTGCTCGGCGGCAGCGACATCGCCCAGGTGCTGCCGCACGAGCGGCCCGTCAACATGATGTTCCAGAACTACGCGCTGTTCCCGCATCTGTCGGTGCGCGACAACATCGGGTTCGGCCTGAAGCGTGCCGGGATGGCGCGTGCCGACATCGCGACCCGCGTCGCGGAGATGGTCGCGCTGGTCAAGCTCGAAGGGCTCGAGAAGCGCAAGCCCGACCAGCTCTCCGGCGGACAGCGGCAGCGCGTGGCGCTGGCACGCTCGCTGGCGCGCCGGCCGCAGGTGCTGCTGCTCGACGAGCCGCTCGCGGCGCTCGACAAGAAGCTGCGCGAGAGCACCCAAGGCGAGCTGATGGAGTTGCAGCGCCGGCTCGGCATGACCTTCATCATCGTCACCCACGACCAGGAGGAGGCGATGACGATGGCCGGCCGGATCGGTGTGATGGATGCCGGCCGCCTGGTCCAGGTTGCCACCCCGCGCAATCTCTACGAGGCGCCGGCCTCGCGCTGGATCGCCGAGTTCGTCGGCGACATCAATCTGTTCGGCGGCCAGGTCGCCGCGCGCGAGAATGGACGTCTGACGGTTTCGACATCGGAGGCCGGGTCGCTCGCGGTCAGCGAGTTGTGGCCGCCGGTGACCAAGGAGGCCGTCAGCGTCGCGATCCGCCCCGAGAAGGTGAAGCTGTCGCGTCGCGCGCCGGCCTCGGATGAGGGCGGCTCGCATGCGATCAACCGGCTGGAGGGCGTCGTCGCCGACGTCAATTATCTCGGTGGCGTCACCAGCTACCGGGTGAGGCTGGAGACCGGCGCGGTGCTGCGCGCGTCGATGGCCAACACCGCGCGACTCGATGTCGATGCCTATCTTGCCGGCCAGCGCGTGGTGGCCTGGTTCACCGCCGATGATTGCCTGGTGCTCGAGCAATGAGCGCGCGCCGCATCTTCGCCCGGCCGGCGCGGCTCGCCGCGATCGCGCCATACCTCTGGATGGTGCTGTTCTTCCTGGTGCCGTTCGGCTTCGTGCTGAAGATCAGCCTGTCGCAGACCGCGATCGCGCAGCCGCCCTATACGCCGGTATTCGATGTCACCGCGGGCCGCGCGGCATTGGCGGCAGCGTTCGCGCAATTGTCGTTCGACAATTTCCGGCTGCTGATATCAGACAATTTGTACATCCTGTCCTACCTGCGCAGCCTCGTCGTCGCGGTGAGCTCGACGCTGATCCTGCTGTTGATCGGCTACCCGATCGCTTATGGGATGGCGCGGCTGCCGCAGCGCTGGCAGGGCGTGGCGATGATGCTGGTGATCGTGCCGTTCTGGACTTCATTCCTGATCCGCATCTATGCCTGGATCAACATCTTGCAGCATGATGGCCTGCTCAATCAGGTGCTGCTGGCACTGCATATCGTGTCCGCGCCGGTGGTCTGGCTGTCGACCGACAGCGCGATGTATCTCGGCATCGTCTATTCCTATCTGCCGTTCATGATCCTGCCGCTCTATGCGACGCTCTCGAAGATGGATACGTCGCTGCTGGAGGCCGCCGGCGATCTCGGCGCATCGCCGCTGCAGACATTCTGGCTGGTGACGTTCCCGCTGTCGCTGCCCGGTGTCGGTGCCGGGGCACTGCTGTGTTTCATCCCGATCGTCGGCGAGTTCGTGATCCCCGACCTGCTCGCCGGCTCCAACTCGCTGATGATCGGGCAGACGCTGTGGCTCGAGTTCTTCACCAACAAGGACTGGCCGGTGGCATCCGCCGCGGCGGTGGCGCTGTTGCTGCTGCTGGTGCCGCCGCTCGTGCTCTACGATCGCCTGCAACGTCGTCAGCTTGGGGCCGGCCGCTGATGGCACGCCGCGCCACTACGCTCACGCGCTTCAACATGACGTCGCTGGCGGCGGGGCTTGCGTTCCTCTACCTGCCGATCGTCATCCTGGTGATCTATTCCTTCAACGCCTCGCGGCTGGTGACGGTATGGGGCGGCTGGTCGCTGCGCTGGTATCACGAGTTCTTCAACGACCGCGCCATGCTTGAGGCGGCGTGGATGAGCCTGTCGGTCGCCGCGGTGTCGGCGACTTTGGCGACCCTGCTCGGCACATTGGCCGCGGTCGGGCTGGCGCGCGGCGAGCGGTTCCGCGGGCGTGCGCTGTTCTCCGGCATGCTGTATTCGCCGCTGGTGATGCCCGAGGTGATCTCCGGCCTGTCGCTGCTCTTGCTGTTCGTCGCGCTGAATGCCGAGCGCGGCTTCTGGACGGTGACGATCGCCCACACCACGCTCACGATGTGCTTCGTCACCGTCGTGGTGCAGTCGCGCCTGTCCGCGCTCGACCGCAGTCTTGAGGAAGCGGCGATGGACCTCGGCTGCGATCCGGTGCGCGCGTTCCTTTTGGTGACGCTGCCGCTGATCGCGCCGGCGATCATCGCCGGCTGGATGCTCGCCTTCACGCTGTCGCTCGACGACGTCGTGATCGCGAGTTTCACCACCGGGCCCGGCTCAGCGACGCTACCGATCCGGATCCTGTCTCTTATACACATCTAGATGTGTATAAGAGACAGGTATGTCGGTGTCCTTTGACAGCAGCAGGAACGCGTAGAGATATTCGTTCCAGGCGAGCAGGATCGCGTAGGTGCCGACCGCGACCAGTGACGGCATCATCAAGGGCACATAGACCAGACGGAACAGCTGCAGCGTGGTGGCGCCGTCCATCGTCGCGGCTTCGTCGAGCTCGACCGGCAGCTTGTCGGAGGCCTGTTTCAGCACCCAGATCGCGTAAGGTGCGGCGATCGTCACCATCGCCAGAATCAACGACCAGTGATTGTTCAAGAGGCCATAGGTGCCCATGGTGCGGTACATCGGCACGGCGAGGAACGCCGCCGGGATGAAGTAGGTGAACAGCGCCAGGTTCATGACAGTGCGACCACCCGGCACGCGCAACCGCGAGATCGAGAATGCCGCGGCGGTGGCGACGAACAGCGTCAGCGCGCCGACCGCGAGCGCGATCACGGTCGAGTTCCAGAACTGGATCCAGAAGTCGCGCAGGAAGTAATGCTGCTGATGGAACACGATCGAGAAATTGTGCAGCGTCGGATGATCAGGCCACAGCTTGCCGGTGAACGCGTCCTCCTTCGGCGAGATCGCGAACACGAACATGTGGTAGATCGGGATCATGGTCCAGATGAAGATCGGGATGCCGATCAGCAGCAGCTTGGCTTCGGTGCCGACGTCGCGGAGGGTGGGAAGCTTCATCGCGACAACCGTTTCATCATGTAATAGACCAGCGGCAGCACGAACGGCATCGCGCAGACGATCGAGGCCATCGCCAGCGAGAGCTGGTCGAGGCGCAGGTAGCGGATGCCGAGCGTCGACAGCACATGGGTGAGATCGGCGGGCCCGCCGCCGGTGAGCAGATAGACGCTGTTGAAGTCGCCGAGCGTCCAGATCATCGAGAGCAGCGTGCAGGTGATGTAGAGCGTCTGCATCGACGGCCAGGTGATGTAGCGGAATTTCTGCCACCAATTGGCGCCGTCGACGTCGGAGGCCTCGTAGAGGTCCTGCGAGATGGCGAGCCGTCCGGTCAGCAGGATCAGCGTCCAGAACGGCAGCGACTTCCAGATGTGGACGCCGATGGCCATCGTCAGTGCGACCGCCGGATCGTTCAGCCAGTTCGGGCCGTCGTCGCCGGTGAACTTGAAGATCAGCTGGTTGATGACGCCCCACTCCGGATTGAGCATGAAGCGCACCGACAGGATGGTCGGGATCGACGGTACCGCCCAGGGCAGGATGAAGATCACCGACAGCCACCTGATCCAGGCGCGCTGCTGGGCGAAGAAGCCGGACAGGAACAGCGCGATCAGCATCTTGATGTTGATGCCGATGACCAGGAAGATCAGCGTGTTGACGGCCGCGCGCGCGAAGATCGGATCGTGATACAGCGCGACATAGCTCGACGGCTGGCGCGCCAGCCACAGGCCGTAGCCGACCGGATAGACCACGAAGGCGAGGAACACGAGCAAATAGGGCGCGAGCAGCGCGATGCCCCAGACCTGCGGCGGCGACAGCCGCGCCGACAGCGGCGGCGAGGGGGCATCGGATGCGGAGAGCGTAATCGCCATGCGGTTACTCTTCGAACGAGATGTCGCCTACGTCGTCCCGGCCTAGTGCGCGGTTGCGCACGGAGCCGGGACCCATAACCACCGGCTTCCGTTGTTGTGCGAAAGCCGTCGACCAGCCTGCTCCCAAACTACTGCCGCGGCGTATGGGTCCCGGCCTTCGCCGGTACGACGCGGAGCAAGTGTCGGCAGTGCCGTCATCATCTACATCATCCCGCCACCTGCTTGATGCGGGCGATCAATTCGTCGACGGCCTTGTCCACCGGCACCTTCTCGCTGACCACGCGGTTCATCGCCTTGGCCCAGACGTTCTCGTTGTTCAGGATGGTGAACTTCCAGTTCTTGGTGAAGTCGAACGGCGCGGTGCCGCCGGTGAACTGGTTCCAGACCGCCTTGCGATGCCGGTCCGCTTGCCAGAAGGGGCTCGCCTGGCTCGCCTTGGTCACCGGGAACCAGCGGCCGAGCGCACCCTCGACATAGGGCCGCACATTGTCCTCCTGCATCAGGAACGCGATGAACTGCTTGCCTTCCGCCTTGTTCTTGGCATTGGCGAAGATCAGCCCGGTCTTGACGTCGGAGCGGTACTTGATGGTCGAGCCGTCCGGTGCCTTCGGGAACGACGCCGTGATGATGTCGTGCTCATAGGCCTGCTTGCCGGCGGCGCGCTGCGCGTCGGTCAGCGCCGGGTTGGTGGAATCCTCGAACCACTTCGCCGCGATCGAGATCGTGAAATTGTGCGTCATCACGATCGTCTTGTTGTGGAAGGCGACGTTGTTGTCCGGGTCCTTCCAGGTGGTGGAGGAGGGCGGCGTGCAGCCCTTGATGTAGGTGTCGGTGTAATCCTTCAACGCGTGGATCAGCCCGTCGCGGACCTTGGGATCGTCGACCAGCAGCTTGCCGTCATCGTCGACCAGCTTGACGTGGTAGGCGTCCATGAAGGTGTAGAACGACTGGAACGAGTCGGTGGATTCCACGCCCATCGGCTGGCCGACGCCGTAGATGCGCTGGCCGGTCGCCTTGCGGATCGCCGGCTGCACCTTGTCGCACCAGAACGACCAGTAGTCCTCCCACTTGGTCGGGATGTCGGCGGCCTTGAAGCCGGCCTTCTCCAGCATGTCGCCCCAGATCTGGACGTGCATGCTCTGCTGCTTCAGCGGGAAGCCGTAATAGGACTTCTTCTTGGCGACGTCGTTGTAGAGCAGCGCTGCTTCCAGCGTGTTCGGTGCGAAGGCGTCCTTCATCGGCAGCATGATGTCGGAGAGATCCTCGAGCTTGCCCTCGAAGGCCCACTTGCCCTGCGCCTGCACGTCGTAGGTGTCGGAATAGGCGACGTCGGGCACGGTGCCGGAATCCAGCGCGGCGACCGTCTTCGGGATCATGTCCTGGATCGCGTATTGCGACAGTTCGACCTTGATGCCGGTCTTGGCTTCGAATTTCTTGATCGTGTCGAGCAGCGCGTCGTCTTCGGATTTGTAAAATCCCTTGCCCCACCAGACCGTGATCGTCTTGCCCTGGGCGAGCGCGGGTGCCGTTGCGGCGAACAGGCCGACCGCGGCGACCGCAAGTGATAGCGCACCGATAACCTTGGATTTCACGTTGTTCTCCCCTCTTGGCGCCGGCTTATTTTTAACCGGTTGGGTAAAACACTAGCGCATGGCCGTGACCTGATAAAGGTGTCGCGTCGACGACTTCTGTAGGGGTTCGCGGCGCGCGCGCGGATCAGTCCCGCCGCATCGATGCGGAATGTGAATGGATCGGATCAATTCGACTTGGTCAGTTCAACCTGGTCAGTTTGACCTGATCAGTTTGACTTGGCGTTCTCGGCCGCTGTCGCCGCGCCGCTGCCGGGTGCTGCTGGTGCGGCTTCGGGCGCCGGCTGCCGCGCGCCGCCGGTGAAGCGCTCGATCACCGAGCGCACCGCGTCGCGGGTCTTGCGATCCTTCACCGCATCGAGCAGCGGAGCTGACGCCGGCGAGCGGCGGATCAGGCTCTCCGGATCGGGGAAGATCAGCGGATCGTCCCATGGGCCCTGGATCACGAATGGCAGGTCGAACGCATTGCCGCCGGCGGATGCCGAGGTCAGGCTGGCGACGCCCTTGAGGTCGTATTCGCGCGACGGCACCGAGGCGGTGCCGGTCAGCGTGATCTTCGCCGCCGGGCTTTCGACATGGATGTCGTCGGCGGTGGCGACGCCGTCGGCGAATTTCACCGAGATGCTGAGATTGTCATAGGGCGTCGAGCCGGAGCGGAAATTGCCGCCGCCGGACAGCGGTCGCTTCTCCAGCCGCCGCAGCAGCTGCTCGACATTGAAGCCGGCGATCGCGCCGTCGTGCCCGGTCAGCGTGGCGGTGCCGTCGAGCGACGATGCGAGCCCGAACGGACTCGAGCCGGAGGCGGTCAGCGAGACGTTGAGGTTGCCGCGGCCGGACAGCTTGTTGATGCCGAACAATTCGCTGGCGCAGGCCTGCAAATCGACATCGGTGAACTGGAATTGTGCCCGGACGTCGGCTACCGCATCGGAGCGCGCGATCGCGAACGAACCCCTGGCGATGCCGCCATACATCTGCGCCTCGCCGACGCTGAGCGCCAGCGCGCCGCCGCGCAGATTGGCGCCGAACGCGGTGCGGCCGAGCTTGGACGGGCCGACCGTCACCTTGGCGGCCGACAGCCGCATGTCGAGATCGGTCGACGACAGCGAGGAGAGGTCGAACAGTTGCCTGTTCCAGTCGCGCTGGCCGCTGGCGAGCAGGCGGAAGGTCGAGATGTAGGGCGTGAAATCGAGATTGCCGGCGGCAAGCGTCGCCTGCAGCGTCTGCCGGCCGTTATTGGCGTAGGTCATCACGCCCTCGGCGACATTGCCGTCGAGCTCGACATTGACATTGGTGAGCGCGACCGAGCCGCCGACCACATTGGCGCGGGCCTTCATTGCGAAGCGGCCGAAGCCGCCACCGCCGCCGGGCGGTGCCTGTCCCATCCAGCGCAACGCGTTGCGCAGCGACGGCGAGTCCATGGTGGCCGTGCCCTCCATCATCAGGCTGGTGCGGTTGGCCACGGTTCCGTCGAATGCAACTTTCAGCGGCGCGCTGGCGAGCCGTGCCTTGAGGCCGGAGCGGTCGCCCGACAGCAGCGCGACGAAATCGCTGGCGCTGATCGAGCCGTCGACGCGCTCGCCGCGCCAGTCGAACTGGCCGGTTGCGGCAAATGAACGCGAGATCGAGGGCCACGCCAGCGACAGATCGATGTCGCCGAGCTTTTCGGAGATGTGGTTGGCGCCGTCCTCGTAATTCAGCTCGCCATCCTGGATCCGGATTTCGGAGAACGACACCTGGTTCTCGGCCCCCGGCGTCATCGTCTTGGCGATGGTCTCGACGAACGGTGTCCAGTTGCTCTCGCCCGCGGCGTCGCGGACCACGTGGATATGCGGGCGCAGCATCATGACGTCGGCGATCTCGAACCGCCGCAGCAACAACGGCAGCAGCCGGAGGTTGGCGGTCAGCACATCGACCTGCAGCGCCGGATCGATCGTGTCGGCGCCCTTCAGCCCGACATTATGGAAGGAGACGTAGCTGCCCGGAAACACCGAGACATCGATCGGGCCGTTGACGACGAGCTCGAGTCCGGTCACCGCGCGGATCTGCGCTTCCACCGCGCGCTGCAGCGCATCCCGGTTGAGGAACCACGACGTTCCGACCAGGCCGATGAGCACCAGGCCGAAAAGCGCCGCGATCGGCATCCCCAGGCGCTTAATTCCTTGGGCCATCGTCAATGACATRTCCGGGTCGGGTTGAGGTTTGTCGGGTCGTCGTCGAACACAGCGGGTTCTCGCCGGAAGCCCCTGCCAACCCACGCAACTTGAAGGGTTTTCTTGACGCTTTCAAGGCCATGTTGCTGCCGCGGGCCGCCGCCGGTCGCCCCACGGGGCCGTGATTGACGCATTGCGAAGATTTCGCCTAATAATCCGCTTTGACACAGCCGTTCCGCGCCCTCCATCAGGTATTTGCTGCATGAACAAAGTTTATCCCGACGCCAAATCGGCACTCGATGGTCTCCTCAAGGACGGCATCATGATCATGTCCGGCGGCTTCGGCCTCTGCGGCATCGCCGAGACCCTGTCGGACGCGATCCGCGATTCCGGCGTCAAGGGCCTCACCGTCGTGTCCAACAATGCCGGCGTCGACGGCATCGGCCTCAGCCGGCTGCTGGAGACGCGCCAGATCAAGAAGATGATCTCGTCCTATGTCGGCGAGAACAAGCTGTTCGCCCAGCAATATCTCGCCGGCGAGCTCGAGCTCGAGYTCAACCCGCAGGGCACGCTGGCCGAGCGCATCCGCGCCGGCGGCGCMGGCATTCCSGCCTTCTACACMAARACSGGCGTCGGCACGCTGATCGCCGAAGGCAAGGAAGTGAAGGAGTTCGACGGCGAGAAGTACATCATGGAGCGCGGCCTGTTCGCCGACGTCGCCATCGTCCACGCCTGGAAGGGCGACACCGCCGGCAATCTGGTCTACCGCAAGACCGCGCGCAACTTTAACCCGATGATGGCCACCGCCGCGAAGGTCACCGTCGCCGAGGTCGAGCATCTGGTGCCGGCCGGCGAGATCGACCCCGATCACATGCACACGCCCGGCATCTTCGTGAAGCGCATCGTGCACGTCGCCAATCCGGTGAAGCGCATCGAGCAGCGCACCGTGCGCAAGCGCGAAACGGCTTGAGAGGAGATCACGCACATGGCCTGGACCCGTGAACAGATGGCCGCCCGCGCTGCCAAGGAATTGCGCGACGGCTATTACGTCAATCTCGGCATCGGCATCCCGACGCTGGTCTCGAACTACATCCCTGACGGCGTCGACGTGAACTTGCAGAGCGAGAACGGTATGCTCGGCATGGGCCCGTTCCCCTATGAGGACGAGGTCGATGCCGATCTCATCAACGCCGGCAAGCAGACGGTGAGCGAGCTGCCCTCGACCAGCTATTTCTCCTCGGCCGAATCCTTCGGCATGGTGCGCGGCGGTCATATCGACCTGTCGATCCTCGGCGCCATGCAGGTGGCGCAGAACGGCGACCTCGCCAACTGGATGATCCCCGGCAAGATGGTGAAGGGCATGGGCGGCGCCATGGACCTCGTCGCCGGCGTCAAGCGCGTCGTCGTCGTGATGGAGCATTCCGCCAAGGACGGCGCGAAGCTGCTCAAGCAGTGCAACCTGCCGCTGACCGGCGAGCGCGTGGTCGACATGGTCGTCACCGACCTTGCGGTGTTCACCATCGACAAGCACGGCAAGGACGGCATGGCGCTGATCGAGCTCGCCGACGGCGTCACGCTCGACGAGGTCAAAGCCAAGACCGAGGCCGAATTCCGCGTCGCGCTGAAGAACACCTGAGATGAGCGGCGCGGGACGATCCTCGATCCGTCCCGCACGCTCCGACGACGCCGGCTTCATCGCCCGTGTTGTGCTGGCCGCGCAGCGCGGCCCGATGCCGCGCGGCTGGTTCGACATCGCGCTCGATCGTCCCGAGCCGGAATGCCTGGCGTTCATGACGCGGCTCGCCGTTGCACGCGCGAGATCGTGGTACCACGTCGCCCATTTCCTGATCGCTGAAGTCGATGGCGTGCCGGCTGCCGCGCTGTGTGCGATGCCTGCGTCCGGAACGGTCGTCGCGGCCCGCGCGGCGATCGAGGAAGTCGCGGCAGAGACCGGCATGGATGCCGATGCCATCGTCGCGCGCGGCGGCTATGCCCGTAACTGCTGGGTGCAAGGCGGCGAGGGCGACTGGCTGATCGAGCATGTCGCCCGGCAGGCGTCGCAACACGGCCGTGGTGTGGTGCAGGAGCTGATCGGCCGCGCGCTGGCTGACGGCAAGGCCGCAGGTTTCGCGCGGGCGTCGATCTCGTTCCTGATCGGCAACGACGCCGCCGAACGCTGCTACACCAAGGCCGGCTTCGGCTTCGCCGAGGAGAAGCGCGATGCTGCATTCGAAGCGATGACCGGCGCGCCGGGCTTTCGCAGATTTGCGCGGGCGATTTGAGGCGGGGGCATCCTGACCGCATACGCCGCCGTCGTCCTGGCGAAAGCCAGGACGACGATGGGGATGGTTCTCGATTCATGATGTCAAATACGCGATGTCAGTGTGATGGCGGTCAAATCACTGATCACGACGATCGCACCCGCGGAAGCCGTGCAATTGTCACCGGCGTGTCGCGTCAGGCCAAACCGGTGTCGCCATAGTCCAAGTGTCCGGACGTGAGTTGCGCTATCTGAACCCCCTTCAGGCGCCGGCTACTTGCATGCCGAAACGGCAATCCGGCCGCCCAAACAAAAATCCGAAACAAGGGGACGGCTGAGGTACGCACGGGATGTTTCGATCCGCCGTGCCGCCGCAGCCGTCCTTGCTCCGGATTGTTTGCATCATCGAGGACCGATCCGTGATCAAGGTTTTTCGTCGTTCGTTCGTCGCCGGCCTGCTGTCGCTTGGCCTGGCCTTGCTGTCTCCTCACGGCGCGCAAGCGCAAACTCAAGGGACCGACACCATCCTCGTGCTCGACGCCTCCGGCTCGATGTGGGGCCTGGTCGACGGGCAGAGCAAGATCTCCGCAGCCAGGCAGGCGGTCGATGCCATCCTGTCGAAATGGAATCCCGCCGATCGTCTCGGCGTGATGGTCTACGGCCATCG
>BFBZ01001305.1_pt1 | contig 17040 bp, 14 predicted proteins | sample 1888401 | NCBI WGS metagenome assembly BFBZ01 (sample SAMD00112614, study PRJDB3348) | symbiont metagenome | host: Chara braunii | reverse complement strand
CCGTTCCCGCCGTGACGCTCTCCGGCTTTCGCGGAGCGGCCAGCGAAGGGCTGGTCAAGGCCAATATCGTCGTCGCCGACGGCCTCATCAAGGATATCTTGCCGCCCGGCGCTGCACCCGCCGAGTTCGCCAGGGTCGATATGCGAGAGGGTATGGTCTGGCCGACCTTCGTCGACATGCACACCCATCTCGACAAGGGCCATATATGGGAGCGGCGCTCCAACCCGGACGGCAGCTTCATGGGCGCGCTCGATGCCGTGCGCACCGACCGCGAGGCCAACTGGTCGGCCGATGATGTGCGCAGGCGCATGGAATTCTCGCTGCGCTCGGCCTACGCCCACGGCACCGGCCTGATCCGCACCCACCTGGATTCGCTGGCGCCGCAGCACCGCATCTCCTTCGAGGTCTTCACCTCGGTCCGGGAGGCCTGGAAGGACAAGATCGCGCTCCAGGCCGTTGCCCTCTTCCCGCTCGACAGCATGGCGGACGATGCCTTCTTCGCGGATCTGCTAAACGTCGTGCGCGATGCCGGCGGCCTGATGGGCGGTGTCACGCAGATGAACCCGGATCTTGACGCGCAGCTCGACAAGCTGATCCGCGCTGCCGCCGACAACGGCCTCGACATCGATCTGCACGTCGATGAGACCGAGGACAGAGAGGTGCTGACACTGAAGGCGATCGCCGAGGCCGTGCTGCGCAATGGCTTTACCGGCAAGGTCACCGCCGGCCATTGCTGCTCGCTTGCTCGCCAAGACGAGAAGGTCGCCCGCGCTACCATCGATCTCGTCGCCAAGGCCGGGATTTCCATCGTCTCGCTGCCGATGTGCAACATGTACCTGCAGGACCGCCATCCAGGCCGCACGCCGCGATGGCGTGGCGTCACCCTGCTGCACGAGCTTGCCGCCGCCGACGTGCCGACAGCCGTTTCCTCGGACAATACCCGCGATCCCTTCTATGCCTATGGCGATCTCGATCCGGTCGAAGTCTTCCGCGAGGCCGTGCGTATCCTGCATCTCGATCATCCGCTGGATACAGCGGCAAGGGTCATCACCACCTCGCCCGCCGAAATCCTCGGCCGCCCCGATATCGGCCGCATCGCCGTCGGTGGCCCGGCCGATCTCGTTCTTTTCAGCGCCCGGCGCTGGAGCGAATTCCTCTCCCGCCCACAGTCCGACCGCGTCGTCCTTCGCAAGGGCAAGGTGATCGACCGCAGCCTGCCGGACTATCGTGAACTCGACAGCGTCATTGGAGCTTAACATGCCGGATTATCAGCGCATCAAGAAGGAACTCGAAGGCATCGCCATCGAAGACAATCCGGCGCTCGTGCGCCAGAAGAGCCGCGACTTCTATTGGTATTCGCCGATCCTCAAAGCCCAGCTCGACAACGTCACCGCCGATCTCGTCGTCACGCCGAAGAGCGAGGAAGAGGTGATCCGCACCCTGAAGGTCGCCTATGCGCATGACGTGCCCGTCACCCCGCGCGGCGCCGGCACCGGCAATTACGGCCAGGCCATGCCGCTTTCTGGCGGCATCGTGCTCAACCTCGCCGCCATGAACAGGATCAAGGAGATCCATCCCGGCCGCGTCGTCTGCGAACCCGGCATCGTCATCGCCGAGCTCGATCGCCAGACCAAGGCCCATTCCGGCCAAGAACTGCGCTTCCACCCCTCGACCGCGCAAACGGCGACGATCGGCGGCTTCATCGCCGGCGGCTCCGGCGGCGTCGGCTCCATCACCTGGGGCGGCCTGCGCGATCTCGGCAATATTCTGCGCCTGCGCGTGGTGACGATGGAAGCCGAGCCCCGCACTCTCGATCTCACCGGCTGGGACCTGACCAAGGTCAGCCATGCCTATGGCACCAACGGCATCATCACCGAGATCGAAATGCCGCTCGCCCCCGCCTATGACTGGGTGGACGTGCTGGTCGGCTATGACGATTTCATGGACGCCGTTCGCTTGTCCGACGCGCTCGCCAAATGCAACGGCATCCTCGTCAAGGAAATCGCGCCGATTGCGGCACCTATCCCGTATGAATATTTCACCCGCCACAAGCCCTATATTCGCGAAGGACAGTCGGTCGTGGCGCTGATGATCGCGCCGCACTCGATGGAACCCTTCGTAGCCTTCGCCGCGCAGCAGAGGGGCGAGATTACCTTCCGCTCCGACAAGGTGGAGAGCATGAAGGGCATCCCGCATGCCTATGAGCTCGCGTGGAACCATACGACGCTGCGAGCCATCAAGGTCGATCCAACGATTACCTATCTGCAGGTGCAGTATCCGGGGCCGGATCATGTCGCCAAGGTGCAGAAGATGGTGGAGATCTTCGGCGACGAAGTACCCGGCCATCTCGAATTCATCAGGTTTGACGGCCAGATCCAGTGCGCCGGCCTGCCGCTGGTGCGTTACACCTCTGAGGCACGACTGGAGGAGATCATAAAGATCCACCAGGATCACGGCTGCCCGATCTTCAATCCGCACCGCTATACGCTGGAAGAAGGCGGCATGAAGCAGACGGATGCCGTCCAGCTCGCCTTTAAGAAGGAAACCGATCCGAAGGGCCTGCTCAATCCCGGCAAGATGATCGCCTGGGACAATCCGGACTTCGATTTCAAATCCGGCAAGAACTACCTCTTCCCGGGTCTGGCGGCGCTGATGGAGGCCTCATGAAGGTTCTCGTTCTTCATTCGCATCCGGTCGAGGAAAGTTTTGGCGGTGCGCTGCATCGCCAGACCATCGAGAGCCTCATGGCCGCCGGCCATGAGGTCGACGACTGCAATCTCTATGCCGAGGGTTTCGACCCCGTGCTGTCCCGTCATGACCGCCTGATCTACCATGACTATCCCGAGAATACGGAGGCGCTAAAGTCCTATGTCGAGCGGCTGGAGCGCACCGAGGCTCTGGTGATCGTCACGCCGGTCTGGAATTTCGGCTTTCCGGCCATTCTCAAAGGCTATTTCGACCGTGTCTGGCTTCCCGGCGTCTCCTTCGAACTCGTCGACGGCAAAGTGCGCTCCAAGCTGCAGCATATCCGCAAGCTCGGCGCAGTATTGACCTATGGTGCCGACCCTTTCCGCGCCTTCATAGCCGGCAATCCGCCGAAGAAGATCGTCAAGCGCGTGCTGCGGGCGCAGATCAAGCCCTTCGCTCCGGTCGTCTTCCTTGCTCACTACGACATGAACCGCTCGACAGACGAGACGAGGAGCCGGTTTCTTGAAAAGGTGAAGCAGGAAATGACGCGGTTCTGACCGTTGCGCCGATCGGCACGTATTGCCCCCGACAATGTCGATACCAAAGGCAAGGCCCGCTGAACGCATCCAGACAAAGTTATAATATCGCTCAGCGCCCCATCCGATAGTAGGCGGGATCGGGGACCGGAACCGCGGCCATGAGATCTCGCGTATAGTTGTCGCTGGGATTTTCGAACACCTGTCGGCGCGTGCCCATCTCAACGATCCGGCCGCCGCGCATGACGGCGACATGATGCGACATTTTCTCGATGACAGCCATATCATGAGAAATGAACAGATAGGCGAGGCCCATCTGCTCCTGCAGCTCGAGCATCAGATCCAGCACGCGCGCCCGAACCGAGACGTCGAGCGCCGCCACGCTTTCGTCGGCCACGATGAGTTTCGGTTCGAGCGCCAATGCCCGCGCGATGCAAATGCGTTGGCGCTGGCCGCCCGAGAATTCGTGCGGATAACGGCTTGCAGCGTCTGTCGTCAGCCCGACGCGCTTCAGCAGTGCTGCGACGCGGTCTTTTCGTTCGGAGGCATTGCCGACATTGTGGATGACGAGAGGCTCGGCTACCGCCGAACCGACGCTCATCCGGGGATCGAGCGAAGCATAGGGATCCTGAAAGATCATTTGCGCGGCGCGACGCGTTGGCTGTATTTTCGAAGGGGAGAGACCGCTGGTCTCGCGACCTTCGATTTTCACGCTGCCTGAAAAAGCAATAAGACTGAGAATCGCCTTGCCCGTTGTGGACTTGCCCGATCCGCTCTCCCCGACCAACCCGAGCGTTTGCCCCGCCTTGATCGCGAAAGAGACTTCGTTGACGGTCGGTGCGTTTTTTGCACCCCTGCCGAACAATCCTGCTTTTGCACCATAGGTCACGCTCAGCTTCTCCACCTCAAGGATGGAGCCAGCGGCTGGTGTCGCCTTCTTCGGCATGTCCGAAACGCGCGGCGGCTCATCGGTGCCGGCATGCGCGCCGAGACGCGGCACCGCAGCCAGCAATTCGCGTGTGTATGTCTGGCTTGGCGTACCGAAGATGGCAAGCGCATCGCCCTGCTCGACAATGCGGCCGTGCTGCATGATGGCGACGCGATCTGCCATTTCAGCCACCACGCCCATGTCATGGGTGATCAGCAGGATCGAGGTATTGAATTCGTTGCGAAGCTCGCGCATCAGCGTCAGGATCTGCGCCTGCACGGTAACATCCAGTGCAGTGGTCGGCTCATCGGCGATCAGCACCTTGGGGCGGCAGGATAGAGCCATGGCGATCATGACGCGCTGGCGCATGCCGCCCGAAAGCTCATGCGGATATTGCTTCAGCCGTTTGGCTGCGTCGTTGATCTGGACGGCGTCGAGCATAGATCTCGCAATCTGCACTGCGCCGCCTGCGGTGTCGGCCTGATGCTCGCGAATGGCTTCGACGAGCTGTTCGCCGATCGTCATCACCGGATTAAGCGAGGTCATCGGCTCCTGGAAAATCATCGCCACCTCGCCGCCGCGGATCTGGCGAAGTGCGCGATGCGGTATGCCGACGATATTGCGGCCTTCCAGCAGGATCTCGCCGGACGTGACCTTGAGTGAAGCCTTGGGCAGCAAGCCCATGATCGAAAGCGAGGTCACCGACTTTCCCGATCCGGACTCGCCCGCAAGGCAAAGCGTCTTGCCCGGCTCGAGGTCGAAGCTCACATCGTCGAGGATGCGCTTCAACCCTTCCGGCGTTCTGGCATCGACGCTCAGATTGCGGACGGAGAGAACCGCGGGGCGGTCGCTTTGAGTGGTCACGCGAAGACGATCCTTGGAAAGTAGAAGGAGACCACCCAGTTGGGCATGTCGACAATTTCGCTGATTCTCAGATCTCCGCAAACCGAGCAGAGCATGTAGGCATCGACGGGATTGAGGCCGTGCTCGGCGGTAAGAAGATCGATCATGCGCATGACCGCCTCCTGTGCGCCGGTCATCAGATCCGGGCCGATACCCGTCGTCACTTCGTAGCCGGCACCATCGAGATGCCGTGTTACCGGCTCGGTTGTCGTAAAGCGCGGCGTCTTGAGGTTTGCCCCCTTCACCAGATCGAGGGTCAGTTCGACATTCATCTGGCTCTCGATTGCCGTGCCGCAGACTTCGCCATCGCCCTGGGCAGCATGCGTGTCGCCTACGGAAAAGAGCGCGCCTTCGGTTTCGATCGGCAGGTAGAGCGTGACGCCCGCCGTGAGATCGCGAATGTCCAGATTGCCACCGACACGACGGGGCGGCACGACGGAATGGAGACCAGCCTCGGCGGGCGCGACACCGATGGTGCCGGCGAATGGCTTGAGCGGCACCCGACCGCCGGGCCCGAATGCGGACGGCGCCATCGTCACGTTATCGTATTTCCAGACGTGCAGAGCCGGTTCCTTGAATTGGTCCGCCAGAAGGCCGAAGCCGGGAATATTGGCCGTCCAGCCGTGGCCGCTCGGGTGGAATTTACGGATCGTCACCTTGAGAGCGTCACCCGGTTGCGCACCCTCCACGTAGACCGGACCGGAGACTGGATTGATCTTGCCGAAATCCAGATTGGCCAACGTCTCCAGCGTAGCGTCGGCACCCAGCTGCCCGCCCGATGAATCCAGGCATTCGAACAGGATGGTTTCGCCGGCCTTGGCCGTCAGCGCCGGCGGAAAGTCCTTGTTCCAGCCGAAATTATGCTGTGCGCGGTGAATGGTGTGGGTGCAGGCGATGCACATGATGGTCTCCGGGTTCAAATCCGCTGGCGATCATCTCCCCCGCGCACTGCGAGGGAGATGGCTTGGTTTCTTTGGCTTGCTACTTCACGAAGATCGCGTCGTAGTTGATGACGCGGGTCGGATCGACATAGATGCTGCCCGAACCACCCATGCGCGGCGACTTGGCGACCACGCGGCGCTCGTTGATCACAGGCACCCATGGAGCATCCGCCATGATGTCGGTGAAGATCTTGCCCCAGGCAGCCTGGCGTTCGACGACCTTGGCCGGGTCCGACATGGAGTCGGCGGCGACGGCGCGCTCGTCGAGAGCCTTGTTGCAATACCACGACCAGTTCCAACCGCCGGGAACGGCACCGGAGCAGCCGAGGATCGGGCCATAGAAGTTGGACGGATCCGGGAAGTCGGCGATCCAGGCCATGCCGCCGGACCAGATCATCGGCGCCTCACCTTCGGTGCCCCCGGCGGAGATGACATTGGCTTGCGCAAGCGCGCGTACTTCAGCCTTGATGCCGACAGCTGCCAGATCCTGCTGGATCGATTGGGCGATGCGCGGCTGCGGATCAGTATTGGTGGAATAGAGCACCGTCGAGAAGCCATCGGCATAGCCGGCTTCGGCAAGCAGCGCCTTGGCCTTCTTCACGTCATAGGCAAAGCCCTGAAACGACTTGTCGTATCCCGGCATCAGCGGTGGCAGGACTTGATTTGCCGGCGTTGCACGGCCATTCAGGATGCGCGTGATGCGATCCTTGTTGACGGCCATGTTGACCGCTTCGCGGACCTTCAGATTGTCAAACGGCTTCACCCGGGTGTTGAGCGTGATGTAGCCCGTGTGAAGCTGCTCGCCATCGACGATCATGTTCGCGCCATCGGGAGAGTTCTTGATCTCCAGGAACTTGGCCGGCGGTATGCCGTCGCCGACGATATCGACCTCACCCTTCTGCAGTCGCAGCAACGCCACCAGCGGCTCCTGGCCGACCTCAACGGTGAAACTGTCGACGTGCGGAACATCCTTGGCGAAATAATCCTTGTTGCGCTCGAAGACGAGCTTCTGGCCGATAGTCCAGTCCTTCAGGGTGAAGGTGCCAGAGCCGACCGGCTTCTTGCCGAAGTCGCCATTTGCGGCCTCCACAGCCTCCTTCGGCACGACGGAGGCGAAGTTGATCGCCAGCACATGCAGGAAGGTCGCATCCGGGCGGCTCAGATGGAAGACGACGGTACTTGCATCAGGCGCTTCGATGCCCGGAAGATTATCGGCCTTGCCGGCCGACATATCGTCATAGCCCTTGATCGCGCCGAAGAAGCCGGCGCCGGGACCCTGTGTCTTCGGATTGACTGCACGCTCGATCGAGTACTTGACGTCGGAGGCGACCACTTCACGGCCGTTCGAAAACTTCACGCCCTTGCGCAGCTTGAAAGTATAGGTCTGGCCGTCGGGCGAGACGGTGAAGCTTTCAGCGAGCGACGGGACCAGCTCTGCCGTACCGGGCTCATAGTCCATCAGCCGCGAAAACAGGCTCTTGATCATCGACCAGTTCACCCAGTCGTAGCCGATGGCCGGGTCGAGCGTCGTGATATCGTCCTTGTAGGTGACGATGATGTCGCCGCCCTGCTTGGGCTGATCGGATGCATGAGCTGCCAGCGGCATAAAGGCGAGGACGGCGGCTGTCGTCGTTCTGAGTAACCAGCTTTTGAACATAGGTTAGTTCCCCTTCTTGGTATGATTCAATGCGAGCGGATACGTGGATCGATAAGCGGTGCGATGAGGTCGGCAATGAGATTGCCGAGAATGATGGCCAGCGCCGAGGTGAGCGTGACGCCCATGATGATCGGGATGTCGACCTGCTGGATCGCCTGCCACGCAAGCTGCCCGATCCCCGGCCAGCCGAAGACGGCTTCCACCACCACAACGCCGCCCATGAACTGGCCGATATCGATGCCGATCATGGCGATGATGGGCAGGATCGCGTTCGGCAACGCATGGCGCAGAATGATGCGCCGCCCCGAGAGGCCCTTTGCCCGTGCCGTGCGGATGAAGTCCTGGTTCAGCACGTCGATCATCGCCGAGCGAACCATGCGGGCATACCAGCCGGCGCCAAGCAACCCGAGCGTGGCGGCCGGTAGCACGATATTGGAGAAGCTGCCGTAACCGCTCATCGGAAACCAGCCGAGTGTCGCGGCAAAAAGATAGAGCAGGAGCAATGCGACGACGAATTGCGGCGCAGATACCCCGACGAATGCGGAGGCCATCACCAGGCGATCGGTTGGGCCGCCGCGATCGAGCGCTGCGATGATGCCGAGCGTCAGCCCGAGCAGCACCTCGACGAAGATGCCCGCGGCCATCAACGTGATCGTGGCCGGCAGGCGCGCCAGGATCAGCGTCATAACTTGCGTCTTCTGGGCATAGGAACGCCCGAGATCGCCGTGCAGCAGGCCGTTCAGATAGTGCAGGAACTGCGTTAGGAGCGATTGGTCGAGGCCAAGTTCGCGGCGAATATTGTCCACCGTCTGCGGTGTGGCGCTGCGGCCGGCGATCATGCGCGCCGGGTCCGCCGGCAGCGCATAGAGCAGGACGAAGGTGATGGCGGCGACGCCGAGAAGGATGAGCGCCGATTGAACGAGGCGCTTTGCGAGAACGTTCAGCATCAGCCTCTACCCCGCTGGGTCGGATCGAGAATATCGCGCAGTGCGTCGCCGACGAGATTGAAGGCAAGAGCCGTCAGCAGAATGACTGCGCCGGGGAAGAAGACGAGCCAGGGGGCTGCCTGGAAATAGCTCTGGCTTTCGAAGATGATGTTGCCCCAGGACGGTTGCGGCGGCTGGACCCCGACGCCCAGGAACGAGAGCGTCGCTTCCAGAAGAACGGTCGTGGCGATGCCGAGTGTCCCCCAGACGATGGCTGTGGGCACGAGATGCGGCAAGATATGCAGGATGACGATACGGACGCGGCCAGCGCCAAGCGCCCGCTCGGCCATGATGAAATCCCGCTCCACCAGTCCGCGGGTTTCGGTGTAGACGATACGGGCCACCTGAACCCAGTTTACCAGCGCGATGACCATGACGACGATCCAGAGACTGGGCTTCAGGATCGCGGCGAGCACGATGGCCAGCAGCAATGCGGGAAAGGCCATCATCAGGTCTGTAAAGCGCATCAGCACGCTGCCGGCCCAGCCGCGCAGATAGCCGGCCATGACGCCGACGAAGAGGCCGATCGCGACCGCAACGCCATTGGCCACCAGACCGATGATTAATGATGTCCTCGCCCCAAACAGCAGCCGCGAAAAAAGATCACGCCCAAGCGTATCGGTGCCGAGCAGGAACTGGCCGCCCGGCGGTATCGGCGCACCCTCCAGCGTAAGGCCATCGAACATCTGATTATCGGGGTCGAAGGGCGCAAGCCATGGTGCGGCGAGCGCCATCGCGACGACGGCCACGACGATGATGAGACCGAACAGCCCCGCGGGCTGCCGGCAAAGTTCCTTGAGCACCCGCATCAGCCGACCTCGGACAGGGTTTCGGAGCCGACGAGAAAGAAGGCGGCGATCTGTTCGACCGGGAGACGCCGGCGCATGGCGCAGTTTCTCAATATGGCATAGGCGCATTCGTCGTCGATGTGACGCTCGGCCTTCAGCCGCTCGATTGCCGAATAGACGACAGGACGCAGCTTCAGGCGCTCCTCCAGATGGGCGATGCGGCCGGCTGCCTTGATGCGCTCTTCATGGATGGAGACGGCCAGCACAAGCGCGGGGAAGACGGCCGATGCCATCACCGGCTTCGGAATGATCGCGCCGGCACCCTGACGCATGGCCCAGGCGATGCGGCCCGGCGCTTCCGAACCGAGCACGGCAACCACGGGCCGCAGCGGCTTGTCGCCACTCCACGGGATGAGCTCATCCCAGCCACGATCGACGTCAACGATGACAACATCGGGCAGATCGCCTGTCGCGATGGGCTTCCATTGGCGGTTCACCCGCATGCCGAGAACGATGAGCTGGCGGTTCAGCCTCTCGGTATTCGTATCTTCCTCGGCGAGGATCGTGACGTGCCATCCGGCGAAATTGGGCGTGCCGTTCATGATTGCACCACCCGAAGATGCCGGGCAGGCTTCTGCCTGCTGGTGATCAGATAGGGATCGGCGGGAATGGCCTGCTCCGAGGCGATGAGATCGAATCCCTGCTGCGCATTGATCCGCCCGAGATAGAAGGGTAACGCGGCGTGGTTTGTCGTCGGATCGACAACAAGGTCACCAAGAACTGACGGCCATGAGCGTGAGATGACTTCCTGCCTGACCATAACGGGATCGTCACTGCCACAGGCTTCGATCGCGGCGATGCAAAGGGCGACGGCGGTATAGGAGCTGGCAAAGATGGTGGAAACCTTGCCGATTTCCGGGCGCCATGCGTTGAGGCGGGATTTGAAGGCAAGATTCTCGCTGGAGTTCAGACCGTCGAAATAGGAAAGCGCCGAAAGCTGTCCCACCGCCCCACCTGCGATATCGGCCAGCTCGCATTCCGTCAGATCGCAGCTCGCAACCGGGCAGTTTTCCGGCAGGAAGTGAGGGTCGCGCTTGCCGAGTTCACCGATGGCAGCGAGGAAGGCGTAGCTCGACGGGCCGATCAGATTGTTGAGGATGAAGCTCGGCCGCTTTTCGGCGATATCGGCAATGATACGCTCGACCGCAGTCTCTTCCAGCGGCAGATAGCGCTCGCCGAGAATAGTCCCGCCGGCATTGACGATCAGCTCGCGGGCGAGCCGGTTCATTTCCCAACCCCAGACGTAATTCGCCCCGACGAGATAGGGTCTCGAGCCGTGGCGAGGGATGAGATGTTCGAACAACGGAATGAGATGCTGGTTCGGACATGCGCCGATATAGATGACGTTTTCGTTGGCCTCGAACCCCTCATAGGGGCACATATACCAAAGCAGACCATCATGCTTCTCGACCAGCGGAATGACTTCCTTGCGGGCGGCCGAGGTGATGGTGCCGACAATATGCCGGCAACCGCTATCACGCATCAGGCTGCGCGCGCCTTCGAGATAGGCGGCAATGTCGGCATGCGGATCGAAGAAGACGAGCTCTGCCTTCCCGCCGCCATTCTGGTGATAGTCGTGAAGCGCGAACTCGGCACCGAGCCGGGCCTCGCGGCCAAGCGAGCCATATGGTCCCGTGGTCGAGTAGAGAATGCCGATCTTCACGACGTCTTGCATCGAAACCCCAAAAATAAAAAATCCCACAACGCGGGTCCCGGAAACCGGGGCGTTGTGGGGCGCTATTGCCCTTCGACGAACGAAGTCATGTCAATAAGACGAGCGAATATGCTCATATCTTGAGCGTGATTAAAATACGGTCATTCCCGCTTTGTCAATGCGGCCGTTATCGTTTCTTGCTGCTGCTGATGCCAGCCGCAAGTTGTAGTGCACATCCCGTCCAAGGATGGGAAACGCCGCCGCCCTTTCGAAATGACTGCCGAGAGTTGCCTCTGCTGAAAGCCTCGAAGGTTTCACTGCACGCCGCCGGCAATCGCCTGCCCGACTTTTCTGGCCTGTACACGAATATCCGGTACGGCGGTAATCTCCCAGAATTGGCCGGCTGTCAGCGCGCCGACGGCGTAGATGGCGGGGCCGCTGCTTGTCGAGCGCGGAATACGCGATTGGGCGTCGACAGTGATCCCAAGGTTCAGCGGATCGGCCTCGATCAGCCCCTGATGCTGCATCTCGCGCAACAGCGGCGAATGCGAGATACCTGCCCGCTCCATGCCGGTGCAATTGACGACCCAATCCGCCTCGAGCGCCGCGATATCGCTTCGTCCTCTCGGACGATAGCGCAGCCTGAGACCGTTGGACTCCTCGACATCAAGCAGATAGCCGGCGCGGATCGAAACCTGCCCGCTTCTTATCATCGAGTCGAACTTCCCGAAAACATCGGGCGCGACGCGATGGCGATGAATATTCCACCACGGCAATGCATGGCGCAGAAACCGCCGCCGCTCGACTTCAGGCAATCTCAGCCAAAGCGCCTGGGTCTTCGGGCGCAACCCATCCATGACGCTCCGCCAATCGCCGGAGGTCCGGCTTTCCCGACGTAGAGCGTGCAGAAGCTCGCTCATTCGTGTCGGCAATGCAGCAACATCGATTTCCATTGCCAGCTTTGGCGCCCTGACGTGATCGAGCGGTGCGAGACCACGGCGCGACAGCACCGTGACTTTTCCGGTGAACCCATGCGCCGACAGGGCCAGGACCTGGTCGATCATGGTGAGGCCGGAACCCAGAATGCAAACCCTGTCCGTCGCTTCCACACGCCTCAACCAGGAGAGCCGCCAGGGATTTTCGACGACATGCGCCAACGCGCGCGGAGACAATGCCGAGAGATCGATGGGCAATTTGGCATTTCCGACGCCCAGACAAAGGACGATATTCCGGCCCGCGATCTCATTGCCATTATCCAGCAGAAAGCCGATCACCGTCCCGTAGCGCTCGACACAACCAGTTGCCTTCGCTTTGATGAAATCGACCCGGCAACGCGGCTTCTTGTGGCGCAGAAGCTCCGCCAGACTATCGCGAATATAGAGGCCATAGTCCTGACGCGACGCGAAATCGCCGGCTCCGAGAGGCCGCTTGCGCTCACGCAGCCATTCAACGAAATTGTCCGGCCTGTCCGGATAGAGGCTCATGCGGCCAGCCGGCACGTTCAGCCGATGCAGGTAGAGCTCGGTGCGATAGGCCGTTCCACGCCCAAAGCCGGGATCGTCGCCGACAATGGCGATCGAGGCGGAAGCAGGCAGGAGTTCGACAAGATTGCAGACAGTCGCGATCGCAGAGAAACCCGAGCCTACGATCACGGCATCATAGATCATTGAATGTCCTTCTCCGTCTTCGCGGACCACATGACCCTATAATTTAGGACGCCACGCTGTTCGGGCCAGCCCCCAAGCCAATGTGACCGCCCTATGCCGGGAAAACCTTGGCCCTTCGGAATTGGACAAAACCATCCTCGCCGGCTTCGACCGCCCTCTCCGGCTCGACGTCGAATTCCAGCTGTTCCCCGTTCCCGGTCGTCACCAAGACGCGCCGTCCATCGACGCGATCGAGAACCCGGCCAACATGGGCCGGAATCCCAGGCCCTTCATTTGACCAGATCAGATCGGCAGGGCGAGCGTGGATCTCCGCCTTGCCGTTGGGCAGGCCGGAGGCTGCAATCGCTACGTCGCCAACATGGGCGGCACCGTCGCGCACCTCCGCGGCAATGACATTGGTATCGCCCAGAAAGCGCATGACGAAAGCCGATTTCGGATCTCGGCAGACCTCTCCAGGCGTACCCTGCTGAACGATCTGGCCGTCTTTCAGAACAACGACCCGGTCGGCGAGATCAAGCGCCTCTTCCTGATCATGCGTCACGAACAGCGTCGTGATCCCCAGCTCGGAATGGATTTCCCGCAGCCAGCGCCGAAGATCGCGGCGAACATTGGCGTCAAGTGCGCCAAACGGTTCGTCGAGCAGCAGAACCTTGGGGTCGACAGCCAGAGCGCGGGCAAGCGCTACACGCTGCCGCTGGCCGCCGGAAATTTGCGCCGGAAAGCGTTCGGCAAGTCCGTCGAGCCGCACCAGACGCAGGAGCTCGGCAACCCGCGCGTCCACAGCTGCCTTTTCGCGCTTCACCTTCGAGACCTTCAGTCCGAAAGCGATGTTCTGCGCGATCGTCATATGCGGGAAGAGCGCGTAGTGCTGGAATACGAAACCGACGCCGCGGTCGCGGACCGGAATGTCGGTCGCATCCTGCTCACCGAAATAGATATGGCCTCCGTCAGCATATTCCAGGCCGGCGACCATGCGCAGGATCGTCGTCTTGCCGGAGCCGGACGGCCCGAGCAATGCGACGAGCTCGCCGCTCTCGATCGTCAGCGATACATCCCGCACTGCCCGAAAGGTCTCGAAGGTTTTGACAACATGCTCGAGGCGAATTTTCATGATGCTTTCTCTGCGGAATTGACGGCGGCGCGGGCCCGGCCAGCGCCCTGACGCTCCAGCGCTACCTTGGCAATGATGGTAAAGACGGCAATGATTGCGAGGATGGAGGCGGCGGCGAAGGCGCCTGCCGCCTGATAATCATGGTAGAGCAATTCGATGTGCAGCGGCAATGTGTTGGTCTCGCCGCGAATATTGCCCGACACGACCGAGACCGCACCGAACTCCCCCATGACGCGAGCATTGCAGAGCACGACGCCGTAAAGCAGCGCCCATTTTATGTTCGGCAGGGTGACGGCGAAAAAAGTGCGCCAGCCGGAAGCCCCGAGCGAAGTCGCAGCCTCTTCAAGGTCACGGCCCTGCGCCTGCATCAGCGGGATCAATTCACGCGCCACGAAGGGCGCCGTGACGAACATCGAGGCCAAGATAATGCCGGGAACCGCGAAGAGGATCTTTATGCCATACTCTTCCAGCGTTGGGCCCAATATGCCCTGCAGGCCATAGACGAAGAGATAGGCGACACCCGCGACGATCGGCGACACCGAGAAGGGTATTTCGATCACCACAAGCAGAAGCCGCTTTCCCCAGAAATCGAATTTCGTAATCGCCCAGGCCGCAGCGATGCCGAAGACGGTGTTGACGGGAACGGCAATCAGCGCGGTCACCACCGTCAGTATGATGGCACTGACGGTATCGGGATGAACGATCGCCGCAACATAGACCTGCCATCCCTTGGAAAGGGCTTCGACGGCGATGACAATGAGCGGTGCCAGAATGAGGAGACCCGCAAGGATCAGCACCACGGCAATCAGGCTGCGCCGGAAAACAGGCTGGTCGCCGACGCGTGGCGGCTTTCGGCGAGTTTGAGCGACACTCATGGTCAGTTCCTCACCGTGTAGCGCAGCGCGCGCGCCTGCAGCCAGTTGGTGACCGCGAGCATCACGAAAGCAGCGAGAAGCAGCACGGAGGCGATAGCGGCAGCGGCCACGTAGTCATATTCTTCCAGCCGGATGAAAATCAGCAGCGAGGTGATCTCCGTCGACATCGGCTGGTTGCCGGCGATGAAGATGATCGCGCCGAATTCGCCGAGGCAGCGGGCAAAGGAAAGCGATACACCGGCAAGGAGCGCCGGCGTCAGCAACGGCAGGATCACCTTGCGGAAAATCTCCCAGTCGGAACCACCGAGCGATTGTGCCGCCTCCTCCAGTGCCGGATCGAGATCTTCCAACACAGGCTGCACCGTCCGCACGATGAAGGGCAGCGACGTAAAGCACATGGCGATGGCGATACCGAGCGGGGTATAGGCGACCTTGATACCGATCTGGCTCAGCAGGGAGCCGAACCAGCCATTGGGCGCAAACAAGGCTGTCAGTGAAATGCCGGCAACGGCCGTCGGCAGCGCAAAAGGCAGATCGACCATGGCATCGAGGATGCGTCTGCCGGGAAATCGATAGCGGGTGAGCACCCAGGCAAGCGCCAAGCCGAAGAAGAGATTGAAGACGGTTGCCCCGAAAGCCGACGAAACCGTAACGCGATAGCTCGCAAGCGCGCGCGGCGACGAGACGACACGCCAGTAGTCCTCGAAGCCCAGGCTCCCCGTTTTAAAGACAAGCGCGGCCAGCGGCAGAACGACGATCAGCCCCACATAGAAAAGGGTAACACCGAGCGACAGCGGCAATCCCGGAAGGATATTCCGTCTCAACCTGCTATTTCCTTTTATGGCAAAGCCCGGCAGGACCGAAGTCCGCCGGGCGATATCAAAAGCGAATTCCAATCAGGAGTTAGCGGCTGCCATAAAGCTTGTCGAGCGTGCCGCCCGAGGCAAAGTGTTCCTTCTGGACTTTTTCCCAGCCACCGAAGACATCATCCACCTTGACCAGGCGGATATCGGGGAATTGGCCCTTCACCTCGGCGGCGACCTTTTCGTTGTTGACCCGATTGCCGAATTCGGCGGCAATCCGCTGGCCCGCTTCGCTGTAGAGGAAGTCCAGATAGGACTTCGCAAGCTCCTCGGTACCATGTTTCTTGGCGACCTTATCGACAACGGCGACCGGAAACTCCGCGAGCAGGCTCACCGATGGTATGACGCTTTCGACCTTGTCCTTGCCGTATTGCTTGACGATGCCGCGGGTCTCGGCCTCAAACGTGATCAGCACATCGCCCGTCTCACGCTCGACGAAAGTCGTCGTGGCAGCGCGGCCACCCGTATCGAAGACGGGAACATTGTTGAAGATCTTGGTGATGTAGGCCTCGATCTTCCCCTGATCGCCGTTATAGGCCTCTTTCGCCCAGGCGTAGGCGGCAAGGTAGGTATAGCGGGAATTGCCTGATGTTTTCGGGTTGGGGAAAACGGCGTGAACATCGTCACGAGCAAGATCGCCCCAATCCTTGATGTTCTTCGGGTTGCCGGCGCGCACGAGGAATGACGGGAAGGAGTAGAATGGAGACGCATTGTTCGGGAAGGCCTTGGTCCAGTCCTTCGACACAAATCCGTTCTTGGCGAGGAAATCGATATCCGTCGACTGATTGAAGGTCACGACGTCGGCTTCCAGCCCCTCCACGATCGAGCGGGCCTGCTTGGATGTCCCGGCATGCGATTGATCGATGGTGACGCCGGGATGCTGCTTGATGAAAGCCTCGTTCTCGGCGGCAAAGAGCTCGCGGGAAACATCGTAGGAGGCGTTCAGCAGTTTCGTCGGCTGCTGCGCCAATGTCGGGCCAGCAAGGAGGGCGGCAAATGCGGTGCCGAGGATAAGTAGGCGGATCATGCATGTCTCCGGTCATTTATGTCATGCGGGAAACTACCGATACGTGCATCGGATGGCGAGGAACACTGCACCCTACTTCCGCTCAACCTTAGAAATTTTGTCCGCTTTATGCTGTAATTCGCGCAGCTCTTGCCGAGCTTGTATCAGTCAAACCGAGACGAAAAGGCAGAGCCTTTCTCGATTTTCATTTCGCTCGACGCCGATAGCATCGGATAGATCATCCCTTTCGACGCGAAAAATGAGGCTAGGCGATCTCGGGATAACCCATGCGCGCCGCTTCGCGCCCAAGGTCCAGCAGTGGCTGATAGTCAGCATCTTCCAGCACGCTGAACTTTCTGAGCCCTAGGGTATCGCGC
>BFBZ01001304.1_pt1 | contig 17055 bp, 18 predicted proteins | sample 1888401 | NCBI WGS metagenome assembly BFBZ01 (sample SAMD00112614, study PRJDB3348) | symbiont metagenome | host: Chara braunii | reverse complement strand
GAACGGCTCCAGTGCCTCGCACCGCGCGGCATGCGCCGCGAGCGCCGGCCAGCGCCGCGCGTCGAACAGGCCCGGATTGGCCTCGCCGGTGATCCTCAGGACGCAGGCGACCGCGATGTCGGCATGGCCGATCGCCTCGCCGAACCAGAACGGCGTCGTCAGGGCCGCCCGTTCGGCCTCGAGGACGTCGAGGACGCCATGGATCTGGGCGTGCAGGCGATCGACCCAGGGCCGCGACGTCTCGGAATGCAGGATGCGCTCGTAGATCAGGCTGACAACCTTGTCGCCGAGGCCGGTGGCGAGCGCGCAGACCTTCAGGGCGTGGCGACGGTGCCGGCCATTGCCGGCGATCAATGCCCTCGATGGGCCGACGCGTTCGTCGAGATGATCGAGGATGGCCGTGCTCTCGATCAGCGCTTCGCCATCGTCGAGAACCAGCGTCGGCACCCGGATGACCGGATTGTAGCGGGCCACCTTGTCGGCATCGGCAAAGACCGACCATGGCCGATGTTCATACGCGAGACCGTAGAGATGGAGCGCGATGGCGACACGCCGGACGAAAGGCGAATCATATTGGCCGATCAGGATCACGGCGCGTCTCCGTTAAAAGTCCCGGGGCGAGAGCCTGACCGCCGCCGGAGGTTGACAGGGCCGACCGCCTCCCCAGGCGGATGGGCCAGCGGTCAGCGCCGGCTCGCGGCCGAGCCGCCGCAGCGGGCATAGACCATCATGCCATAGCGCCCATGGGCTTCGTCGTTGGTGTAGCGGGTGATGAAGGTGTTGGCGTCGACAATGACGAGTTCGCGATTGGCGCGATTGCCCGGCTCCGGATTGCCCGGCGGCACCAGATAGGTCTTGCCGTTGGCCGTGACGAGCTGCAATTCGCTCGGCGCCGCGGCGTCGGCGGCGTGCATCATCGCGCCGCCATGCGGCCCGCGCGCGATCACGTAAGGGTGGCCGCAGGAACCGCGCGCGCCCGCGATCGATTTCGGCCGGTCGGCCTCGTTCCAATAGGACACGAAGCCCCAGCGGCCGACGAATTGCTCGGCGCCCTGAGCGAATGCCGGAGCAGCGGAAAAAACGGCGACAAGGGCAAGGAGTGTGCGGCGCATGGTTGGTTCCGGGCGAGACAGTCGATGGTCGAGAATTAGGCGAGGAGCAGGATCCGGCCAAGCGTCGGCGCGTCGCACGCCGCATATCGCAGCCGACCGTGGCCGGGAAACAACGTCACCTTGCCATGGTGGCGTCGGCAGTTGCCTTCGCCGGCAAAGCCACTAGGGTCCGACCTCAAAGGGGAACGGGTGCGCCAGTCACCCGATAGCAGGATCACGGGAGGCCTTCATGACATCAACAGGCAAGGCGCGGCTGTTCAACGGCCCGGCATTGGTCAAATCGCTGGCGATCGCCGGCATCATGGCGCTCGGCGCGCTGGCGCAGAGCGGGCCGGCGGCCGCGCAAAATTATCCGAACCGGCCGATCCGCGCGATCGTGCCGTTCGCCGCCGGCAGCGCCACCGACATCGTGGCGCGCGCCTTCGGTGACCGGATGAGCCAGACGCTCGGCCAGTCCCTGGTGATCGAGAACCGCCCCGGCGCCAATGGCATGATCGGGGCCAGCGCGGTCGCCAAGGCCGACGCCGATGGCTACACGATCCTGATCGGCACCAATTCGACCAATGCGGCGGCCCCCGCGCTGTTCAACAACGTGCCGTTCGACATGCACCGGGATTTCCAGCCGGTCTCCTTCCTGTGCTCGGTGCCGCTGATCGTCGCGGTGTCCAACGAGGTGCCCGTCAAGACGTTGGCGGAGCTGATCGCGCTCGCCAAGACCCGCACCGACCTGACCTTCGCCTCGGCTTCCGCCTCGCAGCGCGTCTCCACCGAGATGCTGCTGGCCATGACCGGCATCAAGATGACCCACGTGCCCTATCGCCAGGGCCCGGCCGCCATGCAGGACCTGATCGCCAACCGCGTGACGCTGTTCACCGCCGATCTCGGCGTGATGCTGCCGCAGGTGCGCGCCAATACGGTGCGGGCGCTGGCCGTCACCTCGGCGACCCGCTCGCCGCAATTTCCCGACCTGCCGACGGTCGACGAGGCGGCCGGTGTCAAGGGTTACGAGTTGATCGCCTGGTTCGCCCTGTTCACCCCCGCGGGCGTCTCGCCCGACGTCGTCGCCAAGCTCAACGCGGCCGTGCGCGCGGCGGCGACCTCGCCCGAACTGCAGAATGCGCTCACCGCCTCGCTCGGCATGCAGATCGCACCGTCGACGCCCGAGGAGCTCGCCGAGCGGGTGCGCGTGGAGGCGGTCAAATGGATGGAAGCGGCCACCGTCGCCGGCATCGAGAAGCAATGATCCGCGTTGCCACCCGGGCGGATCTCGCGCGCATCGGCGAGATCCGCATGGCTGTCCGCGAGAACCGCCTGAGCAATCCGGACAAGATCGTCGATCAGGTCGGCTGGCTGATCGACCGCGACGGCTTCTGGGTCTGGGACCAGGACCGCGCCATCCAGGGCTTCTCGTCGGCCGATCCACGCGACGGCTCGATCTTCGCCTTGTTCGTCGATCCGGATCGTGAGGGACAAGGCATCGGCCAGGCCCTGCTCGCCGAGGCCTGCGCCGCGCTGAAGACCGCCGGTCATGCCAAGGCCTGGCTGACCACCGGCCACGGCACGCGCGCCGAACGCTTCTATCGCCGCAACGGCTGGACCGAGACCGGCCTGACCGACAATGGCCAGATTGTTTTCGAACTGCGTCTCGCCGATTGACCGGCCGGGCGCCCCGCCGCGCCGCCGCCGAATTGACGGAGGATCGACCATGAAGTTCGCCACGATCGCCATGCGCTGCCTGGCCTTGGCAATGCTGGCCCTGCTGTCGCTTGCGAGCCCGGTGCAGGCAGCCGAAATCAAGGTGATGAACTCCGGCGGCTTCACCGCCGCCTATCGTGAATTGCTGCCGGCCTTCGAGCGGGCGAGCGGACACAGCGTCGTCACCTCATGGGGCGCCTCGATGGGCACGGCGCCAGACGCCATTCCCGTGCGGCTGGCGCGCGGCGAGGCCGCGGACATCGTGATCCTGGCGGCGAGCGGGCTGGAAAACCTGATCCGGCAGGGCAAGGTCGATCCCGCCAGCCGGGTCGACCTTGCCCGGTCGAGCATCGGCATGGTGGTCCGGGCCGGCGCGCCGCGGCCGGATATCAGCTCGGTCGAGGCGCTCAGGAAAGCGCTGCTCGAGGCAAGATCGATCGCCTATTCGGCAAGCGCCAGCGGCGTCTATATCTCGACCGAACTTTATCAGCGGCTGGGCGTCGTCGACCAGGTCGGCCCGAAGAGCCGGCGGATCCTGAGCGAACGCGTCGGCAGCGTCGTCGCGCGCGGCGACGCGGAAATCGGTTTCCAGCAGATCAGCGAGCTGCTGCCGATCCAGGGCATCGACTTTGTCGGCCCGCTGCCGGCCGAGCTGCAGCGGGTCACGGTGTTTTCGGCCGGCATCCTGGTCGATGCCCGCGAGCCCGAGGCTGCGCGCCAGCTGATCGGCTTCCTCGCCTCACCGGCAGCCCGCGAGACAGTGACGCGCACCGGTCTCGAGCCGATCCCGGCCATCGAAAAGCGCCCCTGACAGCGGTCTCCCCGTCTTCGGTGAACTGCGGTAGAATCGCGATGTCATGACCCGCCATACCGACGACCTCGCCAATGCGATCACTCCGGAGGTGCTGCTCAGGGCTTATGCCTGCGGCATTTTCCCGATGTCGGAAGGCGCCGACGATCCCGGCCTCTACTGGGTCGAGCCGGACCGGCGCGGCGTCATCCCGCTCGACGGTTTCGAGGTGCCCTCGCGGCTTGCCCGCACGGTCAAGGGCGGGCGCTTCGAAATCCGCATGGATCACGATTTCGAGGCCGTCATCGACGCCTGCGCCGCGCCCGCGGAGGGGCGCACGACCACCTGGATCAATGGCCGTATCCGGGCCCTTTACGGCGCGCTGTTCGGCATGGGCCATTGCCACACGGTCGAGGCCTACCAGGACGGAAGGCTGGTCGGCGGCCTCTATGGCGTCAGGCTCGGCGCCGCCTTTTTCGGCGAGAGCATGTTCCATACCGAACGCGACGCTTCCAAGGTGGCGCTGGTCCACCTGGTGGCGCGGCTGATCGCCGGCGGCTTCGTGCTGCTCGACACCCAGTTCGTCACCGACCACCTGCGCTCGCTCGGCGCGGTGGAGCTGCCGCGACGGCAATATCAGAAGCGGCTCGATGAAGCCGTCGCGGCCCAGGCGGCCTGGACGCCGGCGCCGCTCGCCCCCAAGGACGCACTCGCTCTCATTCAGGCGACAAGGACCATCACGCTATGATCATCCGCCCCGCGACCGATGCCGACGGCGCAAACCTCGCAGGCCTCATCGCCCGGATCTTCGCGGAATATCCGGGCTGCCAGTTCATCGACGCGGAATTTCCCGAACTCGATGCACCCGCCAGCCACTACCGCGGCAAGGGCGGGCAATTGTTCGTCGCCGAGAACGACAATGGCCTGATCGGCTCGCTCGCGGCCGTGATGACCACGGCGCCCGGCGTCGCCGAACTGTTCAAGGTCTATGTCGCCGCGGATGCCCGCGGCTCGGGGCTGGCGCAACGGCTGTTCGCCGAGGGCGAGGCCCTGGTCCGCGACAGGGGCGCGCGCGACATCGTGCTCTGGTCGGACACCCGTTTCACCCGCGGCCACGGCTTCTACGAGAAGCTCGGCTTTAGCCGCGAGCCGGTGGCGCGCTATCTCGCCGATGTCAGCGAGACCTGGGAGTTCTGCTTCCGCAAGGCGCTTGCGGGCTGAACCTGGCGGCTCAGCCCACGCGATGTTTCGGCGCCGCGATCAGGCGGCGAGCTTGAGCACCTGGGCGTCCTGGTTGCGCAGCCGGGTGAGATAAAGCGACTGGTAGTCGGCGGGCGCTGCCGCCTTGACGCTCGGCCGCGCGGCAAGGGCCGCCCGCCAGGCCGAAACTTTCGGGAAGTCCCTGGTCAGGTCGACCCCGGTGGCCGCCTGCACCGCATCGATCTGCCGGAAGGCCGGCGCGAAGACCGCATCAACATAGCTGAACGCGGCACCGGCGAAATAAGGACCGTCACCAAGGGTCGCTTCCAGACGCTTGAACTTGGCGATCGCGGCATCCCTCGCCGCGACGAGATCGGCCTCGGTCTTGGCGGTGGCGAAGCGAAACAGATCGGCGAGCACGGTGGAGCCATATTCCATCCAGGCGCGATGCTGGGCGCGCGCCAGCGGATCGGCCGGGTGCAGCTTGGCGCCGGCGGCGGTTTCCTCGATATATTCGACGATCACCGAGCTCTCGAACAGGATGGCCTCGGTCTCGCCCGGGCGTTCGACCTTCAGCACCGGCACCTTGCCGAGCGGCGAGATGGCCAGGAACCAGTCTGGCTTGTTGGCGAGGTCGATATAGACCACGTCGAAATCGACGTTCTTTTCCTTCAGCGCGATGATCGCGCGCTGGACATAGGGGCAGGTCGGGAAGCTGATCAGCGTGAGCTTGGCCATTGGATCGCTCTCTCGGGGTTGGCGTTCTGCGGCTGCCCGAGCGGTCCGGCGCGGATGAGCCTGCAAGCCGGCCAGCGCCGGCGACGACCTAAGGTGGGCACCCGCCGCCCACGAACCAAGCGGCGCCGGAGAGAAAATTCCAGCGAATTCAAGCCGGAACGGAGATGGATCTGCGCCGCGGAGAAACCGCGGCGCAGCAGGTCGGCAAGGATCCGCCAAACGACCGGTTCAGCCGAGCGACATGGTCAGCGGCGGCTGAACCGCATCCGGAATCGGGCTGACATAGGGCGTCTTGCGGGTCCGCTCGGCGAGATCCGCCTTGGCCGCGGCCCGCAAGGCCGGATCGGTGAGCACGGCGGCGCCGGTGGCGGCCATGGCCTTGGCCACCTGCACCATCGCCTTGTGGGCCGCCGGCGCCTTGCCCTGCGCCACCACCTGCCAGGTGTGGAACGGCGTGCCGATGGCAACGGTCGGCGCATGGGCCTGCACGGTCGGCACCACCCAGCTGACGTCGCCGACATCGGTCGAGCCGATCATCGGATTGCGCGGCGCATCGAGCGGCACCAGGAAATCGGCGAGCGGGGCATCGGTCTCCGGCATGCCGATCGAACGATAGACCGCGGCGATGTCCTGGGCCGACAAGGTCGAGCGGATCTCATTGGCGAAAGCCCGGTCCTGCTCGTCGAAATGCGGCGGCCCGAGATCCTCCAGGATCGAATGCATCGCCTTTTCCAGGGGACCATTGCCGAGCACGTTGGAGACCGCGCTGACGATGCGCATCTCGACCTCGGTCTCGGTCATCATGGCCGCGCCCTTGGCGACCTTGTGGACCCGCTCGACCAGTTCGAGCATGCCGGGCAGGTCGCGGGCGCGAATGGAATAGCGCACCCGGGCGGTGGCCTGGACGACATTGGGAGCGATGCCGCCGGTATCGAGCACGGCATAGTGGATGCGCGCGTCGCTCGGCATGTGCTCGCGCATGTAGTTGACGCCGACGCTCATCAGCTCCACCGCATCGAGCGCGCTGCGGCCGAGATGCGGCGCGGCGGCGGCATGCGCGGTGCGCCCGGTGAAGACGAAATCGGCGCGGGTATTGGCAAGCGACAGAGGCGGGGTAACCTCCCAGAAGCTCGACGGATGCCAGGAAATGGCGACATCGGCATCGTCGAAGGCGCCGGCCCGCACCATGAAGGCCTTGGCGGCGCCGCCCTCTTCGGCCGGGCAGCCATAATAGCGTACGCGTCCGGGGATCTTGTTCTCGGCCAGCCAGTTCTTCATCGCGGTGGCGGCCAGCAAGGCTGCCGAACCGAGCAGGTTATGGCCGCAGCCATGGCCGTGGCCACCGGTCTCGACCTGGCGGTGCTCGGCGACGCCGGCCTCCTGGCTCAAGCCCGGCAAGGCATCGTATTCGCCCAGGAAAGCGATGACCGGTCCGCCCTCGCCGGCCTCGCCGATCACGGCGGTCGGGATGCCGGCGACGTTCTCGGTGATGCGGAAGCCCTGGTGCTTGAGCTCGGCGACATGTTCGGCGACCGAACGCGCCTCGGTGTAACAGACCTCGGGCATGCCCCAGACCCGGTCGCTGAGCGCGATCAGCCGGTCCTTCGAGGCGTCGACGTGGCGCCACAACTCGTTACGATTGTCCATTTCGACCTCACTCGATTTCGATCCGCCATTGTCCCAATCCGGCCAGCCGAAGTCCAGCTTCGCGGGAGCTCGACAGGCCGGGAGGACCTGCGCGTCGGGCGCATGGCGCGCCGCCCAGGCCGCCGCGACGACGGCCCGGGATTGCCCACCGGCGCAATCTGACCGATTGAGGAGCAGCGGCGCCGGCGATGGCGACGCCGAAGGCATCGAGCATGAGAGGGCAGTCCATGACGCGTGCGACCGCAGCCGAGGAGGTGGTCCGGATCCTCCGCGACCGGATTCTCTCCGGGGTGCTCGAAGAGGGCGTGGCGCTTCGGCAGGAAAAGATCGCCAGCGAACTCGGCGTCAGCCGGATCCCCGTGCGCGAGGCGCTGAAACAGCTCGAGGTCGAAGGCCTCGTCAAGATCGTTTCCCATTCCGGCGCCGTGGTGGCCGAACTCTCGCTCGATGAGATCAGGCAGACCTTCGAACTGCGCGCGGTGGTCGAAAGCTGGCTGCTGTCGGCCGCCATCCCCTTCATGTCCGACGCGGATCTGGCGGAAGCCGAGGCCATCATCGCCGAGATGGACCATTCCGGCATCGAGACCTGGGGCGAAATGAACTGGCGTTTCCACGAACGGCTCTACCGGCCCGCCAGGCGCGATCATATCACCGCGATGATCCGCAAGATCCACGAAGGCACCGACCGCTACATCTACATGCATATGAAAGTCACCGATGGCCGGCGGAAGGCGCAATCGGACCACCGGCATATTCTCGACCTGTGTCGCGCCAAGGATCTGCATCGCGCGGTGGCGGTGCTCGAAGCGCATATTCTCGATGTCGCGGACCGATTGACCGAGAGCGTCGAGGCCGCACGACAATCGGCCATGGCCAAGCGCCCGCGGCGGCGCCGACGGGCCGGTCAGCCGCAATGAGCATCGGCAACGGACGCGCGATCTCGCCATGGCGGTTCGGGCTCCGAGGCCGCCACGGCTCGCCGCATCAGCCGTGGCGGCGGCCGGTCGTCACCGGGCCGTCGGCCTGCTTCCAGGCACCGAGCCCGCCCTCGATATGGCAGGACGAGGCAAGCCCGGCATCCTGGGCGGCCTGAACCGCCATCGCCGAACGCTCGCCGAAGGCGCAGTAAAAGACCAGGCGCTTGCTGGTCGAAGCGGCGAGTTCGTGCAGCAGGCCGCCCGGCCTCACATTGTCCTCGAGATCGGAATAGGGCGCGTGCAGCGAGCCGGGTATGGTGCCGTGCTTGTCGCGTTCCTGCTGCTCGCGCAGGTCGACCAGCACGATATCGGGCCGGCCGACGAGCGCCATGGCGTCCCCCGCAGCGACGGCCCAGCCGCGCCGGCCGATCTCCGCCTGCGCCAGGCCGACATGCATGTTGGCGGGCACCGCGACGTCCATCATCTTCGGGTTCGGCAAATGGAGACCATTCATCAGGTCGATATATTGGTCGACCGACTGGACCTGCAGGCGCGGATTGAAGGCCCGCTCCTCGGCGATCGTGCTGACCATGTCGCCTTTGTAGTCATGCGCGGGGAAGACCAGGGTTTCATCGGGCAGCTTGAGCAGCTTGCCGAAGATCGATTCATATTGGGCGCGCGGATCGCCATTCTGGAAGTCGGTGCGACCGGTGCCGCGGATCAGCAAGGTGTCGCCGGTGAAGACCCGGTCGGGCAACAGGAAGCTGTAGGAATCGTCGGTGTGGCCGGGCGTATAGAGCACGTCCAGCGCCAGGCCCTCGATCTTCACCCGGTCGCCCTCCGAGACGCGCATCGACACCACGTCGACGCCGCTCTGCTCGCCCATGATGGTGATGCAATGGGTGCGGTCGCGCTGCTCGCCCAGCCCGGTGATGTGATCGGCGTGCAGATGGGTATCGGCCGCCTTGACCAGCTTGAGGTCGAGCTCGCGCAGCAACTGGATATAGCGGTCCACCTTTTCCAGCACCGGATCGATGATCAGCGCTTCGCCACCGCGCCGGCTGGCGAGCAGATAGCTGTAGGTTCCCGATGTCTGGTCGAAAAGCTGCCGGAAGATCATGGACGGGCCTCCCGTCAATCGTCGGCCGGCGGCCATGGCCTGAACCACGGCCGCCGCTCCTTGTCAGGCCCGATGGGCCGGCTGCGGCACGATGCGGATATAGGGCCTCGGCGCCTTCCAGCCCTGCGGATAGAGCTGCCGGGCCTCGTCGTCGGACACCGAGCCGGCGATGATGACGTCATCGCCCTGCTTCCAGTTGACCGGGGTCGCCAGCCGGTGCCTGGCGGTCAGCTGCAGGGAATCGATCACGCGCAGCACCTCGTCGAAGTTGCGGCCGGTCGTCATCGGATAGACCAGCACGAGCTTGATCTTCTTGTCCGGGCCGATCACGAAGACATTGCGGACGGTCTGGTTGTCGGCCGGCGTGCGTGTCGTGGCGTCGCCGCTCGCGGCGGCGCCGAGCATGCCCCAGAGCTTCGAGATGCTCAGGTTGGTGTCGCCGATGATCGGATAGTTCGGCGCAACCCCCTGGGTCTCCTCGATGTCGCGTGCCCATTTCGCATGGTTCTCGACCGGATCGACGCTCAAGCCGATGACCTTGACGTCGCGCCTGTCGAATTCGGGCTTGATCTTCGCCATATAGCCGAGCTCGGTCGTGCAGACCGGCGTGAAATCCTTCGGGTGTGAGAAGAACACGCACCACGACGTGCCGATCCAGTCATGAAAGCGTATGCGCCCCTGGGTCGTCTCGGCTTCGAAATCGGGCGCGATGTCGCCGATCTGGAGTGACATGGCCAGTCTCCCTTCGCATCTTCGGGGGCTGGCCCTTCGCGAGCCTTGCCCGGCCTCTGCTTGACGAGCCCGAACCGGGCACCGATCGACTGCAAAGCGTGATGAACACGGGAGCAACGAGCTTCAGCGCGCAGCGCCTCCCGCGAGGGATGATGTTCGGCTCGAACTGGTATTATCGTAACAGCTTCGCCCATCCCGACTCAAGGGCCATCGGGCGGCGGTTTGGCGTCTGGCCGGAGCTCGCTTCAGGCGCCGGCGGCCAGTGGCAGCCCAGCATCGATGGCAAAACGACGCGATAGCGGCCGGTGCACCCAGCCTTTCCGCGCGGCCCCCCCGCAGGGGACCAGCGGTTCAGGCGCGGAATGTTGGCCGGAGACCCTCTCGACCGGCTGGCATTATTGTATCCAATAAATGCCTATTTAGAGGGCCCAATGCATTTGCCTACCGTGCGCCAGCGCGCCCATCGGTCGATAACCGGGGGCCGTTCGCTCATGTCGTGACACACATCTTTGACCGCCATTGGCATCTCGAACGGCGCTTGACGCAGCCGAAAAACTTGACAAAATTGGATCCAATTTGGCGCATGTTGATGCATCATCGTGATGCCGACGCCAAAGCCTTTCAGGAGATCCTCATGGCCCCTTGGTCCGGCGTATTCCCCGCGGTGACGACAAAACTGAAGCAGGATGGCGCGATCGATTTCGCCGCGACGCAAGCCAGCATCGAGCGGCTGATCGGCAATGGCGTCAGCGGCGTCATCGTCCTGCCGATGCTCGGCGAGAATGCCTCGATGCGCATGGAGGAAAAGGAAGCCGTCATCCGGGCCGCGAAAGAGGTGGTCGCCGGCCGGGTACCGCTGTTGTCGGGACTTGCCGAGATCTCGACCGAGGCCGCGGCGACCTCGGCGCGGCTGTTCGAACGTTATGGCGCCGAAGGCCTGATGGCCTTCCCGAGCCTCGGCTACAAGACCGATCCGCGCGAAACCGCCGCCTGGTACAAGGCGCTGGCCGGCGCCTCGGGCCTGCCGATCATGATCTACAACAATCCGATCGCCTATGGCGTCGACGTTACCCCGGCGATCCTCGCCGATCTCGCCGACACGCCTGAAATCGTGGCGATCAAGGAAGAGACCGGCGACATCAGGCGCATCACCGATCTCTACAATGCCCATGGCGACCGCTTCCGCATCTTCTGCGGCGTCGACGACCTGATCCTGGAGAGCATGGCGCTCGGCGCCATCGGCTGGGTGTCGGGCATGACCAATGCCTGGCCGAAAGAGTGTGTCGAGATCTTCAATCTCTGCGCCGCCGGCCGCTTCGCAGATGCGCTCGGGCTCTACCGCTTGATGACGCCGGCCTTCCATCTCGACACCCATGTCAAGCTCGTCCAGTACATCAAGATGGCCGAGCACCTGGTCTATGGCGCGCCGGAATGGACGCGCGCACCGCGGCTGGCGCTTGCCGGCTCGGAGCGCGAGAGCGTCATGACCGTGATCAGGCAGACGATCGCCGATCTGGCGGCGCGCGAGAAGCGCGCGGCCTGATCCGGCCATTTTCGACCAGGGCGCGGGACCGCCACCGACGCGGTCCCGCTCCCAGCAAGCGCTGCCAAGACGCGAGACATCCCGCCGACGCCGGCACGGCGCCGTCGGAGGCTCACGCCGCCGGCCCGAGGCCGGCGCGCCGCAATCCAATGAACAGAATGAGGGGATCATGTTCAACGACAATACGTCCGTCCTGCCTGCTTCCGGCGCGGCCGGCCCGACCGCCGCCGCGCCCGCCACCGCTGTCACCGCCGGCGTCGAACGCCGCGTCCTGATCGCCAGCCTCACCGGCAGCGCGATCGAATGGTTCGATTATTTTCTTTACGGCACCATCGCCGCGCTCGCCTTCAACCGGCTGTTCTTCCCGAACTTCGACCCGGTCGTCGGCCTGATGCTGTCCTACCTGTCATTTTCGCTGACCTTCTTCATCCGGCCGTTCGGCGGCTTCCTGTTCTCCCATATCGGCGACCGCATCGGCCGCAAGCGCACGCTGGTGCTGACCCTGTCGCTTATGGGCGGCTCGACCGTGCTGATCGGCCTTTTGCCGAGCTATGACAGCATCGGCGTCTGGGCGCCGATCCTGCTGGTCACGCTGCGCGCCATCCAGGGCCTCGGCATCGCCGGCGAATGGGGTGGCGCGCTGCTGCTCGCCTATGAATATGCCCCGGCCAACCGCCGCGGCTTCTTCGGCGCCATCCCGCAAATGGGCATTCCGCTCGGCCTGGTCATGGCGACCCTGTCGCTGTCGCTGATGAGCCTCTTGCCGGATGACCAGTTCCTCGCCTGGGGCTGGCGCGTGCCCTTCGTCGCCAGCGCCGTGCTGGTGTTTCTCGGCTTGTGGATCCGTAACGGCATCGACGAGACGCCCGAATTCGAAAAAGCCAAGCGCGACGGCGATGTCGCCAAGGTGCCGCTGTTCGAGACCCTGCGCCACCATTGGCGCGAGGTGCTGATCGCCACCGGCGCCAAGGTGGTCGAGACCGCGCCGTTCTATGTCTTCACCACCTTCGCGGTCAGCTACGCGACGACCAACCTGAAGATCGAGCGCTTCACCATCCTTAACTCGATCACGGTGGCGACCATCATCACGACGATGATGATCCCGCTGATGGGGCGCCTGTCCGACCGCTTCGGCCGGCCGGCGGTGTTCCTCACCGGCACCGTGCTGATGGCGCTGTTCGCCTTCCCCTATTTCATGCTGCTCGATCTCAAGCACTACTGGGCGGTGGCGCTCGCCACCATCGTCGCGGTCGGCCTGATCTGGGCGCCGATCAATGCCACGCTCGGTACCTTGATGTCGGAGATCTTCGCCACCCGGGTCCGCTATACCGGCATCACGCTCGGTTCGCAGATCGGCGCGGCATTGGCCGGCGGCACGGCGCCGCTGATCGCCACCTGGCTCCTGGTGACGTTCAACGGCAACTGGTCGGCGGTGGCGGTCTACATCATCGGCTGCTCGCTGGTCTCGCTGATCGCGGTGCTGAGCATCCGCCGCCTCGGCCGCTGAAGCGGCGCACCTGACGGCAACGCGGAGGCGCCGGTGCCTCCGCGTTGCGACATCCGCGAAAAACGCCCGTCGCCCTTGCAGTTTTCCGCCTGGACGACGAGGGCATGAGCCGGCATGGCTCGCGGCCATGGCGACTTCGTCCTCCCCGTCTCCCATCGGCGCCCCCGCGGGCTTCACCCTGGCCGGCATGGCCGAGGGCATCAGGCTGTCGCTGCCCATGTTGCCGGGCATCCTGATGGCCGCTGGCGCGGTCGGTGCCGCCTCGGCCGAGAAAGGCCTGACGCTCGGCGAAGCGACGCTGATGAGCTTCCTGGTCTATGCCGGCGCCTCGCAGCTGCTCGCCCTGCAGCTCTGGCCGTCGACCTGGACCGGCCCGGCGCTCGCCGCCCTCGTCCTGGTGGTCTTCGCGGTCAATCTCCGGCTGGTGCTGATGGGGGCGGCGCTGCAGCCCTACCTCGCCCGCGGCATGCCGCGCGGCACGCCCTATCTCGCCCTGGTGACGCTCACCGACGCCAATTTCATCATCGGCTCGCGCTACAGCGCCGATGGCGGCCGCGACACCGGCGTATTTCTCGGCGCCGGCCTGTTCATGTGGCTGACCTGGGTGGTCGCGACCATTCCCGGCCATATGCTCGGCTACATGCTGACCGACCCCAGGCGCTACGGCCTCGACCTGGTCATGCCGTTGCTGTTCACCATCATGGCCGTCGGGCTTTTTCGCCTGAAGCGCGACCGGCTGGTCTGGCCGATCGCCGCCGGGGTGGCCGTCGTCACTTCGCAACTGATCTCCGGTTACTGGTTCATCATCGTCGGCGCCATCGCGGGCTCGGTCGCGGCCGGGCTGTTCCGCCGTCATGACTGAGTGGCTGAGCCAGGGCCTGGTCGGCCCGATCAGCGCCATCCTGGCGATGGCGGCCGCGACCTATCTGATCCGCATTCTCGGCTATTGGATCATGGGCCGGGTGCCGTTGACGCCCTTCGTGCGGGCCGCGCTCGAGGCGCTGCCCGGCGCCATCGTGGTCGCGACCATCGTGCCGCTGGTGGTGCGCGGCGGGCTCAGCGCCTGGGTCGGAATGGCCTGCGCCGCCGGAACGATGATCGTGGTGCGCCGCGACGTCGTGGGGCTCGCCGCCGGCCTTGCCGGTGCTATCCTGGTGCGGGCGCTCGGCCTGCCTTGACGATACCGGGGCGACGCCCCAAATTTTCGAGAGGCGAGTGTTCGAGAGGCATGTCTTCGAAAGGCATGGCGTTTTCAACAGGCATAGCATCGTCGATCACGGCGGACGTCGCTCACCAGGGGCTGACCGCATGACCATGCTTCCGCAAGGCTTTCATCGGATCCGCCTGAACCTCGCCCGCTCCAGGGATTTTCCCGAGGGCTCGAATCGCCATGGCTACGAGTTCGTCGCGCCGCTCGATGCCGACGGGCATATCGACGTGGCGGCGTGGAAGACCCACAAAGGCCTGTGCAAGGTGCGGCGTTTCTGGGCCGGCGAACGGGACGAGCACGGCCTGCTCACCCACCGGCAGGGCGGCACCAGGGGCGCCACCTGGATCTTCGACTATGACGGCGCCGCCGCCGATGACGACGAGGCCGGCTATCGCTTCGGCGAGCATCCGTTCGAGATCGGCGAATATGTCTCGATCAAGGACGAAGACGGGTCGCTGCGCACCTTCATCGTGACCAGCGTCAATGCGGTTTGAGCCGGCTCACCGTCCGCGGGCTGGCCAAATCACGAAAGCGCCGCCGCCAGTTTCTCGTAGAGCGGGTTCTCGGCCGAGAAGACATAGTCGAGTTCGCTGACCGAGACGCTTTCCGCGCCCTTGTCGCGCAGGTAGCGCGACAGGGCGAACAAGGCGGCCGGCGGGCAGTGCAGCGTCAGCATGCCCGACGAAGTCGGCCCGCCGAACGGCGCGGCGACACCGAAACGGGCCTTGACCTCCGCCACCAGCTTGTCGTCGGCGGCCTTGAAGCGGGTCCGCACCTCGCGCACCTTGCGGGCGCGCGCTTCCGACGCGATACGATCCAGCATGTCGCGGGCGCTGGCGCGCGCCTGGTCGCTCCAGGCGGCCGTCCGGGAAGCCACCAGATGGGCCTCCGATTTCAGGATGACGCCGTCGTCGAGCACCTTCAGCGCATTGGCCGCCAGGGTCGCGCCGGTCGTGGTGATGTCGACGATCAGTTCGGCGGCGCCGGAGGCCGGCGCGCCTTCGGTCGCCCCGGCGGATTCGACGATGCGGTAATCGGCAATGCCATGCCGGTCGAAGAAGCCGCGGGTCAGGTTGAGATATTTGGTCGCGACCCGCATGCGCGAGCGGTTGCGGCTGCGGAACTGGCTGGCGACATCGTCGAGATCGGCCATGCAGCGCACATCGATCCAGGCCTGCGGCACCGCGACGATGACATCGGCGCGCGAAAAGCCGAGCGCCGACAGCGAAATCATCTTGGCGTCCGGATCAGCCGTCGCCTCGTGCATCAGGTCGAGCCCGGTCAAGCCCAGATGGACCGAGCCGGCGACCAGTTCGCGGGCGATTTCGGACGCCGAGAGGAAAGCGACCTCGACCCCGTCGAGGCCGGGAATGGTGCCGCGATAGTCGCGCGCGCCACGGCCCTGCACCGGCTTGAGGCCGGAACGCTCCAGAAAGCCCTGGGCGCTCTCCAGGATGCGGCCCTTGGACGGGATGGCGAAGACAAGCGTCGATGGCTGGCTCATGCGCGGCCTCCGGCGACCGCGAGCCGCTCGACCCAGAAGGCGCAGCCGACCGCCGGCACCTGGATGTCGAGGCCGAGCCTCGCCGTCATCATCTCGGTCAGGCGGTCATAGCGGCCGCCGCCGACCAGTGGCTTGGCGGTCCGGCCGGCGCCGTCATGGATCTCGAAAACCAGGCCGGTGTAATAGTCGACATCGCGGCCGAAATGCGTGGAGAAGCGCACCGCCGACAGGTCGACGCCACGTTCGGCGAGCAGCGCGTTGCGCCGCGCCAGCGCGTCCAGCGCAACCGACAGGTCGAGCCCGGCCGCGGCCGCGATCGTCCGCAATTGCTGCTCGGCGGAGACCGGATCGCCCGCGACGCTCAGCACCTGCTGCACCACGGCGACCTTGTCCGGCCACAGGCCGCCCGAACCGAGCGCCGCCTGTTCGAGGAAACGCTCGGCGATATCGGCCGCCGAGCGGCCGCCGACGGTGGCGATGCCGGCGATCGACAGGAGATCGGTCACCAGCGCATGAGCCGCCTTCGGGTCGGCCCCCTCCAGGGCGGCGAGCAGGCCGGCATGGGGCGGCGCGTGGGTCGAGGGATCGGCCAGCCGCTTGAGATCGTCGGCCAGCATGTCGTTGCGCCTGAAATCCTTGATCAGGCGGCGGCGCCAGGCCGGCGACACATCGAGCGCGCGCAGCAGCGCCAGGAAAATGCCGATATCGCCCATGGCGACATCGAGCGGACCATCGACATAGAGCCTCGCGCCCTCGAGGCCGAGCGCCACCACCTCGGCATCGGCCGCCTCGCGGTCGGCGCGGCCGAGCAACTCGATGCCGGCCTGGCTGAATTCGCCGGGCAGGCCGGGACGGTGACGGAACACCGGTCCGAGATAGGAATAGGCCGCGGCCTTGCCGGCCCGGGGGCTTTCCAGATGGGCCTGCACCACCGGGATCGTGTAGTCGGGGCGCAGGCACATTTCGGTGCCGTCGGCGTCGGAGGTCAGGAACAGCCGGCGGGCCATGGTCTCGCCGACCAGGTCGCGCACCAGATCGGCTGCGATCAGCAGCGGCGGCTCGGCGCGCGCGAAGCCGGCCTTGGCCAGCAGGGCCGCGAGCTTGTCGTCCGGAAGCGGGACTGGCGTCGTCATGGTCGGTCCGAATAAAGGGCGAAGGCGCTGGTCATCGGAGCCCCGCAAAAAATGCGGAGGTCCGCTCGATCAAAGCCGCAAACTCCACGTCCCTCTAGCCTTCTCAGGCGGGAAGGTCGAGCCCTTCGTCCCAATAGGGCACCGGCCCGTAGAGCGTGGCGAGCCAGTCGATGAACACCCTGACCTTCTGCGGCAGGAACCGGCGGG
>BFBZ01000020.1_pt43 | contig 17056 bp, 12 predicted proteins | sample 1888401 | NCBI WGS metagenome assembly BFBZ01 (sample SAMD00112614, study PRJDB3348) | symbiont metagenome | host: Chara braunii | reverse complement strand
TAGTTCACGCTGCTGCCCGCGTCCTTCTTGTAGGCATCGGCCCACTTCGAGAGGACGGGGAAGATAAAGGTCGAGCCGGCGCCGGTGATGTCGGCTGCGAAGCTGGGCGTAGCCATGGCTACCATGCCGGCAGCCACGATCGTCTTGACGAATTTCATGCTGATCTCCGTGGAAACGCGAGTGGTCTCGCGTGCTCAATGCTCTCGTTAACAGTCGCAACGTTTTTTCGAACGCCGGTGACGATGGGATGACAGCAGCCCTCACCTTCGGCCTACATCGAAAGTCCGAAAACGGCAGGGTTTCTGCCATTTTTTGTCGCGAGAGCTTGATGCAGCAGCCTATTCTGCCTTGATGTTGGCCGACTTGACGATCGGCCACCATTTTTCCACCTCGGCAGCCTGATGATCGCGCAGCGCGGCCGAGTTCTGTTTGTCCGGCGGCGGAATCTCCTGCCCAAGTTCGGCGAAACGTTGCCGGACCACGGGCTCGGCGAGTGCCGTCATCACGGCCTTCGACAAGGTCGACACGATTTCGGCAGGCGTGCCCTTCGGCGCCCAGATGCCGTGCCAATAGGCAATATAAAGACCGGGCAATCCGGCTTCATCGACCGTTGGAATCTCCGGCGCCGACGCGAGGCGCGACGATTGGGTCACCGCAAACGCCTTCACGGTTCCGCTCTTCACCTGCGGCAACGAATTCGAGGCCTGATCGAACATGATGTCGATATGCCCGGCCATCAGATCGTTCAGCGCGGGGCCGGCGCCGCGATACGGTACGAAAGAGAAGTTCGTGCCCGTCAGCTGCTGGAAGAACACGCCGGCGACATGCGCGCCCGATCCCGCACCCGCGGTGCCCGTTGTCGCCTTGCCGCCATTGGCCTTGAGCCAGGCGATCAGCTCTTTCAAATTTTGCGCCGGCAGATCAGGGCGGCCGATCACGAGCTGCGGCCCGCTCGCAATCAGCGCGATCGGCGCGAATTCGCGCACGTCGTACTGCAGCTGGTAGATCGCGCCGTTGAGGCAATGCGTGCCCCAATGTCCGATCGTGATCGTGGAACCGTCAGGCGCCGCGCGCGAGGCGCGCAGGCCCGCGACGGTGCCCGAGGCGCCCGTGACGTTCTCGATGATGACGGGGTGCCCCAGTGTGTTGCGCATATACTCGGCCAGGATCCGCGCCAGCACATCGGTCGGTCCGCCGGCGGCGAACGGCACGATCATCGTGACCGGACGCGCCATGGTCTCCGCTTCTGCACCGGGCGATGCAAATGGCAGCGTCGCCGCGCCGAACGCGAGTTGCAGGAATGGCCGCCGAGAGATGCCGGGCAATGTGCGCTCCCCATATGCCGTAATCGGGCCGCTGTTGCTCAGCGGCCCGACCTGACGGGTTGCACAATCGTTAGCATCATTCGGCGAGCTGGAGTATCCGCTGGCGCCGCCAGCCGATCCTCGTCACGGATCCCTGTTCTTGTCCTTCAGGCTAGCGCGATAGGCCTTGTTGCGGGCGATCCATCGGCGCTTCTCGGCGGCGCGCGCGACGCGATCATCCTTGCGGTCCAGATGCGCGAGCTCACGCTGCAGCTTCTGGAAGCTGCGCCAGCGATCAGGGTCGAGTTGCCCCGACTGCAACGCCGCGCGCACCGCGCAGCCAGGCTCGTTGCCGTGGCCGCAGTCGCTGAACCGGCAATCGCGCTCCAGCGCCTCGATGTCGTCGAAGGCTGTGCTCAACCCCTCCTCGGCATCGATCAGCCCGAGTTCTCGCATGCCGGGCGTATCGAGGATCAGCGCGCCGCCAGGCAGCCGTACCAGCTCGCGATGCGTGGTGGTGTGGCGTCCGCGTGAATCGTCTTCGCGGATGCCCGCGGTTGCCATCAGCTCGGCGCCGGCAAAGGCATTGACCAGCGTCGATTTGCCGGCACCGGACGAGCCGACCAGCACGCAGGTCTCGCCGGACCGAAGCTGCGCCGCGAGTTCGGCCATGCCGGCGCCGGTCATGGCGGACACCGCGAGCACAGGCGCGCCAAATGCCACGGCCTCAGCCGCCGCCACGACTTCGTCAGGCCGATCGCAAAGATCGGCCTTGGTCAGGACGATCAGCGGCCGCGCACCGCTCTGCCAGGCGGTCGCCAGATAACGTTCGAGCCGCCGGACGTTGAAGTCGGCGTTCATGGAGGCGACGAGCAAAGCCACGTCGATATTCGCCGCGACCACCTGCACCGTCTGCACGGTGTCGGCCGCCTTGCGGACGAACGCGGTTCGGCGCGGCAGCAGGGCGTGGATGGTGGCCGAGCCCTCCTCCGGGCGAACAGCAGCGGCAACCCAGTCGCCGACGACAGGAAGGTCGCCGTCGCGGCCACCTTCCTGAGCCTCGTGAACGAGACGTCCGGCGAGTTGTGCCCGCAGTTCGCCGTGGACGGTAACGAGCGTATAGAGGCCGCGCTGCTGGACGACGACGCGTCCGGGCACGTAGCCTTGCGCCTCATAGGGCGCGAAGGCCTGACCGTCGTGGTCAGACCAGCCATAGAGATTGATCAAGGGAAAGATCCTTCAGGTCGGAATTGGCGTGTTTTCGCCGCCGACATGAAGGCCGCGCCATCAAGCGCGCACAGGCCTAGTCGGCGACGCCTCGAAGGGCGACGCGAGCAAGATCTGTCATTTTGCGGGCCCTCCTGGTTAGCCGATCCGCTGGGATCAGTGGGAATCGATCAGGCAGCATGTGCCCGGCAATCATGTCAAAGCCGTGGCGAGTTGCCGTTTCCGGCTAGCTTCGCGTCTCGCCCCCAGCAAAGCCGATGATGCGACCGTCGCCTTGCAGGTCTGCCGGCGACGCCGAGCCCTCGGCCAGCTTCCTGAACCTGCGAATGTCGGCTTCCGGATTGATCAGCACCAATCCGACCAACGCGCTGACGATGACGATCATCCCCGCGATCAGGAAGCCGAAGCGGAAGCCGTCGACCGCGGTTCCGCTGGCATCGATGATACGACCCATCACGAGCGGCGCCGTCGGACCGGCGAGCGTCGTCACCGCGGTGCCGATGGCAAGCATGGCGCCGCGCTGCCGGCCCGGCACGATCTCGGCCGTGACCACGGGAGCCAGCACGAAGATGGCAGAGCCGACCGAGAAGGCAATCGCCGTGCAGGCGATCGACATCACCGGATCCGAGGAGCGCGACAGCAGCACGGTGGCGACGCCGGCGATGGCGCAGCAGACCACCGCGACGACGCCAAACGACAGGCGGGCCGAGGACCCGCGCTGCCGCAGCCGTCCCGCGATCATGCTGACTGTCGGCGTGAACACGATCTGGACCAGCGACGGCAGCATGACGATCCATCCCACCGCCAATGGCGAGAATCCTGCGCCCCTTTCCAGATAGGCCGGCAGCCACACGATGCCGAGCGTCAGCATCCAGTAGGCGCTGAAGCCGACGATGGTCTGGCCGACGAAGGTGCGGCATGTCAGCAGCGTGCCGTAACCGACATGCGCATGATCGCCGCCGCCATAGGCTTCGTTCGAGGTCAAGGAACCTTCGGCACCGACGGCAAGCCAGACCAGGCACCAGACAAGGCCTGCCAGGCCGAGCGCGCCGAAGGCCATATGCCAGGAATAGCGCACGATGATGTAGCTGACCGCGGGCGCCACGACGCCGACGCCGACCGCCCCGCCAAGCGCAATGATGCTGGTCGGGAGCGCGCGCTTCGCGCTGGGAAACCATTTGTAGACTGCGTGGACCGCGACGGGATAGGCCGGTCCCTCGCCGGCTCCGAGCACGATGCGGTTGGCGAACAGCATCGCGAGTCCCGTGGAAACCATCATCGGCAACTGACATATCGCCCAAAGCAGGCCCATCGCCAGCAGCACCCATTTGGTGCTGATGCGGTTGACGACGAAGCCGACCAACACCGCGCCGATGGAGAAGAACGCGAAGAAGCTGGTTCCGATCAGTCCGAATTCGGCATGGCTAAGACCGAGTTCCTTCATGATCGACTCAGCGGACAGGCCGAGCACGGCCTTGTCGGCGAAGTTGATCAGCATGAACAGGAACATCATCAGGACGATGATCCATCCCTTCCTTCCAGTCTCTTGCGCGTTCATGAATTCCTCCGGCTGTATTCTTTTTTGCTTGGTCGTATGCGGTTAGTCGCGGGAGCGGGCTCCCGTCGCGAGCCGCTGTAACGCGGCGTCTGTTTCGCCGACGAGCTTCTGCATGGTCTCCGCGACCGTCGTGAGCTTGTCGAAGTAGCCGACGCTCTGGCCGGCCGGGACGTGGACCAGCGGCTCGATGTCATGCTCGTCGATCGCGCCCAGCAGGTCTCCGACCAGAATGTCCTGGTAGGGCATGCGCAGCGGCTTGGGCGCGTCCGGCGCGCTCCATTCGTCGCTCCAGGCGCTGCGAATCTGGCGCAGTGTCTTGCCGCTGTCGGCACGGCTGATGACGGCGTCTTCGCTGCGTGCGGCAAGCAGCTTCTTCAGCACGGTGGGCGCCAGCGCGTGCTCCTTGGTCGCGAGCCAGGCGGTGCCGAGCCAAACGCCCTCGGCGCCCATGGCAAGCGCAGCCGCGACATGACGCCCGGTGGCGACACCGCCCGCGGCCACCACCGGTACATCGCCGGCGATGTCGACGATCTGCGGGACCAGCGAGAATGTGCCGATCGGCCCGGTATGGGCGCCGGCGTCGTAGCCCTGCGCGACCAGGACGTCGATCCCGGTGTCTAACGCGCTCTTCGCGTGTCGTGGCGAGCCGATCAGCGCAACGGTGAGCTTGCCGCGCGCCTTCGCTTCGGCGACGGCCGCCGGCGGCGCGCCGATCCCACACGCGAACAGATTGACGTCGGAGCCGAGCACGGCCTCGATCTGCTGCTCCGCCATCTCCACCGAACGCACGAAGCGCGAGCGCATGCCCGCCTTGGTTGCCTGCGGCACCCCGTATTGCTGATAGAGCCCGGCGACGAAGCGCCGATGCGCCTCCGGCAATTCGCGCTCGATCGCCTCGCGGTCGTCGCGCGGCGGCATCCCGTTCGGCAGCACCAGGTCGACCCCGAACGGCCGGTCGCCGACCAGCATGCGCAGCCGCTTGAGACGCTCGCGGATTTCCTCAGGCGTATCGCGGGTTGCGCCATAGATGCCAATGCCGCCGGCATTGCTGACCGCGGCCACCGCATCAATGGAATGCGCAAAGCCAAAGATCGGGTACGCGACACCGAGGCGACGCGACAATGATGTCGCAAGCCTGCTCATCCTCGAATCCTTCGCTCGGTTCCTGTCATCGGTTCCTCCCTGGCTTATCAGCGCGGCCACATCGCTCGCGTCGTGACGCGCCGGGCATTCAAGTCCGCTGGTCTCCCGCGCGACGCGACGGAAGCTGTCGCAGCAGAAATCGTCATCGCCTGACCGATCGCCCACCCGGCATTCCCGAACGCCGGCGGTGCGATCGTAAAAGTCGCTCAGTCCCGGGAAGCGGCAGGCCGGCGTGGAGAGAGGGCACGGGGCCAGGCGCTGCATCGCGCGGTGGTCCGCGCGACCAGGCCTTCGGATCATCGCTCCACGCGCTTCCAGATCATGCTCTACATGTTCCGCTGAGCCCGAAGCAGCAGCAGAAACGTGTCCTGATTCTTGAGCTGATATGTTGCAAGCGGCTTGCCGAGCGCGGCGCTCGACGTCACGGCCGTCCCGGCATAGTTCTGATCGAGATGGGTGTAGGTCAGATCGGCCGAGAACGTCAGATTCTTCACCGGCGTCCAGCGCGTAATGGTGCCCAACTGCGTCAGAGAGAAATCCGGGTTGCAGTTCGTCACGCCGGCACCGAACGCCGCCTGGAAGGAGCCGATGCCCGCACCACCGTCGCAGATCAGGGTTTTGGCCGCAGTATTGTATGAGACCTTGGCATACGCACCGTACACGGCGGTGTTCCAGTCCTCATTCCAGTTGTGGGTGTAGGCTCCGTTAAGGCCCCACGTCTGGATCAATTGCTGCTGGGTGCCGTTTGCAAAGACGGTGTCAGGCGCCATGCCGAGGCCTACGCTCTGGTAAGCCCCTGGCAGGTTCGAGCCGCCATAGACCGTGTTGGCGGTCGAGAAGGCGGACAGATCCTGGATGTTGTAGCGAGTGGCACCGTCCGTATAGACAGCCTGGAAGTTGATCGTGTCGCCCGGGCCCGTCGGGATGTTCTTGATCGACAGAGCCAGTTGACCGGCCCAGCCCCATTTGTCGTCCGGATGGCCCGCCAATTCGGTGCCACCGTTCAGCAAGCCGGCGCCACCGTAATACGCGACATGATTGTCATGTGCCGCGGCGGACGCCTGAAACAAGCCCCAGGCCTGATCGACGCGGAACATGCCGACGATATCGGGAACAATCGTTCCGGCGTAATCGCTCACGCCGTAGGCGCCGCCTGCGCTGAGATTGTTGACGCCGGCCTGATAGTATGCCGTCGGATCCTGCGCGGAAATCGTCGCCGCAATTCCTTGGCCGAAGTCGGCGGTATATGAGAACTGGTTGACGCCAGTGACCGTGCCGCCACCGCCAACCAGACCGTCGAAATTGTTGCCAGGGTAGTTGATCCAGGGCGCACTGAACTGCGAAACCGCCCGGCCGATCGTAAGGCCCGCGAACTGGATGAACGCGTTGTAGAGGGCAAATCCTCCGGCCGCGACGTTGCCGGTGGTCGCATTGTTCGGCGCCGGGACCGTCCCGATCGCGGAGTAGATCGTCGAGCCTGGCGCACCCGGGTTGGCGGTGTAGCTGCTCCCCATCCAGACGAAGACCGACTCCATGTAGGTCCGCACAGTGCCATACTCGGTTTCGGTACGGGTATCGATCCGGACGTTCGAGGTGGTTTTCGTGGTGTAGCCGTTGGTGAAGCGGTTGTTCGCGCCGGCCGGCCCGCCGGTATTGCCGACATTGTCCGTATTGCTGTTCACCAGCATGTCGGCACGAATGAAACCTCCCAGCTTGATGCAGGTATCGGTGCCGGGGATGTAGTAGAAACCTGGACCATAGGCGGAGCAGATTTTCACGTATTGAATGGCTTTGGCCTTGACGGGCAGATCAGCCGCCTGAGCGGCGCCGACCACCGCAATCACCGCGGCCGATGAAAGCAAAAGGCTTCCAACGAACTTCATCATTCCCCCCTTTGTGTTTTTTTGAACCGTAGAACGTCGCAAATCACGTCATGCTGCGTATCCGGGTAGCACCTTCCGTCCGACTGCCACGGTTGACTTCAGTCGACCCGACACGCCGGCGATTGAGTGAGGATGTTTCCAGTTCACCGCGATCGGCAGGCCCCGCGCGGCGTTGCCGGATCACTCCTCGCGACGCGCCACCTTGCTCGGGATGCGCAAACTGGGATGCTGCACCCGTGTGGCATCGCTTGGGTGAACGGACATCGCGGCAACGCCGTAATCGACGAGGCCGACGATGAGAGTCTGAATGTTTTCGCGGGTCTGTCGCGACCGCGGAGTCCGATAGGTCCAGCGCGCAAGCGCGTGGACAATGCTGTCGCCGAACCAGCGACGACGCGCGGACAGCACCACGCGCGGGATATTCGGCAGGCTTTTCTCCACGAGCCGCCTGAAACGGCGAACCGACGACAGGTTGGCGTCGCTCACACCGACGTCGCCGAGCAGATGGGGCCGGAACGTGACCTGCGCGAGGATCTTGACGTAGTCCGCGCCCCAGGGCTCATCGACCACGACCAGCGCAAGCGCCGCAACATGGGCCTCCATCAGCGCCCAAAGCTCGCCCTCGGAGCCTTCGATCTCGTCGAGCAGGCGATGCCGCGTTTGATTGATGTGCGCGAGCCTGCGGTCCAGCACCGCGGCCACCACCGCCTCGCGCGTTCCGAAATGATAGTGCAGGGCAGATCGGTTCTTCTTTCCGCTCACACTGACGATCCGGGTGAGCGCAACCTGCTCCACGCCTTCGGCGGCGAACAGTCGCTCCGCGACGTTCAACAACTCGTTGATCGTCTCTGTGCTGTCGACGGCCAAGCTGCATCCTCCTCTGATACATGATCTAATATCTGATATTAGATCGAAGCGCAACGGCTTTGAGACAGGAACATGTCGCAAAACCGTATCCTCTCGGCACGCCTAGGCGCGGACGGTCCCGGGCCCGCCTCACTGCCTCGCGAGGTCGGCCAGCACATCGGCCTGCGACGCTTGCTTGGCTTCGGCCGATGTCCGCTCGGGAATCTCGATCACGACCTCGCCAAGCTTGCCCTGGAAGGCGAACGGCGACGCATAGTCGTCGCTGACGGCGACGCCCGGATCGGATCCGAGATTGAAGGAGCCCGTCGAGAAGCGGCGCACCAGGAACGGAATGTCGATGCTGCCGCACGGCTCGCCGCCGATCAGCACCGTGGCGCGACCGACCTTGCCGAGCCGCTCCACGGTAACGCTCACGGTGGTCTTGCCGGTGGGCACCGACCGGCTCGAGACCAGCTTCAGGTGCTGGCCGAATACATTGTAGTCGAAGGTCAAACGGCCCCGCAGCAGATACAGCGCAAGGCCGCCGCGCCCATCGCCGAAGCTGACGACACAACCATCCTGATCGGCCGTTTCACGTTCGATCCCTGCGGTGATCGTGAAGCTGCGATTGCCGAGCGAAGGCGCCACCGACATGCGCATCTCGGGGGTTGGCGGCCGATAGACGTAACGCGACTGGCTGCGCGGGTCCGCCCACCCGGTGCCCGCGCGCCAGAGCTCGGCCCGGCGATCATCGAGCGGCAAGACACCGTTGCGACCGGCTTCGCTCCACCACAGCTCGATCATCTGCCTGAGCTTCTCGGGCTGCTCGTTGGCCAGGTCGCGGCATTCCGAGAAATCCTTGTCGAGGTGATAGAGTTCCCACTTGTCGGATTCGAAGGGCGTCTCCGGCTCGTGATAGGCCACGGCCTTCCAGCCGTCGGCCCAGACACCCCGGTGCCCGAACATCTCGAAATACTGCACCTGCTTGGTGGTCGGCGTTTGCTTTGCTTCCGACGGGAAAGTGTAAGCGAGGCTCGTCCCGTGCATCGGCATCTGCGGCACGCCGTTGACGGTCTGCGGCCTGTTGGCACCGACGATCTCGAAAATCGTCGGTGCGATGTCGGTGACATGATGGAACTGGTGACGGACGCCACCTTTCTCGGCCAGCCCCTTCGGCCAGTGGATGATCAAGGGATCGCGGATGCCGCCGCCATGGGTGTTCTGCTTGTAGCGCTTCCCCGGGGTGTTGCCGACCTGGGCCCAGCCCCACGGATAATTGTTGAATCCGTTCGGCGTGCCGATGTCGTCGATGCGCGCGATGCTCTCCGAGAGATCTTCCAACCGCCCGTTGAAGTAACGTGAGTAGTTGACCATGCCGCGCGGTCCCCCCTCCTGGCTGGCACCGTTGTCGGACGTCAGGATGAAGAGCGTGTTGTCGAGTTCGCCGGTCTCGCGCAAATGATCCATCAACCGGCCGATCTGCGCATCGGTATGCTCGAGGAAGCCGGCAAAAGCCTCCTGCAATCGCAGCGCCAGCTTTTGCTCGTCCGGCGACAGCTCGACCCACGGCTTGACGCCCGGATTGCGCGGCGCGAGTTCGGTATCTTCGGGAATGATCCCGAGCTGCTTCTGCCGTTGATACCATTGCTGCCGCACGACGTCCCATCCGGCGTCGAACTTTCCGCGGTACTTGTCGATGTACGGCTTCGGCGCCTGATGCGGCGCGTGGGTCGCGCCAAAGGCGACATAGAGGAAGAACGGCTTGTCAGCGACCGCCGCCTTCTGCGACTTCACGACCTCGATGGCGTTGTCGATCAGGTCTTCCGAGAGATGGTAACCCTGCTCCGGCGTCTTCGGCGGCGGCACCGACCGGTTGTCGCTGGTGAGCTCCGGATGCCATTGGTCGGTCTCGCCATCAAGGAAGCCGTAGTAGCGGTCGAAGCCACGCGCCAGCGGCCACTGGTCGAATGGACCTGCCGGCGAGGTATGCTCGATCGGCGTCAGGTGCCATTTGCCGATTGCAAACGTCGAATAGCCGGTGGGGCGCAGCACCTCGGCAATGGTCGCCGCACTCTTTGAAATCGTGCCGGTGCAGTTGGGAAAGCCCGTATTCCAGTTGGCGAGGCCGCGCATCCCGACCGAGTGGTGGTTGCATCCGGTCATCAATGCGGCGCGGGTCGGCGAGCACAGCGCGGTGGTATGGAAATTGGTGTAGCGCAATCCGCCGGCGGCAAGCTTGTCGATGTTCGGGGTTGCGATCGAGGAGCCGTAACAGCCGAGGTGGGAGAACCCGAGGTCATCAAACAGCACGACGACCACGTTCGGCGCACCGGCACGCGGCCGCGGCCACTCCGGCCAATGCGGCGTCGACTCATGGACGGTACGACCGATCTTGCCCTGGAATGCGGAACTCATTGAAACTCTCCTGTCGGCGGTGTGCTTGTTCAGCTCGTGAGATCGCGCACGCAGCGGAAGCCGACATGCCCTGTCGTGCTGTCCGCCGTCGAGGCCGACCGCGCCCCGTTGCGATAGCGCCAGCAGTAGGATGGATGGCAGAGATAGCTGCCGCCGCGCATCACGCGATGCGTCCCCTGAACGGGACCGCGCGGATTGACGAAGCCCGCCGCTCCGCCATCCGCGAAGCGGTTGCTGGCGAACCAGTCGCTGCACCACTCCCACGCATTGCCGGCCATGTTGTGCAAGCCGAAGCCGTTCGGCGCAAAGGCATCCGCCGGCGCGAGTCCGTAATAACCGTCGTCCGAATTGTTGCGGCTTGGAAAGGTGCCCTGCCAGACGTTGCAACGATGCTCGCCATTCGGCGTTTCATCGTCGCCCCAGGGAAAGCGCTGGCCTTCAAGCCCGCCGCGCGCGGCCTTCTCCCACTCCGCTTCGGTCGGCAGGCGCTTGCCCGCCCAGGCGCAGAAAGCGAGGGCGTCGTGATGCGAAACGTGGACCACCGGCAAATCCGATCGCGATGCGACATCGGAATGCCTTCCTTCGGGATGTCGCCAGCTGGCGCCATGGACCTGACGCCACCAGGGCGCGGCGGCAACGCCACGCGTCTCCTCGAAATCATCGGGCAACAGACCTGCGAATACGAACGACCAGCCGATCCGCTCGGCGTCGGAGACATAGCCGGTCGCCGCGACGAAGCAGGCAAAGCGCGCATTCGTCACCGCGCAACGGTCGATCCGGAACGCATCGACATCAACCCGTCGTGACGGCCCTTCGCCGTCGGCAGGACTGCCCTCGCGCCGGTCGCAGCCATAGGCAAAGCTGCCGGCCGGCACTATCGCCATGTCATCGTCGCCTTCGCCCGCAACTCCAGACGAAGGCATTGCCTGATCGCACGCGCGCGGCGCCCTCGCCGTGCGACTGCCTGGACCACAGCACGATGTCGCAGCACTGCTCATTGCCGCGACATCTCCACCTTGGCCTTCACGGAAGCGGCCTCGGCTTCGTCCTTCTTCGAGCGATCCGGAAGCTCAATCACCAGCCGGCTGATCTTGCCCTGGAAGGCGAACGGCGCCTCATAGTCGTCACTGACCGCCGAGCCGCCGTCACAGCCCGCATCCATCCCGTTGGACGAGATCATGCGCAGGATCTTCGGGATCTCGACGCTGCCGCAGGCAACGCCGTCGATCGAGAGCGTCGCCCTGCCGCGCTCACCCTGCTTTTCCAGATGAACCGATAGCGTCGACTTGCCAGCCGGGACCGGACGGGTCGAGACCGCCTTGTAGTGATGCGTGAACAGATTGTAGTCGAACACCAGCCTGTCGCCGAGCACGTAGAACGCCAGGCCGTTGTTGCGCGTCCCGAGACCGAAGATGGCCCCCTCCGACGTCGCGGTCGGACGCTCGACCTCCGCCGTCGCAACGAAGCTGCGATTGCCGAGCGGCGGCGACACCTCGCCGGTCATGTGCGCGACTGGCGGATACAGCACGAACCGACGGCGATTGCGCGGCGTGCCCTGTCGCGGCGTCGGTCGCCACAATTCCTCCCTGCGATCATCGAGCGGCAGCGCGCCAAAGCGCCCCGCCTCGGACCACCACAGATTGACCATCTCCTTCAGCTTTGCAGGATTGTCCTTCGCAAGATCCCGGCATTCGGAGAAATCGTTCGCGAGATTGTAGAGCTCCCACCGGTCTTCATCGAATGGCTTGCCGGCGGGATGAAAGGTGACGGCCTTCCAGCCGTCGGCCCAGATGCCACGATGGCCGAACATCTCGAAATACTGCGCACCTTTACGCGACGGCTCGGCCTTCGCCTGCGCCGGGAAGGTGTAGGCAAGGCTGACGCCATGGATCGGCATCTGCGCGATGCCGTTGACGCTTTCCGGCGCCGTGACGCCGACGATGTCGAGCACGGTCGGCGTGATGTCGGTGACGTGGTGGAACTGGTGGCGGATGCCACCCTTGTCGGAAATGCCTTTCGGCCAGTGCGCGATCAAGGGATCGCGGATGCCGCCGCCATGGGTGTTCTGCTTGTAGCGCTTGTTCGGCGTGTTGCCGGCCTGCGCCCATCCCCAGGGATAGTTGGTCTGCGACTTCGGGCCGCCGATGTCGCCCATCCGCGCGCTGATTTCTTCCAGCGTCTCGGGGATGCCGTTGAAGTATTTGAACGTGTCGATCACGCCAAGCGGCCCGCCCTCCTGACTGGCACCATTGTCGGACATCAGGAGGATCAGCGTGTTGTCGAGCTCTCCGATGTCCTCCAGGAAGGACACCAGGCGGCCGATCTGCGCATCGGTATGGTCCAGGAAAGCGGCGAACGCTTCCTGCAACTTCAGCGCCAGCTTCTTCTGGGTGTCGGGCAGCTCGTCCCAGGGCGCGACACCCGGGTTGCGCGGCGCAAGCTCGGTATTCGGCGGAATGATGCCAAGCTCCTTCTGTCGCTCATACCATTGCTGCCGGATCGCGTCCCAGCCGGCATCGAAGCGCCCTTTGTACTTGTCGACGTAGCTCTGCGGCGCCTGATGCGGCGCGTGCGTCGCGCCAAAGGCGAGATAGAGGAAGAACGGCTTCTCGGGGATCGCGGACTTCTGGCTGCGCACCATGGTGATGGCCTGATCGACCAGGTCTTCACTGAGGTGATAGCCCTGCTCCGGCGAGCGCGGGGCATTGACCGGATGATTGTCGCAGTAGAGTTCCGGCGTGAACTGATCGGTCTCGCCCTGCAGGAAGCCGTAGTAGCGATCGAACCCGCGCGACAGCGGCCACTGGTCGAACGGTCCCGCGACCGAGGTCTCTTCCATCGGCGTCAGATGCCATTTGCCGACCGCGAAGGTGGAGTACCCTCCCGGCCGCAGCATTTCCGCCAGCGTCCCCGCGCTCTTCGCGACGGTGCCGGTGCAGTTTGGAAAGCCGGTGTTCCAGTTGGCGAGGCCGCGCATGCCTACCGAATGATGATTGCGGCCGGTCAATAGCGACGCGCGTGTCGGCGAGCACAGCGCGGTGGTGTGAAAATTGGTGAAGCGGAGACCACCCGCCGCGAGCCGATCGATATTCGGGGTTTGGATCGAGGAGCCATAGCAGCCCAGATGCGAGAAGCCGAGATCGTCGAACAGCACCACCAGGACGTTCGGCGCACCATCGCGCGGACGCGGGTAGTCGGGCCACCAGGGCTTCGATTCGAAAACCGTGCGCCCGATCCTGCCCTTGAACTCGTTTGACATGACAGCTTCCCAATTGCCTCAGGGTTTCGATTGCTTGATCACGAGCACCGCATCGAGCGCCATCGCGCCCTTGCCCTTCGGCAGCACCACAAACGGGTTGATGTCGATGCTCTCGAGTTGGTCGCCGGCGGCGGCCGCATAGCGCGACAGCGCGACCAAGGCGTCCGACAACGCGTCGATGTCGGCGGCCGGCGCGCCCCGCCAGCCGTCGAGCACGGCGCGCGCCTTGATGCTGTCGATCATGCGATGCGCCTCGGCCTTGCCGAACGGGGCGAGGCGGAAACTGACATCGCGCAGCGCCTCGACCAGAATGCCGCCGAGACCGAACATGACGACGGGACCGAACACCGGGTCACGCTGCACACCGAGGATGCACTCGACGCCGCCCTTGATCATCGGCGCAATCAGCACGCCCTCGATCCTGGCATGCGGCTTCGCCCGTTTGGCCCGTGCAGTCAGTTCATCGAATGCCTTCGCGACCTGGTCCTTGCCCTGCAAATTGAGCAGCACGCCCCCGATCTCGGTCTTGTGCAGGATGTCCGGCGAGACGATCTTGGCCACCACGGGGAAGCCGAACCGTTCAGCGGCCGCGGCAGCCTCAGCGCCATTGGTTGCCACCTGGTGCGGCATGACGGGAATACCGGCGGCCTGCAATGCCGCGAGCGCTCCGGCTTCGCTGAGCGTCGCATCGGCAAGCTGCACCGTGGGTAAGGCTGCCGAATTTTCAGCAGACGCGCTGCTCGCGGCAAATCCGGCCAATGCGGCGATTGCGCGCACGGCACGGCTCGGATCGGCGAACGCCAGCACCTCGCCGTCGTCGAGTTGCCGATGCAGCTCCGGTGTGAACAGGCTCGACAGGGCGATCACGCGATCCGGGTACTTCGCGCGCATCTCGACGGCCTGCTGCACGAGCTCGGGACCCCGCGGTGAAAGTCCCGCAGCGGATTGGAAGATGACGAGGTTGTCATAGTTCGCGTCCTCCAGCATGAGCTTATAGGACAGCGGCAGCAATTCCTCGTCGGTGGTGATTTGCGCGGTAACGTCGACCGGATTCCGCGCGGAGGCGAACGCCACGCGCGCAAGGATCTGCTTCTGCGCATGCTCGGGCATTTCACGCGCATCCAGCCCGAGGCTGGCAGCCTCGTCCGCCATCAGCACGCCCGCACCGCCCGACGCGGTCAGCATGCCGATGGACCGACCGCGCGGCAGTCCGCCGACGGATACGGCGTAGGCAACGTCGAACGCCTCATCGATGGTCGTGGCGCGGTGCACGCCATATTGCTTGAACACCGCGTCATAGATCGCATCCGCACCGGCGAGCGCCGCGGTGTGCGACGCCGCGGCTGCCGCACCGAGATCGGTACGGCCGACCTTGACGATGACGATCGGCTTCCTTGCCGCGCGCGCCTTGTCAAGCACCCGGATCAGTTTCGCGCCGTTCCGGCAGCCTTCCATGTAGGCAAGGATGACCTTGGTCGGTGCGTCGTCGATCATCCAGTCGAGACAATCGGACATGTCGACATCGGCCTCATTGCCGGTCGTCACCCAATGGCTGAGGCCGATCCCGCGTTCGCGCGCCAGCGAGTAGGCAAAGCCGCCGAACGCACCGGACTGGCTGACAAGGCCGATATTACCTTGCTTCACGACGCCGGTGCCGGCGACGGGGCTGAATGTCGCGTAAACGCCGTTCTCGCCACTCATCACGCCGAGGCAGTTGGGACCGAGGATGCGCATCCCGCTCTCGCGCGCAAGCTCGCCAATCTGCCGCTGCACGATCGCCCCGGTCTCACCGACCTCAGCAAAACCTGACGTGAACAGCACGACCGACTTCACGTTCGCCTCGGCCGCCTGCTTCAGCGCGTTGAGCGCGATGGCGGCAGGCACGGCGACGATAGCCAGATCGATGTCCTTGCCGACCGCCCTCACATCCGGATAGGCCGGCAAGCCCTGAATGGTCTGATGCTGCGGATTGATCGGGAAGATGTCGCCCCGATAGCCGTAGCGGAGCAGATGCGCGATCGGCACGCCGCCGATCTTGGTCGGTGTCCCCGATGCGCCGATGACGGCGATCGATTTCGGGCGAAACAAAGTGTCGAGCGAATTGGCTTGGCGTGCGGTCATTGATCTGGTCAGAGCCCTCTTTCACCGAGCAGATAATGCGCGCTGTCGCCAGCGACCTCATCGGGCTCGAGCCGGTACAGCGTGCGCAGGTGAACTTCGTCCGGACCGTCATAGATGCGCATGGCACGGGCGGCGGTATAGGCAGCGGAAACCGGCGTATCGTCGGAAGCGCCCATCGCGCCGAAAACCTGCACGGCGCGATCCGCGATCGCGCTGAAGGTGCGCGCGACGGCGACCTTGATCATCGAGATCTCGCGACGCGCGGCGGCGGCCCCGCCCTCGTCGAGCAGCCACGCGGTCTTGTAGACCAGCAACCTTGCCTGCTCGAGTTCGATGCGCGACAGCGCGATCATGTCCTGGATATTGGCGAAATCGCCGATCGGCCGACCGAATGCGCGCCGGCCTGCCGCGCGGCCGCGCATCAGCTGGATCAGCACATCGCAACTGCCGAGGCTGCGCATGCAATGGTGCACGCGAGCGACCCCGAGCCGCGCCTGGCCCATGGCGAAACCGGCGCCTTCCTCACCCAGGAGGTTCGACTGCGGTACGCGAACATTGCGCAGCACGAGTTCGGCGGCGAATTCCCTGTCACGACCGAAGGCCGGCACCGGCCGCACGATTTCGAGACCCTGCGTTCCCATCGGGACGATGACGACCGAGTGCTTCGCACCGCTGCCGGCGTCCGGATCGATGACGCCGACGACGAGCAGCATCTTGCAGTCCGGATGATTGGCGCCGGAGATGTACCATTTGCGACCATCGATCACGTAGTCCCCGCCATCCTTTCGGATCGACGTCCGGATATTGCGTGCATCGGACGACGCGACCTCCGGCTCGGTCATGCCGAAGGCAGTCCAGATCTTGCCCTTGAGCAAGGGATCAAGCCATTGCCGCTTTTGGTCGACGCTGCCGAACTTCTGCAACATCTCCATGTTCGGTACATTCGGCGCATTGCAGTTGAAGACGATCGGCGCCCAGGGCAGTCGACCCATGATCGCGGCCAGTGGCGCGAATTCGAGATTGGTCAATCGCGTGCCGGGCTGGTCATCCCTGAGGTCCGGAAGCCCGAGATTCCAGAGGCCCCGCTTGCGCGCTTCCGTCTTCAACTCCTCCAGGAATGGCGGCGCGGCGCCGTGCTTCGACGTATGCGCATGCCAGTCGCGATTGCGCGGCAGGATCTCCGCGCGAAAGAACTGTTCGAGGCTCTCCTGCAGCGCGAGCGATTTGTCAGAGAAACGAAACTGCATCTGGCGTCGTCCCGCCCCGCGACGCAGCGGGGCAATTCATCGGAACTTTCAAT
>BFBZ01000033.1_pt15 | contig 17069 bp, 8 predicted proteins | sample 1888401 | NCBI WGS metagenome assembly BFBZ01 (sample SAMD00112614, study PRJDB3348) | symbiont metagenome | host: Chara braunii | reverse complement strand
CACTGTCGAGCGACATAGAGAAGCGAGTTGCGGAGATCTGGAGGAGCGTACTCGGCAACGACGATATCGACGCCAACGACGGCTTCTTCGAAAGCGGAGGTGATTCCATCCTTGCGGTGACGCTTGCGGCGCGCATCCGCGACAGCTTCGGCTGCGACTTCGATGTGACCCGCCTGTTCGAGCATGCCAGTGTCAGGGCCATCGCAACCTACATTGCAGGCCTGACAGCGGAGGCGTCGGACGGGTTTGTTGCCGGACCGGCGATACACGGTCAAGACAAGGCGCACCAAATGCATGGTGGCGTCGCCGATCATCCCGACTACTACCGCACGAGCGTGGCGATCATCGGGATCTCCTGCCACGTCCCCGGGGCGGAGAACCACCGTGCGTTCTGGGATAACCTGATGGCGGGCCGGGAAGGCGTCGAGCGGCTGTCGGCGGCGGAGCTGCGCGAGCTTGGCGTGCCCGAACAGATCATCGCCCACCCGCGCTATGTGCCGGTGCGCGCGACCATTGCCGGCAAGGATCTGTTCGATCCCTCGTTCTTCAAGATCTCGCCGAAGGACGCCACGCTGATGGACCCGCAGTTGCGGCTTCTGCTGCAGCATGCGTGGTGGTCGATCGAGGATGCCGGTTATGTGCCCTCCGACATCCCCAATACCGGCGTGTTTGCCTCGACCAGCAACAGCTTCTACGGCGCCGGGCTGTTCGCCTCGGCCAACCCGGCCGGTGTGCTGGACAATTACGATCACTACCAGGCCTGGCTGCTGTCGCAGAGTGGCACGGTTCCGACCATCATTTCCTACAAGCTGGGACTGAGGGGCCCGAGCTATGCGGTTCATTCCAACTGCTCGTCCTCGCTGATCGGGCTGCACACGGCCTATCAGAGCCTGTTGAGGGGTGAGGTCCGGCACGCGCTGGTGGCAGCGGCGACGCTCGGGGGGAACTCGGCCGGCTACATCTATCAGGAGGGGCTGAACTTCGCCTCCGACGGCCATGTGAAGACGTTCGATGCGAGAGCGGACGGCATGATCGGAGGCGAGGGGGTTGCGGTCGTGCTGCTGAAGCGGGCGGAGGACGCGATCGCGGATGGGGATCATATCTATGCGCTGATCCGCGGGGTTGCGGTCAACAATGACGGGACAGGCAAGGTCGGGTTCTATGCTCCGAGCGTGCAAGGGCAGGCCGAGGTGATCGGGCAGGCATTCGCGGCGAGCGGTGTCGATCCGCGGAGCATCGGTTATGTGGAGGCGCATGGCACCGGCACCTCGCTCGGTGATCCGATCGAGTTTGCGGCCCTGAGCCAGGCGTTCCGCAAGCACACCGACAGGGAGCAGTTCTGCGGGCTGGGCTCCGTGAAGAGCAACATCGGGCATCTGGACGTGGCAGCGGGCCTCGCCGGCACCATCAAGACGGCGCTGGCGCTGCAGCACGGCAGGATCCCGCCGACCATCAACTATCACGACGCCAGTCCGCATCTCGATCTGGCGAACTCGCCGTTCTACATCGCCGATACCGCGACCGACTTCGCTTCAGGCGATCAGCTGCGCCGGGCGGCGGTGAGTTCGTTCGGGATCGGCGGCACCAACTCCCACACCATTCTGGAACAGGCGCCGGAGCCGACGAAGATTGACCGAACCACGCACCATGGCCCCTATCTCGTTCCGCTCTCTGCCCGGAGCGAGGAGCGGCTGAAGGAGTACGCCGCTTCGCTGCTCGCCTTCGTCGGTGCCGCCCAGCAGGCCGGAGCTCCCCTCAATCTCGCGGATGTTGCTTACACTTTGCAGATCGGACGCGAAGCGATGGAGAGCAGGATCATCTGCATCGTCCAGGATGCGGATGAACTACGTACGGCGCTCGAAACATACTGCGCTGGCCATGATCGGATTGAAGGCTGCTATCGTGGCCGCGTCGAGAAAAACAAGGGGGCTGACGGATGGTCCGATGACGAGGTGCAGGAACTCGTCGCAATCTGGCTCAGGAATCGGCAACTGCCAAGCCTTGCGAAGGCGTGGGCGAAAGGGTTTTCGATAGATTGGGGATTGCTCCATGGCGACGCCGCGCCACATCGGATCAGCCTTCCGACCTATCCCTTCGCCAAGGAGCGATATCGGCTCGGACCTGCTGCAAAGGCCGTTGGGGCCGCGACACCCGGCGACATAATGCATCCGCTGGTGCATCGGAACAACTCGGGGTTTTCCGGATTGCGCTTCAGTACGCGTCTGACTGGCGAGGAGCCATTCCTGCGCGACCATGTGGTCCGAGGCTTGCGGGTCCTGCCGGCTGTCGTGCATCTTGAGATGGCACGCGTCGCGGTGGCCGCCGCATCAGGCGATGTGTCGTCGATCGGATGGTGGTTGCGGGACGTGGTGTGGAAGTCTCCGGTTGTCGTGGATTCCGGGGTGGTGGATCTGCATATAGAGCTTGCTGTCCAAGCCGATGGGGAGATCGCCTGGGAAATCTGTAGCCACGCCTCCGGCAAGGCGCGGATCGTCCATAGCCGAGGGCGAGCATCTCCTGGAACGGCCGTGAATCCGCACGACGACGTGGATATCGCGGGCGCCAGTGCGCACTGCGGTGAGCACAAGATGGAGGCTGCGGAATTCTATGCAGCGTTGGCGGCGCTCGAACTCGACTATGGCCCATCGTATCGTGTTGTCACAGAGCTATCGATCGGTTCGGATGATGCAGGCCGCAGGCAGGTTCTCGTGCGGTTGGCGCAGCCGTCCAGCATGGCTGCAGCTGCGGGCAACTATGTGCTGCACCCAAGCTACCTGGACGGTGCGCTGCAAGGCCGCTCGGTCCTGGAATTGGCATTCGGGAAAACGCAGGATGTGGCGTCGTCGCCACTTTCTCTCGACGAGGTGGCAGTGTTGTCTCGTTGCCCGGCTCGGGGGTGGGCGAGGATTCGGTCGCGCAGTGGCGACCTCGCGAGCAAGGCGCCCCGGAAACTCGATATCGATGTGTGCGATGAAGACGGACGACTGTGTGCAAGGCTGCGTGGGCTGGTCGACACAAGCCTGCCGTCAACGATGACTGTAGGCGCCGTGACAATGCCGGACATCGACCCTGCAACCAAGCTGCAGGCGACGCTCAGTCAATGGATGTCCGAGTTGCTGAGAGTCCCGATCAAGGATTTTAATGCGGAGAGTGATCTGACCGAATACGGACTTGATTCCATCAGTTCGACCCAATTGATCAATCGCCTCAATCAAGTCTACGGACTGCAACTTCAGCTTACCATCTTCTATGAGTATCCCACGCTACGCGAATTCGTACGTTACCTCGTAGAGCAGCATCACGCGGCGTTTGCCGCGAAACCCAGCCATTCTTCGGTGACGCCCGGTGACACCGAAATCCAGAGCGAACCACCCCAATCGGTCGGAGAACGGCCGTCGGTTGCATCGCATCCTGCCGGACTGGAGCGGCGCGCCGCCATAAATGGATCGAAGAGTTCTTTCATTGCTTCGCTCGAGCAGAATTCGTACGACCTGCCAATCGTGAACCACCAGCCCATGGTGCGCGAGCATGTTCCGCTCGCGCTTGTCCCACAGGCACGCCCTGCGACGTTGCCGCTGTCTTACGCCCAGGAGCGAATGCTGCAGGTGCACCAACAAGCGAATGTCGGTGCGGCTTATAATCTGCCGATGGCCTTCCGGCTGATTGGCGCGCTGGATATGACGGCATTGCAAGCGAGCTTCGCCGAGGTCGTGCGCCGCCATGAGAGCCTTCGAACCTATTTTCCGAAAGCCGATGGCGGCCCGATGTTGGCGATTGCTCCTTCGCTTGCCGTGGAGTTGCCGATCCTCGATCTGCAACATATGAGTGATGATGAGCGGCCCCGCGAAATTCAGCGTTTGCTTGCGGAAGTGCTGCGCCGATCTTTTGATCTGGAAGCTGCGCCGCTGTTCCGCTTCAGCATGGTACGCCTTCGCCCGGCGGAGCACCTGCTCGTGATGGTCGTCCATCACATCATCTCCGACAATTGGTCCATGGACCTCCTCATCCGCGAGGTCGCCACGCTCTATGGCGCGTTCTTGCGTGGCCTTTCTTCCCCTCTGGCGGATCTATCGAATCAGTATGTCGATTACGCGATCTGGCAGAAGGAGAGGGTGCAGGCGCAGCTCCTGGACCGGGAGCTCGACTACTGGATCGATCGCTTAAGGGATGTGCCGGAGCTCAACCTGCCGACCGACCGGTTACGCCCATCGATGCCAAGCTATCGTGGAGCCACGGCTTACTTCACGTTTCCGGAACACGATGTTGCGGCATTGCGCCGTCTCGCGCGACAAGAGGGCGCATCGCTGTTCATGGTGTTGTTGGCGGCATTCAATGTTGTCTTGTTCCGTCTGAGCGGACAAGAGGACATTGCCATCGCGACCCCGGTTGCGGGGCGTCGGTCGCGCGACGTCGAAGACGTGATCGGCTTCTTCATCAACACGCTGGTCCTGCGCACCGACCTTTCGGGGCAACCGACGTTCCGTGAGCTTCTGTCGCGTGTCAGGAATGCGTCCTTGAACGACTTCGCGCATCAGGATCTCCCGCTTGTGAGGATCGAGCAGGAGATCGGCTCGGTCCGCGATCTCGCGCGCCGGCCTTTGTTTCGGACTCTTATTTCACTTCACAAGGTCCAGCACGGGGGGCAACCCGAGACATCTTTCTCCGGATTGGAGATGTTGCCGGTGGTCATCGAGAATGATACGGCCAGAAGGGACCAATCGTTCTTCATCTACGAAACCGCCGACGGGTTGTTCGGGACGCTGGAGTACGCAGCGGATCTGTTCGATGCGCCGACGATCGAACGGATGATCGCTGAGTTCAGAGATGTCTTGTATCAGATCATCGAAGATCCAGGCTGCGGGATTTCCACCTCAAGTGCCCCTATCGGGAACGGCGGGGTTGTGCCCGGCCCGCGATCGCCGGTGTGGGGCGCAGGGACCTCGCTCGACCCCGCTGACTGGACTCGTTTTCGTGCTCAAGGCCATCGGATGTTCGAAGATATGGTCGGCTATCTCGAGCACATCCGCCGACGCCCGGTTTGGCAACCGATACCGGACGATATTCGTGCGCGTTTTCGGGAATCGCTTCCGGTCGATCCGACCGACCTCGCCGACGTGCATGATGAGTTCATGCAGAGCATTTTGCCGTTCGCGACCGGGAACTCACATCCGGGCTTCATGGGATGGGTGCATGGCGGCGGTAATCCCGATGCCATGCTGGCGGAGATGCTTGCCGCGGGCCTCAATGCCAATCTCGGCGGTCGCGACCATATGCCGATGGAGGTGGAGAAGCAGATTGTTCAATGGGCACGTGAGCTTTTTGGCTTTCCCGAAGATGCCACCGGGCTCTTCGTGACGGGAACGTCGATGGCGAACATGGTCGCTCTACTGGTGGCACGAAATGCCGCGATGGGCGCTGAGGTTCGACGCACAGGCGTCTCCGCCGCGGGCGGCCATTTCACAGCTTACACATCGGCCGCGGCGCATGGTTGCATTCCGCAGGCCATGGATCTTTCCGGTATCGGCACCGATGCGCTGCGGTTGATTCCCACGGACAAGCATCACGCGATCGACATCGCGTTGCTGGAACGAGCGATCGCCGACGATCGGAATCGCGGGTTGCATCCATTCCTGATCGTCGGCACCGCCGGCACGGTCGATATCGGAGCAACCGACGATCTGAAGGCGCTTGCTGCGATCGCCAGGCGCGAAGGAATTTGGTTTCATGTCGACGGGGCATTTGGCGCTCTTGGCATGCTCGCGCCGGACATCGCACCACGTCTCGTCGGCATCGAGGAAGCGGATTCGCTTGCCTTCGACTTCCATAAGTGGGGGCAGGTTCCCTATGACGCAGGTTTTATCATGGTGCGGGATGGCGCGCGACACCGTGCCGCCTTCTCATTCCCGGCGGCCTATCTGCGCCGGGAAACGCGTGGGCTCGCGGCTGGTTCACCCTGGTTCTGTGATTTTGGTCCGGATCTATCGCGGGGTTTCAGGGCTCTCAAAACCTGGTTTACCATCAAGGTTCACGGCGCCAAGCAGATAGGAGCCGTGATTTCCAAGACTTGCGAGCTTGCGCAATACATGAAACGGCAAATCGAATCCGGCTATCCCGATCTGGAGCTGCTGGCGCCGGTCCAATTGAACATCGTGTGTTTCCGATACCGCTGCGACGATCCCAATCCGGTCAATTCGGCCATTGTCGCTGATCTGCATGAATCGGGAATTGCCGCGCCGTCGTCGACCGTGCTCGATGGCCAAATCGCCATTCGGGCTGCGATCGTCAATCATCGGACGGAGATCGGCGAAATCGATGCGCTCTTGAGAGCTGCGCAGAAGTTCGGCCGCGCGAGGACCAAAGATCATGATCGTCCTGAAATTCAGGCGCAAAACAGGCCGCATGATGCGACCGAGCGAGAAATGGATCGACCGGCCGTGTGACGAGGCATTCGGCGGCTGAGCGGAGTGACGACCTATTCCATGATACCGAGTTCTGCCAACGTCTTCAGAATACGTTCGGCCAACTGTTCAGGCTGCTGTCCGACCGTTTGCAAATGCACTTCAGGATTCTGCGGGATTTCATAGGGGGCATCGAATCCGGTAAAATTCCTGATCGTGCCGGCTTTTGCCTTCGCATAAAGACCCTTCGGATCGCGCCGGGCGCATTCGTCGAGCGGGGTATCGACGAAGACCTCGATGAATTCCTTATCCGGCACGAGGCTCCGCACCATGTCGCGTTCCGCACGATACGGCGAGATGAACGAGCAGAGCACGATCAGGCCTGCATCTGTCATCAGCTTGGCGACCTCGCCGGCGCGGCGAATATTCTCGACCCTGTCCGCCTCCGTGAAGCCCAGGTCGCGATTGAGCCCATGGCGCAGATTGTCGCCGTCCAGCATCATCGTATGATAACCGCCGGCATGAAGAGCCCGTTCGACCATGTTGGCGATGGTTGATTTGCCGGCTCCTGACAAACCGGTCAGCCAGACGATCGCCGGTCTTTGTCGCTTCTGTGCGGCGCGTTCGGACTTTTCGATCAGCGTCGCTTGCCAATGGATGTTGGTGCCTCGCCGGAGGCCGAAAGCGATCATCCCCGCCCCAAGGGTCTGATAGCTCAGTCGATCGATCACGATAAAAGAGCCGGTCTTGCGGTTTTGCTCGTAAGGATCGAAGGCGACTGGAATGCTCGTTGCCAGGTTGCAAAACGCGATATCGTTGAGGCCAAGCGTATGGGCCGCGAGATGCTGTCTGGTGTTGACATCGATCTTGTATTTGATCTCGGTCACCACCACCGGTGTCATCTTGGTGCCGATGCGCGCGAGATATGAGCGGCCCGGAATAAGCTCGTGATCGTTCATCCAGATCACATGGGCGGCGAATTGATCCGACACTTCAGGGAGAGAGGCCGGACTGACCAGCAGATCGCCGCGGGTAACGTCGATATCATCCTCGAGGGTGATGGTGATGGCATCGCCCGGCTGTGCGGAAGCTTGCGGGCCATCATAGGTCAGCAGTTGTTTCACGCGAGACGTTTGGCCAGACCTCGCGACCGTGAGGAAATCGCCTGCATTGATGCTGCCGGAAGCTGCCGTTCCGGCATAGCCGCGGAAACTTGCGTTCGGTCGATTGACCCATTGCACCGGAAAGCGGAACGGCTTTTTGGCGGTTTCGTCCTCGACATCGATGGTCTCAAGATGTTCGAGCAGGGTCGGTCCACGATACCAGGGCGTGGCAGCCGATCGGCTTGCGATGTTGTCGCCATATCGCGCCGAGATCGGAATCGGCGTGACGGATGAAAAGCCGAGTTCTGACGCGATGGCATCGTATTCAGTGACGATCTTGTCAAACACATCGGCCTGATAAGAGACGATGTCGATTTTATTTACAGCGACCACGATATGACGCAGGCCGAGCAGGGAGCAGATCAGCGAATGTCGCCGCGTTTGGACAAGGACGCCCTTGCGCGCATCGATCAGCAGGATGGCGAGATCGGCGTTCGAAGCACCCGTCGCCATATTCCTTGTGTACTGTTCGTGACCGGGCGTGTCGGCGACGATGAAAGACCGCCTGGCTGTTGCGAAGAACCGATAGGCGACGTCAATGGTAATGCCTTGCTCTCGTTCAGCCTCCAGCCCGTCGACAAGCAATGCCAAGTCGACATCATCTCCCGTGGTGCCGTGGCGCGCCGAATCCTTCGCCAGGGTGGAAAGTTGATCCTCGAACAGGAGCTTCGAGTCATACAGAAGTCGTCCGATCAAGGTGGATTTGCCATCATCCACCGATCCGCATGTGAGGAACCGCAGGAGATCCTTGCCTGGTCGCGGATGATGGGAGCCGTCCATTAGAAATAGCCTTCTCGTTTCTTCTTCTCCATGGATGCCACCTCGTCGCTGTCAATGAGGCGCCCTTGCCGCTCGGACAGGCGGGTCGATCGCATCTCTGCGAGGATAGCCTCCGGCGTTGTGGCGTCGGAATCGAATGCTCCTGTCAGGGGATAGCAGCCGAGTGTTCGGAAGCGAACTAGCCGCATTTCCGGCCGTTCGCCGGGCCCGAGCGGCAAGCGATGGTCGTCGACCATAATCCAGGCCCCACTGCGCCGTACCACTGGGCGCCGTTCGGCGAAGTAGAGCGGCACTACTGGAATATTCTCCAGCAAGATGTAGTGCCAGATATCCAATTCGGTCCAGTTCGACAGCGGAAACACGCGGATGGTTTCACCTGGTCGAATCCGGGTGTTGAACAGGTTCCACAATTCGGGGCGCTGGTTGCGTGGATCCCAGAGATGCCTCTGCGAGCGGAAGGAGAAAATCCGCTCCTTGGCCCGACTCATTTCTTCGTCCCGTCGTGCACCGCCAAAGGCGGCATCGAATTCATAAAGGTCGAGCGCTTGTTTCAGGGCCTCCGTTTTCATGACCTGGGTGTGGACCGAAGATCCCGAAGCAATGGGGCCGATGCCGCGAGTGACGCCCTCGCGGTTGACGTGAACGATCAGATCGATGTCGAGACGACGTGCGGTTTCATCGCGAAACGCAATCATCTCGCGAAACTTCCAGGTCGTGTCGACGTGCAGAAGCGGAAAAGGAAGCTTGGCTGGATGAACGGCTTTCATCGCCAGATGCAGCATGACGCTCGAATCCTTGCCGATCGAATACAGCATGACCGGCTTTTTGAACTCGGCGATCACCTCACGCATGATCTCGATGGACTCGGCCTCCAGGCGCTTGAGATGTTTTGGAAGCTCAAGTCGGGTCTCCTCAGTTCTTGGGGCTGAGGTATCCATTACAAATTATCTCCAGCCAAAATCCTGCCTTGATGACACCACGGGCCGCGATTGGGCCGTTGATCAGTGTTTGCGAGGCTGTGTGTCGGGAAACGGGTCGAGAGGTTCGTAATCGAAGTTTCGTGAGCTCCACCGGCCGTTCAGCGCGCATTCGCAATGGGCACAGACAAGCGGTTCGTCTTTGGGCAAGGGAAGCTCTTTTGGAATAACGATATATCCCGCGCCGCAGCTGCAGCGGTGGATGATGCCTGGAGTCGTCGGCCAGGTCGTCAGCCAAATAGGCTCTTGGCCATGTCGGCCTGGAGGCTTGCGAACTGACAGCATGCTAAACCGGGCGGCCTTCATGCGATCTCCAGAAACGTGATCTCGAAGCCTATCCTTTTACCACCATAACAACAGTCTCTCGCAGAATGCAATCAGATCGCCGTGAGGCTGGGTTCATCCACAACTCGCTGGTGAGCGCTGAGCCGCGCGCGCTCACCCACGCCATCTCGCCCGCGGGTTACAGCCAGCCGCGCTCACCAAATGCTGAGAGGTCGGTCCCGGGCGGGGCGTACCATCCCGTTGAGCCGTAACGGGCACCAAGCTTGAACGCGACCTCCTTGTTGCCGTAGGGAATTCGCAGCGGTGTTGGTGTTGCCGTGTTGGGCTGGGCCGCAGTCGAGGGAGCGGAGACGGCATCGCTGTTGTTTTTCCGGGATCGCTTCCTCGGTGATGCTGGTTGACGTGCCGTTGATGTCTTCGGCCGGAAAGCGGTCTTGCGGGATTTCTTTTGTTTGTGGGAATCAATCCACGCGATCATGGCCGCCGAGCTTGACTTGGCCGCGTCCGGAATGGCGATGCCTTGGGTGCGTGCGATCTTCTCGGCGTACGACAGCTGCGCCGGACTGACCGGTTTTGGTTCCAGTTTTGCGGCGGCTTCACCATCGTTTTTCGGGGGCGCGTGTTTCTTGAGAAACGCGCCACAGATCGATATCGATGTCTTGTAGCCGGGCGGCGGTTTGATGCCGTTTTGCCGGGCGAGGCTGTCGGCAAAACGCTTCATCGCGGGTGTGGGGGGATATGCGGCGGCGCCGTTGCCGGCCACGGCCCCCAGCAAGGGAGGCCCTCCAGCAGCAGCACCTGCCGTGAGCTTGCCGATAATACGTTCAGCGACATCACACACGGCGTCGATTGCGCCGACCATCTCCTGCTTGCCGACGATGACATCGTCGAGCAGGCATTCAAGCTGCGCCGTTACGCCCGGATCAACCAGTGCCGGATCTGCTTGTTTGAAAGCGTCGAACAGCGACAGGCCGGCCTCGGTCGGCACGATGTGCTTTCCCTGGGTAATCAGAAAGCGCTGTTTTTTCAGTCCGCCAATGATGTCGGCCCGGGTTGCCGGCGTGCCGATCCCCTTGGCTTCCTTCAGGCGTTCACGCAGAACGTCATCCTCGACAAAGCGCCAGGCATTTTGCATGGCTTCGATCAGGGTGCCTTCGTTGTAGCGTGGGGGCGGCCGGGTTTCCTTGTTCTCGATTTTGGGATCCTGCAGGTGAGCGGGTTCGCCGTTTTGCAAGGGCGGCAGCAATTGCGCCTCGTCGCTTTTCTCATCGGCGGGTTGCCAGTCCGGGAACGCGGCGCGCCAGCCGGGATCAATGGGCTGACGACCGCTGGCTCGGAATTCCAAGCCACGCACATCGAGCGTTGCTGTCGTTTGCCGGTAGCGGAAGTCAGGCATCAGCGCCGACAGGTAGGCCCGTGCGATAACGTCGAACAGTTTTTTTTCGTCGGACGAAAGCCGGGGCCAGATCTCCTGAAGCTTGTCGATCGTGTTGACATTGGGAATGACCGCATGATGGCTGGCCCCGTCCAATCCCTTGTCGTGGAAGGTGCCGCTCGCGCCCCGGCGGATGACCGGCGGCTCGGGAGCGGGGATCGCACTCAGCGACGGGGTCGCCCGCAGTCCGGCCGAGATCCTCGGCACATCCGCGATCAGGCTCTGCGGCAGATAACGCACTTCGGCGCGCGGGTAGGTGATGATCTTCTTGCCCTGGCCATCGTAAAGCTCCTGCGCCACCTCAAGCGTCTTGCTGGCCGGCCAGCCGAAGCGGGAGCCGCATAGTTTCTGCAGCGATGGCAGATCATGCAGTTTGGGTGGTCCCTGACGCTTGTCTTCGACGCGCACGGCGAGGGGGCCTTCGAAGCCGTCGGCTGCCTTGACGACATGTTCGGCAATCTCGCGTCGAACGATCCGGTCCTGCGGCGCATGCCGCATCTGGAATTGGCCGCCCGCCACCTTCGCTGTGGCGACAACTTCAAAATAGGATAGTGGCGCGAAGTTCCGGATTTCCACTTCACGCTTGCATACAATTGCCAACGTCGGCGTCTTCACCCGCCCGACCCCGATCACTCTCCGTGCACCTCGCCCCAGGATGACGGTTGCAGTCCGGGTGAGTGACAAGTTGTAGATCTGGTCGGCCTGCCGACGCGCGACGGCGGCGGCGTAAAGGCGTGCATACTCGGCGTTTGGCTTCGCCTGACTAAACGCGTCGCGAATAGTTTGCGTGTCCTGCGCGGTGAACAGCACCCGCAAGACGTCGCCGCGATACTTGTAATGCTCGAGAATCTCCTGGCCGATGAGCTGGCCTTCGCGATCGCAATCGGTGGCAAGCCAGACCCGCTCGGCGGTGCGAAGGGCGTCGCGAATGGCCCTGAGCTTGGCCGCCTTGTTGCCACCCGCTGCCGGGCGCGTGCCGTAAAGGCCTTCCGGCCGCAGAAGTATCGGTGACCAGCGTTTCCAGGCCGGCACAACATCCTCTGGTTCGAGAAGGTCGAACAGATGGCCTTCCGCCGGAAGAATGTCTCCGTAGCGTGAGCCAACGGCAGCACGGACGTCCTTTGCTTGGCTGGTCTTCTCCGTAATGACGATTTGATGGGGCATGGCGGATTCGTTGGGAGGGATAGATTCGACGCACACACAATCGAACATATAGTGAACACAGCAGGTGCGCAAGCTACCGGACAAGGCGTGGGAACCCTTCTGATTGCGCTCGCTGCGGGGCGGGTTTCAGTGAACAGGTCAAGACGGGGGGAAGCGACATGTGTACCGAAAACCCAAATCCGGATGTGTGCTCGACCCACTCGCGATGGATTGATCCGCAAAATCGATCGTTTTCCTATCTTTTGACTGGCTCGGCAGGCAGAGGTACGCATCACGAGGGGTGGGGCGGATGGCGTTGCGGCATCAGGCTCTCGCAAACCTGCCGCTTCGGCATGCGGCATCGCTTCCCTTGCGCTGTGGCAGAAGTTTCTTAGCCAATACTACGATTTCGCAGCTGCCGTGGATTCCATGTTGTCGCATAAGCTTGGTGGTTTAGAGAGTGGCGCGGCAAGGGTAGGGCTTCGCGCGGAGTTGATCGCGCCCTCACAAGCAGAACTCCGTGTTCGGCCGGTCGCGAAAAGCTATGCGAACCGCAGTGAGGACAAAGATTGATGTGAGGGGCAGGATGCAGGGGCGGCACAGTGCTACTCTGTGCGCAAAATGAACTCGATGGGGACTGCGGAAGAAGTCGCCGATGGGTGCGGCAGGACTCGAACCTGCAACCAGACCGTTGTGAGCGGCAGAATCCTGATCAGCTTCGTTGCGGATTCCAATGGCCACTCCGCACGTAGGGCCAGGAGTTCGCTCCCATGATGAATTGTGCTAGCAGATACTGGATCGCTCCGCGCGATGCCTGCGAGGGTGAGAGCTCAATTCCGATGCGAGGTTCTGGAGCACGCACAAGCTGGCATCGCTCCAGCTCGTCGGAATGCCAGGGAGACCTTTGCGCCATTCGTCCAATTGTCATATTCGACATTTATCCGGAGTAGTCGCGTCCGACAGGTCGGCGCAACCACCGGTGCCCTGTGCAGTCTCGTTATGCATACATCTCAAAGAGCCGCCACAGCGGAGCCGTGATTGGAAGGCTGCTGAGGTCCGGCTGGGCTCTGATACTCATAGGTCATGTTGGCGCAATATGTCCTGCCGGTGTGGTGCGTGGCGAGGTGCTCCGAGGCAGGCAGGCCTTCGACCTTCCTTCGGAACCACTAGGGGCCGCACTTGAAGCCTATGCCCGGATATCCGGACGCGAGGTTCTTTATGATGGCAGGCTCGCCGAGGGGCGTCGCTCAAGTCCGGTCCAGGGGGGCTACACCGCCGAGACCGCCTTGCAGATATTGCTTGCCGGCTCTGGACTTCAGGCGAACCCAAAAGACGATGGTTTCTTCGTGCTTTCAGCGGCGCCAACGCGATCGCCTGCCGATCGCAACTCAAGACAATCCGCGGCGGACACCCACTACTATGGTGCCCTTCAGGCAAGCCTCCGGGTGGCGTTGTGCCGTTCGCACGCGTTACCAGATAGTGGTCGCATCGCTGCGCGCCTTTGGCTCAATCAGGCTGGTGCGGTACTTCAGGCCAAACTGCTCGGTTCCACGGGGAACAGCGAATGGGATCAGCGAGCTGTTACTGTTATGAGCCAGCTCCAGGTAATGGAACCACCGCTCGGATTCGAACAACCGGTGACAATCGTTGTTTTACCGCGCTCGTCAGACACCGACGACGGCTGCGCGGCGCAGCGCCAGTCTCCGACGAGAGCAGGCCGATGACGGACACCAGCCTGCTGGCGCTGCGTCAACTGCTCGTGACGCGCTACGACGAACTCAAAACGAAGCTTTCGCGGCGTCTCGGATCCGATGATGCCGCTGCCGATGCGGTTCAAGAGACGTGGCTGCGATTGCATCAGTTCAGGAGCATTGGTCAGGTCGACAATCCGGCGGGTTATCTGTGGCGCATTGTGCTCAATGTCGCGCGCGATCGCCTGAAGGCAGAACGCCGCTATCTGGCGGCCGAACAGCTTGAGAACATGCTTGATCTGCCCGACGACGCGGCAGATCCGGCGTTTGTCATGGAAACGAGATCCGAACTGGAATTGGTCGAACAACTGATCCGTGAACTGCCGGAAAGGCAGCGCACCATTCTGATCGCGGCTCGCCTGCATGGTCTGCCGCGCCGCGAAATTGCGCAACGGATGGGGATATCGCTGAGCCTGGTTGAGAAAGAACTGAAGCAGGCTCACCAATATTGCCTGGAGCGGCGGGCGCTGGTGAAAAAATCAGCGGCTGGCGAGGAATAGCTATGCGGTTTTGTTTGCGCAGAACAGTCTTCGATACTGAGGAGCAGGTCATGAGGCCGCCTCGCAGCGCCGGCTGTTCGGCACAGTTTGATCGAGAATATTGGTGATCGACGATAGCACCCACGAAAAGCGGCTAAGAGCCGAGGCGGTCGACTGGGTTCAGCTCCTTGACTCCGGTTGCGCGACCGCGGCCGACGTCGAGGCGCTCAAGGCCTGGCGATCGCGCAGCGCCGCCCACGAGGCGAGTTTTGCCGAGGCGCGGCAGCTCTGGAGAAGTTTTGCCGCCGCCGCAAGCCGCATGAGTGAAAGGGGAGAATTGGCTCCGCTGCCGCTCCGGAGGGTGAAATCTCCGCCTGTTCTGAGCCGACGGGCGGCGCTCGGCGGGGGGATCGCGGCCGCCGCGTCCGTTGCCGGCCTATACGCAGTCACCATGCCTCCCCTAGGTCTCTGGCCATCCCTCGCTGAGCTTGCCGCGGACTATCGGACGACGACGGGCGAGCAGCGCCGTCTTGCGCTGGCGGGTGACGTCACCATGCATCTGAACACTCAGACGAGCATTGCATTGCAGCCGCCGGACGGACATGTCGACCGAGTGGAACTTGTCGCGGGTGAGGCCGCATTCTCAGCCGGCGAGCACAGAGGCCGGTCGCTCATGGTGCTCGCGGCCGAAGGCGCGGTCACTGCGACAAGCGGGCACTTTGATGTCCGTCGCATTGGTGCATCCGTTTGCGTCACCTGTGTCGATGGCGATGTGCAGGTCGCATCCGGTGCCAAGACCGCGGCGTTGGGACCGGCGCAACAGGTCAGCTACGATGAGCAGGGCTTGGGGCGGGTTGCGTCTGCCGATCTCGAACTCGTGACGGCGTGGCAGGAGGGCGTCTTGATCTTCCGAATGATGCCGCTCGCCGACGTCGTGGAGGAGATCAACCGTTATCGCGCGGGCAGGGTGGTCTTGATCAACAGGCGACTGTCGCGATTGCCCGTCAGCGGTCGCTTTCGCATTGATCACATCGAGGAGATCATCGCGCGCCTCGACCAAGCCTTTGGCGTCGCTAGCAGATCGCTGCCGGGCGGCATCGTGCTGCTCGGTTAGGTCGCGGCGCGATGGAGGCGAAGGGACGCCCGAGAAAAATTTACGGTTTTCGCAGCGCCGACCAGTCAATGGGTGCGCGCTCCTTGAAGTGAGGGCGACGCCCGACGGTGAGGCCCTTGATGTCGAGAATCGTGACGAACCCCACCCTAGCCAGTAGAGCAGCGCGTTCGGAGGCGGAGGGCCATTTTCGTTCACATATCGCACGGCAGAGGGGGCGCTTCGCTCTTCTCGCCACCGTCAGTCTGAGTGCGCTGCTCGCCGGGATGTCTACATCCTGGGCGCGCTGTTATTGCGGCTCGGGAGGCGAAACCAGCGCGACGGCGATCGCTGCGTCATCGGCGATCGCGAACGCGCAGCAGGCGGCGCAGGTCGCCCAGGCCGCGCAGAAGTCGGTGATACGGGCGACACAGGCGCTCCAGGCCATGCAGGGCCTGCAGAATGCAGCGCGTGCGGCGGCGCAGGGCGTGCTGAGCAAGGTTCCGAACGGTCTGGCGGTGGGCGGGCTGGTGCCGGACATGCCGGCAGGCTGGACCGGCGCCAACGCGCCGACCCAGAGTACGAACGGGAGTCAGACGGTCGTCGGCATCCAGCAGACCGCGCCGCAGGCGATCCTGAACTGGCAGACCTTCAACGTCGGTGCGCAGACCACGGTCAACTTCAATCAGCAGGCCAGCACCTGGACCGCGCTCAACCGCGTCGTCGGCAATCTCGGTCCGAGCCAGATCCTCGGCAACATCAATGCGCTGGGCCAGGTCCTGGTCATCAACCAGAGCGGCATCATCTTTGGCGGCGCGAGCCAGATCAATGTCGGCTCGCTGATCGCCTCGACGGCCGGGATCACCGACAAGCAGTTCCTGGCCAATGGCATCTATTCGGCGCAGGCCAACGGGGCCTATCTGCCGAGTTTCACCGGCGCCGGCGGCAAGATCGTGGTGGAGCAGGGCGCGCTGATCACGACCAACGCGCCTGCAACGGTCACCCAGGGCGGCGGTTTCGTTCTGATGATGGGGACCGAGGTCGACAATGCCGGTGCGATCATCACGCCGAAGGGGCAGGCCGAGCTTGCCGCGGGCGACGACTTCATCCTGCGCCCGGGCTACGGCACCAACGTCAACCAATTCTCCACTACGCGCGGCAACGAGGTCGCGCCGGTCCTCCATGCCGGCAGCAGCAGCGGTACGGTCGGCAATACCGGTCTCATTTTCGCCCAGCAAGGCGACATCACGCTCGCCGGGCACACGGTCGTGCAGGATGGCCTGCTGCTCGCGACCACGTCGGTGGACCAGCGCGGCACCATTCATTTGCTCAATTCGGCGAGCGACGCCGGCGGCAGCGTCACGCTGAGCGGCAACAGCGTCACGCTGATCGCGCCCGAGCTCGATTCGTCCGACACCGCGCTCAACTCGCAGCGTGACGGCCTGATCGCGGCCTCCGGGCCCAATGGCCTCGCGACCGGGCAGTTCGACAATCTCTCGGTGCTCGCCGACCGCAAGGATCAGTCCCGCATCGAGATCGTCAGCGGCGGCCTCGTCGATTTCCAGGGT
>BFBZ01001303.1_pt1 | contig 17070 bp, 12 predicted proteins | sample 1888401 | NCBI WGS metagenome assembly BFBZ01 (sample SAMD00112614, study PRJDB3348) | symbiont metagenome | host: Chara braunii | reverse complement strand
GGCGAGTGCGCACGTGTCGCGTAGGTCCGGGGTGCAGCCGGGGCCACACCGAACTCCTCAATACGGTACCCGGTGATGCCAACCCACCGCCCTGGCGGGCGGGGTTCGCCAAGACCGACGGATGCCGACCTGCCCCAGCCCATCCCAACAATCACTTCGTCACCGGAGCGGACGGGTAGCTCGTCCACCGGGCGGGCGGGTCCCAGGCCGGCGCGAGTTTGAAGTGCCGGTTCAGGTACGGGTTGAGCGAGTGGTCCATAAACATGTCGCGCGGGTACGTCGCCGACGGCCGTGTGGTCTGCGGGTCCATGATTCCGGCGTACACGCACGCCTCACACACCAGTTCGCTGCAGTAATAGCTGTTGTGGTCGATGCCGTGCGGCTTGCCGACGAACGCCGTGCGGAGCGGCCCGCGCGGGCGGAACGGCGTGATCTGGAGCGCCAGCCGCCAGATGGCGAACTCCCGGTTGTTCGTTGCCATCGCGAACTCCGTCAGCCTGGCGGACTGCTCCGGAGTGAGGGGACACGCCCGCGCACGCACCCACACCCGGCCCTCTTGCTCGTAAGACGCCAGGTGCGGGAGCGCCTCCAGCACGCGGCACTTGAGCGTGTCGTGCGGCCCGCCTTCGAGAATGCCCATTTTCCCATCGGGCATCGCGAACACGATCATGGAGTGCGTCGGGTGGCTCGTCCCGGCGAGGTTGTGCATCGTCTTCCAGAACACCGAGCCGTCGGCGCTCATGACGATGTCGCCCGGTTGCGGCACGTAGGCGCGCGTCGGCCCGCGCAGGATCTGGTCCTCCTTGTACACCGCCTGCCACAAGTGGGAACCGGTCGGCGCCGGTTTCCCGGCGCCGGGGAGCGCGAGGTCGGCCACCTTCGCCCGGATGCGCTTTTCGAGCGGCTTGAGGAAAAACGGGTACCGCTTCTCCGCCACGTAGGGCGGGGTGAGCGGCGCGGTACTCGGGTACGGGTACGGCTCGGGATCGGCACCGACCGCGCAAAGGCCCACCAAACAGAGCGGCATCATGCCGGAGACTCCGTTACTGACGAAGACGGTCACTCTGTTATCGAACCGCTCAGCCCTCCGCGTTCCGCCCGGGCGCGCGCCCGGGGGCCGGTTCCCCACGTGTTGGCGCAACATGTTCCGGTTGTAACGGCCGCGCCAGTGGAACTTTTCAACCCGCACGATCGCATCACATTACCCACACGATAAGATGAACCCAGTCCACCCAACTTAACTGACCGTCCTCCTTCTGAGGTGCACCCGTGCCTACCCGGTCATTGCTGGGCGCCGGCCTGTTGGCCGCGCTCGTTTCACTCACAACACTCGCCGCGCCCCCGCTGGCCGCGAAGCAGCCGGCCCCCAAGGGCGGCGCGAAGGCGGGTGATCTCAAGAAGTACGACGACGTCATCACCAAGGACTTCGCCACGCAATCGGGCGTGTTCGCGGTCCACCGGCACGAGGACAAGCTCTACTTCGAGATCCCGCAGGACAAGCTCGGCCGGCTGTTCCTCTGGCACGCGGAGGTGGCGAAGGGGCCGGGCGGCGGCGGCAGCTGGGGCGGCTCGGCCCTGGGCCACATGGTGCTGAAGTTCGAGCGCCGCGGGAACAAGATCTTCTTGTGGAAAGTGGGCTTCGCCAAGCGGTCCGATGGGAAGGCCATCCAGGCGTCCATCGACGCGTCCGCGACCGACGCCATCATCGCCTCGTTCACCGTGGAGTGCGAGGGCAAGGACCGGGCGGCGGTCGTCAACGTGTCGGACACGTTCATCGCCGGCCTGAGCGACCTGCCGATCACCCGGGCCTCCGGCACCGGGGCCGGGGCGAGCGTGGACGCGTCCCGCTCGTACCTGTCGGACGTCAAGGCGTTCCCGACCAACATCGAGGTGCGGGCCACGCTGACGTTCCGCACCAGCGGCGGGGGCGGCGGGGCGCCGTTCGGCGCCGCGCTCGGCGGAGCAAAGAGCGCGACGGCGGTGGTGCACCAGAGCCTCGTGGCGCTCCCCGAGACACCAATGCAGGGCCGCCTCGCCGACCCGCGCGTCGGCTACTTCACCGAGGAGTTCGTGGACTACTCGCACGCGAAGCACTGGGCCGTCTCGCGCGAGTTCATCAACCGCTTCCGGCTGGAGAAGAAGGACCCGTCCGCGGCGGTGAGCGAGGTGGTCAAGCCGATCACGTTCTACCTGTCGAAGGAGATCCCGGAGAAGTGGCGGCCGTACATGAAGCAGGGCGTCGAGGACTGGGCGCCGGCGTTCGAAAAGGCCGGGTTCAAGAACGCGATCGTGTGCAAGGACGCCCCGACCCGGGCCGAGGACCCGAACTGGGACCCCGAGGACGCCCGGTACAGCGTGATCCGCTGGGTGGCCGAGCCGGTGCAGAACGCGATGGGGCCGCACGTCCACGACCCGCGGTCCGGCGAGGTGATCTCGGCGCACATCATCTTCTGGCACGACATCGTGAAGCTCTCGCAGATCTGGTACTTCCTCCAGTGCTCGGCGGTGGACGAGAAGGCCCGCAAGTTCCCCCTGCCGGACGAAACCACCGGGGCGATGATGCGGTACGTGTGCGCCCACGAGGTCGGGCACACGCTCGGGCTGCGGCACAACCACCGGGCCAGCCAGGCGTTCTCGGCCAGCCAGCTCCGCGACCCGAAGTTCTGTGCCGAGTACGGTAGCGTCGCGTCCATCATGTCCTACGGCCGGTGCAACTACGTCGCGCAGCCGGAGGACAAAGTGGAGGCGAAACACCTCCTGCCGAAGATCGCGCCGTACGACGACTTCGCGATCGCGTGGGGCTACAAACCGGTCACCGGCACCAAAACGCCCGACGACGAGAAGAAGACGCTCGACGAGTGGGCCGCGAAGCAGATCGAGAACCCGTTCCTGCGGTTCGGCGGCGAGGACGGCCCGGCGCAGGTGGACCCGACCGTGCTGACCGAGAACATCGGCAGCGACCCGGTGCAGGTGACCGCGCTCGGCCTCAAGAACCTCGACCGCGTGCTCGACCACCTGCTCGCCGCGACCACCGAAAAGGGCGAGAACTACGAGCTGCTGGCGGACGTGTACCAGGACATGATCCGGCACCGGACCGGGTGGCTGCTCGCGGTCGCGAAGCAGGTGGGCGGCGTGACGGAGAACCGCACCCTCGGCGGGCGCGGCGGCGAGGCGTTCGTCCGCGTCTCGAAGGACAAGCAGAAAGAGGCGGTGAAGTTCCTCCTCGACAACGCGTTCGCCACGCCGACAAAGCTGCTCAACCCCGGCCTCCTGAACCAGTTCAAGTACACCGGGGCCGCCGCGGACGTCGCGAACTTGCAACGGAACCTGTTGCGGAGCCTGCTCAGCGGCGCTCGGCTCGCCCGTCTGAGCGACGCGGAACTGCTCAGCCCGGACAAGGCTTACACGACGATCGAGCTGGTGACCGATATTCAGGACGGGCTCTTCACGGAACTGAAGACCGACGCCCCGAAGATCGACCCGCTGCGCCGGCAGCTCCAGCGGGGGTACCTGGAGGTTCTGAAGGCCGAGTTCCAGCCGGCATCGGCGCCGGCCCCGACCGGTCCGCAGTTTCCGAACGCGAACGTCACGCGCCCGACAAGCGAGTTGCGGGCCGTCGCGCGGCTGACGCTCGCGGACCTGGACACGAAACTCGCTGCGGCGGGGCCGAAAGCGTCCGACGCAACGACCCGCGCCCACATTGAAGACCTCCGCGGCGAAATCAGCACGATTCTGACCGCCGACAAGAAGAAGTGATCGCGGCCTGATGGAGTGGCGCCCGGGATTGAGATCCCGGGTCGGCTAACAAGAAAAAGTGATCGTAACCGCCGCGGCGCTAAAGGGACGCGGCGGTTGCAACGCCCGGCTCGGAGCCATATTGTGGCACGAGCCGTTCGCATTTCGGTGACCACGGTGCGTTTCGGTCGTGGAGAACGCCATGCACGATCTGGTGGCGATCACGGCCGCGATTCTCGATGGCTACGAACTTCCCGTGTACGGTGACCACGGCGTCGTGCACTGGGCGCGGGTTCTGGAAAACGGCTTACGGGTGGCCGAGGAGAACGGGGCCGACTCCGAAATCGTGACGCTGTTCGCGCTGTTCCACGACTCCCGGCGGGTCAACGAGTGTGAGGACGATGGCCACGGTTTGCGTGGCGGTGAGTTCGCCCGGTCACTCCGGGGGCGACTGGTTCACCTCAACGACGCGCGATTCGAACTGCTGTTCGAAGCGTGTCGGCTCCACACCGATGGATTAACGACCGGCGATCCGACGCTCCTGACGTGTTGGGACGCCGATCGACTGGACTTGGGGCGTGTGGGGATCACACCGGCACCGCGCCGGCTGTGTACGCCCGCCGCCCGTGAACTGTTGAACTGGGCACACACGCGGGCCGTGCGCCGGCACCAGCCCCGAGCGGTGCTCGCCGCCTGGGGCGTGGTCTAGTGATCTAGGAAGGCGGCCGGAGCCGACCCCAGAATGTAGGTCGCTTGCGCTGCGGCTTTTGTAGCTCAGGTGATGTTCGACCGCAAAGCTGGTGGGCCGGCGCAAAGCCTGGTCCCACCCTACGAAACCACCGCATTCGCGACGCGATGGCGTAAGTGTACTGCCGTTCGGGTGCCCCGAGAGTTTCGGGGCACCCGAACGGCAGCATTGAGGACGCAGTTCCGTTCACCTTAGACGAGTGGGATGAACACCTTTACGCCCGTCGCGTGTGTCAGTTCCAGCGCGGTACCGGTCGCCTTCGCGCCGACCAGGTTGTATCGCATGAACCGCCCGTCCCGCTCCGCCGTCACCAGCCCGGCGGCCTTCATCAGGTTGAGGTGGTGGGAAATGTTCACGATCTCTACCCGACACACCTTCGCCAGTTCGGTCACCGTCTTTTCGCCAGTGGCGAGAATGCGGAGAACCATGAGGCGCGTCGGCTCACCGATCGCTGCGATCCATGCGGCTTGATTTTTTGTGTCGTCGGCAACTTTTGGCATCGGATTCCGCTGAAAGGAAGGAATGTGAGGCGGGCGTCGGCCGGAGCGATTCACCTCACATTATGATATTCACACCGGGGTAGAGCGTCGATCCATTATTCAACCGGCAGATGCCCTTCGTCCCAGAGTTGGCGTACCTGCTCGACCATCGCGTCGGGGATGCCGTTGGCTCGCACCTCTTCCGTCACCTGCTCGGGGGTTGCCCTCGGTCCCAGCCGCGTGCGCAGCTCCAGAACCAGCCGAGGGAGCCCCGGCCCGTGATTGTCCGGCACGGTCGCGGTCGCCGGCAGCGGCATTGTGGTGTTGGCGTTCATGATGCCGTCCTTTCTTTTCTGTTCTCGATCGGGTCGTTTCGGGAGATAGCCCGCGAGAAACGAAAGCGGCGGGGKGTACCGCGGTGGGCCGTCGCCCATTCAACCCGCTGCGGCCACCCCGCCGGAATAATAGATGTGCAATCCGCGTGCCGTATTCGTACCGAAGGACGGCGGCCCTCCCCAGTTGGCCGAATCACACCGCGGGCAATTCGAACCCCTTGCGGTACTCGCGGCCGAGGAGCTTGTTGGCGGTCGGGTCGTCCGTTGTTTCGGTTTTCGCATCGAACTTCAGCGTCTTGCCGGTCCGGAACGCGATATTACCCAGATGGCACAACCGCGTGCTGGTGTGGCCGATCTCGATTTCGGCGTTCGGCTTCTCGGTCCCGCGCACGGCCGCGACGAAGTTGCTCACGTGTGTGGCGACCATGTCGCCTTTCGGTTTCTCGGCCGTGCCGTCCCCGCCGCGGATCTGCCACGCGTCGTTGGTGAACAGCATCGTTCCCTTGTCGCCGTGGATCGAGATGCCGTAGGACTGGCCCTCTGGTCCTTGTCCCTTCTGCTCCCAGACGCGGTGTTCCCAAATGAGGGTACACCCCGCCGCGCCGCCCGGCCCTGTTGGGAAGTCGAACGCCGCGATCTGGGTGTCGGGCGTTTGTTGGTCGTCGTCGTAGTAGTACTTGCCGCCCGAGCAGCTGATCTTCGTGGGGGCATCGACGCCGAGGATGTTGCGCGCCGCGTCGAGCCCGTGGATGCCGTTGTTGCCGATCTCGCCCGTGCCCAGGTCCCAGAACCAGTGCCAGTTGTAATGGAAGCGGTTCTTCGTGAACGCGCCGTCCGCCGGCCCGAGCCACAGCGAGTAATCGACGCCCTTCGGGGGCGTTTCTGGCTTCGTGTGCCCAATATTGGGCCGCCCGCCGGTGATCCACGCCCGCGCGAACGCGACCTTTCCGAGCTTGCCGCTCTGCACGTACTCGCGGGCCGCCGCGACGCTCGTCGAGCTGCGCCGCTGCGTACCGGCCTGGATCACGACCTTGTACTTTCGCGCCGCGTCCACCATCCGCCGGCCTTCGATCAGGTTGTGCGACACGGGCTTTTCGACGTAGACGTGCTTGCCGCGTTCGGCGGCCCAGATCGTTGCGAGCGCGTGCCAGTGGTCCGGCGCGGACACCACAATCGCGGTCACGGTCTTATCGTCGAGTACCTTGCGGATGTCGGTCTCGATCTTCGGCGGCGAGTCGGGGGCCTTCAGTGCGTCCAGGGCCGGTTTCACCATCGCCGGGTCGGGATCGACGAGGTGGGTGAGTTCGACGCCCGGCACCGCGGCGAACACGGGCGCGAGCTGTTTGCCGCGTACGCGCAGGCCCATGACCGCGACGCGAACCTTCTCGTTCGGCTTGTCGGCGGCGCGGGTGTAGGACGCGGCGGATAGTGTGAGGGCCGACGCGGCGAGGAACTCGCGACGGGTGGCGTGCATGGCAGCGCTCCGGGTAGGGACACGGGACGCCGACTATGGTATCCTGTGCGAATGGCGGGCACAAAATGAAGAGAGCAGAAGATAAAGCCGGCCGCAGATGAACGCAGAGGACGCAGATCAGAAGAAAAACAAAATGCTCGTGTCTGATCTGCGTCCTCTGCGTTCATCTGCGGCTCTTCTGGCTTCTGTTTTCTGCGATTATTTCCGGCGATCCCGTCTCCCTCTTTGGACCCTCTCCGATGATCCGCTGCGCGTCTCTCTTGCTCCTCCTCGTAGCACCACCACTCGCGGCGGCCGATCGCGCCGACGTGCTCGTCGCGGACTTCGAGGGCGAGACTTACGGCGACGGGTGGAAGACCACGGGCACGGCGTTCGGCAAGGGGCCGGCGCGCGGGACGTTCCCGAACCAGATGCCCGTGAGCGGCTACCTCGGGAAGGGTTTGGTGAACAGTTACCTCGGCGGCGACAGTGCGACCGGCACGCTCACGTCACCGGCGATCAAGATCGAGCGGAAGTACATCAACTTCCTCGTGGGCGGCGGCCGGCACGCGGGCAAGACGTGCGTCAACCTGCTCATCGGTGACAAAATCGTGCGCACCGCGACCGGTCCGAACGACAAGGCCGGCGGAAGCGAACACCTCGACTGGCACACCTGGGACGTGGCCGAGTTCGAGGGGAAGACGGCGGTGATCGTGATCGTGGACGACGAGAAGGGCGGCTGGGGGCACATCAACGTCGATCAGATCGTCCAGAGCGACACGAAGAAGCAAGCCGAGTTAATGACCCGGGCGTTCGACATCGAGAAGCCGTACCTGCACCTGCCGGTGAAGACCGGCGCACCGGTGCGGCGCATCAAGTTCGTCGTGGGGAAGGAAACCGAGCGCGAGTTCGACATCGAACTCGCGCTCGGCACGCCGGACTTCTGGGCCACCGCCGATGTGTCCGCGTTCAAAGGAAAAACGCTCACAGTGGAGGCGGTGCTGCCCGCCGACGCGAAGCTCGCGAGCCTGATCGTGCCCGCCGACGCCTGGTCCGACGCGGACAAGCTGTATCAGGAGAAGCGCCGGCCGCTGTTCCACTTCACGAGCCGCGTGGGGTGGCTGAACGACCCGAACGGTCTCGTGTACGCGAACGGCGAGTGGCACCTGTTCTACCAGCACAACCCGTTCGGCCGCGAGTGGGGCAACATGCACTGGGGCCACGCCACCAGCAAAGACCTGTTCCGGTGGAAGGAGCGAGGCGTCGCGCTCTATCCCAAAAAGTACGGCGACTGGGCCTTCTCCGGCTCGGCGGTGGTGGACAAGGTGAACACCTCCGGGTGGGGCACGAAGGAAAAGCCGCCACTCGTCCTGGCGTACACGAGCACCGACCGCGGGGAGTGCATCGCGTACAGCACCGATAACGGCCGCACCTGGACGGAGCACGACAAGAACCCGGTGGTGAAGCACGTCGGCCGCGACCCGAAGCTGATCTGGCACGAGACGGCGAAGCACTGGGTGATGGCCGTGTACGACGAGTTCCAGGGCAAGCAGTGGATCGCGTTCTACACGTCGCCCGATCTGAAGGCGTGGACGTTTGCCAGCCGTATTGAGGGCTTCTTCGAGTGCCCGGACCTGTTCAACCTGACGGTCGGCGGCAAAGGCCCGCGGGACGTGTCGAGTCGCTGGGTGCTGTACGCCGCGGACGGGAAGTACCTGCTCGGGGATTTCGACGGCAAGGAGTTCAAGCCCGACTCCAAAGAGAAGAAGCAACTGTGGCACGGCCGGTTCTACGCGGCGCAGTCGTTCGATAACGCGCCGGCGGGCAAGGGGGAGATCCAACGGCGCGTCCAGATCGGTTGGGCACAGGGCGTCACGTTCCCGGGAACGTCGTTCAACCAGCAGATGACCGTGCCGGTCGAACTCCGGTTGCTGAGAACCCCGGACGGACCTTGCCTGGTCGGGGTGCCCGTGCAGGAGCTACAGTCGCTCCGAGACACAAAGGAGCCGTTCGCGGAGCTAAAAGAATTGGACGCGAAAGGCCCCTCAATTCTTGTCGAGAATCTCGACGCGTTTGAGATGATATGTGCGGTCGGTACAGAACGCCCGTTTGTGCTCGACCTTCGCGGGACGAAGCTCGTTTACGACCCGACCAAGAAGACGTTGACCTGTAACGGTGTGACCGCACGGGTCGATTCACAAACCGGAAATATGCTCCTACAGGTGCTTGTGGACCGCGGTTCCGTCGAGGTGTTTGCTAACGGCGGGCGCGTCGCGATGTCCATCGCCGCGATCCCCGCCGAGAAGAACCACAAGGTCGAATTCAGTGGGTATTTGATCAGCGGTTCCGTCTGGCGTTTGAAGTCCGCGTGGGAGAAGTGAGTCGTGCCCATCATCGTCGCCTGCCCCGGTTGTCCGACGCGGCTCAGCGCGCCGGAATCGGCCGCGGGGAAGCAGATCCGGTGCCCCAAGTGCGGCGCGATCGCGACGGTGCCGGCTCCCGCCTCGGCCGCGGACGTTCCGGTCGTGGACGCGGCCGTTGTGTCACCCGCGCCCCAGACGAAGCGGGTTCTGGCCGACGAAGGTGACCGCACCGCCCGCCCTCGCACGTCTTCGTCGCGCGACAATGACGACGAACGCCCGCGGAAGAGGAAGCGCCCCCGTTACGCCGACGATGACGACGATTACGAACACGACCACCCTCGGCGCCGCCGGCGCCAGAGCGGCGGGGGCGGTGGCGTCGTCGCCGCCGTGGTCGGCGGGCTCGTGCTCGTCGCGGTAGCCGGGGCCGGCGTCTATCTGCTGGCGGGTAAAGGATCGCTCTTCGCCAAAAAGGCGCCGGTGCCGCCCGGATGGCAGCAGTACAGCTACCCGCAGGACGGCTTCCGGGCGTACTTCCCGGCGGAGCCGGCCCACAGTCGCGTGCCGATCAACGGATTTCAGTTGGGCGGCGCGGGCGGGTTCGGCGGTCCGTTCGGGGCGGGCGGGKTTCAACAGCGCGACGGATTGCAGGACGCCGAAACGGTTTCGGTCCTCTCTTCCGGAGTGGCAAACGGTTCCGTCCAGATCCAGGTGCTGCTGATTCGGTATCGGAACAGCATACCCGCGGGGGTCCGCGACCAGGTACGGAGGGGTGTCGACGCACAGCCCGCCGGGGCGTTCAAGTCGGTACGGTGGTTGGGATACGATGCCCTCGAGCAGACCGATTCGCTCTCGGCTTCTCGCATGGTGCTGACGGACCGGAGCATCATCGTCGTCCGGATCGCGGGCCGCAACGCCCGCACCACACCGGCGGAGGAAGCCGCGTTCTTTGACCACTTCGAACTCACGAGGTGACCGCCGCAAACGGTGTAACTCCTTGCGGGCGGCTGTGGTATCATTCTCAATGCCACTCCGATACCCCGTCGGACAATCCATGACCCGCACTGCCGCGTTCGCCTGCCTCGTTGTCGCGCTCCTCACGCCGCTCGCCCGGGGCGACGACTGGCCGCAGTGGATGGGGCCGAACCGCGACGGCGTGTGGGCCGAAACGGGAATCGTTCGGGTGCTGCCGAAGGCCGGCCCGAAACGACTGTGGCGGGTGCCCGTCGCGCCCGGCTACTCCGGCCCCGCCGTTGCTGATGGCAGGGTGTTTCTCACCGACCGCCGGCTCGCGAAGGACGCGAAAAACCCCGAAGACCCGTTCGACACCAAGCAGAAAATCCACAGCACCGAGCGCGTCTTGTGCCTGAACGCTGCCACCGGCGAGCACCTGTGGGAGTTCGAGTACGACTGCCCGTACCAGATCAGCTACCCGGCCGGCCCGCGGTGTACGCCCACGGTCAGCGCCGGAAAGGTGTACGCCCTCGGCGCGATGGGCGACCTGTACTGTCTGGACGCGAAGACCGGCAAAGTGTTCTGGTCGAAGAACTTCCCCAAGGATTACAGCGCGAAGGTGCCGGTATGGGGCTTCTGCGGCCACCCGCTCGTGTACAAGGATCTCGTCATCTGCACCGTCGGCGGTGAGGACGCGGCGGCCGTTGCCTTCGACAAGAATACGGGGGCCGAGAAGTGGCGGGCGCTGAACGCGCGCGACCTCGGCTACTCGCCGCCCACCCTCATCCGCGCGGGCGGGGTGGATCAGGTCGTCGTCTGGCACGGGCACGCGATCAACGGGTTGGACCCGCTCACGGGGAAAGTTTACTGGTCGGTCGGTCTGGAGCCGCTGTTCGGCATGGCGATCATGGCCCCGCGCCAGGTCGGTGACCGGTTGTTCGCCGCCGGCATCGGCGGCGCGGGCGTGGTCCTCAAACTGGACCGCGAGAAGCCGGCGGTGTCCGTCGTTTGGCAGGAAGCCGCTGGTAAGAACGTGGCGCACATGAAGCCCCGCGGCCTGTACCCGGTGAACATGACGCCGCACATCGAACCGGACGGCACGATCTACGGTGTCGATCAACCGGGCCTGTTGCGGGCGGTCGAGCTGGAGACGGGCAAGCGGTTGTGGTTCACGCACCGGCCGGTGATCGGCCGCACCGAGCCGGAGGACTTCAAGGGGGCCGGGTCCGGAACCGTGTTCGTGGTGAAGAACGGCGACCGGTACTTCCTGTTCGCGGAGACGGGCGAGTTGGTGGTCGCGAAGTTGTCGCCGAAGGAGTACGAGGAAGTGAGCCGGGCGCGGCTGATCGAGCCGACCGGTGCCGCGTTCGGCCGCAAGGTGGTCTGGAGCCACCCGGCGTTCGCCGACCGGTGCATTTTCGTTCGCAACGACAAGGAACTGGTCTGCTTCTCGCTCGCGGAGTGATGCTTGCGGATGGGGACTTCGGGTGACCGCCGGTCGGAGACCGTCGGTGGTCACCCCGGCGCCGTGATCCAATTCTCGAACACGACCCTGCGTTCCGTCGCCGTCGCTGTCGGGGACAGCGACCCACCCGAGTGCCGGCCGCAGAGGTTGGCCCCCCGGCTCCACTCACCTCGTCCCACTCAATCGGATATCCCGAGATTCCGACATCAGCCCCCCTGCTGCCGGGCAGTAGGTAGTGTCCACGCGGCCGCGAGCTATCCATGACCCTCGCCGACTCTCTCCGACGCCTCGGTCTGTCCGCCCCTGATGTGCGGTCGGACGGTGAACTGGTGGGCCGGTACGTTCGCACGCGCGACGAAGGGGCGTTCGTGGAACTGCTGCGCCGGTACGGGCCGACGGTGTACGGGGTGTGCCGGCGCGTGGTTGGCAACGGTCCGGACGCCGATGACGCCTTCCAGGCCGTGTTCCTGGTGCTGGCCCGCAGAGCCGGTGCCATCGGTGATCCGGGGCTGGTCGGCAACTGGCTGTACGGAGTCGCCGTTCGCACCGCGAACAAGGTGCGAGTCACGAACGCGAAGGCGGCGCGCCGGCGCCAGGCGCCGGCTCGCCTCGACGATTACCCGGCGGCGGACGTCAGCAACACACCTGACGCCGACACGTTCGCTGTCGTCGACGCCGAACTCGCTACCCTGCCGGATCATTACCGCGCCGCGTTCGTGGCGTGCGTCCTGAACGACCGCTCGCGTTCGGAAGCCGCTCGCGAGCTCGGCTGGCCGGAGGGGACGGTGGCGGCGCGGGTAGCGAAAGCTCGTGAACTGCTCGCCGCCCGTCTCAGTAAGCGGGGCGTCACGCTCGCTGTCGGGGCGTTCGCGGCCGTGACAGCGCCGCCGGCGCCCGCCGCGTTCGACGCGGTGCGGGAGCTATTGGCCGCCGGTACGGCGGCCGCCGTCGCCCCGGTCGCCCAGTCCCTCTCCGATGAGGTGGTGAGAACCATGACCACGGGTTACGCGAAATGGTTGGTGGCGGCCGGAGTGCTGGCGATGGCACTCGCCATTGGCGGGGCGGTGGTGTTTGCCGCCGGGACCGGTGAGCAACTGCCGGTACGGGTGGCGTTCAACGCCCCGGTGCCGAAGGAGGCGCCGATGGAATGGCGGGAGGGGRAGTCGATCCGGTTCGACCCCGACCCGCACGGGGACCGGATCACCGGCGTCGCGTGTAGCCCGGACGGCAAGTTCGTCGCCGTGGCGGTGGGCGACCAGGTCCGGTTGCTCGACGCGACCACCCGGAAGCCGGTCAACGAACACGCACTGACGGCGAAGTATCCCGCGACGATCACGAGTGTGGCCTTCAGCCCGAAGGGCGACCGGTTGGCGATGACAGCGAGAGACTTCGTGTTCGTCTACAGCCGACTGGGCAAATCGCCGTCCGGCTCGTCCGACCGCAGCTGGAAGATGGAGGGCTTCGACCCGCACCAGGTGACCTGGTTCGCCGACGCGGACGGGGGCGAACACTTGGTCGCCACCAACGGAACGGAGACCCGGCACTGGGACCCGAAAGGGCAAGAGCAGACGTACAAGGGGTGGGGCGTGTTCCGGCACCAGCCGAGCGTGCTGGTGGCCGCACCCGGTAAAAGCGGGTGGCTGATGCAATTCGACAACGACAACGATGCGCGCGGCACGGCCGACTTCTGGCTGTGGACGCCGGGCGGCATCAAGCAGTGCCGGCGGTTGACCGGGCACCCGTACCGGCCGGAATGCGGCGCGGGGTCGGGGGGCGGGAAGGGGATCGTCGCCGGCGACGGGGCGCGTCACGTCGTGGTGTGGGACGGCGAGACGTTCGAGAAGAGGGCGGTGGTCGAGTGCGCGGGCGGGGTCAAGGCCGTTGCGATCACCCCGGACGGGAAGACCACGGCGGTCTTCCACGCGATCGGGCACGCGCCGAAAAATGCCGTACCGGGCGCGCAGCCCGACACAGCGAACGTGACGACCGACCTGATGATCACCCTCTACGACACAGCGGAACTGGTCCGGCCCGGCAAAGCGGGGCCGCAGCCGCTCCTCAATTGGAAAACGGACAAACCGCTTCGGGGCGGACGCGGTGGACCGGTGTCGCTCGCCTTCAGCCCGGACGGGAGGACGCTCCTGGCCGCGTTCAGCGACCCGTACAGCGATCCGAAAATCGCCGGGGACGAGCGCTCGATGGGCGTGCGGGTGTGGGAGCGGGTCTCGAAGAAGTGACGGCCGGCGCGGTCGCCGCGAGAGGCACCTCGCGGCGACCGTGCGCCTCACTACGCGGGGCGGGGTTTCTCACTGTACCCCTTACCGGTCTTCTCCGCGAGCAACTTGTCGTACTCCTTCTGGGCCTTGGCCTCGTCCGGGAACGACTTCGTCTTCGTTTGTCCGCCCGTGCCAATCTTGCCCCAGTTCGTCGTCACGTCGGTGCCGTCCATCCAGATCTCCCAGAACTTGTTGGACGAGCCGTCCACGAATTCAAAATACCGCTTGGCAGTTGCAGCCATCGTCGATCCTCCAGTGGAAACAGGGGATGGGACAGTGATTGAAACGGGAACAGGTTTGGGTGCGGTCTCGGCCTTCGGTTCGGCCTTGGGTTTCTCTGCTTTCGGCGCGGGCTCCGCCTTCGCCAGAGCGGCGGGAACGGAAATCACGGTCTCGGTGGTTGCCTTCTTTCGGGTCGGGATGGGTGCGTGAGGGTTACCGTCGGGGCGCGGGCCGACGTAGACCGGGAACCGCAGCAGCCCGTCTTTGGTTTGCTCCTGGTACTTCACGGTGATGATGCTTCCCTTCGCCGGCGGGTTGTCTCGGTCCTTGTCCTTCAGTCCCGTGCCGACCTTGCACTCCTTGCCGTTGCTGAGCCGGACCCACAGCGCGCCCACGCGGCCCTTGTGCCGTCCTTCGCCCGCCTCGTAGTCCGTGACGATCACCTCCATGTCGAGGAACTTCTTCACCTTCAGAATGGTCGTGGATCGCGTCCGCTCGTAGTGCGATCCGGGTTTGCGGAGCATCAGCCCCTCGCCACCGAGCTTGGTGACGCGGTCCAGTTCGTCCGCCAAGTGGTCGTTGCTTTCGCAGACGACGTGTTCGACCAGGGCTGTGTATTGGGACTTCCACGTTGGTGCGGCGCCGGCCAGGAACGTCATCCGATCCTCGAACGGGCCGTTCGATTCCGGCGCGTCGAAGATCAGGAACTTGAGTTCCTTCCAGCGGTCCGGCGTGCCCTGGCTGCGGACGATTTCACTCGCGCGGTCGAACTCTTTGCGGGCGACCCACAGTTCGCCGTCCAGCGGGTGGTCGGGGAGCCCCGCGGTGAACCAGTCCGGTGCGTAGTAGAGATTGTTCCGGCGCGAGAGGAACTGTTTACCGTCCCAGTACGCCCGCACGCCGTCGAGCTTCTCGCTCATCCACCAGCCCGTGAGGTCCTGTTCCCCGTTCCACGGGAACCCTTGAAGGAGGGGCAACTCGTTGACGCCTTCTTCGCCTTCGGGCTTGAGCGGCTTGAGCGGTCCCGCGGTTGCGAGGCGCAACTCCTCGGCCGCGTCGCCGCGGAGCTTGCGGATGTGTTTGCACGTCCGGGCGTTACTCGGCTGCGACTGATTGCACCACGCCGGGCAGGTGCAGGAGTACACCCCGCCGACGTTCTTGATCCGGTACGGGTTCTTACCGGACCCCTGCATCTCGTAGGTCTGGCCGTTTTCGAGATCCATAACCGTCCTCGCTGGTGTGTGAAAAGAGGCTACTCCGACAAATCGCGGCGTGCAATCGCCGTAGCGGGCGCGCGGAAAATGTTTTCTTTCGCGCGCGTGTAAGCCCCTTGAGAGCGGTCCGGTAGTTCCCCCCATCAGGTCCGACAGGTTTCAAATCACAACCAGTTGTAAAGAGGGTTCGGTCATGTCTCGATTCAACGGCAAGGTCGTGCTGGTCACCGGTGGCACGAGCGGGATCGGTCAGGCGACGGCCCTCGCGTTCGCGAAGGAGGGGGCGAAGGTCGTGCTGTCCGGGCGCCGCGAGAAGGAAGGGCTGGCGGTGGTGGAAGAGATCAAGAAGGCCGGCGGCACCGCTCACTTCGTGCAGGCAGACGTGGCCAAAGAAGCGGACGTGAAGCGGCTCGTGGACGAAACGGTCGCGAAGTTCGGGCGGCTCGATGTGGCGTTCAACAACGCGGGCGTGGAACTGTTGGGGCCGCTCGCGGAGGTGACCGAGGCCGACTACCGCCGCGTGTTCGACATCAACGTGTGGGGCGTGCTCGCGGGCATGAAGTACGAGATCCCCGCGATGCTGAAGACCGGCGGCGGGGCCATCATTAACACGACGAGTACGCTCGGGCACGTCGGCATCGCCGGCGCGAGTGTGTACGTCGCTACGAAGCACGCCGTCGAGGGGCTGACGAAGACCGCGGCGCTGGAGTATGCGAAGCAGGGCATCCGTGTAACCGCAGTGGCACCGGCCGCGACCGAGACGGAGATGATCGAGCGGTTCACCGGCGGCACGGACACGGAGCAGGGGAAGGGACTGGCCGCGATGCACCCGGTCGGGCGGATGGGGCGGCCGGCAGAGGTGGCGGAGGCGGTGCTGTACCTCGCGAGCGACGCGGCGAAGTTCACGACCGGAATTTCGCTGCCCGTGGACGGCGGGTGGCTGGCGCAGTGACTATCAGGCGAATAATGCCCTCACCGGGATGGACAATCCCGGCGGGTGGTTGAACTCGGTGAACCGCGTCGTGCGGTTGCCGTAGCGAGTGCACGGAATAACTTTCGCGTGTGTAAGCCCCTCCGGCGCGCCTTGGTAGTTCCCCCAGCAGGTCTGATAGGTTTCAAATCACAACCACTTTGTGAAGAGGGGTCAGTCATGTCTCGGTTCAACGGCAAGGTCGTGCTGGTCACAGGTGGCACCAGCGGCATCGGTCAGGCAACGGCCCTCGCGTTCGCGAAGGAGGGGGCGAAGGTCGTGCTGTCCGGGCGCCGCGAGAAGGAAGGGCTGGCCGTGGTGGAAGAGATTAGGAAGGCTAGCGGCACCGCTCACTTCGTGCAGGCGGACGTGGCCAAGGAAGCGGACGTGAAGCGCCTCGTGGACGAAACGGTCGCGAAGTTCGGCCGGCTCGATGTCGCGTTCAATAACGCCGGAATCGAATCGATGGGGCCAATCACGGAGGTTTCGGAAGCGGAATACCGCCGCGTGTTCGACATCAACGTGTGGGGCGTGCTCGCGAGCATGAAGTACGAGATCCCCACGATGCTGAAGACCGGCGGCGGGGCCATTATCAACACGTCGAGCATCGCGGGGCACATCGGCATGGGTGGCGTGTCGGTCTACATCGCCAGCAAGCACGCGGTGGAGGGTCTGACGAAGTCGGCGGCGCTGGAGTACGCGAAGCAGGGCGTCCGCGTGACCGCGGTCGCGCCGGCAGGGATCGTGACGGAGATGTACGAGCGGTTCACCGGCGGGGAAGACACCGAACAAGGAAAGGCGTTCGCGGCGATGCACCCAGTCGGTCGGGTGGGCCGGTCGGAGGAAGTGGCGGCGGCGG
>BFBZ01001302.1_pt1 | contig 17076 bp, 12 predicted proteins | sample 1888401 | NCBI WGS metagenome assembly BFBZ01 (sample SAMD00112614, study PRJDB3348) | symbiont metagenome | host: Chara braunii | reverse complement strand
CCCCGCCCGCCTCGATGGCGGCCTTGGCCTTCGCGCGGCTGTCGAACAGGCCGCGCTCCACCAGCAGGATGTCGGCGCGCTTTCGGATCAGGCGGCTTCTTCTTCGAACAGCTTCTTGAGTTCGTTCTTCAGAATCTTGCCGTTGGCGTTGCGCGGCAGGGTCTCGTGCCAGAAGCGCACCTTCACCGGGACCTTGAAGGCCGCCAGCCGCTCGGCGACGTGGGCGCGGAGCTCGGCCTCGGTCGCTGAGGCACCGGGCTTCAGGGTGACCACAGCGCCCGGCTCTTCGCCCAGGGTCCGGTGGGGGATGCCGACCACGGCGGCGTCCATCACCGCGGGATGGTCGTAGAGAACGTTCTCGACCTCGACGCAGTAGATGTTCTCGCCGCCGCGGATCAGCATGTCCTTGGCCCGGTCGATGATGAAGCAGAAGCCTTCCTCATCCAGCTTGGCGAGGTCGCCGGTACGCACCCAGCCGTCGACGAAGGTCTGGGCGCTGGCCTCGGGCTTGTGCCAGTAGCCCTTCACGTTCATCGGCCCCTTGGACCACAGCTCGCCCACCTCGTTGGGGCCGAGCACGGTCACGCCGTCGCCGGGATCGCGGATCTGCAGCTCGCAGACCGCCGCGGCCGGGCCGCAGCTGTCGGGACGGTTGATGTAGTCCTCGGCGCCGTTGGAGGTGACGGTGGCGCAGGTCTCGGTCATGCCCCAGCCCTGTCCGGGCTGCGACTTGGGGAAGGTCTCGCGGATGCGGCGGACCAGCTCCGGTGCCGAGGGCGCGCCGCCATAGGCCACGCTCTCCAGCGACGACAGGTCGTACTTTTCGCGCAAGGGATGCTCGATGAGCTGCCAGGCGATGGTCGGCACGCCGCCGGCGCTCTGGATCTTCTCGCGCTGGATCAGCTCGAAAGCCCGGATCACGTCCCACTTGTGCATCATCACCAGCTTGGCCCCGCCGAACAGGCTGGGGTTCAGCACGGCGAAACAGCCGGTGACGTGGAAGAACGGCACGGAGATCAGCGACGAGCGTTGCGGCGCGTTCGGATCCGGCGCCGGCGGCATCTCGCCCTTGCGCAGGAAGTTCCGGGCGCCGGCCGCGCCAGCGGTGATGATGTTGGAGTTCACGCCGCGCTGAGTGGCGAGCGCGCCCTTCGGCTTACCCGTCGTGCCCGAGGTGTAGAAGATCGTGGCGTCGTCGTCGGGCAGGATCTCGACCGGCGGCAGGGCCTGGTCGGGAAGCTTGCCCCAATCGTTGGCGCCGCCCAGCACGTCTTCCAGCTTCGTCACCCAGGGATGGGCGATCTCGTCGTTCTCGCGGCTCACATAGACGCGGATCAGGTCCGGGCAGTTGGCGAAATGCTCGGTCATGCGCTGATAGCGCTCGGCGTCCATGATCGCGACCTTGGTGCCGGAGTCGGTCAGGCCGTACTCCAGCTCAGGCCCGGTCCACCAGGCGTTCAGCGGGGTGACGATCGCGCCCAGGCTGGCCGCGGCGTAGAAGGCCACTACCCATTCCGGCAGGTTGCGCATGATCACGGCGACGCGGTCGCCCTTGGTCACGCCCTGGGCCTGGAGCTCCAGCGCAAAGGCGGCCACGGCGCGGTAGAAGGCCTCGAACGAGACGCGCTCGTCCTCATAGACCAGGAAGATGTTCTCGCCGTGCGCGCGGCCGGTCTCGACCACGGCGCGCAGGGACGGCGGCGCGTTCTTCCAGGTCTTGAGCTTCACGCCTCGGATCTCGAGTTCCTCGATTTCCAGCGGGGTGCCCGGCTGGGTCATCAAGGCATGGGCCTGGGCTATGGTCATCGCGGGCCAGCCGGCCGGCAGTTGAGCCTCGGACATGCTTGTTCCTTCCTACGCTTGCGCAGGGATTCACGCGCCCCGCGTCGTCGTAGGTGAACAAGCATAACCTAACGGCGGACGCAAACGGTTGGCGGCCCTAAAGCCGCCAACTCTTTGTCAGACCACCGCTTCGAGGCGTGAGAGCGCGCTTTCCAGCTTGGCCTTCGCCGCTTCGGACTCGGCCAGGCGCTCGCGGTTTTCCTCGACCACCTCTTCCTTGGCGTTCGCCACGAAGGCTGGATTGCCCAGCTTCTTGTTCACGTGGGCGATGTCGGAGGTGTGGGTCGCGATCTCCTTGGCCAGGCGAGCACGCTCCGCGGTCAGGTCGATGAACTCGGCCACCGGCAGGGCCAGGGTCGCGCCATTGACCACGAAGGGGATTGCGCCCTGAGGCGCCTCGGCTTCGAAGCGGACCTCCGAGACCCGCAGGGTCTGGGCGATGACGGCCGCATTGGCCTGGAAGATCGCCCGCTGCGCTTCCGTCGCATCCACCACCAGCAGCGGCGGACGGGCGGAGTGCGGCACGTTGAGTTCGGCCTTCACCGAGCGCCCCTCGCTGACCGCCGTGACGATCAGGCCGATCTCCGCTTCGGCGGCCGGGTCGATCAGGCTGTCCGAGAGATCGGGCCATTGCGCGGTGATCAACATGCCATCCGAGCGTGGAGCCCCCAGGTCGGCGGTCTGATCCCATAGTTCCTCGGTGAGGAACGGCATGACCGGGTGCAGCAGCTTCAGGATCACGTCCAGAGCCCAGGCGGCGGTGGCGCGGGTCTCGTCACGTGCCGCCTCGTCTGCGGCCGGCTCGTCAGGCTTGCCCAGGATCGGCTTGGCCAGTTCGACGTACCAGTCGCAATAGGTGTTCCAGATGAACCGATAGAGCGTGTTGGCCACGTCGTCGAAGGCGCTGTCGGCCAGGGCGGTGGTCACCGCCTGCGCCGCCCGGGTCGTTTCGCTGACGATCCAGCGGTTGAGCACGCCCTTGACCTGGGCGGGATCGAAGCCCTCGGCCCGGGCCGCGCCGTTCATCTGTGTGAAGCGAGTGGCGTTCCAGAGCTTGGTGCCGAAGTTGCGATAGCCCTCGATCCGCTGGGTCGACAGCTTGATGTCCCGCGCCTGGCCCGACATCGCCGTCAGGGTGAAGCGCAGTGCGTCGGCCCCGTACTGGTCCACCAGCTCCAGGGGGTCCATCACGTTGCCCTTGGACTTGGACATCTTCGCGCCCTTGGCGTCGCGAACCAGGGCGTTGAAGAACACCTTCTTGAACGGGACCTCGCCTGTGAAGTGTAGGCCCATCATCATCATTCGGGCCACCCAGTAGAAGATGATGTCGAAGCCGGTCACCAGGGTGCTGGTGGGATAGAACCGGTCCAGGTCGGCCGTCCTTTCCGGCCAGCCCAGGGTGGAGAACGGCCACAGGCCCGACGAGAACCAGGTGTCGAGAACGTCCTCGTCCTGGCGCAGGGGTTCGTCACGGCCGTAGTGCTCGCGCGCCAGGGCCTTGGCCTTGTCCTCGGTCTCTTCGACGAAGATCTTGCCGTCGGGGCCGTACCACGCCGGAATGCGGTGCCCCCACCAGAGCTGGCGCGAGATGCACCAGGGCTCGATGTTCCGCATCCACTCGAAGTAAGTCTTCTCCCACGTCTTGGGCTCGAGGATCGTGCGCCCCTCCTCCACCGCCTTGATGGCGGGCTGAGCCAGGACCTTGGCGTCGACGTACCACTGGTCGGTCAGATAGGGCTCGATCACCGCGCCGGAGCGATCCCCGTGCGGCACCGCGTGCCGGGTCTTCTCGATCCCGCGCAGCAGGCCGAGTTCCTCGAACGCCTCCACCACCTTCTTGCGCGCCGCGAAGCGGTCCAGCCCCTGGTACTCCCGCGGGGCGTTCTCGTTGATCTTCGCATCGTCGGTGAAGATGTTGATCATCGGCAGGTTGTTGCGCTTGCCGACCTGGTAGTCGTTGAAGTCGTGCGCAGGCGTGATCTTCACCGCGCCGGAGCCCTTTTCAGGATCGGCGTAGTCGTCGGCGATGATCGGGATCGGCCGGTTGACGATCGGCAGGCGGACGGCGCGGCCGATCAGCGCCTTGTAGCGCTCGTCCTTGCCGTTCACGGCGACGGCGGTGTCGCCGAGCATGGTCTCGGGCCGGGTGGTGGCCACGACGATCTCGCCGGAGCCATCCTCCAACGGATAGGCGAAGTGCCAGAAGTGGCCGTCGACCTCCTTCTGCTCGACCTCGATGTCGGAGATCGCCGTCTGGAACTGCGGGTCCCAGTTCACCAGCCGCTTGTCGCGGTAGATGAGCTTTTCCTTGTGCAGCTGGACGAACACCTTGCGGACGGCGGCGCTGAGCCCCTCGTCCAGGGTGAAGCGTTCACGGCTCCAGTCGCAGGACGCGCCCAGGCGACGAAGCTGGTTGGTGATGGTCCCGCCGCTCTCCGCCTTCCACTCCCAGACCTTGGCGATGAAGTCGTCGCGGCCCATGTCCCGGCGGCTCTGGTTGCCTGCGGCGGCCAGTTGCCGCTCCACCACCATCTGCGTGGCGATGCCGGCGTGGTCCGTGCCCGGCAGCCAAAGGGCCGCCTTGCCGCGCATCCGCTCGAAGCGGGTCAGCACGTCCTGCAACGTGTTGTTCAGCGCATGGCCGATGTGCAGCGAGCCCGTCACGTTGGGCGGCGGGATCACGATCGAGAACGGCTCGGCGGCGGGGTCAGAGGTCGGGGCGAACGCGCCCGAGCCCTCCCACTTCGCGTAGAGGCGGGGTTCGGCGGTTTTGGGATCGAAGTTTTTTTCAAGCATGGCGATGTGAGCGGTCATTACCTTCCCGCTCCTCCCCGCGAAAGCGGAGACCCAGATTTTCTGGAAATCACCGCGCTCGACGACAGAACACCTGCCCCGTTTTTACGGGGAAGAGCGAACGTTTCTGTCGACTAGCGTACTCGGCCGCGGGCGATCCGCTCGACCTCGGCCTGGACCGTGGTCTCGACGATGCCGGGCAGGTTGTCGTCCAGCCACTGCTTCAGCAGCGGACGGAGCAGTTCGCGGACCACATCCTCAAGCGTGCGGCCCTCGGCGGGCATCAGGATCGAGGAGGACAGCTTGCCGAACGCCATGGCGGCGGCGGCGGCGGCGGGATCGCCCACCAGGGCCTCGCCCGGGGGAACCGGGGCCGGTTCCGGCTCAGGTTCGAAGGACATGGGCTCCAACGCCGGCTCCGGCTGCGGAGCGGGCTCAGGCGCGGAATAGACGTCCAGATCGCCGAGGGTCTCGACCCGCTCGGTCAGTTCCAGGACGCCGTCGTCTTCTTCGACAGGCTCTTCCGGCGCCAGCGGGATTTCCGCCTCGGCGACGACTTCCTCGGGCTCGGCCTCGGCCGGCGCAGCGTCGTCTCCAGCCGGCTCATCCTCGGAGATGATGCGACGGATGGAGGCCAGGATCTCCTCCATGGTCGGTTCTTGCGAGGTCTGGTCTGACATGGATGAGGCCGGTCGCTGGAGGCTTAAGAGAATCCGTACGCGTCAGGGTAGGCGCGACGGGACGATCCTGCAATTTCCGCCAAGCTTCGCAAGCGCCGAATTCGCTTCGCAGGAGAATCGAAGGATGCAGATGCGCCAGTAAGCGCTTGAACGCGTGGCGGAATCGATGCGGCCGGAATTTTCATTCCGGCCGAAAGAGGCCTCATGAGGCGAAATGCCCTACCCGGCTATTTGGCGGGGGCGGCCACCGACTCGATGGGCTTTTCCTTGGTGTGCGGGATCGCCGCGCCGTCCACGATGGCCAGCGGCTCTTCCCACGGCACCCAGCCCCAGGTGATCCGCAGGCCCTGGAAGTGGGTCTTCGGGTCGTAGCGGGTGACGGCCGGGGTCAGGTTCGGCGCTTCCAGCCGGCCCATCTGGGCCAGAACCGAGGTGGCGGCCACATATTCGTCCCGGCGGGCGCTGACCTGAGACAGCTCGGCCGAGCGGAGTTCCTGTTCGGCGTTCAGCACGTCCAGCGTGGTGCGCAGACCGACCTGCTGTTCCTGGCGGGTGCCTTCGGCGGCGATCCGCGCGGCGCGGACCTGGGTCTCGGTGGAGGAAATGTTCGAGCGGCTGGCGGTGAGCTGGTTCCAGGCCGAGGTCAGGCCCTGCAACACCGAGCGCCGGGCGGTCTCGATGCCGATCTTGTCGACATTGTTCCGCTCGATGGACTGGCGGACGCGGGAATTGGTCAGGCCGCCGGTAAACAGCGGCACGCTGACGACCGCGGACCCGGTGACGGCGCGGCTGTAGCGATCGGTCTCCAGCGGATCGAGTTCGCCGGAGAAGCCCACCTGCCCCCGCAGGTCGAGGCGCGGCATGCGCTCGGCGCGCGCGCCGGCGACACGGGCGCGGCTGGCCTGCTGGGTGTATTCGGCGGCGCGGATCTGCGGATTTTCGGCCTCGGCGACGTCGAAGGCGACGGTGGCGTCAGCGGGAAGCAGACCGGCGAGCGACGGCTCTGGCGCAAGGTCACCGGGGTTCTGGCCGACGACCTGAGCATAGTTGGCGCGGCTGATGGCAAGTTGGGCCTGAGCCGACGAAAGCTGGGCCTGAGCCGCGGCCAGCCGGGCCTCGGATTGCGCGACATCGGTGCGGGTGATCTCGCCCACATCGAAACGCGCCTTCGATTCGTCGAGCTGGCGCTCCAGGACCCGGACGTTCTCCTGCCGGATGCGCAGGGCTTCCTGGTCGCGGCGCACGTCCACATAGGCGGTGATCACCAGGGCAAGGACCTGAGTCTCGACCCGACGCAGGTTTTCACGACCGGTGAGGATGTCGGCCTCGGCGGCGGAGACGGAGGCCGCCACGCGGCCGCCGGTATAGACCGGCTGGGTCAGGGTGAAGCCGGCGCTGCCGGTGGAGCTTTCCTGCGGACCGTAGATCCGGGGGCCGAAGGTCTGCGGGATGCCGCCGGGCACCCGGGTTTCCTGCCACTGGGCGGTGGCCGAGGCGTTCAGGGTCGGGCGATAGCCGGCGCGCGCCTGAACATAGGTCTCGTCCAGGGCCCGCTGGGTGGCCCGCTGGGCCTGCAAGGTCGGGTTCGAATCATAGGCGAGCGCGATGGCGTCTTGGAGGGTCTCGGCTGCGGCGGGACCGGCGGCGAACCCGCAGATCAGCCCGGCGCTGCAAACGGCGGCGAGCAAACCTTCGCGACGGCTATTGAACATGCTTATCCCCAAGCGGCGTCTTCAGAACCGCGACCTATATGACCGGCGAAACGAACCGGCGCCAGGGGGCGCGACCTTAAGGTTTTTTCACGCCGAAGTTTCGTCGGTGTTTCGCGGCGGACGCTCCACGCCCCTGTCTCACCGCAAAAACGTTAAGACTAAGCGTACTTCCGCTAACCATACGGGGCGCGCAAACGCCCTAGAAAGCGAAGCCCGGCTCAGGCTCGAAACCGACCAGGATCGACGCCATGGCGTCGAACAGCGGCCGTCGGCCCACGCCATCGTCGGCGCGAACATAGATGATCGCCTTGCCGGTCGGGCCTTCGCGCTCGATCACGCCCAGGCGACCGCCAGGGGCCAAGGCCGCCAGCCACGCATCCGGCGCGTGGGTCACGGCGCCTTCGACGATGATCAGGTCATAGCTCGAGCCGTTGGGCGACTTCAGGTCGCCTTCGTCCTGACGCGTGACGTCCAGGCCGATGGCTTCCAGCACCAGGGCCGCATAGGGCGCAGCCAGCGCAAGGGCGCGTTCGCCGGTCTTCGGCTTCAGCGCCTGCAGCAGCTTCGAAAGCTCGCGGGGACGCAGCAGGCTGCGGCCCGGCGCATACTCCACCGCGGTGTCGGCATAGGCCTGGTAGGCCTTGTCGGCCGGAACCAGGGCTTCCCGGGGAATCGCGCGCATGGCGTCGTGGATGCGCACATCGGTCACGTCGTTGGTGCGGACCTGGCTCTCGACCATGTTGAGTCGGGCGGCGGCGAAATCGGCGGCCATGATTCCTCGGGCGAAGGCTTACGGGCGAAGGAGAAGAACGAACGGCTTATAGGTCCGCCCTTAACCTGAACGCAATGCAGGCCTGCGAGAGACATTGCCGCGGGCGGGACGTTCTGTTAGCGAAGCGCCCTCCCCGGCAGAAGTGTCGGCGGCGGCCTGGTGGCGGAGTGGTTACGCAGCGGACTGCAAATCCGTGCACCCCGGTTCGATTCCGGGCCAGGCCTCCAATCTTTCTCCCGAGAATCACTCCGCTCAATGACGAGCGCTGGACGCGGCGATCGGCGCGACCAGCGCCAGCTTGTCCGGGTTGCGGGTGATGTAGATGGCGGTGATCCGCCCGTCCTCGATCTCCAGCGCCGTGGTCTGCAGCGCGCCGTCGCGCTCATAGCTGATGTAGCCCGGCAGGCCGTCGATCCAGGTCCACTGCACAAGCACCGCGGGCATGGTGGTGAGCTTGCGGAACAGCCCTTCGAACAGACGCACCACGTGATCCAGCCCCACGATCGGCCGCAGGAAGGCGTGCGCCTTGCCGCCGCCGTCGGATTTCAGCACCACGCTCTGGGCCAGGATCGCGCGCAGACCGTTCACATCGCCCTTGCTGGACGCCACGAAGAACGCCTGGGCGAGACGGTCCCCCTCCTCCCGCTCGACGGGGTAGCGCGGCCCGGCGGTCTGGATGTGCTTGCGCGCGCGAACCGCCAGTTGGCGCACCGCCGCGGCGTCGCGGTCCAGGGTGGTCGCCACCTCGTGCAGCGGCACCTCGAACACGTCGTGCAGCAGGAACGCCGCCCGCTCCAGCGGCGAGAGGCGTTCCAGGGCCATCATCAGGGTCAGGGTCAGTTCGTCGAGCGGTAGACCGCGCTCTTCCGGCTCCGGTTCGATCATCGGCTCAGGCAGCCAGTTGCCCACATAGGTCTCCCGCCGCGCGCGGGCCGACTTCATGGCGTCCAGGCACAGCCTGGTCACGGTGCGCGACAGGTAGGCCGCCGGCTCCCTGACCTCCGACGCATCCACGCCCTGCCAACGGATCCAGGCTTCCTGCACCACGTCCTCGGCCTCGGCGAGAGAGCCCAGCATGCGGTAGGCCAGCCGCCTCAGCCGCGGCCGATGGGTTTCGAACACGGTGGTGATGTCGTCGGAGGTGGTCATCTGCCCTGTCCCTGCCGACCGTCAGACCAGACCTTCATAGGTCATCGCCTCACGCACCGCCGGACGCAGCTTGAGCCTTTCGCGCAAGGACACCAAGGCTTCCGGGGTCTCGACGCCGAACTTCTCCGCCCAGAGCAACATGACGAAGAGATAGAAATCGGCGACGCTCGGCCGATCGCTGAACAGGAACTCGCCTCGCATCCCCTCGGCCATGGGCCGCATCAGCGCAGTGATGGTCGCCGCCGCCGCGGCGCGATCGGCGGCGCTTCCTCCGTGCCACATCGGCTTGAAGGCTCGATGGATCTCGGTGGTGATGTAGGTCAGGGCTTCGAGCACACGGGTGCGTCCCAACGGGCCCTCGACGGACAGGATCGGCGCCTCACCCGAGATCCAGTCCAGGACGGCGACGTTCTCGGTCAGCATCTCGCCGTCGTCGAGCACCAGGGCGGGCACGTATCCCTTGGCGCTGATGGTCCGGAAATCGACACCGGTCTCGGTCCTGCGGGTCTTCAGGTCCACCCGCTCCAGGTCGAACGGGATGGCGGCTTCGCGCAGGGCGATGTGGTCGGCCAGGCTACAGGCCAGCGGGCAGTAATAGAGCTTCATGGCGGCGTCCTCGATATGGGGAATGGCTTTGGTCAGGCGGGGGCGATCAGTCGGGCGAGATCGAGTCCCGCAGCCAGTCCTCGAGGGTCAGCTTGCCCAGGCGCGGATTGTCGCCGGGGGTCAGCGACTGGTCGTTGAGCGCCGTGCCGAAATAGAGCGCCGTGGGGTCGGCCACGATCCGGCGGCCATCCTCCTTGGCGCTGAGATAGGCCTGGGCGAAGGCGTCCAGTCGAATGGCCTCAGGGCCGGCGATCTCCACCGTGCCGTCCAACGGTTGACCCAGAGCGATGTCCACCAGGGCCTGGGCGACATCGTCGGCGGCGATCGGCTGCACCAGGGCGGAGGACAGATGCACCTCTTCGCCCACCGCTCCCGACTGGATGATCCCGGCCACGAAGGGGAAGAACTGGGTGGAGCGCAGGATCGTGTAGGGAACCGGCGAGGCCTCGATCAGCTCTTCCTGGGCCATCTTGGCGCGGAAATAGCCGCTGGCCAGCAGGCGCTCCGTCCCCACCACCGACAGGGCGATGTGGTGCTTCACCCCCGCGGCCTGCTCGGCGGCCAGCAGGTTGCGGCCGGCCGTGGTGAAGAACTCCAGGGCGGCGGCGTCCTCGAACGACGGCGAGTTGGCGACATCCACCACCACCTGAGCCCCGGCCAAGGCTTCGGCGAGCCCCTCGCCGGTGATGGTGTTGACCCCGGTGTTGGGTGCGGCGGCCAGCGCCTCGTGACCCAGCCTGCGAAGTCCGTCCACGACCTTGGATCCGATTAGGCCGGTTCCACCGATAACCACGACTTTCATTTCAGTTCTCCATCCCGTTTCGCAGTGATGACGAGATGGCCGCCCCCAGAAGTGACATCAGGCCGAAAAAATTCTCCGCGTCCGGTTGTCCGGCGACAGGGCGCCGCCTCCGAATTGTGTGGCGGCAAGGCTTTGCGTGGTTAAGCTCAGGGCATGAATCCGCGTATCTACGTTCTCACGATGGTGACGTTCGCGTTCGGATCGAGCGCCTTCATCTTTGCGGGGCTGCTCGAAMCCCTGGCCGCCGACCTTGGCGTCACCACCGCCGTGGCCGGCCAGCTCCAGACGGTCTTCGTCCTTACCTCGGCGTTGCTGGGACCTGTGGCGGCCTGGCTGTTCGGACGGGTCGACCGCCGGCTGATGGTGGTCTCGGCTCTGGCCATCGGCTTGGCGCTGCACATCGCCTGCGCGCTGACGCCGAACTTCGAGACCCTGATGGTGTTGCGCGCCCTGGCCGGTCTGGCGGGGGCCATGTCGGGCCCGGCGGCCAGCGTGGCTGCGGCCTCCCTGGTGGCGCCTGAGCGCCGCGGGTCGGCGCTCGCCATGGTGTCCGGCGGCATGACGCTCGCCTTCGTGGTCGGCATTCCCCTGGGCAGCGTGGTCGGGAACATCTTCGGGTGGCGCTCGACCTTCCTGCTGGCCGCGGCGCTCTCGGCCATCGCCCTGATCGCGGTTGCGATCTTCCTGCCCAAGGTTCCGGCCCCGCCCAAGCGTGAAGGTGGCAGCGTGCCCCTCCCCACGATCTGGCCACTCTACCTGACCACCTTCCTGACTTTCGCCGCCAACATGACGCTGAACCTCTACATCGCCCCGATCGTGCGGGTGGGAGCTGGGGTGACCGGCGCGGGCGTCGGGGCGTTCCAGGCGATGATCGGGGTCGGCTCCATCGTCGGCCTGTGGCTGGGCGCCCGCGCCGCCGACCGCAACGCCGGCCGCGGATGGATCCTTCAGGGCTTCATGATTCAGGCCACGGCCATGACCATTCACTTCGCCGCCACGCACCACGCCGCGCCGGCCGGCTGGCCCAGCGCCGCCCTGGTGGCGCTCGGCATCTTCCTGGCGGCGACCGCCTTGTTCTCGATCACGCCGGTGATCCAGTCGAAGCTGATCACCATGACCGGCGGCGCGCCGGTGGCCCTGGCGCTCAACGGCTCAGTGATCTCGGTGGGTCAGGCCCTGGGTTCGACGGTCGGCGGCGCGGCGCTCGCGACCTTCGGCGTTCCGGCGATCCCGGCGGCGGCGCTCAGCATGTCGCTCACCGCCCTGGTCACCCTGGCCTTCCTGTTCCCCAGGACCAAGGCCGCGCCCGCGACCTAGCCCAGCCAGCGGTAGCCGACGCCCGGCTCTGTTGTGATCAGACTGGGCGCGGCGGGATCGGGCTCGATCTTCGCCCGAAGCTGGGCGACGAACACCCGCAGATACTGCACGTCCTCCACATGGGCCGGTCCCCATACCGCGGTCAGCAACTGCCGGTGGGTGACCACCTTGCCGTGGCCTTCGATCAGCTGGGCCAGCAGATCGTACTCCTTGGGTGACAGGCGAATGGCCTGATCGGCGCGGCTGACCAGGCGCTTGACCAGATCGACGGTCAGGTCGCCCGCGACCACCACTGGCTCGCCACCCTGCCGCAGCAGACGATGGCGCAGGGCCACCCGCAGCCGCGCCAACAGCTCGCCAACCCCGAACGGCTTTTCCACATAGTCGTCGGCGCCCAGGTCGAGGGCGTCGATCTTCTCGGTCTCCTTGTCCCGGGCCGACAGAATGATGATCGGCCCTTCGTAGAAGGCCCGCGCCTTGGCCAGCGCGTCCTTGCCGTCCATGTCCGGCAGGCCCAGGTCCAGCACCACGGCGTCCGGCGCTTTGCGGGCGATCTCTTTCAGGCCGTCGGTGGCGTTGTCGGCGCGGATCGGCTCGTAGCCCGCCGCCTCCAGGGCCGGCTGCAGGAACCGGTGGATCTGCGGTTCGTCGTCGATCACCAGGATGCGGGGGCGGTTGGCGCTCACAGCATATGTCCCGGCATGGCGGTTTCCTTGGGCAGGCTGATCAGGATGCGGGKGCCCCGCTTCTCGTCGTTCGGACCGTCGTGGATCGGTGAGGCGGCGGCGATCCGTCCGCCCATGGCCTCCACGAAGCCCTTGGAGATGGCCAGCCCAAGCCCGGCCCCCTTCCCTCGGTCGGTGGCTTCCTCCATCCGGCGGAACTTCTCGAACACCCGCTCGAGCTCAGCGGTGCGAATCCCCCTGCCCTCGTCCTCGATGGAGATCACCACATTGCCCCGATCCTCATAGGCGGCGACCTCGATGGCCGTGCCATCCGGACTGTAGGCGATGGCGTTCTCAAGGATGTTGACCAGGGCCTGCTCCAGCAGCGACGGATCGGCCTTCACCATCGAGAGCTCGGCCGGGAAATCGCGGTCGAGGGTCCGGGCGCCCAGGCGGCGCTTCACCTGATCCACCGCCGCGCGCAGCACGTCGCGGATGTCGACCCACTCCTTGCGGGTGACCAGGGCGCCGCCCTCCAGCCGGGTCATGTCCAGCAGGTCGCCCACATAGCGGTTCAGCCGCTCGGCTTCCTCGCGGATGGACAGCAGCAGGTCGGTGCGGACCTTGGGCTCCAGCGACTTGCCGTAGTCGATCAGGGTCGTCACCGAGCCCAGCACGGTGGACAGCGGCGTGCGCAGGTCATGGCTGACCGAGTTCAACAACGCGCCACGAAGGCGGTCCGTTCGGCGCAGGGCCTCGGCGTCGGCGGCCTGGGCGGCGAACTCGGCGCGCTCCAGCGCGACCGCCCCCTGATCCAGCAGGGCCGCCACGAAGCGCTCGTTGTCTTCGGCGGCCAGGGCCTTGGGCTCGACACCGGCCACGCCCGCCCGCGCCTTCACCCCCTGCAGCGGCCGGAAGGTCCAGGCGGCGTTGGGCAGGGTGCCGGTGCCGGCGCCCGCAGGCTCGCCCTTCTCCCAGGCCCAGCGCGCGGCGGCCATGTCCACCGGCGGCAGGTCCTCCAGAGGCGGCGAGGCGGCGGTGAGGACGATGTCCTCGTCCTTGGGCGTCAGGACCACCGCCGCGCCGCTGGTGGCGGCGGCGAGCTGTTCGGCCAGGGCCTGAGCCGCGCCCTCCTGCTTGGCCGCGGAAGACAGCCTGCGGCTGGCCGACAGCAGCGAAGCCACGGCCGCAGCGCGGCGCGACACGGCGCGGGTCTGGTCGCGGATGCGGCCCGTCAGCCAGCCGGTGGCCACCGCCACGGCGAAGAACACCCCGAAGGTCAGGACGTCGGCCGGATGGCCGATGCGGATGGTCAGCCGCGGCTCCAGGAACAGGAAATTGTACAGGAAGGCCGAGAGCGCCGCCGCCGTCAGGGCCGGCCAGAGCCCAAAAGCCAGGCCGCTGACCAGCACGCTCAGCATGAAGATCATGGCGAGGTTGGCGGTCTCGGCGAACTGATCGGTGATCGCGGTCATCAGGACCGAGATCGCCACCAGCCCCACCGCGCCGAGGTGGCCAAGCCAGGGCCATTGGGAGATCGGCGGCCGGGGCTTTAGCGCCGGCGCTTCGGGCTCGGCGGCCTCGGTGATCACGTGCAGGGCCGCGCCGTTGGACTCCGCCAGCAAGGCGGGGATCAGCGAGCGACGGAAGGGGTGGCTATGGCGACGGGCGGACTTGCCCACCACGATCTGGGTGACGTTGTTGCGCCGGGCGAAGTCCAGCACGCCGGCCACCAGATCGTCGCCGGTGAGCATCACCGTCGCGCCGCCCAGTTGCTCGGCCAGCTTCAGGGCCTCGTTCAGCTTCGCCTGGCCGGCGGCGCCCGCCGGCGGGGCGTTGGGACGCTCGACATGGGCGACCGTCCATGGCGCGTCCATCATCATGTCCGACAGCCGCCGGCCAGCCCGCACCAGGGCGCCCGCCGCGCCGTCTGAGCCCACCAGGACCAGGATCCGCTCGCCCGCCGCCCAAGGACCTTCGACGCCGGCGCGCTTCATGGCGCCCACAAGCTGGTCGTCCACGGTCTGGGCGGCCCGGCGCAGGGCCAGCTCCCGCAAGGCGGTGAGGTTTTCAGGCTTGAAGAACCGCTCGGCCGCCAGCCGCGCCGTGTCCCCCAAATAGACCTTCCCCTCGGCCATCCGCTCGCGCAGTTCCGATGGCGTGATGTCGATCAGCTCGATCTCGTCGGCGGCCGACAGGGCGCCGTCCGGCACCGTCTCGCGCTGACGCACCCCGGTGATCTTCCAGACCACCTCGCGCAGGCTCTCCAGATGCTGGACGTTGAGCGTGGTCCAGACATCGATCCCGGCGGCCAGGATCTCCTCGACGTCCTGCCAGCGCTTGGGATGGCGAGACCCCGGCGCATTGGAGTGGGCGTACTCGTCCACCAGCAGCAGTTCAGGCTTGCGGTCGATGGCGGCGTCGAGGTCGAACTCCAGCAGGGTTCGCTCGCGGTAGTCGATAGGCTTGCGGGCCATGACGTCCATGCCCCGCAACAGGGCCTGGGTCTCGCGGCGACCGTGGGTCTCGACGACGCCGACCACGACGTCGCCGCCCTCGGCCTTTCGGCGGCGGGCGGCGCGCAGCATCTCGTAGGTCTTGCCCMCCCCCGGCGACATGCCGAGGAACACCTTCAGCCGGCCCCGCCCCGGCCGGGCCGTGGCGGCCAGCAGGGCGTCGGGATCAGGCCGTCGTGGTTCGTCTGGGCTCATCGGGCCGAAGGTTGTCCCACGGGATAGCGGGCGTCGAGGGCGAGGTTGGTCTGCAGCACGTTCACCCGCGGCTGGCCCAGGACGCCGAAGGTGCGATCCTGGATATGGGCCTGAACGACCTCTCGCACCAGCCGAGGTTCGACGCCCCGGGCCTTGGCCACGCGATCGGCTTGCAGCAGGGCGTAGGCCGGCGAGATGTCCGGATCGAGCCCGGAGCCGGACGTCGTCACGGCGTCTGCGGGGATCGCGGCTGCGCCGGTCTGCGCCCGTTGCGCGGCAGCGCTGGCCTCGACACGCTTGGCGAGGTCTTCGTTGAGTGGGCCCAGGTTGGAGCCTGACGAGGCCGAGGCGTCATAGCCGTCGGCGCCGGCCGCCGACGGACGCGGATGCAGGTACTGCGCCTTGGCGAAGTTCTGGCCGATCAGTTCGGACCCGATCACCCGGCCGCCTTGGACGATCAGGCTGCCATTGGCCTGGTGAGGAAAAGCGGCCTGGGCGACGCCGGTGATCAGCAGCGGGTAGCCGATCCCCAGCACCAGGGTGAAGAAGGCCATCGAGACGACGGCGGGACGAATGAGGGAAAGCATGGCTTTCAGGTCCTAAGGGCGGCGCCGAGCACGGCGCAGAGGAAAACGATGGCGAGCAGGCCGCCGGAAACGAGGAGTTCGCGCATGACTCAGACCAGCCCCAGGCCGGCGATGGCCATGTCGATCAGCTTGATGCCGACGAACGGCGCGATCAGGCCGCCGACCCCGTAGAGCAGCAGGTTGCGCGACAAGAGCTTGGCGGCGCCGATGGCCCGGTAGCGAACGCCTTTCAGGGCCAGGGGGATCAGGGCGACGATCACCAGGGCGTTGAAGATCACCGCCGACAGGATGGCGCTCTCCGGGCTGTGCAGGCCCATGATGTTGAGCGCCCCCAGGGCCGGCAGGGCGACCACGAACATCGCCGGAATGATCGCGAAATACTTGGCCACGTCATTGGCGATGGAGAAGGTGGTCAGCGCGCCGCGGGTGATCAGCATCTGCTTCCCCACCTCGACGATCTCGATGACCTTGGTGGGGTCGCTATCCAGGTCGACCATGTTGCCGGCCTCGCGGGCGGCCTGGGCGCCGGTCTGCATTGCCACGCCCACATCGGCCTGGGCGAGCGCCGGGGCGTCGTTGGCGCCGTCGCCGCACATGGCCACCAGCCGGCCCTTGGCCTGTTCCTCGCGGATCAGCCGCAGCTTGTCCTCCGGCGTGGCCTCGGCGAGGAAGTCGTCCACCCCGGCTTCCGACGCGATGGCCGCCGCGGTCACCGGGTTGTCGCCGGTGATCATCACTGTGCGCAGGCCCATGCGGCGCAGGTCGGCGAACCGCTCCTTCACGCCGGGTTTCACCACGTCCTTCAGATGGATGACGCCCACCAGGACGCCGTTCTCGCTGACCGCCAGCGGCGTGCCCCCCGACCGGGCGATACGGTCCACGGCGGCGGAGAACTCAGCGGGGATCTGAGCGGCCGTCAGGTCGAGGCTCTTGATCACCGCATCCACCGCGCCCTTGCGCCAAGCGTGCTCGCCGGCATCGAGGCCGGACTGGCGGGTGACCGCGGGGAACGGGGTGATGGTGGCCCCCGCCGGAGCTTCGAGGGGCAGGCCTTGCTCCCGCGCTAGGTCGACGATGGAGCGACCCTCCGGGGTCTCGTCGCCCAGCGAGGCCATCAGGGTGGCGCGCATGGCGCTCTCCGGCCGCACGCCAGGCGCAGCGATGACCTCAGTGGCCATGCGGTTGCCGAAGGTGATGGTGCCGGTCTTGTCCAGCAGCAGGGTGTCGACGTCGCCTGCGGCCTCCACCGCCCGGCCTGAGGTCGCCAGCACGTTGACCTTCAGCAGCCGGTCCATGCCGGCGATGCCCACCGCCGACAGCAGCCCGCCGATGGTGGTGGGGATCAGGGTGATGAACAGGGCGCCCAGGACCATGGGATCCAGGTCGACGCCGGAGTACTTGCCCAGCCCCGTCAGGGTCACGACCGCGATCAGGAAGATC
>BFBZ01001300.1_pt1 | contig 17085 bp, 14 predicted proteins | sample 1888401 | NCBI WGS metagenome assembly BFBZ01 (sample SAMD00112614, study PRJDB3348) | symbiont metagenome | host: Chara braunii | reverse complement strand
ACATGATGGTCGATGGCGACGGCAATTCCGTCACCGAGCATGAATTCGTGCCGCGCCCCTGGGGCACCGACAACCCGCACGGCAATGTCTTCGACACCACGAGCCGGCTGCTGGCCCGCGAGCGCGACGCGGCACGCGAGGCCGACGGCCGGACCGGCCGCTACTGGAAGATCAGCAATCCCAACCGCCGGAACAGTGTCGGGAATGCGCCGGGCTACAAGCTCGTGGTCATGCCGAGCCCCTTGATGCTGGCCCAGGAGGGCAGCTTTGTCCGGAGCCGTGGCGGTTTCGCCACCAAGCATGTCTGGGTGACCCGCTACGAGCCTTCGGAGCAATATGCGAGCGGCGACTATCCCAACAATCATGGCGGCGGCGATGGCCTGCCGCGCTATATCCAGCAGAACCGCGGCATCGCCAATGAGGACATCGTCCTCTGGCACTCCTTCGGCCACACCCATGTCTGCAAGCCCGAGGATTTCCCGATCATGCCGGTCGAATATGCCGGCTTCACGCTGAAACCGAACGGCTTCTTCGCCGGCAACCCGGCCATGGACCTGCCGGCCGAGCGCAACGGCCAGAGCGTCGACGGCCGCGACCAGCCCGGCTCAGCCGGTCCGGCCGCCGGCTCCTGCTGCGGATCGCGCTGAAGCGATCGGGCGCGGTTCTGGCCACACGGCGCGCCTCGCCTGGGCTGGCTCACGTGAAGGCGACGATTGCCGGGCCGAGCACCGTCAGCACGATATTGCCGATGGCATAAGGCACGGTGAAACCGAGCGTCGGTGCCGGGCTTTCGGCGAGGTCGCAGGCGGCCAACATGGCGGCGTCCTGGGTCTGGGCGCCGGCGAGCGCTCCGACCAGCAGGACCGGGTGGATGCGCAGGAGATAGTGGCCGACATAAAGGCCGACGAGCTGGGGCAGCAGCGTGACGATGACCCCGGCGAGCAGGATGGTCAGGCCGGCGGCACCCAATGCCGCGGCGGCCTGCGGGCCGGCGGTCAGGCCGACCAGGGCGCAGAACGAGGCGAGGCCGAAATCCCACATGACCTGGGTCGCCGCGGGTGGCACGTGGGCATGCCCCGGCCGGCGGGCGTGCCACCAGCCGAACGCCAGGCCGGCGACCAGCGCGCCACCGCCGGCCGATAGCGTGATCGGCACGCTTCGGACCGTCAACGAGACGAGCCCGATCAACACGCCGGCGAGAAGACCGGCGGCGAGAAAGGCGATATCCKCCCGGTTGCCGGGGTTGACCGCCGTGCCGACCAGCGGCAGCGCTTCGGCGAGCCGTTCGGCCGGGCCGGTCAGGGTCAGCACGTCGCCGGGCATCAGCACGGTCGCGGCGGTGGCCGGGATATCATGGGCCTGCCGCCGGATCCGACGCAGGAACAGGCCGTGGCCGGCCGCGCCCAGCGCGGCCACCGCGTCATGCAGCGTCATGCCGGCAAAGCGCGGCGCAATGACCACATCGGCGCCTGGGCCCAAGAGATCGGTGACCAGTTCGTCGGCCGCGACCTCCGTGCCGATGCTGGCCGCGGCCGCGACCATGGSCCGCCGATAGCCCTGAACGGCGACGATGTCGCCGCGCTGAAGCACAAGGTCGGGCGACAACCCGAGATCCCTGCCGTGCCGGCGGACGCGAGCCACCGCCGCCAGCGGTCCGAGCGCGCCATCCAGGTCTTTCGCCGTCCGCCCGGTGGCGGCCTCGACATGAAAGACCCGCGCGACCAGCGTCCGGAAGTCGAGCAACGGTCCCGGCGCGCCGGTGGTCTCGGCAGTGCCGGCGTCGAGCGCGCGTGCCGAAGCCTTGAGGTCGACGCCGATCAGGCGCGGGGCGATCTGCGTGCAGAACAGGATGACGCCGATGGTGCCGAAGACATAGCTGAGAGCGAAAACCACCGCCGCCTGGCCCTGGATCCTGGCGAGTTCCGCGGGCGAAAGGCCGAGGCCCTCGAGCGCGCCATAGGCGGTGCCCAGCATCGCGGTCTGGGTCAGCGCGCCGGCGGCCAGCCCGATGGCTGTGCCCTGGTCCAACCCGAACAGGCGCACCACCAGGATGGTGCTGGCGAGGCCTGCCGCCGCCACGACCAGGGTGAGAATGGCGAGCGGCAAGGTCTTGCGGCCGAGCGAGGCGAAGAATTGCGGACCGCTCTGGAACCCGACAGCGAAGACGAAGAACAGGAAGGCGACGGATTTGAGCGTCGGCGAAAGGTCGGGCACCGCCGCGCCGAACAACGCACCCACCAGCGTGCCGACCAGCAAGGTGCCGGCGGCGTTGCCGAAGGCGAAACCGCCGAGCTTCAGCCGCCCGAACAGGACGCCGAGCAGGATGGTCAGGAACAGCATGGCCTCGGGCGAGGCGATCACCGGCCGTAGCGGCGCGAGCATGACAGGTCCTCGGTGGCGAGGTTCTTGCGAAGGAACGAGCGGGAGCGCCGGCGCTCAGTGCGCCAGGACCATCGCGACATAACCGAACACGGTGAGCAGGACGCCGGAGACTGCGTAGCCGACGGGAAACGCGATCCACGGCACGTTGCTGTCGATCTCCTTGGCCGCCTCTCGCGCCGGCCCGGAATGGCTGCGGGCTCCGGCCACCCCGCCCATCAGCAGCGCCGGGTTCATCCTGAACACGTGGAAGCCGATGGCCCAGACCACGAAGGGCGGCACCGAACAGGCCATGAACCCGACGATGAAGATCTTCAGCGCGATGGCACCGGTGAGCTGCGACAACAGGTCGGCGCCGGCATTGACCCCGACGATCGCGACGAAGACGATGAGCCCCATGTCCTCCAGGATGTTGCGCGCGGCATTCGGCGTATTGCCGAAGAAGCGCAGGCGCGACACGATCGACGAGACGATGATGCCCGAGACCAGCAGGCCGCCGGCATTGCCGAGGCCGACGGCGGCGCCGAAGGCCGGGATCTCGATCAGGCCGATCAGGAAGCCGAGGATCATCCCCAAGGACAACGTCAGCAGGTCGGTGGAGGTGCTGTGCCGGGCGACCCGGCCGACCATCTGGCCGGCCTTGTCGACGGCCGATTTCAGACCGCTGAGGAACAGCACGTCGAAGCGCTGTAGCTCGGTGTCGAGGCCGATCGGGATCGGCACGCCGCCGCGTTCGATCCGGGTGAGCTGCACCTGGCCGGCAATCGGGGTCTGGCGGTATTCGCGGAGCTTGCGGCCGATCGCCTCCTTGCTGGTGACGACGATTTCCGCCTGGTCGAGCGGAATATTGAGCACATGGGCATTGGGCACTTCCGGCCCGATAATGCCCATATGGTCGGTCAACGGGCCGAGGCCGCCGCCAAGCGCCACGACATCGCCCTTTTGCAACACGAGTTCCGGGGCGGCGCCGATCAGGTCCTCGCCGCGCGCGACATTGTCGATCTGATATTCCGGATAGGCCATGCGGAACTCCGCGATGGTCTTGCCCGCAGTCTGCTCGCTCTCGACGCGATAGGCGCGCCAGCCGAACGGCTGATAGCCGCTCAGCCCGGCGTCGTCGACATTGGGCACGCCGTGATCGGCTTCGTAGCGCTTGGCCGCGGCCTTGGCGTCGACGCCCCACCAGCGCGGCAAATATTTGCAGATCAGGATGATGCCGACGGTGCCCCAGATATAGGTGATGCCGTAGGACAGGGCGATCATCCCGGAGACCTGCTCGGCGGTGGTGCCGGCGGGCAGCGCGACGGCGCCTGAGGTCACCGCCTGTTCGGCCGAACCGATGGCCGCCGACATCGTCATGGCGCCGGCCAGGATGCCGCCGGCCGAGCCGATTGGTAGGTCGAGCAGGCGGACGCCGACCACCGTGATGGCGAGGCCGAGGCAGGAGCAGAGCACGGCGAGGCCAGCGAATTTCAGCCCGTCGCCTTTCAGGCCGTTGACGAAGGACGGGCCGACGCGCAGGCCGACGCCATACATGAAGAGGTAGTAGAACAGGCTCTTGGTGAAGTCGTCGAGGTGGAAGCGGACGCCAAAAACCGAACCGACAATGGCAAAGCCACAGCCGACGATGATGGCGGCCGCGACCGTCCCGAGGCCATAACCCTTGATCGTCCAGCCGCCCATCCAGACCGCGAGGCCGACCACCAGAAACAGCAGGATGAAGGGGTTGTTGCCGAGAAACTGCATCAGCCAGGTCATTCCGGCGTGCTCCTTGTCAGGTCTGCTCGTTCACCACGCCGGCCGCGAGCCCTCGGAGGCGGTGGCCGCCATGGCGCCAGGGCGCTGCTCAGCACTTGCTCGGCGAGATTTGGCGGGAGGTGTGCAGCGCCGGCGCCGCCGCCGTGCCGCCGTGCTCTTCCAGCCATTTGCAGGCGTTGAGGATGTCGTCGGCCAGGCAGTTGATGACGTTGTGGTTGAGGTGCGGGCGGACGACGACGCGCAGGCTGACCACCGATTGCGCATCGGGCGGCATGGAGTAAGCCGACAGCACCCAGCCGCGCTCGCGCACTTTGGCCGAGACATCGAACTCGTTGAACTTGTGCTTGCCCTTCAGCGTCACCGCCACCACGGGAATGCGCTGGGTCTTGTTCATGATCTCGAAATAGCCGCTGTCGACCAGGCGCTGGCGCAGGAACTCGGAGTTCTCCACGGTGCGATTCATGATCTCGCGATAGCCGTCGAAGCCGAGGCGCAGGAAGGCGTAATATTGATAGGCGATTTGCGCGGCATTGCGACTGAAGTTAAAGGTCGCCGTCGGCATCTCGCCGCCGAGGTAATTCACGTAGAAGACCAGGTCCTCGTTGAAGATCTTGCGCTCGCGGAAGATCACCCAGCCGAGCCCCGGAGGCACCAGGCCGAATTTGTGTCCGGAGGCATTGATCGACTGCACGCGCGGCAGGCGGAAGTCCCAGACATAGTCGGGATAGAGGAACGGGTTGACGAAGCCGCCCGACGCCGCGTCGATATGCATGGGAATACTGCGGCCGGTCTTCTTTTCATAGGCGTCGAGCCAGTCGTGGATTTCCTGGATATCGTCGTCCTCGCCGGTGAAGGTCTGGCCGGCGATCGCCACGATGGCGATGGTGTTCTCGTCGACGAGGCGGTCCAGGTGCTCGGTGGTCAGGCGATAATTGCCGGGCTTGAGCGGGGCAATGCGCGGCTCGACATCGAAATAGCGCAGGAACTTCTTCCAGACGATCTGGACATTGCCGCCGGTGACCATGTTCGGCTTGCTGGCATCCTTGCCGGCGGCCTGGCGCGCTTGCCGCCAGTTCCACTTATGCGCCAGGCCGGCCAGCATGCAGGCTTCCGACGATCCGACGGTCGCCGTGCCATAGGGCTCGACGCCTTTCGGGCCGTTCCACAGCTGGTGCAGCCATTTGACCATGCGCCCTTCCATGGCGAACAGCTGCGGATACATGTCGTGGTCGATATAGTTCTTGAGGAAGTTGTTGCGGCCGATCTCCAGGGCTTCCGGTTCGGTGAAGGTCGTCACGAAGGACGACAGGTTCATTTCCGGACGGGCGTCCATCCAGGCTTCGCTGTTGACCGTCGCCTTGGCCGCGAAAGCCGACATGCCGGTCGGCGGAAAGTGATCCTCGGGCACCTCCTGATTGAACTGATCATAGAGCTGGTCGAAGGGCGACTTGTGATTCATGACGATGCTCCTGCGGTGACGGGGCCTGACCGGTTGGCGACGAAACTGGCGGCCGCCGGAGACGGCGAAGGCGCCGGCGACGCACCAAGTGTCCGATGCGTTGTTCCATTCCGATTAGAGCCAGGAGGAGCCGGTCGGTATCAGGTCATTCCGACGATCGGCTCAGGGTAATCCGCAATCGGTGGTTGCGGGCGCCGACCCGCGAGGCTCGGCGGCGTGCGGCTGGGGGGCTTGGCCCATTACAGTTCGAGCTGCATCTGGATGCCGGCTTCCGGCCCGTCCTCATCCAGCGAGGACAGGGTGACGCCGAGCAGGCGGACGCCCTTGCTCATCGGGAAGAGTGCGTCGAGCAGCTCGAAACTGACGCGTTCCAACTCGCCCTGGCTGCCGATCGCATGGGGCAGCGAGCGGCTGCGGGTGAACTGCTCGAAGTCCTGATAGCGCAGCTTCAAGGTGACCGTTCGGCCGCGGACATTGGCCTTGTCGCAATGGCGCCAGACCTTGTCGATGATGGCCGCCAGCGCCTCGTGCATGGCTGATTTGTCGTAGAGGTTTTCGAAAAAGGTGTTTTCGCCGCCGACCGATTTGCGCACCCGGTCGGGACGCACCGGACGTTCGTCGATGCCGCGCGAGATGGAGTGGTAATAGGGGCCGGATTTACCGAAATGCTGCTGCAGGAAGGCCAGCGTCTGGGCCTTCAGGTCGAGGCCGGTGTGAATGCCGAGGCGGTTCATCTTGGCCGAGGTCGCCGGGCCGATGCCGTGGAATTTGCCGACCGGCAGCGTCTCGACGAAGGCGGGCCCCATTTTCGGGGTGATGACGAAAATGCCATCGGGCTTGCGATGGTCGGAGGCGAGCTTGGCCAGGAACTTGTTGTAGGAGACGCCGGCCGACGCGGTCAGCTGGGTTTCGGTCCGGATCCGGGCGCGGATCTCCTCGGCCACCGCCGTTGCCGTCGGCAAGCCCTTCAGATTGTCGGTAACGTCGAGATAGGCCTCGTCGAGCGACAGAGGCTCGATCAGCGGCGTGTAGTCGGCGAAGATCGCCCGGATCTGCTGGGATATCTCGCGATAGATCTCGAAGCGCGGCTTGACGAAGATCAGCTCGGCGCATTTGCGCCGCGCCGTCACCGAGGGCATGGCCGAGTGGATGCCGAACTTGCGCGCCTCGTAGCTGGCGGCCGCCACAACGCCGCGCTCGCGGGCGCCGCCGACCGCCACCGGCTTGCCGCGCAGCTCCGGATTGTCGCGCTGCTCGACGGAGGCATAAAAGGCATCCATGTCGATATGGATGACTTTTCGCTGTTTTTCCGCTGTCGGTTCGGGCGACTCCATAGCGCCATTCTAACAAAACGGCGCGGCCAGGTCGCGGCACCGGGCCCCCGCAAGAGTGCTGCGCCGACGTGTGGTCAGGTCCCTCGTTCGGAAGCGAGAGCGGCGCTTGCCCGCTCCTCCAGCTCCTTTTCATGACGGCGCAGGAAGACAAGGCCGGCCACGACCAGGCCGGCGGCGCAGGCCAGGATCAGCAGGCTTATCGGCCCTGCGACCAGCTTGATCTTTTCGCCGAACAGATAGGCCGCGCCGCCGAACAGCGCGGCCCAGCCTATCCCGCCGAGCGCGTTCATCACCAGAAAATGCGGCCAGGGCATGCGGTTGGTCCCGGCGAGGAGAGCCGCGAAGGCACGAAGAAAAGCGACGAATCGCCCGAAAAAGACGATCTTTCCGCCATGGCGCAAGAACAGATATTGGCCGATCTTGAGCCGTGCCTGGTCGAGACGGACATATTTGCCGTAGCGCTCGATCAATCGAAGTCCGATCGACCGGCCAATGAGATAGCCGATGTTGTCGCCGAGGATGGCCGCCGCCGCGGCAACCGCGATGACCGGCAGAATGCCGATGCGATGGGTCGTGCCGGCATAGAGCGCGGCCGTGACCAGGGCGGTTTCCCCCGGCATTGGCACGCCCATGCTTTCAAGCATCACCACGGCAAAGAGCACCCAGAGGCCATAGGCCTGGATCAGATCCTGGGTCGACCCGGGTGATAGAATATCCAGCATGAGTGCCTGCAAGCTGTCCGTGGTGACGCGACCCGCCCGGATATCCTCTTGCGAGGTGGATCGGCTCCGTGTCGTGGCGCCGATCTCCGCAGCGTTCCCCCCGGGACCATCGCCTGCATCGTCGGTTTCAACAAGCCGGCACGAGAAAGCCATCGGCAAGGCCGCGGCTGGAAAGACGCGCGCCGGAGGGCGTACTCGTTTCGAATGGAAGCGCCTTGCGCCCGTTCGACAAGCCCTTTTTTGCTGGCGCGGGCCGTAGCCCGCGCCGGATGCGTCGCCTGCGGAGATCACACCGCCGGGAAACCGGTGCGCAGCAGGCGCTTCATGTCGTCGAGCGGCATCGCCGCCAGGCCGAGTTCGGGCAGCAGGTCGTTGTCAGCGTTCAGGTCGCGCCCATAGGCCGCCGAGAACATGGCGATGCCGGCTTCGTGCAAGGTGGCTGGCTGGCCGCTCAGGCGGCCGAGCAGGGCGGTCGGCACCAGCCCGAAGGGCACGTCTTCCAGAACGTAGCGCGTGTCGAGCGTCGCCGGTCCGAGACCGCCGCGGCCCTGCCGGTGCATTTCCTGGTTCATCTCGGACACCGTGCCCATCGGCACGTGGAAGGACAGAGAAAAATGCTCCTTCACGGTGCGGACCGACAGGCCGAAGGTCGCGGCGATGGCGAGGCGTTCGTCATCGAGGGCCTCGATCAGCCGGCCGACCGCCGGGGTGATGTTCTCCCCCTGGCCCCACTGCTCGCCGCGTTCCATGCGGGTGAGGTTACAAAGCGCGATGCCCAGGTGGTTCTGCGGATTGAGGTTGCTCAGCGCAATGGCGAGAAGCCCGTCGCGCTTGACGAAGCGGTCGCCGAACAGCGTCGTGCAGAGCGCATGTCCGGCGTCGATGGCGGTTTCCGGCAAGGTCGCGACATCGACCTTCTGGCGCACCGTCGCCACGGCCACTTCGGTCGGACTGCGCAGCCGGCCGGTGGTCACTGTCGTGCCCCAGACGACGATCGGCACGCTGACACCGCGCGCCGCCAGCAGTTTCGACAGATAGAGCGCGCCGAATGAGGCGTGCGAGCTGACGATGACCGTCTGGCCTTCGCGCAGGTGCGGCGCGGCCTGATCGAGCGCCAGCTTGTGACCGTAGCCGGGCAGGGCGATCATCACCACGTCGGCATTTGTCACGGCATCGGCGCAATCGCCGGCGACCCGCACGGGGAAAGTGCCTTCGATGGCATTGACGGCGACCAGCGGCGCGCCGGCCGCGAGCGCCGCGGTGCTCTTGCCCGACGGCGACCACAGCATGGGATCGTGTCCGGCCTTCGCCAGATAGGCGGCCGCGCCATAGGCGATCGCGCCCGCGCCCAGAATGCTTACGCGCATCAATGTCTCCTCAGCTCACCGTTGTTCTAGCCATGCCGGCGGCGCCGGCACCAGCCCGTCGACCACCTCTCGCGCGAATTCCAATTTAATGGATCGTGCTTGGGGTGGGGGTTTTCGACCGGAATAGTCCGAAAATGGGGAAATTGAGCCATCTTCTGGAATTGCGATCGGGAATTGGGTTCGATACTCTGGACAAAAGCACGGTTGGCAGACTCGGATCGAGTTTTCCAGTTTCCAGGAATAGGGCGATATCCGGTAAAATGGAAGATATCAACACGCCTCAGATCGGTCCGGTGCTGCAGCGCCAGCGCAAAGGGCGTGGATTGACGCTCCAGCAGCTCGCCGCCATGTCCGGCGTCTCCAAGTCGATGCTGTCCCAGATCGAGCGCGGCCAGGCCAATCCCACCTTCGCCGTGCTGTGGAGCCTGACCCGCGCCCTCAAGATCGAATTCGCCGATCTTCTGGGTGGCGAGGCGAGCGCGCCGGAGGACGACGCGATCGAATTGGTCGCCGGCAGCCATATTCCGGAAATCAGAAGCGGTGACGGCGCTTGCCGCCTGCGAATCCTGAGCCCGCCGCGGCTGGCCGGGGAAATGGAATGGTACGACGTCGAGATCGCGCCTTCCGGGATCCTCGAAAGCGCGCCGCACATGCCCGGGGCCTTCGAGCATTTCACCGCGTTCACCGATGGTTTCGAGGTGACGAGCGGTCATTCGACCCGCATTCTCGAGGCCGGGGATACGGCTCGCTATCCGGCGGATGTGCCGCACCGGATCGCTAACCGTTCGGGCCAGGTGGCCAAGGGCCTGATGATCCTGCTTTACCGTTCGTCGCGCGGCGAAACCGCTTGACATATTTCCGTTATGCAGGAATTATCCTGTATAACGGAAATGACAAAAGCGGGGAAGCGCGGTGGACCTCTACGACCACCTGAGGCGGACCTTGGCCGAGATCGAAGCGAACGATCTCACCAAGCGCGAGCGACTGATCGCCAGCCCGCAGGGCGGGCGCATCGATGTCGTCGACGGCGCCGGCACGCGCCAGCTCGTCAATCTCTGCTCCAACAATTACCTCGGCCTCGCCGATCATCCCGACATCGTCGCCGCGGCCAAGGCGGCGCTCGACGAATTCGGCTTCGGCCTTGCCTCGGTGCGCTTCATCTGCGGCGCGCAGACCCTGCATCGCAATCTCGAGCACGCGATCGCGCGCTATCTCGGCAAGGACGACGCCATTCTGTTCGCCGCCTGTTTCGATGCCAATGGCGGCGTCTTCGAAGCGCTGCTGGGGCCTGAGGACGCGATCATTTCGGACGGACTCAATCACGCCTCGATCATCGACGGCATTCGCCTGAGCAAGGCCCGGCGCTATCGTTATGGCAATGGCGACCTGAACGCCCTCGAGGACTGCCTGAAACAGGCCCACGCCGAGGGCGCGCGCTTCAAGCTGGTGGTCACCGACGGCGTCTTTTCCATGGATGGCTACGTCGCCGATCTCCCCGGCATATGCGGGCTGGCCGAGCGTTATGGTGCCGTCGTCATGGTCGACGATTGCCACGCCACCGGCCATCTCGGCGCCCAGGGCCGCGGCACGCCGACCCTGACCGGAGCCGGCGACCGCGTCGGCATCATCTCAGGCACCTTCGGCAAGACACTGGGCGGCGGCATGGGCGGCTTCGTCGCCGCGCCGCAGCCGGTCGTCGACCTCTTGCGCCAGCGCGCCCGTCCCTATCTCTTTTCCAACAGCCTGGCGCCGGCGGTGGCGGCCGGCTCGCTGCGCGCCATCGAGATCGCCGAAGGCGCGGATCAGCGGCGGGAGACGCTGCGCTCCCATGCCCAACGCTTCCGCGCGGCGCTGGGGCAGGCCGGCTTCGAGCTTCTGCCGGGTGAAAGCCCGATCATTCCGGTCATGCTGCATGATGCCGGCCGGGCCCAGGCGATGGCGCGCGCGCTCGACCAACGCGGCGTCTATGTCGCCGGCTTCTTCTTTCCCGTCGTGCCCCAGGGGCGTGCCCGCATCCGCACCCAGATGTCGGCGGCGCTGAGCGAGGCCGATGTCGACCTGGCGATCGACGCCTTCAAGGATGCCGGCAAGACGCTCGGCCTTATCTGACCCCTTCAACCCGCGCGAAGTGACCTCATGAAAGCTCTCGTCAAGGCGAAGGCCGCGCCCGGATTGTGGCTCGGCGAGGAGCCGATCCCGACCGTTGGACCCGAAGACGTGCTGGTGCGTGTCAACAAGACCGGCATCTGCGGCACCGACATCCACATCTATGCCTGGGACGACTGGGCCCGGCGCACCATTCCGGTACCGATGGTGGTCGGCCACGAATATGCGGGCACCATCGTCGAGACCGGCGCGGCGGTGCGCGGCCTGGCGGTCGGCCAGCGCGTCTCGGGCGAGGGCCATGTGATCGGCAAGACCAGCCGTGCCGCCCGCGGCGGCCGCTTCCATCTCGATCCGGAAACCCAGGGGATCGGCGTCAACCTGCAGGGCGCCTTCGCCGAATATGTCAAGGTGCCGGCCTTCAATATCGTGCCGCTGCCCGACGATATCGACGACGAGCTCGGCGCCATCCTGGACCCGCTCGGCAACGCCGTGCACGCCGCGTTGTCCTTCGACCTGGTCGGCGAGGATGTGCTGATCACCGGCGCCGGGCCGATCGGCATCATGAGCGCGGCGGTCGCGCGGCATGCCGGAGCCCGGCACGTGGTCATCACCGACATCAACCCGACGCGTCTGGCGCTCGCCGCGACCGTCGCCGATGTCGTCCCGGTCGATGTCTCGAAAGAGGATCTCGGCGCGGTCAGGGCCAGGCTCGGCATGCGCGAGGGCTTCGATGTCGGCCTGGAGATGAGTGGCGCGCCGGCGGCCTTCGAGCAGATGGTCGAGCACCTCGTCATGGGCGGCAAGATCGCCATGCTGGGCATTCCGGCCAAGCCCTTCGCGGTCGATTGGACCAAGCTTGTGTTCAAGATGATCACCGTGAAGGGCATCTATGGGCGCGAAATGTTCGAGACTTGGCACAAGATGCTCGCTATGTTGCAGAGCGGACTCGCAGTGCGCAAGATTATTACCCATCGCCTCGGAATCGAGGACTTCGATCAGGGCTTCGAGATCATGACGCGGGGCGAGTGCGGCAAGATAATACTGGATTGGCGGACCTGATCGACGCTCAGTGCGCGCGAATATATGGCCGTGCGCAACCGTGAGTTCACGCCGGCCTGGAGGCTGCCGGGCCGCCCTGCCTGGAGCCGATGCCGCCGCGAGCGCGCGGAAGCAGCATCGCGGGCGAAGAACGACAACAATGAAGGAGTGGGGACGATGACCAACCTGAAGACGACGCGCAGATCCGCGCTCAAACTGTTCGGCGCCGGCGCGGGGGCTCTCGCCTTGCCTGCCGTCCTCCGCCCGTGGCAGGCCTTCGCCGCCGGCGGCGTGCTCAACATCACGACCTACGACAAGTTCCTGCCGAAGGATTTCGTCGACAAATTTCAACGTGATACCGGCATCGAGGTGCGCATCCGCCTGACCGATGACCAGGCCAAGCAATACAACCTGCTCACCGCCGAAGCCTCCAGGCCGTCCACCGACATCGTCACGGTCGCGGGGCACCGCTTCGGCCAATTTGTCGATGCCAAGCTGCTCAGCCCGCTCGATACCGGTCGCGTCACCAACTGGAAGAAGCTCAATACCGCCTATCAGGATGCGCCCTGGATGCGCGTCAACGGCAATATCTGGGGCCTGCCGATCCTGGCGGGCTTCGAGGGCCTGGCGCGCAACACCGAATATGTGAAGGACGCCGAGAGCTGGGCGGTCATGTTCGAGCCCAAATACAAGGGGTTCACCTCCTACATGGTCGGCGACTTCCTCTCGATCACCATGCGCTATCTCGGCCATGACGGCGACTTCACCGCCTATATGGGCAAGCCCGAAGAGGCCCAGAAGGCGACCAACGAAGCGCGCGATTTCCTGATCAAGAACAAGACCATGGTCCGCAAATATTACGATGCCGGATCGGAAGTGCAGCAGATGCTGGTCAACGAGGACGTCTACCTGGCGCAGGCCTGGTCGGGCCCCGCCGCCAAGCTGATCATGGACGGTCATCCGATCCAGCTGTCGGTTCCCAAGGAGGGCACTTACGGCTTCGTCTATACGCTGAACGTGGTCAATGGCGCGCCCAACGCCGAGAATGCCTACAAGTTTCTCGATGCCGCCCTCGGTTCGCTCGACGTCGGCGCCGCGATGAGCCGGCAGTCCGGCTTCAGCTCGACCTTCGCCGGCGTCGACAGCCTGCTCAGCGAACGCGAACGCCGGGCGCTCGCACTGCCGCAGGAGCAGGTCGAGCGCATTGTGTTCTTCTCCTCGCAGAACCGCGACATGAAGAACCTGATGGTCGACCGCGCGACCGCCGAGATCAAGGCCGCTTGAAGGGGATCGTGGCGCTCGGTCCGGCCGCCATGCGTGCCGGACCGAAATCCCGATCGGAGGGGAAATCATGGCCGAAGACATCATGACGTCGCCGCGGGCGGCGTCCGCGCGGGTACCCCGCTATGGCAGTATCGCCGGCGCGCTCATGCGCTCGCGCCTCTACCGCGCGACATTGGGCGCGCTGGTCGACCGGCGGGCAGGGCGACTGTTCCTGCTCACCGCCGTGCCGCTGATCTGGATCATCGGCTGCAATGTGGGACCGCTGGTGCAGGTGTTCAGGATCAGCTTCCTGGCGCAATATCCGATCGCCGATGGCGCGGAGGCCGCCTATACCCTCGACAATTACGCGGTGTTCTTCGCATCTCCTGTCTATTTCGTTCCCTTCGTGCGCAGCCTGGTCTTCGCCGCGCTGGCGACCGCCGCGACGCTGGTCATCGTCTATCCCGCTGCCTTCTACGTCGCCAAGGTGGTCAAGCCGGCCCGCCGGACCAAGGCCCTGCTGCTCCTGCTCGTGCCGTTCTGGGCCGGCGAGATCATCCGTACCTTCTCGGTGATCATGCTTCTGGCCAATCGCGGTCCGATCAACATGGTGCTGCGCGACCTCGGCCTGATCGATCGGCCGATCCCGCTGCTCTACGGCTATTTTTCGCTCGGCTTCGGCGTCATCTATCTGGTCTGCCTCTATATGCTGCTGCCGCTCTATTCGGCCATCGAGAAGATCCCGAGCCATCTGCTCGACGCCGCCGCCGATCTCGGCGCCGGGCCGTTCACCCGCTTCCGCCGCATCGTGCTGCCGCTGTCCAAGGACGGCATCGTGTCCGGCTGCAGCCTGGTCTTCCTGACCTGCACCGGCGTGTTCGCCGCGCCCATGCTGCTCGGTGGCGCGGGCACGGCGCTGTTCCCGGAAACCATCGCGAGCTTCTTCCAGGGCGCCAGCAACCGCTGGCCGACCGGGGCTGCCTTCGCCACCCTCATGCTGGTCGCCGCACTCGTGACCGCCGGGTTCTTCATGCGGGTCGTCGGCGGCCGCGCTGCCAAGGAGACGTGATGCGCAATACCGGTTTCCTGTCCAGAACCGGCCTGTTCGCCAATGCCGGCGGCACGGCGCTCGGCGCGGCCTATTGGGCCTTCGTGCTCTACCTGTTCGCGCCCCTGACGCTGATGATGCTGATGAGTTTCAAGGACGCGAATTTCATCTCTTTCCCGATCAACAGCTGGACGTTCGGCTGGTATGGCCAGGTCATCCAGGACAAGCAGTTTCTGGCCGCCTTCGGCTATTCGGTGCTGATCGCGGTGGCCTCCACGCTCGCCGCGACCATTATAGGCGTCTGGATCGCGCTTCTGATCGAGGCCGAAGGCATCTGGATGCGCACGGCGATCTTCGCGCTCGCCTGCCTGCCGGCGGTGGTGCCGGGCATGATCTCGGCCATTTCGCTGCGCATCTTCGTCCGCACCATCGACCTGCAGACCGGCACGGCCGCGATCATCCTCGGCCACACCATCCACGCCGTGCCCTTCGTCGTCGTCATGGTGCTGACCAGGCTCCGGGCCATGCCGCGCAGCCTGGTCGACGCGGCACGTGATCTCGGCGCCGACAATGTCGTCGCCTTCTTCCGCGTGACCTTGCCGTTCCTGATGCCGGCCATCGTCGGCGGCATGATCTTCTGCGCGCTTCTGAGCATCGACGACTTCGTGCGGACCTTCTTCCTGGGCGGCTATCAGGCGACGCTGCCCATGCTGATCTTCGCCAAGATCCAGGGCGGCATGTCGCCTGAGATCAATGCCATGGCGACATTGATCCTGCTGGTGACGGCAGCGGTCGGTCTCTACGCCGAATATCTCACCCGCCGTGCGAGGACACGCTGATGGAACCGGTGGTTCGCTTCGAAAACGTCACCCGGAGCTACGGCCCGCATGTCGCGGTCGACCGGCTGGATCTCACCATCGAGCCGGGCAAGTTCGTCACGCTGCTGGGGCCGTCGGGCTGCGGCAAGTCGACCACCTTGCGCATGCTCGGCGGCTTCGAGACGCCCAATTCGGGCCGCATCCTGCTGGCCGGCCGCGACGTGACGCATCTGCCGCCGAACCGGCGCGACGTGAACATCGTGTTCCAGGACTACGCGCTGTTTCCGCACATGACGATCGCCCGGAACATCGCCTTCGGCCTGGAAATGCAGGGCAAGAAGAGCGACGTCATCCATCGCCGGGTCGAGGAGCTCCTGGCGCTGGTGCAACTGGAAAGCTATGCCGATCGCCTGCCGGCCCAACTCTCCGGCGGCCAGCGGCAGCGGGTGGCGCTGATGCGGGCGCTGGCGCCGGACCCGCAGGTGCTGCTGCTCGACGAGCCGCTCAGCGCGCTCGACGCCAAGCTGCGCCAGCAGATGCAGATCGAGCTGAAGGCGATCCAGGAGAAGACCGGCAAGACTTTCCTGTTCGTCACCCACGACCAGGAAGAGGCGATCACCATGTCCGACCAGATCGTGGTGATGAACAAGGGTCGGATCGAACAGATCGGCGATCCGCACGCACTCTATGGTCGGCCGCGCAGCCGCTTCGTCGCGACCTTCATCGGCGAGACCAATTTGCTCGACTGCGTGGTCGAGGGCGCCGACGAACGCATGGTGCGGCTGCAATGGCAGGGCACGCCGGTCCGGGCCGCCGCCAATGGCGCCCGTCCCAAGGCCGGCGACAAGGTTCAGGTGGCGCTCAGGCCTGAATCGATCGGTTGCTCGCCCGATCGCCACGACGGCGCCGAGCAACTGGCGGGGCGGATTTCCCAGCGGATCTTCAAGGGCAATCATACCGCCTTGAAGATCGAGGTCGGCGCGGGCCGCCAGCTCAATGTGCTGGTCGACCCGATCGCATCGAGCCGGCTCTCGGGCGACGAGGTCTGGCTCGACTGGAGCGAGGAGCACGCGGTGGTGCTGCAGGATTAGGCCTATTGCTCCGGTGCTTCGCGGGGCGAGGCGGACTCAGGCCGCGGCTGCGGCGCGGGCCGGGAACGGTTCGCGCCAGGCCTCCAGCTGGTTCAGCCGGTCGTGCCAGTGGACGATGGCGGGAAAGTCGGCGAGCGGGATCTGCGCCTTGTCGGCATAGGGCAAGGTGACCGCGGTGGCGAAATCGGCCACCGTCAGGCGGTCGCCGACCAGCCAGTCCCGGCCCGACAGGTGATCGTTCAACACCGCCGCGAACCGGCGCAAATGGGCGGTCGCCTCGTCGATAGCCTGATGGTTCGGCTCGCCCAGGCCGAAGCGCGCCTTGATGACATGTTCGAAATAGAGCACCCCGGCATGACGGGTGAAATGCTGGGCATTCCAGCTCAGCCAGCGGACGACGTCGATCTGCCTGTCGTCACGGGGCCAGATGTCCGAGCCGGCCTTGTCGGCGAGGTAGCACATGATGGCGTCCGCTTCCCACAGGCTCCGGTCGCCATCGGTCAGGGCCGGCACCTTGCCGTTGGGATTGACCGCCAGAAACTCCGGCTTGCGGTTCTCGCCCTTGCTGAGATCGACATGGACGAAGCTGACCGGCGACTTGAGATAGCGCGCCGCCACGCAGGCCTTGCGCGGGTTCAACGTGTCGAAATAATAGAGTTTCATGGCCGTCTCCCTTGCTTAGAGGTAACGCGTCTCGGCGGG